>Ga0070665_100004379_pt1 | contig 14848 bp, 12 predicted proteins | sample KBSS13metaG_FD_65862 | JGI IMG/M metagenome (GOLD analysis project Ga0070665, IMG submission 65862) | Switchgrass rhizosphere microbial communities from Kellogg Biological Station, Michigan, USA - KBS S1-3 metaG | ecosystem: Host-associated > Plants > Roots > Rhizosphere > Soil ... | reverse complement strand
AAGGGGAAAAGGTACAACGGCCATCTGCTCCTGAGCGGCGATGCGGGCGTGAAAGTCAAAGTGACGTTGATGTGGGGGGCTGCACCGGATCAGCGACAAACTGTAGAGCTGCCAATGCCGGCCGCCGCGTGGCGAAGTGTCCTGTTCGAGTTTACCGCTGGCGCCGATTCGACCGATGCCCGGCTGGAGATTACCGGCACCGGCGCGCGCACGAGCGACGGCACGACCGCCAAGTTCCGTGTAGGAACTGTATCCTTGATGCCTGCCGACAACATTAACGGCTGGCGTGCCGATACGACTGCGATCCTGCGCACACTGCACTCGGGTATGTGGCGCTTGCCGGGCGGCAATTTCCTGTCCGATTGGGATTGGCACGGCGCCATCGGGCCCCGTGACAAACGCGCGCCGATGTTCGATCACGCCTGGAGCGCGATGCAACCCAACGATCTCGGCATGGACGAATACATGGAGCTCACCCGGATCATCGGTGTCGAGCCCTACGTCACCGTCAACGCCGGTCTGGGAGATGCCAACTCCGCAGCCGAAGAGGTCGAATACCTCAACGGCCCGCCGACGAGCGAGTGGGGCGCCAAGCGCGCCGCGAACGGCCATCCGAGTCCTTACGGCATCAAATATTTCAACATCGGCAACGAGCCGTACGGGTGGTGGCAGATCGGCAAGACCACGCTCGACTACTTCATGATGAAGCACAACGAGTTCGCGGCGGCCATGCGCGCTGTGGATCCGTCGATCATACTCATCGGATCCGGTGCGATGCCCGATCAGCTCCATCCCCGCGACGTCAAGGAGAACGCATCGATACAGAGCATCCAGAGCCGATTCGGCACGGAGCAGGACTGGACCGGTGGTCTGCTCGCGCAGGCCTGGGGGAATTTTGCGGGGCTGTCCGAACACTGGTACGACCGCGCCGAGAAACGACCCGATGCGCCCGCTGATGCGGAGCTGATCGAGTTCGTCCGGTCGCCTTCCAACCAGGTGCGGATGAAAGCGGAGGAGTGGGGGATCTATCAGCAGCGCTTCCCGGCGATCAAAGACAAGTCTATCTTCCTGTCCATGGACGAGTTCGCCTACACCGGTGCTCCCGTCAACCTGAAGCTGGCGCTCGCTTACTCCATGGTCCTGCAGGAGATGCTACGTCACACTGATTTCATGAAGATGAGCGCGTTTACAACCGGCGCCTCGACAATGGATATCACGCCGACCGACTCCGTTCTGAACTCCACCGGCACCGTGTTCAAAATTTACGGCGAGCATTTCGGCACGGGCACCATCCCGCTGGCGATCGACGGCAACTCGCCGCAACCCGAGCCTCGCTACGCGGTAGGGTTCGCCCATCCTCAGGTCCGCGCGGGTAGTCCCACCTATCCGCTCGATATCATCGCCGGCCTGAGCGCGGATCGGCACACGCTGCGTATTGCGGTGGTCAATGCAACCTTCAAACCACAGCCTTTCGCAATCAAGCTCGAGGGCATGACAGCGCGGGGTGGGGGCAAGGTTTGGCAGCTCTCCGGGAAGAGTCTCGAGGCGACCAACAAGGTCGGGCAACCTGCGGGTGTCACCATCGCGATGGCCAAGGTGCCGGCGCTCTCCCGAGCGCTGACCGCAGCCCCGATCGCCACCTCGATATATGAATTCCCGGTGGTGGGTGCCCGATGAAATTGACTCGACGCGAAACGCTTGGCGGGATGTTGGCAAGTTGGTTCGCGGGTGCGCTGACCCGTCAGGGGGTAGCTCGCGCCTCGACTGGGTCGGGTGCGGATCCCTTGACCTTGTGGTACGAGCACCCGGCATCCAAATGGGTCGAGGCGCTGCCCGTGGGTAATGGGCGCATCGGCGCCATGGTGTTCGGCGATCCAGCGCAAGAGCGCTTGCAACTGAATGAAGACACTCTGTGGGCCGGCGGACCTTATGACCCGTCCAACCCGGAGGCGTTGGCCGCACTGCCACACGTTCGCGAGCTCATCTTCGCGGGGCGCTACACAGAAGCAGAGGCGCTGGCGAACCAGAAGATGATGGCGAAGCCAATGTACGAAATGGCTTACCAAAGCGTGGGCGATCTTCTGCTGACATTCAACGACGAGGCACCTCTGGGCGACTACCGGCGGACGCTGAGTCTCGATTCGGCTATCGCTACCGTCAGCTTCCTAAAGGCCGGTCGGCGATATCGGCGTGAAGTGTTTGCCTCCCCAGTCGACCAGACGATTGTCATCACGCTCAGCTGCGATGCCCGCCGCTCACTCAACTTCGATGCGTCATTCCGTGCGCCTGCAAAACTCGATCCCGCGCCGACTCTTGCAGCTGAGGACGGCGATATCGTCATGCGCGGCCGCAATGCAGCTCAGCTGGGTGTGCCCGGTGCACTGACCTGGGAAGCGCGTGCGCGGGTGTTGACCCAAGGGGGTCGCGTCAGCGCAACGAGCTCCGGCCTGAAGATTGCGGAGGCGGACTCCGCCACCATTTTGATTGCGATGGCCACCAGCTATCGCAGTTATGAGGATACGAGCGGTAATCCGCACGAGATTGTCACTCGGCAGCTCGAGCAGGCCGCGCGTAAGCCTTTGCGCAAGTTACGGTCGGATCACATCACCGAGCACCAGCGTTTATTTCACAGCGTAGCGCTCGATCTTGGGACCACGCCGGCTGCGCAACGCCCGACCGATGAGCGCGTCACAAACTCTCAACACACGGATGACCCGCAGCTGGCGGTGCTTTACTTTCAGTACGGCCGCTACCTGCTGATCAGCAGCTCGCGTCCTGGTACGCAGCCGGCGAATCTTCAGGGGTTGTGGAACGAGTCGCTCACTCCCCCCTGGGGCAGTAAATACACAATCAACATCAACACGGAGATGAATTACTGGCCTGTGGATATGACGGGCCTGGGGGAGTGCGTCGAGCCGTTAGTTGCTCTGGTGCGCGATCTGGCACGCAGCGGCGTGCGAACGGCCAAGGTGCACTACGGCGCGCGCGGGTGGGTCGCGCATCACAATACCGATTTGTGGCGCGCGACGGGGCCAATCGATGGCGCGCAGTACGGCATGTGGCCCATGGGCGGCGCGTGGCTGTGCACACATCTGTGGGATCACTACGAATACAACTGCGACAAGGGTTATCTCGCGGAAGTTTTTCCGCTGATGAAAGGGGCGGCGGAGTTCTTTCTCGATGCGCTGGTGGTCGAGCCGGGCACTGACTATCTCGTGACGTGTCCGTCGATGTCACCGGAAAATATCCATGGCTCCGGCGCTGCGATCTGTGCTGGACCTGCGATGGATCGGCAGATCCTGCGTGATCTGTTCGGGCAATGTATCGAAGCGGCACGGATTCTCGGCATCGAGGCGGAATTCGCGCAGGAGGTGCAGCGCGCGCTGGTGCGGCTGCCGCCCGATCGGGTCGGGCACGAAGGACAGCTGCAGGAGTGGCTGGACGACTGGGATATGCAGGCGAAGGACTTGCATCACCGCCATGTCTCGCATCTCTACGGTTTGTTTCCCAGCAGTCAGATCAACCTGGACGACACTCCGGCTCTTGCCGCCGCGGGGCGGCGCTCGCTGGAGATTCGGGGCGACGAGGCGACCGGGTGGGGGATCGGGTGGCGGATCAATCTCTGGGCTCGGTTTCGGGAGGGCGATCATGCGCATGCGGTTCTGCGGCGGCTCTTCGGGCCGGACCGCACGTATGCCAACTTGTTTGATGCGCATCCGCCGTTTCAGATCGACGGGAATTTCGGTGGCACTGCGGGGATCGCGCAGATGCTCATGCAGAGTTATGCCGGGAGGATCTATCTGCTGCCGGCGCTGCCGGGTGCATGGGCCACGGGGCGTGTGGAGGGGTTGCGCGCGCGGGGTGGTTTTGCGCTCAACATTGAGTGGCGTGCGGGTGAGCTTCGCGAGGCTGTCATCCGACGGGTTGTGCCGAGCCCAGGGGCTGCGTCTCAGGGCGGGCCTGCCCGACTCCACTATCGCGGGCAATCGCTCGAAGTGATGCCGAAGGGGAAGGGGGGCGTGAAGGTGCGGTGGAACGGGTCTCGACTGGTTACGTTGTAGGGGCGGGCGGGCCACTCAGAAGAATTCCGTTGTCCGAAGTTGAGTGCTTTGGTGGAGGCGTTTTGGCTTGCTCAAGGGTTTTGAAGAGCGTCGAATATGCATCCAACAGTTATGACTTGACTCCGTAATCAGTCAGATTGAGACATAGACCTGGGTAGATGAATGTGCCGATGACATTCGGCTTTTTTTGATCTGATGGCTCTTGCGCGCCGCCTGTTCGGCAGTTTTCGTCGGCCGGATAGCACCGCTTCGGCGACCGAGCTGCCGCAACCGTGATAGCCGCTGGGGGGCCGAGTGTATTCCGGGAGCGCTTCAACGATAGGGCCGGGCGAGAGTGCCTGGCTTATCGATAATCCCGGCTTCCTTCAGAAACTCAATCGCGCCGCTGCCGGTTGCCTTCGATTTTCTTGGCATACGCGCGAGCTGCCGGAGAGAGGACGGCAGGGCGACCGGACAGGGGCTGCTTTTTGGAGGAACCGCGCATGGCTTCATTATACGGCACGATCGAGCCTTCGCATGATAAGTGACGCATGACGCTGTGGGCGGGGGTCTGCATTCAGGGTCGAGGGTCGAGGCTTAACAAATTCAAGCTTAGTACTTGGATGTGTAGCTTGTATTAAGTACTATGCTAAGTACTATGCTAAGTACTATGCTAGTGGGTCCCTCTTCGAGCGCTCGCAATGACAGACGAAGAACTCCAAGAACATATTGCCCTACTGCGGCGGGTGCGTACCGATTTTCGGCATGTGGAGGCGAAGCTGGCGTGGGGAGGGTTACCTAAACGCCTGTGGGAGACTCTTTCGGCTTTTGCGAACACGGCCGGCGGAGGAGTCATCATTCTCGGACTCGACGAGGGAGCCAACTTCGAAGTGGTTGGGGTCGAGAATCCTCGCAAGACTCTCCAGGATCTGGGGAACATGACGGCCGACATGGAGCCGCGCCTTGCTCCGGTCATCGACGTCAAGGAGATCGATGGTCGGGCGCTTGTCGTTGCCGAGGTTCCGGAGCTGCTTCCGAGCCAGAAGCCTTGTTACTACCGGCCGGCAGGGCATTCGAACGGTGCATTTGTGCGAGTTGCCGACGGTGATCGCAAGCTGAATAGCTACGAGGTGCAGCTCATGCTCTCCTCGCGGGGACAGCCGCTTGACGATCAACAAGCCGTTCCGGCTGCAGGGGCCAAGGACCTCGACCAGGCCGCGCTCAATGCTTTTCTGAAGCATGTGAGGGAGCGCCGCCCTCGCTTTCGTACCGCTGCCGACCAGCGAATCCTACGATCCCTCAAAGTCTTGGTGCCTCACCCTGATGATAGAAACCGGTTCGTACCCTCCGTCGCGGGGCTACTCGTGTTCGGGCGAGAGCCGCAGTCTTTTTTCCCGCAGTTCTCCGTACTCGTAACAGCCTACCCAGGTCGCGAGATCGGTGAGCCCGGGCCGCATGCCGAGCGCATGCTCGATGACGCCCGCGTCGAGGGTTCGATCGGCCGCATGCTTGCCGAGACGTTGGTCGTGATCGCACGCAATTTGCGTCAACCGCGCATCGCCACCGGCCCAACCCGGGTTGGTGGCTTGGAGATCCCGGTGGCTGCACTGAGCGAAGCAGTCGTAAACGCGCTCGCCCACCGGGATCTCTCGCCGCAGTCGCGTGGTACTGCCGTGCAGGTCCAACTTTTCGTCGATCGGCTGATCATCACCAATCCTGGCGGGCTGTTCGGGCCGGTCTCGGTCGATACCTTAGGGTCGACCGGTGTCACCAGCGCACGCAACGCCACCTTAATGCAACTGCTCGAGGACGCCGTCATGCCTCGAACTGGCGAAGCCATCGTTGAGCACCGCGGAACGGGTATCCCTGTCATGATCCAGGCGCTGCGTGCGGCCGACATGAGTCCACCTCGCTTCGAGGACGGAGTCAGCACCTTCTGTCTGACATTTCCGCGGCAGTCGCTGATCGACCCTCAGACTCTAAGTTGGCTTGCTGGATTGGGCGAAGCGGCCCAAGGCCTCTCGCGCGACCAACGTAATGCGTTGGTGCTCATGAAAGCGGGAGAGGTGATGAGCAATGCTCGCTATCGCCAGATCAGCGACGCGGACAGCCGCGTGGCCACTCGCGAACTCGCTGACCTCGTAAACCGTAAGCTTGCCGAGGTCGTTGGCGGAGGCGGGTACACGGAGTATGTCCTCGCGACTACTGCCAAGCAGGCTGATGCGCAGTCAGCCGCACAATCTACGCATGGCGAGAGAGCGGATCGACGCCCTGAGATCCGCCGATTGCTCGGAGAAGGCGGCGAAATGTCGCGCGCGGCTTTGCAGGCCAAATTGGGTTTAGGCCAGCCAATTGTCAGCCGCTGGCTCAGGCGCATGTTGAAAGACGCCGAGATTGAGCTAACCACGGCGAGCGAGAGATCGCCGGGAGCGAAGTACCGCCTGCGTCCGCGCGGACCTAGCTGACGCGTAGGGTTCGACCGGCACGCAGAGTCATCGAGCACTGTTGATGCTGCGACGAGAGGATCCGAAATGGAATAGGGCGTCCGCGGGTGCGGCTTCTACTGGTTGCGCTATAGACCGAGTCGGTTCACCGGGGATCCAGAGCGCGGCGCATGCTCAGGGTTCTGACGCAGGGCCTGGACGCGTTCATACAGCTCAGGACGGACGCCGATGCTGCCCGAATACGATGTGCTCCAGGTCGAGGGGGGATTGCAGTGTCACTACGGCGAGGGCTACCCAGCGCGCTGTTGTGTCGAGGACTGACGCGGCCACTTCGTCTCCTTCCTGGAGGCGCCTGAAAATGTCATGTACCGTGGCGGCCGAGGTTCCACCCTGGCGGCGCTATCGATCTACGATGGCCTGTGAGCCCACCTCGAGCTCGAATGCGCCGATGGCACAGGGGTTCTGCCAGGTTGGGTCGCGCCCTATCGGGAGGTCGGCGATTTCTTCCGCTGCGCCACGCGCTCCCCGAAACAGCTTGTCATCGATGAGGAGGCCGAGTCCTGCGCCGGTTCCGAGCGCCAGGAACGCCGCGTTGCTGCATCGACTGGCGCACCCGAGCGCATGCTCGCCGAGCATCGCGAGATTCACGTCGTTCTCGATCGCAACATGCGGCCCGAAGCGGCCGCGCAGATAGCCGAGGATATCGAAGTCCTCCAGGCCCGCGATGTTGGGAGTCAGGGAAACACGCCCTGTGCGAGGATCGATCGCTCCAGGAATTCCCACCATGACATGACATGCCTGCTTGCCTTCGATCCCGGCGGATTGGGCTACTGAGCGCCGACCCCGGTCTGTTCAAGCCGGGCTCGTTCTTCGTTGTGAACAGCCGGGCCAACCAAGGAGCATCGCGCCACGGCAGCCCCTCTTCCGCGCTGCGGCGTGCGAGGCTTGGGAACGGACTGCACACGGAATCTGCAGACGTCCGGCGATTCTCTGGGTCCGATGCAAATTCACCAGACGGCTGGCGAATTCCCACAACACGATCGCTTTCTATAGGAAGGCTCAACCGGCGCCCAAAATTGATGGCATTCAGCCCAGGATAAGCCAACGCAAGCTGGCGAAAGTTCTTTCGGTTGCTGGCCGAAAGGCCCTGACAGCCCACTTTGCCGAGCGCCTGTGCAAGTGTGTGCATCAGGCGCTGACCATATTGGGCGCGGTCCTCTCCCGCCTGCTCGAACTCGACAATGCTTGCTCCAATAAGCCAGTTTCGTAAGCTCAGGATCTGCTGCAAAGTCGGGCCCGCAGCCAACTGAGCGACCTCGTCTATCTTCGAGATCTGCGAGATGAGATCAGGAAATTTCATTTTGGCTAACACTCTGGAAACAAATAGAGCATTTAATTCTAACATGAGCGCGCCATTGTACTGTTTGATGTCATACGCCATCTCCGATTCGCAGCGCCATTTCAGAACCGCTGACGTGCGTATCAAGCACTGAGTACACGCACGCTGACTCTCACGCAGACCTCTACTCAGTGATTCGCGTGTGATCGCGTACGCACAACCGGGAACAAGAAGGGAGCGTCGGAGTGCCACGTGGAGGTGTGCGCCGTTTGCAACTTTGCAACCGATGTCGGATTTCACGGTACCGTGACCCGCAAGGAGGAGCCTGCCGCCATGATTCGGAAAGAGCGAGAATGCGATCGACCGCGTCGCCACCAACGCCTGCCGTTACGGATGAGGGTGATCTTGTGGTGTATCGATGCCGACGAGTTGACGCGAGTGGTGGACGTTGTGGTGCTCGCTTTGCTCGGTGTGTTTGCCATCCCGCGCGGGACAACTGTGCTGCGATCCTTTCGTCCCACACGTCTACGATGCGTGATCGCTTCTCTATACGATAGGAAGTATCTCTCTCATTCAGCTCGAAATGCAGTCGCACATAACAAAGCCTCGCTCTGCGCGCCTCAGGCATCGCGCTTGGTATTAGATTTAATTTGCCTGATAGATATCCGACTGAGGAGAAAAGCCATGGCAAAGTGGGTTATTCAAGGCGATGACGCAAGTACCATCCCCCCAGACCCGAGTGATTATGTGCCTGGGCCCATGCCAAAATTTAATCCCCCGAAGGCACCCAATGGAAATGATGGCGGTGCATTGTGGTGGGATCATGATGACCCAGGAGTGGAAGGACACCAAGGCTACGATGGTATAGGTGGTGCCATAGGCCAAGACGGGCTAAATGGAGGCGACACACCTCAGGGTGTGAAACTAATTATTCCAAGTGATACTACCGGTGAGATCACTTTGGTTCTTGCTGGCGGCAATGGACAACCCGGTGGCAAAGGCGGTGTGGGCGGTCCTGGCGGTGAAGGACAGGATGGCGGCGATGGGGACGATGAACAACCGGCTGGCAACGGTGGTAAGGGCGGAAGGGGAGGTTTTGGTGGAGTCGGTGGAAAAGGTGGCGACGGGGGCACCGCCTTCGACGTTGACGTTGTTATCTCAGCCGGTGCGAGTTATACGTCGATAATCCAACAGACACACCAAGGATTGGGCGGCAGGGGCGGCAGTGGCGGAGATGGGGGTCCCGGGGGTCCTGGGGGTCGCGCCGGCAGCGGCGGCGCACAGGCTTCCGGCGGAGACCCAGTTGGTCAAGGCCCCACAGGTCCCAAAGGCAAAGACGGGCATCTTGGCTCCTTTCATATAGTCTGACAACTCGGAGCCTATCATGAACACATCTCTTGACACTTGCCCGCATCATCCTATCACCTCCACTTCTTCTGGTGTGTCTATCGAGTGGAATCACACATTGGAAAGTCAAGCCGTAGACCGCGCGCTCTTTGTGTTTACCGACGTAGCAACGGGCAATCAAACACGCTACGAAGTCATGCCCAGAATCCATACGTGTCTCAGTCTGATAGCCGGCCTTTACCGCGTGGCTGTGTTTGCGAAGGGGCTCGAAATCCACCGGAGTTTAGTTCAGCTCCAGGCAGGTTCTGTGACAGCCTTCAAGCCCGTCCTGAATCCCAGCAGCCAAGAACCCAAGACCCTCAGAGGTATTCTTACGAGATTCGATATCAACCAGCCGATCAAGACGCGAGACCTGGAAGTTCCAAAGAACTCAACAGTTGTGCTCGACATGCAGAGTCAAGAATTCAAATCTGATTGGAAGCTCGTCGAGATCAAGGACGCCGCGTCTGCGAAACGAATCATCGGAAATTCCGATGATCTATGGGGAGGCAATGTCCCCCGGAAAGCACCATTGCCTCTTTCGACCAAGACGAGCCCAGAAGAGGTGGCTCGCCAAGCTGCCCATGAGTACGTCTATGGAAATTCGGCGACTGTCCAACAATGGGCTAAAGTGATCGATGACGTCGTATTTGACGAGGTTTGGAAGTTTCCGATCTTTGTTTGGGGAACTGTTACGGTTAACGCTGGGGGTGTTCTCGTCATTGGCGATAGGGGAAATTTTTTCGTCTGTGACCGTCTTCGCATGCATGTGGCATCTACACTCCTGATTCGCGGATCAGGTCCTATACATGTCGAGCCAATTTCCTTCGAGTCTTTCTGTTAGAGTCAAGCATCGCGCCGCGCGCCCCGGATGTTGGAAGTCTCTCACCGGCTATGAGCCGTCATTCCAACTGTCCTCACAGTGCGCTCAAGAGCGGTCATTCGCCGCGCGGCTGCGGACCGCGCGGCGATTGGGATCGGTTTCGTTCCGCCACCGATCCCAAGGCGGATCATCGCCGAACTCAGCGGCCAATCGGTCGATCAAATGCCGGATTTTCGCGGACACGTACTGAGATGATGGGACGACAGTATGAATGCCGAGGCTGATGGTGCGGTGATTTGGAAATACCTGGACCAGCGATCCATTGCGCAAAGACTCGCCAAATACGAAGCTAGGTCCATAGGCAATGCCGATGCCCTCTAGTGCCGCGGACAACAACAACTCCATGTTGTTGGCGAGAAGCTGGCAGGGGCCATCGACAAAGTGTGAGCGGCCCCGAGCGTCCACCAAGGTCCAGTCGCCGGGTGATACGGACTCGCTGAAAGCGAGACGCGGACGTTCGCAGAGTTCTTGCAGTGTGTCCGGCATGCCGTGCCGCTTGAGGTAATCGGGTGCCGCGCACATGACCATGCGGCACCGTGCGATCTTGCGCGCCACCAAGGTGGAGTCCGGCAGTCGCCCGATCCGGATCGCTAGATCGATTCCTTCCTGCAGCAGATCGACAAAGCGGTCGCTCAGGACGATCTCAACGTGAACTCCCGGGTAATCTCGGAGGTAGCGCGCAAGCGGTGCCCCGAGATGCAGGGCACCGAAGCTCATGGGCGCTGCGATTCGAAGTAACCCGCGCGGTGCGGCATTCAACTCCCCAGCTTCTCGCTGTGCCTCGTCGAATTCGTCGAGGATTCGCCTACACCGCTGATAGTAGGTGCGACCGACATCGGTTAGCTGAAGTCGTCGGGTGGTACGTTGTAAGAGCCGCACCTTGAGCGCTGCTTCCAAGGCGTCGAGGTGCCGGCCAGCCATCGCCGGGGTTATCCCATACCGGCGCGCTGCAGAGCCTGCTCGGTTATGAAGAATGGCAAACGGAAATACATCTGGAACGCCTTCGCGCAAGTCCGCACGCAAAGAACTTCTACTGGCTGCGACGATCTTCGAGGTGAGTGGGCATGGCGGTGGGTCCGCTCTCGGCCTTGTGAAAGCGATCGCCAACGGGGGCTGCATGCGGCTACCACCCAGTTCTACTTGTCGCGAGCGATGCCGCTGGATCCTCAGGTATCGGTCGTCACGTCATCCCAAGGCGGGCTGGCGGAGACATCGCCGCGCGAATCGCATCCTCGACTTCCTCCTCCGCGTCATTCACGTAGCGTCGCGCTTTGCGTCCTCATCTCGGCTGCACTACAGCATCGCCCGCACGCGCGGTCAATCGAACGGCCGAAGAGCGGTCGGTCGCCAATGTCTCAGAAGGGTCGGACACCGTCCGTCCACGTCTGATTCAGACTCGACTCGTCATCCACCCACGGTGCCACTTCCAACACTCTCGCGGCTGTGCTTCCGCATGCGCGCCTTTCTGGCAGCGCAGCAAAGATTTGTAGCACGGTCGACACGACCCGCCGTTCATAAGCCGACCGGAGAGTATGCTCCAGGCGTCCATGCGCGCGATCTAGCCATCAGCGTTTACTCACACACCGGGGCGCATATGCCGATCACTACCTTCAACAGTTTCATGGACGGCCTCGATCCCAGTCGAAGGAGCCGCGAACACTTCATTGCCAACATCAATGTCGAAGCCGACCGCCTCTGGGTTCCTTATGCGGACGGGGTCTGGCTCCAGCCCTGCTGCTTTAACGTCACATCAGGCGGATTCAGTGTCGTTCTGAAAGGTCTCCCGGGCGCAAAACTCGGTGCTCACTATCACGTTGGCACCGTTCGTGGCTATACGATCCGTGGTCACTGGCGGTATCTGGAGCATGACTGGGTAGCAAAACCCGGAACGTTTATCTACGAACCCGCCGGCGAGGCTCATACGCTGGTCATCACCGACGACTCGCCAGAACCAGCACTGGTCGTTTTCATGGTCGAGGGCGGCCTCGTGTATCTGGACAAAGCGGTCAACGGTGGCTTTGCTGCCTACGAGGATGGATTCACTCTTCTCGAACTGACTCGAAACTACTATCGCGGGGCAGGTCTCGATGTGCGTCTGCTGGATCTGCTGGTTCGATAGTTGATGCACTCGGGCTACAGGAGCTACAGCGGCGGGCGTTCACACGCCGCCGCCGAGCCGCATGCACGTCGCAGAGGAGCGCCATGCAATTCACTAAGCTGAATGCTTTCGCGACCCGATACACGGCTGCTTGGTGTAGCCAGAATGCGGCGAACGTCGCTTCATTTTTCTCACCTTCCGGTTCTCTCCACGGTCAAAAGGGTGCGTATCAGCGGATACGAGGAATGGCGAATTGGCAATGATGGCCTGATTGCCGAATCCAAAGGACATTTCGACGCGGCAGATTACGATCGGCAGCTGAAGGCGGGCGCTAGCGGTCCACTGTAGCTTTGTATGGGTCCGAACGCCCATGAGCGGCCGGCCACGGAAATCGGTAAACTCCGCCGAAGCTGCCACAGACGAGGCGCGAGACCAAGAACCTGTGCCCTGCGCGGGTGAGGCAGCCTTACCAACAAGGCCGAAGTCCAATTCGTATGTCTTTCACACTCGCGGATGTGGTTCCCTGGGGTCGGTCGTTCGATGAATACGTGGCCATGTTCGCGCTCGAGCAGCGGGACTTTGAGGGCACGATCCTCGGTTGTGGCGACGGCCCCGCAGCATTCAATGCAGTCGCGACCGAGCGCGGACACCGAGTGGTGTCTGTCGATCCCATCTACGAGTTCTCCGCCGGCGAGATCGAGCGCCGCATTGAGCAGACGACCGCAGAGATCGCGCAACAGACACGTCGCAACGCTGCTGAGTTCGTCTGGACACACTTCACGTCAACGGACGAACTGATCTGTGCACGGCGCAGCGCCATGCGGCGCTTTCTCGAGGATTTCCCACCGGGACTTCAAGCCGGCCGTTATGTCCACGGCTCTCTTCCCGAGCTGCCGTTAGGTATCGGTCAGTTTCAGCTAGCGTTGTGCTCGCACTTTCTCTTTCTGTACAGCGAGCAGCTCGACTTCGAATTTCACCTGAGATCCGTTCTGGCGCTGTGCGGCGTCGCGTGGGAAGTACGAATCTTTCCGTTGTTCGAGCTTGGATCGCGGCTGTCACGCCACATCGATCCGGTGATAGGCTCAATGCGCAAGCTCGGATTTCGCGCTGAGCGCGTGCGGGTCGGCTACGAGTTTCAGCGCGGCGCCAACGAGATGCTCACGGTCCAGCGCCCCCGCCGGGCGTAAGCGGGTTTCAGCGCGCGAAGAATCAGGAGCCCGGCTCCAGTAGTTCCGGAGCATACCTGCGCGCTTGTACCTGAGTGAGTGGCTGTGGCCTCCGAGAGCCATTTAATTTGACCTCGCCGGCTGAGTCAGTCGGCGAATTTCGGCTATACCATTTTTATTCTTCATGTTGAGGAATAACTCGCCAAGTTCCGGCGAGGACTGTCGCGGGTCGCCTTCGAACCCCTGCGTACCCAGCGCCAACGGACTTCCTGCAGGTGGTACGGGAGCCCCTACCGTCATTTTCTCCGGCCGGACATACTTCGCATCTACAGCCCACAATTGCGAGGTATCGGACACACCGGCATGGCGGCTCGGGGCGTACCCACGGCTGCGCAAGTAAGCTTCGATCTCTTGATTGGACTTGCTGTAGGCATCGCCGCTGAAGAACACTCGCACGCCATGGCCGCGGTACTTCTCGTCCAATTTCGGTGCAAGTGTCTCGAGGGTTCCCTGATCATCGTCGTGATCACCCATCAGCATCACGAACTTGAAGCCAGCATGGACCATGCTGTCCACCAATTCGGAATTGACAGAGGCAAAAGTCTCCGGGGAGAGATGCACCCTTCCCGACGCCCCGAACCAAACCGCAGCATCGGGCCTGACTCCTCATCTAACGCGACAGTCAACCGCGGTTTCGAGAAGCCACTCTGCTCGAAGGCTTGCCAGTTGGGGGTTTGAAAGAGCACGCGAGCGAGCGCAGTAGCATTGCGTCGCGCGCGACCAACTAAAAGCTTGGCACGGCCGAATGTGACGCGACGCTGTGCGATTGCGAGGGAACGCCGGAAAAAATAACGGTCCGCCGTGATTTTTTCCGATGCGCATTTTCCCAGGAGCGGCGGGGATCCCCTCGTGCACGGCCGCGCCACCCGCGAGAGGGCTCGGACCTAATGCGTATTCGACAGCTGCTATCTATCTAGCCCACGGAACCGTATCGAACGCAACAGTCAAGCGCGGCTCGCCAAACTTGAGCCAACTCGACCGGGCATGCGTGGCATGCCGCTTCTACTGGTTGCGCTATAGAGCGAGTGGGTTTACGGCAGATCCAGAGCGCGCTGGGAATGCTCAGGGTTCTGACGCAGGGCGTGCGCGGCGGCGCATACGGCGCCGATGAGGCCTGCTCGATGACCCAGTTGGCTGGGGGCGATGGTGATGGGGCGTGAGAAGAGGGTGGGGAGGGACCTTTGGACGCGTTCATACAGCTCGGGACGGACGCCGATGCTGCCGCCGAATACGATGAGCTCCAGGTCGAGGAGGGATTGCAGGGTCACTACGGCGAGGGCTAACCAGCGCGCTGTTGTGTCTAGGACTGACGCCGCCACTTCGTCTCCTTCCTGGAGGCGCATGAAAATGTCATGTACCGTGGCGGCCGCGGTTCCACCCTGGCGGCGGTATCGATCTACGATGGCCTGTGAGCCCACCTCGAGCTCGAATG
>Ga0070665_100004376_pt1 | contig 14849 bp, 16 predicted proteins | sample KBSS13metaG_FD_65862 | JGI IMG/M metagenome (GOLD analysis project Ga0070665, IMG submission 65862) | Switchgrass rhizosphere microbial communities from Kellogg Biological Station, Michigan, USA - KBS S1-3 metaG | ecosystem: Host-associated > Plants > Roots > Rhizosphere > Soil ... | reverse complement strand
GGGGTGTGTGACTCGCGGGGTGGGTCAGGAGCGGCGGCGGGCCAGGCGGATTCTGGTGATCTGTTTGCCGTCGAAGTCCGCTTCCGCCACGCACTCCTCGGTGTGGCCGTCGCTGGAGAAGCGCATGGTCCAGGTGACTCGGTCCTGGGCGATCTGCTTGCGGGAGGAGTCGATCCGGATGTCCCGGCTGAGCAGGTCGGTGACGAAGCCGTGCAGCTTCTCCGGGTCCCGCTCCTGCCCGTCGAACGGCGGGAAGGGGGGTTCGGAGATCAGCGCGGCGCCGGGTGCCGCCAGGCCCAGCAGCGCCTCCGCGTCGCCGGAGGCGAAGGCCCGCTCGAACGCCAGCGCCCCGACGAACCGCTCCACCTGCGCCCGCCCCTCCGCGATCAGCCGCCGCAGGAACCGTGGGTCCCGGTTGAGCTTGGAGGCGGGGCCGAGGCGGCGGGGGAGGACCCGGCGCGGCAGCTCCAGGACCCGGACCACGACGTGGCGGAAGTGGCCGCCCGGCTGGAGCCTGCCTTCGTCGAGCAGCCGGTCGACCTCCTCGATGAACCCCAGCTCCTGGTAGAGCGAGAGGTTGCCGGCGAGCTCGTTGCGGCGGTCCGAGATCTGCACGAGCGTGCGCGGCTCGTGCTCGATCGCGGTGGGGTTGATCTGGATGACCCAGATCTCGTCCGGCTGGACCTCGAGCAGGTCGCGGACCGGCGGGTTCTGGGAGAACAGGCCGTCCCAGTAGGTGCCGCCGTCCGTCCGGACCGCCCGGAACAGGCTGGGGATGGCGGCGGAGGCGAGCACGCTGTCGGGGGTGATCCGGTCCCGGTGGCTGCGGAACGCGCGGAACCGGCCGGACAGCACGTCGACGGCGCCGAGCACGAGCAGCGGGTGCTCGTGGTCGAGGTCCGCGCGGATGGAGTCGAAGTCGACGTGCCGGGAGAGCAGCGAGCGGAAGGTGTCCGCCCCGCCGAGTGCGGCCGGGATCGCGTAGGGGCTGATCCCGGGCAGCAGGTCGAGGTTCTGCAGGACCCCCGCCGAGACGAGCCAGGCGTTGGCGAGCTTGTCCAGCGGGCCCCGGGCGGCGTTGTCCATCCAGAACCGCTCCAGCGCGGCCCCGGCTCCGGCGCGGTCGCCCGCGCGCAGCGACTGCCAGCCGAGCAGCGCGCAGATCGCGCCCCCGGACGTCCCGGACAGCCCGACGATCTCGTACCGGGACAGCTCCTCGGACTCCAGGAGCGCGCCGAGGACCCCCGCGGTGAACGCGGTGTGGCTCCCGCCGCCCTGGCAGGCGATGGCGACGCGGCGCGGACGCCGGGATTCGGTCACGGGGACGTGTCTACCCGGTGCAGGTCAACGGCGGGTTGCGGGGAGACCCAGGGCACTCGGCAGCTCCCGGGCGGCCTCCACCAGCGACGGCCCGTACCAGGTCAGCAACCGACCGCTGACCAGGGCGGACGGTGCGGCGAAGGCCTCCGGGCCGTCCTCGGCGGTGAAGAGGTAGGGCTCGTCCGGCAGGACCACCAGATCGTGGTCCGGCAGGTCCGCCGGGTCGAACCGCGGGTAGCGCTCGGGGGAGTCCGCGAGGACGTTGTCGATCCCGAGCCGGGCCAACACGGCGCCGGTGAACGTGTCCGACCCGCAGGCCATCCACGGCTTGCGCCAGATCGGCACCACCGCCCGTCGCCGCACGGTCGGCTCGGGGAACGACCAGAGCTCCCGGGCCTCGTCCAGCCAGGGCACGGAGTCGAAGCCGCAGGCGGAGAGCATGCGGCCCAGCGAGTCCAGCCCCCCGGAGACGGTCCGGATGTCGGTCACGTAGACCGCCAGCCCGGCCTCCCGCAGCCGGGCGATGTCGCCGGGCTTGTTCTCCTCCTGGTTGGCCAGCACGAGGTCGGGCTCCAGCCCGACGATCGCCTCGACGTCCGGGTTCTTCGTCCCCCGGATCCGCGGGACGTCGAGGTCGGCGGGATGGGTGCACCAGTCCGTCGCCGCGACCAGCCGGGAGACGTCCGTGGCGCCGACCGCCTCGGTCAGCGACGGCACGATCGAGGCTATCCGCGTGACCCGCGACGGCAGGTCGATCCGGGTGCCCTCGTCGTCGATCACCATGGGGACAACGCTCTCACGTCGCGAACAGCGGTGCCGAGCGGCTCCGGACGAACTCCCGCAACGCCCGGGCCGGCGCGCTCGCCGGGCGCAGGCGGGAACGCACCATGCCGATCTCGCGCACCGTGCGCGGACGCGTCACCGCCAGCTCGACGACGCCGGGCGGCGGTTCCCGGTGCGACATCGGCAGCAGTGCCACCCCCAACCCCGCCCCGACGAACCCGCGGACCGTGGCGGAGTCCCCCGCCTCGAACGCCAGCCGCGGGGTGAACCCGGCCTCGCGGCACCAGCCGTCGATCGTGGTGCGCAGGCCGTAGCCGGGCAGGAAGCCGATGAAGCGCTCGGACGCGGCGTCGGCCAGCGCGATCCCGCCGCGCGCCGCCAGCCGGTGGTCGGCGGGGACGGCCAGCCGCAGCTCCTCCTCGCCGAGCGGGTCGGCGGCGAGCGTCGCCTCGTCCGGGAGGGGCGAGGTCAGGGCGAGGTCGGCGGCGCCGTCTCGGACCTGCTGCAGGAGCGTGTGGTGCGGGGCCTGCAGCAGCTCGAACCGGATGCCCGGCTGCACCGCCCGGAACTCCCCGACGAGCCGCGGCACGACCTCGGTGCCCAGCGTGGGCAGGAAGGCGAGGGTGACCCGGCCGCGGACGCCGTCGACGTCGCCCGCCAGCTCCCGGGCGCCGGTGGCGAGCTCGGCCAGCGCGCGTTCGGCGTGCCGCAGCAGCGTCCGGCCCTCGCGGGTGAGCCGGACCGCCCGCCCGGAGCGGGCGAACAGGCTCGTGCCCAGCTCGGCCTCCAACCGCGCGATCCCGCGGGACAACGTCGACTGCGGCACCCCCAGCTCGTCCGCCGCCTGCGTGACGTGTTCGGTGCGGCCGACCGCCACGAACCACCGCAACCGCGGGGCGAGCGCGGCCAGCGTGGTCTGCTCATCCATTTACGCATCATCGCAGCAGCACGGATGCATTGGACGCATGAACGGGTCCGGCCTACGGTCGTCCGCGATGACAACCACCGTGCCCGCACCGATCGGCCACGAACGCGGCACACCCGGCTTCCGACGCCTGGGCCTCGCCATGTGGTTCTGCGGCACGGCCACGTTCGTGCTGGTCTACGCGGTGCAGGGGCTGCTGCCCGTGCTGGCGACGGAGTTCGGGGTCTCCTCGGGCACGTCGAGCCTGGCGTTGTCGGCGACCACCCTGACCCTCGCGCTCGCGGTGGTGCCGCTGTCCGCCGTCGCCGAGTCCTGGGGTCGCGCCCGCGTGATGACGGTCGCACTCACCGCCTCCGCGGTCCTGGGTCTGCTCGCCCCGCTGGCCCCGACGTTCGCGGTGCTGGTGGGAATCCGGGCGCTGCAGGGGATCGCGCTGGCTGCGCTGCCCGCGCTCGCGATGGCCCACGTCAGCCGGGAGATCGCGCCGCGGCACCTGGGTGGCGCGATGGGGCTGTTCATCGCGGGCAACACCATCGGCGGGTTGTCCAGCCGGATCATCTCGACGACCGTGGCGGACGTCGCGGGCTGGCGGGTGGGGTTGCTGGCCGTGGGCGTGGTGTCGCTGGCCTGCACCGTCGGGTTCCGGCTGCTGCTGCCGCCGTCGGTCGCGCCGGAGGCGGTGCCGGTGCGGCTGCGCGACCTGGGCCCGCAGCTGCGCCTGCACCTGCGCGACCCCGGGCTGCGCTGCCTGTTCGGCATCGGCGCCCTGCTGATGGGCACGTTCGTGACGGTCTACAACTACCTCGGCTTCCGCCTGCTGGCCGAGCCGTTCGACCTGCCCGCCGGGCTGGTCGCGCTGATCTTCCTCGGCTACCTCGCAGGCTCCTACGCCTCGACGGTCGCGGGTCGGCTGGGGGACCGGTTCGGCAGGCGTCGGGTGCAGTGGATCGGGATGGTCGTCGGGGTCGTGGGCCTGTGGCTCACCGGCCCGGACCTGCTCCCGACGGTCCTGGTGGGGCTGCTGGTGGTGACCGTCGGGTTCTTCGCGGGGCACTCGCTGGCCAGCAGCTGGGTCGGGCGCCGGTCCGGGATGCTGCCCGGCGGCTCCCCGGGGATCGCCTCCTCGCTCTACCTGTTCTGCTACTACGCGGGCAGCAGCGTGGGCGGCACGGTCGGCGGGGTGGTGTTCGACCACGGCGGCTGGCTGGGCCTGCTCGGTTTCTGCACCGCCCTCCTGCTGGCGGCCCTGGCGCTCGCCCTGCGCCTCCGCCGCGTCCCGCCCCCGTGACCCGGCCCCGTCACCCGGCCCCGTCACCCGGCCCCGTCACCCGGCTCTGAGCGAACGGCACTTTCGCTCACTAGGTATGAGCGAGAGTGCCGTTCGCTCAAAGGAGGGGTCACACCCACCGGACCGGCCACGACGGCCTCGCCGTCAGAGGAGGGTGTCCAGGGCCGCGTGGACCTCGGCGAGGGTCGGGCGGGCGGTGGGGTCGGTGAGCAGGCAGCCGTCGAGCACGCTGGCCACCCGGACCGGGAGCCTGCGCCGCGACCGCAGCCGGGGGGCGGGCTTGAGCAGCTGCGGGTAGATCCGGGCGAGGTCGGCGCTCGGGTGGGTGGAGTCGGTGCGGGAGATGCTGTGCGAGCCCGTGGCCTCCCGGTCCTCGACGCCGTCCGGGAACGGGCGGACGCCTGCCGCGGCCTCGTGCAGCACCACGCCGACGGCCCAGACGTCCGTGGCGGGCGTGACCGTGCCGCCCAGGATCTGCTCGGGCGCCATGTACCGGGCGCTGCCGACCTCGGCGGGCGCCGGCCCGGGCACCCTGGCGAGCGCCAGGTCGATCACCCGGGTGACGCCCGCGCTGACCACGATGTTGCTGGGCTTGACGTCGCAGTGGACCCGGCCGCGTTCGTGCAGGTAGCGCAGGGCGGAGCCGAGCTGCTGGCCGAGGTGGGCCAGGGCGGTCTCGGGGAAGCGGCCGTAGCTCTCGATGGCGTCCGACAGCGTGCCGCCGGGCAGCGACTCCAACACGAGCACCGGAGCGGGACCGCGCTCGGAGACCAGGTCCAGCAGCCGCACGATGTACGGGTGGCGCAGCGCGCGGAGCAGCTTCGCCTCGCGCAGCAGGGCCCGGCGGGTGCGCGGGTCCCCGACCAGGTCCGGCCGGAGCACCTTCGCGACGGTGTGGCAGTGGTGGACGTGGCTCCACGCGTCGTACGTGTCGTAGTCCTCGCCCCGGCGCAGGTGCTGGACGACCGTGTACCCCGGCGCGATCTCCGCGCCCTGCCCGAGCGGCGCGGGGCCGTCCGGTGCCGTGGCCGGTGCCGCGTGCCTGCCGACCGCGGGCGCCGAGGCCTCGAGCGGGGCGGCGCTCACCGCGCCCACCCGCTCGTCATCGCATCCCCCCGCACGGACCGCGCCGCACGCGGCCGCCCCCTTCGTCCCCCATGTCCACGATCCTTCCCTGTGCGACGCGCCCAGGCACTCCGAATGGCGTTCGGGGCGCGCCGAACCGGCGGATGGCTGCGACGTCCGGTCCGCCTCCGCTCCCTCGCGTGCCGCCCCCGTCCGCGAACCGACCGTCACAGGCGACAAAGGGACGGACGGGACGGGGATGCGGGCGGGCACCCGTTCGGGGCGGGGAAGACGTCACACGGGTGACGGTCACGCGGCGCGTGAGCGGTCCGCCTCCACGGCGGTCACGGACTCGACCACCGCGTCGACGACGGTGACGGGCTCGCCCGCGGGGAGCGCCGCGGGCCGGGAGGCGGCCCGGTGGAGGAGGATCCGGCGCCGGACCACCCGGGCGGCGACGGTGGCGAGCACGCCCAGCATCGCGAGCCCGGCGCCCGAGGCGACGATCGCGACGATGCCGGCGTCGGGGAAGACGGCGATCAGCCCGAAGGACAGGATGGGCCACCAGAGCAACGCCCGCCCCGGACCGTGTCGCGTCCATTCCCCATGCTCCGCCGCCATGGTTCGCCTTTACCCCGCCCGAGCGCGGTTCATGCCGGCAGAGTCACGCCCATGACCCTCTCCGACGACGCCGTCCGAGCGGCGCTGCTGGCCGAGAACGCCCGTTTCGCCGACCTGATCGCCACCGCGGACCACGCCACACCCGTCCCCACCTGCCCGGGTTGGGATCTCACCAAGCTGATGCGGCACGTCGGGCGCGGGCACCGCTGGGCCGCCACGATGGTCGCCACGCGGGCGACCGAGGGATTGGACCCGCGGGAGGTGCCGGACGGCAAGCCGCCCGCTGACCTCGACGGGGCCGTCGCCTGGTTCCGGGCGAGCGCCCAGGCCGTGCTCGACGCCGTCGACGCGACCGGGCCCGACGTCCCCGTCTGGACGTTCACTGGGCCCCGGCCCGCCGCCTGGTGGATCCGCCGACGGCTGCACGAGGAGACCGGCCACCTCGCCGACGCCCAGCTCGCGGTCGGCCGGGAGACCGACCTGTCCCCGGAGCTGGGCGCCGACGGGCTCGCGGAGTGGCTGGACCTGCTCGCGGAGCGGCAGGCCGAGATGCTGCCCGCCGACGTGACCCTGCACCTGCACGCCACGGACGTCGAGGGGGAGTGGACGATCCGCCCGACCGAGACCGGGATCGCCTGGGAGCCCGGCCACGCGAAGGGCACCGCGGCCGTCCGCGGGCCCGCGGCGCTGCTCTATCTCGCGCTGCTGCGCCGGGTGCCGCTCACGGACACGCGACTGACGGTCTTCGGGGACGAGAAGGCCGTGACCGGTTTCCTGGACGCGACTCCCTTCTGAACGCGCGGAAACGTCGGACTCGACCGTTAGCATGAGAACGTGCCGCAGGAGCCCCTCCGCAGGCCGCTCTCCCGCGAGGTCGTCGTGGAGGCGGCCATGGACGTGCTGCGCAAGGACGGGATCGACGGGCTGTCCATGCGCAGGCTCGCCACCGAGCTGGGCACCGGTCCGGCCACCCTGTACGCGCACGTCGCGCACAAGGAGGAGCTCGTCGGCCTGCTGTTCGACGAGGTGGCCGCCGAGATCCCGCTGCCCGTGCCGGATCCGGAGCGCTGGCGCGAGCAGGTCACCCGGCTCTGGGTGGACACCCGGTCGGTCCTGCTGCGCTACCGGGACATCGCCCGCGCCTCGCTGGGCTCCGTGCCCGCAGGCCCGCACGCCGCGGCCGTCACCGAGGTGACCATGCGGCTGCTGCGGCTGGGCGGGGTCCCCGACCGGTCGATCGCGTGGGCGGTGGACGTCGTGGGGCTGTACGTCGCGGCGAGCGCGGTGGAGGGCGCGACCGAGGCCCGCAGGCGGGACCAGGGTCGCGAGCCCGGCCGCCATCACCCGGGCGAGCTGGCCGAGCTGATCGCCCGGCTGCCCGCCGAACGGTTCCCCACCGTCGTCGCGCTGCTGCCGCTCGTCGCGGACGGCACGGACGAGGAGCGCTTCCGCTTCGGCCTGGAGCTCCTGGTGAACGGGCTAGCTCAGCTCGCCGACGAGTAGGTCCATCAGCAGCCCGTCGTGCCAGGTGCCGTCGGGGCCGCGTTCGTACTCCCGCAGCAGGCCGACCCGGCGGAACCCGACGCGCTCGTAGCTTCGGATCGCCCGCACATTGTCCGCGGCGGGATCGATCGCGATCCGGTGGTGGCCCCGGTCGGTGAATAGGTGCCTGGCCAAGGTGCGCACGGCGTCGGCGCCCAGGCCCTGCCCGTGCACCCGGCCCGCGAGGAAGACGTCGATCCCGGCGTGCCGGTACTGCGGGTCGTCCTCCTCGTCGAACATGATCAGCCCGACGGTCTCCCGGAACGCCTCCACCACGAAGCGCTGCTGGCCGAGCAGCTCCCGGCGGACCCGGTCGAGGTCGTAGTCCGGCCACCAGCGGGCCACCTCGGGCTCGCGCAGGATCGCCAGGAGCTCCTCGGCGTGCCGGGGCTCGGTCGGGCGCAGCACGACGGTCTGGCCTGCGAGCGCGCCGGAGTCGTCGGTCGCGTCCTCGCGCAGGGCGTGGCCGAGGGAACTCATGTGTCCTCCGCGGTGAGGGGGTAGCGCGCCTGCTCGGACAGGGTCGACGCCGAGCGCGGCTTCTCGAAGAGCACCTCGGCCCGCCGATCCTCGACGAGCAGCGTGGCGATCAGGTTGCCGAACAGCGGTCCGCCGAGCTTGGTCCAGCGGGGCTCGGGCGGCGGGGCGCCGTTGTGGGCCGCCCACGCCCGCGCCCACCGGGCGGCCGGACGCGACCAGGCCAGCCGGAACGCGACCCGGATCGCCGCCGGGACCTGGTTGTGGACGGGGGAGCAGACCAGCTGGTGCACCCGCGCGGACCCCGCCGGGGCGCCGGGCAGCTCGGCCCGAGCCGCATAGCTGTGGTGCACGTCACCGGACAATACGCTGACCGACGCGGGCCCCGACGCGGGCCCCGACGTGGATCCCGACCCGGATCCAGACGTGGACCCAGCCGCGGATTCAGACGCGAGCCCGGACTCCGCGGCCCGGCGGACCAGCGCGGTCAGCCGGTCGAAGGACGTCCGGAACGCAGGCCAGTGCTCCATGTCCGCGCCCTGGCGCACCGCCTCGCCCCACTTGCCGAGCAGACCGGGCTTGGCGGCCGCGGCCTCGTTGACCGTCTCGAGGTCGCCGAGCGCGGGGGCCAGCAGCCAGGGCACCGAGGTGCCGAGCAGCAGGTGGTCGACCTCGCCCGGCGCGGTCGCCTGCTCCTCCACCCAGGAGAACTCGGTCTCGCCGAGCATGAGGTGCGCGCCGTCGTCGAGGATCCGGCCGTTCCGGGAGTCGATCATCACCAGTCGGGTGCGGCCCATGTCCCAGCGGAAGCTGAACCGGACGCCCTTCTCGCCGTCGACCTCGGCGTCCGCGCGGTCCGCGAGCTCGACGAGGTGCGGCCAGACGTCGCCCTCCGCGCGCTGCACCTTCTGCCAGTCCGGGTCCGCGGCCAGCTCCTCCGGCGAGAGGTTGCCCAGGTGCTGGTAGACCCAGTACGAGCCGAGTGCGGACCGGATCCGGTCCTGCCACCAGCTGGTCTTCGCCATCTCCGCACGCCAGGCGGCGGAGGTGTTCCAGTCGTCCCGCACGTCGTGGTCGTCGAAGATCATCGCGGTGGGGACGGTGGAGAGGATCCAGCGGATCTCCGGATCGACCCAGGAGTCCCGGTAGAGGCCGACGTACTCGTCGTAGCCGACGATCTCGTCGTCCGGCCAGCCCTCGGGGCGGTCCACCCGCCCCGCGATCCGACGGCGGGTCTGCGGGGTCAGCTCGTCGGCGTAGACCTGGTCGCCGAGCAGCAGCAGCGCCGTGGGCCACTCCTGCGGCGGGAGGCCTGCGAGGCGGGCGGCGTAGGCGTCGAGCGCGTCGATGCCGTACTGCGCGGCGACCTTGCGGTCCGAGACCTTCACGTAGCGGCAGGAGCCGAACAGGATCCGCCCGCTGCCCGCGGACTCCGGCCCGCGGGTGGGGATGACGCTCTCCGGGAACGGGCTGTGCGGCAGCGGCCAGGCCTGCTCGCCGTCGATCAGGACCTCGTAGGGGATCCGGCTGTCCGGCTCGAGCCCGGTCACCGGGACGACGGCGTAGTGGTGTCCGCAGACCTCGAAGGTCGACGTCGAGGTGCCCAGCACCTCGACGGTCGCGGAGGCGGCGGTCTGGACCCAGATCGTCGCTGTGGTCTCGCCGACGTGGCGCAGGACGGGGCCGAGGAGCAGGGTCACCCGGTCACGCTAGCCGCCCAGTGCCAGCAGCGCGGCGCCGATCTTCCCGGCGTCGCTGCCGAACGAGCTGGGCAGGACCGGGGGCAGCGGGCGGACCTGCGGGGCGTAGGCGAACTCGGCCGCGGCCTCCCGGGCGGGGGTGAGCAGCAGGTCGCCGGTCTCGACGACGCCACCGCCGATCACCACCGCGTCCAGCTCGAAGATGGTCGTCATCGTGGCGATCCCGATCCCCAGCCAGCGCGCGAGGGTCTGGAACAGCTCGACGGCCACCGCGTCCCCCCGCTGGGCCGCCTCGGTGACGATCTGCCCCGTCACGGGCACGCCGCGCTCCCGGGCCAGGCTCGCGACGAGCCCGTCCGGGTCCCGGTCGGCGGCCTCGCGACCCGCGCGGGTCAGTGCCGTGCCGGAGGCGAGCGCCTCCAGGCAGCCCTGCTTGCCGCACCCGCACCGCGGCCCGTTCGGGTCGACGACGATGTGGCCCAGCTCCGCGCCGAAGCCGCGCGGCCCGCGGTAGATCTGTCCGCCGAGGACGATCCCGCTGCCCACGCCGGTGCCGACGGTGATCAGGATCATCTCGCGGTAGAGGGTGTCGCCGAGCAGCGCCTCGGCCAGGCCTGCCACGTTGGCGTCGTTGTCGACGACGGCGGGCAGCCCGGTCGCCTGCTCGAGCTCCGCGCGGATGTCCCACTCGCGGTACTCGTTGTTCGGCGCCCAGAGGATCCGCCCGCTGGGCCACTCGACGGTCCCGGCTGCGCCCACCCCGACCGCCTCGACCTCAGGGTTCTTCTCCCGCAACGCCTCGGTCATCCGCAGCAGCAGCGCCGACATCGTGGCGGAGTCCGACGACTCCGGCGTGGGTTCGGTCAGCTCCGCGACCACGGTCCCGTCCTCGGCCACGACGGCGCCCGCCACCTTGGTCCCACCGATGTCCAGCCCGATCGCGTGTCTCGCCACGTCGGCATGATTCCAGACCTCACCCGGTGAGGAGGTTTGCCGCCGGGCGGGCCGGGGAAAGCCGCCCCATGCCTCTGTTGCGTCGCGTGGCCCGACCCATGTTGGCCGGACTGTTCATCTACGGCGGAATCAACTCGCTGCGTAACCCCGCTGCGCACGCGGACGCCGCCAAGCCCATGCTCGACTACCTCACCCCGGCGATCGACAAGGCCGTGGACGCCTCGCCGCTGGAGAAGCGGCCGGACAACGAGACCCTCGTGAAGATCGACGGTGCCGTGAAGGTCACCGCGGGGACCCTGCTCGCCCTCGGGAAGCTGCCACGGCTGTCGTCCGCCGCGCTCGCGGCGAGCCTGATCCCGACGACCGTCGCGGGCCACCGGTTCTGGGAGGAGACCGACCCGGCGGCCAAGCAGGCCCAGCAGGTCCACTTCCTCAAGAACACCGCCCTGCTCGGCGGGCTCCTGATCGCCGCCGCGGACACCCACGGCAAACCGTCGGTGGCCTGGCGCACCCGCAAGGCCACCGAGGCGGCGACCGCCGCGATCGGTGCGCGCGCCGACGCGCTGTCCGACGCCGCCGCGCACGCGGGCGAGTCGGTGTCCGGGCTGGTCTCGAGCCTGGGCGGCGGCAGCGCCTCCACCGGCTCGGAGCTCGCGAGCAAGGCCTCCGCCCTCACCGACTCGCTGAGCGCGACGATCGCCGACAAGGCGCCCGTCGTGAAGGCCCGGGCCGCCGAGCTCGGGGCCGTCGCCTCGGACAAGGCCTCCGCCTGGGGGTCCGTCGCCGCGGAGCGGGCGGGTGAGCTGGGCGCCACGGCCGCGACCCTCGGGGGTGCCGCGTCGGTGCAGGCGTCGGCCATCGGGGACGACCTCTCCAAGCGCGCCGCCAAGGCCGCGAAGCAGGCCGAGAAGCGCGGTGCCGCCCTTCGCAAGGAGGTCGACAAGCGCAGCGCCGCCTGGCAGAAGGAGCTCGACCGGCGGGGTAAGGCCTGGGAGAAGCTGGCCGACCAGAAGGGCGACGAGTGGGCCGCGGGCGCGGTGAAGAAGCGTGCGGCGCTCGAGAAGGCCGCCGACAAGAAGCGTGCCGAGTGGGAGAAGTCCGCCCGCAAGGCGGCCAAGCGGGCCCGCAAGCAGGCCCCCGGCTACGTCGACCAGCTGTCCGCCCTGGCCGCGCAGGCCTCGGAGCAGGCCGCCCGGTTCGGCGGCGACGTGGCGGGCCGCGCGTCGGTCGCCGCGGACACCGGCTCCAAGGCCGTCGACGGCATCGTCCGTGACGCCCGCAAGCGGGCCGCGAAGGTCATCGCACCCTGATCCCTCCCTCGGCCCGCCGTTCCCGTGCCCGGGCGGCGGGCCGAGTCGTGTCCTGGGTGCCCCCGAGAGATGTCGCCGTGAGGTGCCGACGGGGGCTGCCGAGGTGCCGACGGGGGCTGCCGCGGTGAGGTGCCGGCCCCGAGGTGTCGACGGTCGATGCCGCCGCGAGACGCCGACGCGAGACGCCGACGCGAGACGCCGACGTGAGATGCCGACGTGAGATGCCTGACGCTGCGGGGGCCCCGCCCCGGTCCGTACGGTGGCCCGATGGCCGGAGCCACCGAGGAGGACTGGGCGGACTGGGTCGCGACCCAGACACCGCCCGCCGACGCGCGCGAGAAGGACACCTACTGGTTCGTGGGCGGCCCGCTCGACGGCCGGGTCCGCACCCGCCCCGCGGAGTCCGCGGCTCCCGCGGTCGTCCGGCACGTCCACCTGCACGGTGGCCCGAAGATCACCCACCTCTACGACCTGCACGAGGTCGCGGGGCACGGCGGGGAGTACCGGCTGCGCGAGCAGTGATCATGCGGTAGGACGGGCGGCCGTGGGTCCTGCGTACGTCATCGGCATGCCGTCACCGAGGGCGTGGAGCTGCGCCACGTCGCGGAGCTGCCCGACGCCGCCGCGTACGTGCGGTCGCACGCGGCGATGGAGCGTCTGCCCACCGAGACCGCCCTGGTCGAGAGGACCAGGGCCCTCAAGAATGCGCTCAGCCCCACCGTCAGCCCCACCGTCAGCAAGGAGTGACCATGCCGCGTCCGTACGCCAGTGGAGTCGTCGCCGCGCCCGTCGAGAAGGTCTGGGCGGTGGTGCGGGACTACAACGCCTTGCCGACCTGGTTGGGCGCGATCGGGCACAGCGAGCTCGTCGAGGGGGTGGACGGGCAGGTCGGCGCCGTGCGGCGGCTGACCCTCGCCGACGGCGGCGACCCGTTCGACGAGCGCCTCCTCCACCTCGACGACGCCGACCGCACCCTGACCTACACCTTCACCGGCGCGAACCCGTTCGACGTCCGCCGCTACGTCTCGACGATCCGGGTCGCGCCGGTGACGGACACCGGCGAGTCCTTCGTGGAGTGGTGGTGCGAGTACGACGCCGACGGCGACCGGGAGGCGGAGCTCGACGCGACCTTCGCCGACGGCGTCTACGCCGGTGGCATCGCAGGCCTGCGGAAACTCGTCAGCCGGTCGGGGTGAGCGCGAGGAGGAACTCGACCTGACCGGTCGGGTCCACGGTCACGAAGTCCCCGATGCTCGGCGGCTCGATCCCGAAGTCCGTGAAGGTCAGCGGGATCGAGCCGGAGACTTCGAGGTTCGCGCCGTCGCGCACCGCGGTCAGCGGGAAGCGGACCTCCCGCGTGACGTCCTTGACGGTCAGCTCGCCGGTCGCCGTCACGGTGGCCGGGGTGCCGTTCGCGAAGTCCGGACCCAGGTCCAGCGGCGAGGTGAGGGTGAACACCGACGTCGGGTAGCGCGTGGTGTCCATGATGTTCCCGGTGAACTGGTTGTCCCGGCGGCCCTGGTCACTGGTGACGGTCCGCAGCTGCACGGTGATCTCGCCCGCGGTGACCTGCGTGCCGCTGAGCTGCACCGACCCGGCCACGTCCGGGGTGCGGCCCACGGCGTCGATCCGCTGCCCGCTCAGGATCTCACCGACCCGGTAGCCGGCCTCCGAGCCCTGCCCGACCGTGTACGCACTCGCCAGCTCGCCCACCGGCGCCGCGACCTGCGACGTCCCGACCGCCAGCGGCGCCTCCGCCTCCGGGGCGATCCACCGGGCGTACGCGAACGGCCCGCCGATCGCCAGCACGGCGATGAGCACCACCGCCCCCGCCAGGTAGGCCTTCCAGTGCTGCCGCAGCCCCATGAGTCTCCCGCCCGAGTCGATTCAACGTTCAACGAGACGGTACCGGCTGGAGATGTCCGAACGGACTAGTTCTCAGGGTGCCCTTAGCCATGCTGCTCAGGCCGCGAATCTGAACGCCGGCTCCGCAGCCTCCGCCGTCCGGTTCGGCCCGCACACCGACGTCGCCGCCGTAGTTCTCGGCGGCGTCCGAAACCACCGGACGACCTCCATCACGCGGACGACGTCAACACGATCCTTGGAGTTCGTCTCGTGGAGTGCGACCGTGGCCCAGGATTGCAGGCTCCCTGGAATGAGCCCGGCGGACGGCGAGAGGATCGTGAACCTAGTGTCCCGGGCGGAGGTTGTGGGGCCGTTCGCCGGACGTCCCCGGCGTCCCGCCCGGTCACGGTCGGGACGCCGGGAGCTCGACGGCGAAGCGGGCGTGCCCGACGTCCACAAAGTCCGCCGAGCCGGCCGGCGCGATCGGGCGGGTGGCGAAGTCGGGGTTGGACGGAGGCCTCGTACAGCCGCCGGACTCGGTCGGATTCCGTGCCTTCAGCGTTGCTCGGCGTCCCGGCCAGGAGTGGTGAACGGTCGATTCTCCCCGGACGAGCTGCATCCTCGATCAGACTGCGGAGACGACGCAGAAACACTGTTGCCGGTCGTCGTGGCCGACCGACCGCTGGCCGTCTACCAGCAGGAACACTGGTGCATCGAACGTCTGGTCGACTAAAGTCGGGCCCATGACGACCACCCTCGCGCCACCGACCGAGACCCCCGTCTCGGTCGCCGCCGAGGAGCTGGCACGCCTCGAAGAACTCGTCGCCCTGCGCAACTGCATCGACGCCGAGATCGCCGACACCACCCGCGCCTACGCCCGCGCCGAGGTCGACGCGCGGCTCGATCAGATCGCCGCCCAGCACGTCACGGTGGAGCAGGTCGAGGCGAGCATCGTCGACCGGCTCGGTCGGGCTCTGCGGGTCTCCCCGACCCGGGCCCGGGCCCAGCTGCGGATCGGC
>Ga0070665_100004375_pt1 | contig 14853 bp, 10 predicted proteins | sample KBSS13metaG_FD_65862 | JGI IMG/M metagenome (GOLD analysis project Ga0070665, IMG submission 65862) | Switchgrass rhizosphere microbial communities from Kellogg Biological Station, Michigan, USA - KBS S1-3 metaG | ecosystem: Host-associated > Plants > Roots > Rhizosphere > Soil ... | reverse complement strand
GGTGCCGGGGTACCTCCAGGGGACCTACCAGGAGGAGGAGATCGCGGTGCGGGTGCCGGAACTGGTGGAGCGGGCGGGGGGGAGCTTCGTCGCCGGGCGGGCGGTGGGGGTGGACCCCGGGGAGCGGCGGGTGCGAGTGGGGACCCGGGAAGAAGGGGACCGGGAGGTCGCCTATGACCTCGTCTCCTTCGCGGTAGGCTCCAACACCGCCGGCGTCGACTCGCCGGAAGTGGCCGGGCAGGCGCAGCGGATCAAGCCGCTGGAACGCGTTCATGCCCTCCGCCGGCGGCTGCTCGATCTCGCCGGTAAAGAGGCGGCCGTCGCCGTAGTCGGCGGCGGGGCGGCGGGCGTCGAGATCGCCCTCGCCATCGCCGCCGTGCTCGAACGAGCCGGGCGCGCGCACCGGATCACCCTCCTGGAATCCGGCGAGGAGATCCTGGCCGGCTACCGCGACCGCTTCCGTGAGCAGGCCCGGGAGATCCTGGCGAGGCGTGGGATCGCCGTCCGGACCGGCCAGCGGGTCGCCACGGTCGGCGAGCGGGAGGTCGAGACTGAAAGCGGGGTCCGGGTGCCCTCAAGCCTCACGGTCTGGCTGACCGGCGCCGTGGCCTGGCCGCTGTTCCAGGGTTCCGGGCTGCCGCTCGACGGCCGGGGGTTCCTGCTGATCGACGACGCCCTGCGCTCGGTGGCCGATCCGCGGATCTTCGCCGCCGGCGACTGCGGCACCCTGGCGAGCCACCCGGAGACCCCCAAGGCCGGGGTCTACGCCGTGCGCGAGGCGCCGGTCCTCTGGGAGAGCCTGAAAGCGGCGGTGCGGGGGAGCGAGCCGCCGCGCTACCGGCCGCAGCAGGGGTTCCTCTCGATCCTGAACACCAGCGACGGCCGCGCCCTGCTCGACTACAAGGGGATCGTCTCCCACAGCCGCTGGGCCTGGCGGCTCAAGGACCGGGTCGACCGCCGCTTCATGGCGCGGTATCAGGAGCTGACGAGATAGGGAGAGAGCGGATGAAGAATGGCTCCTCGGGAGGGACTCGAACCCCCAACATTTCGGTTAACAGCCGAACGCTCTACCATTGAGCTACCGAGGATCGTTGAAAGAATTGGCCGGGTGTGGACCCGGGAGGCGGAATTCTAGGCGGACCGCCCGCCGCTGTCAAACGCGGCGGGCGGGGCCCGGAATTTTCTAGACCGTGTTGTCCAGGAACGGCTTGAGCTTCGTCGCCCGGCTGGGGTGACGCAGCTTGCGCAGCGCCTTGGACTCTATCTGGCGGATGCGCTCGCGGGTGACGTTGAACGACCGGCCCACCTCCTCGAGGGTGTGCTCGGAGCCGTCGCCGACGCCGAAGCGCATCTTGAGGACCAGCTCTTCCCGCGGCGTCAGGGTCTTGAGCACCTTGCGGGTCTGGTCCTTGAGGTTCGCGAAGATCACCGAGTCGATGGGCGACACGGCGTTCTTGTCCTCGATGAAATCGCCGAGATGCGAATCCTCCTCCTCGCCGATCGGGGTCTCGAGCGAGATCGGCTCCTGGGCGATCTTCATGATCTTGCGCACCTTGGAGGCGGGCAGGTCCATGCGCTCGCCGATCTCCTCCGCCGTGGGCTCGCGGCCCAGCTCCTGCACCAGCGAGCGGCTGGTGCGGGTCAGCTTGTTGATCGTCTCGATCATGTGCACCGGGATGCGGATCGTCCGCGCCTGGTCGGCGATGGCGCGGGTGATCGCCTGCCGGATCCACCACGTGGCATAGGTCGAGAACTTGTAGCCGCGGCGGTACTCGAACTTCTCCACCGCCTTCATCAGGCCGATGTTCCCCTCCTGGATCAGGTCGAGGAACTGGAGGCCGCGGTTGGTGTACTTCTTGGCGATCGACACCACTAGACGCAGGTTGGCCACTATTAATTCTTCCTTGGCCCGCTCGCAGGTCGCCTCCCCGTGCCGGATCTTGTTGATCGTCGACGCGATCTCGGCGTGGGTGGTGCCGTAGCGCTCCTCCAGCTCCCGCAGGTTGCCGCGGTACTTCTCGATCCGCCGGCGGTGGAGGGCCTTGAGCTCCTCGTTGGTCTCGCGCTTGAGCGCCGTCTGCGCCCGCTTGATGTCCTGCTCGAAGCGGGAGAACTGCTTGTCGATGTCCTTGAGGAAGTCGACCAGGCGGTTGCGGGTCTGCACGCTGAAGTCGACCGTGCGGATGTCCTTGGCGATCTTGGCGACCAGCCGGTCGATCTCGCGCTCGATTTCCAGGTACTTCTCGCCGTCCGGCTTGCAGCGCTTCTGGCGCTTGCGCAGCTCGCCGATCTCCGCGTCGTTGGTGGCGATCTGCTCGAAGATCTTGAGGTTCCCCTTGATGCGGTCGGCCGCCTTGGGGTCGAGCGGCTCGTCGGGATCGGCCGCCACCAGCTCGCGGAGGATCCGCTTGTCCTTGGTGGCCATCTCGTTGAGACGCAGGAGCTCGCGCAGGACCACGGGGTTCTCGCACAGCGCCTCGTAGATCAGCCACTCGCCCTGCTCGATCCGCTGGGCGATCTCCACCTCACCCTCGCGGTCGAGGAGGGGGACCGTGCCCATCTCGCGCAGGTACATGCGCACCGGGTCGTTGGTCTTCTCGTGAGCGGCGAGACCGAATTCCGTCGTCTCGTCCTCTTTCTTGTCGAACTCGTTCGTGCTGGACTCGAAATCGTCGCGGTTCTGATAGCGCTCGGGCCGGTCGATGACGTCGACCCCGAACTCGGCGAACCGCAGGTAGATCTCATCCAACTCGTCGGGGAGGCTCACCACCTCCTCCGGCAGCATCTCGTAGATCTCGTCGTAAAGGAGGTAGCCCTTCTCCTTGCCCAGCTCGATGAGCTGCTTGACCGAGCTGTACTTCTCTTCGACGGGTGCTAGACTGGAAATCGCCAATTTTTTACTCTCCTCTCAGCTCCGACCGGGATCAAGACGAAAAAGGGCTCAACCAAGCCCATGGTTCGTTCCTTGCCGGGACCCCCGATGCAGGCTGCGGCTCAACCGTGTCTTCTCATCCACGAGGCGGTCGCGGAGCGCATGATCCCCCTTGCGCTGCGCCTCGTTGATTTCTCCGTGCAATTCTTTGATCCGCTGCCGCCGCCAGCGGTCGGTCAGCTTGTCGAGGGACTCCAGAAGCCCGATTCTTCCGGACGCAACCTCCCTTTCTAGCATGATTTTCGCTAGCCGGGCAACTGTCCGCTCACGCTCCCCCAGCCTGGACTTCAGCATCTGGAAGTCCGGGGGACTACTGGCTCCTGCATATAGAGCGCAGAAGGCCTCGTAAATATTCCTGCATTCGATGTCGAGAAAGACCCCGGGCGGCGGCAGCTCCTCCACCGGCGGGATCTGGGAGCGCACCTCTTCCTGGAGCAGGAGGTCGAGCACCTGCTCCTCCAGGCTGCGGATCAGGCTGGGGCTGCTGGCCGGCGCCGGCGACGGGCCTTCCTGGGGTCCCGCCTGCGGCCCGTCAGCCCTCCCCGGAGCGGGCTTCTCAGCGCCGCCGCCCACCCGGCGCGCCAGCATCTCGACCGGAATCTCCAGCCGGTTGGCGGCGAGGCGGCTGTAGCTGTAGCGCAGGATGGCGTCCGGAATCGGCCGCAGCAGCTCGCCGACCTCGTTGGCCGCCTTGGCTTGGGCGCGCGGATCGCGGGCGACATCGGCGGGGATCAGGCGGTCGAGCTCGGCGGTGACCGCGTCCTCCGCCCCCACGATCGCTGCGCGCACCGCCTCCTCCCCGGCCTCCAGGCGCAGGGAATCCGGGTCGTGCGAGCCGGGGAAGCGCGCCCGCCGCACCCCCAGCCCCTCGGCGAGCAGCAGCGGCAGGGCGCGGCGGGAGGCGTTCTCCCCCGCGTTGTCGCCGTCGTAGGCGACCACCACCTCCTCGGTGTAGCGCGCCAGCAGCTTCGTCTGCTCAGGGGTGAGGGCGGTGCCCATGCCGGCGACCGCCCCCTCCAGACCGCAGGCGACGGTGCCGATGACGTCGAAGTACCCCTCACAGAGGATGGCCCGCCCGGTCTCCCGGATCTCCCGCTTGGCGAGGTGCAGCCCATAGAGAAGGAAGCCCTTGTGGAAGCGGTCGGTCTCGGCGGTGTTGACGTACTTCGCCTTCTCGTCCGGGCCGAGGGCGCGGCCGCCGAAGCCGACCAGGCGGCCGGCGGCGTTGTGGATGGGGAACATCAGCCGGTGGCGGAAGCGGTCGTAGGGCTCGCCGCTGCGCTCGGAGCGCCCGACCAGCCCGGCCGCCTCGAGGTCCGACTGCGGCACCCGGGCGCGCAGGGCCGGGAGGATGTTCTGGAACCCCTCCGGGGCGTAGCCGAGGCCGAAGCGCTCGACGAGCTCCGGCGGGATGCGCCGGGTCTCCTCCAGGTACTTGCGGGCGAAAGGGGATTTGCGGAGCTGGTCGCGGAAGAACTCGGCCCCGGCCTGCAGCGCCCCCTCGATGTTGCGCTCCGGCTTGCCGCCGGCGAAGCGCGCCTCGGTCCGGCTGGGCAGCGGGATGGCGTAGCGCATCGCCAGGTTCTCGATCGCCGCCGGGAAGTCGTCGCCGGTGGTCAGCATGTGGAGCTTGATGGCGTCGCCGCCCGCGCCGCAGCCGAAGCAGTAGAAGAGCCCCTGCACCGGATCGACGCTGAACGAAGGGGACTTCTCCTTGTGGATCGGGCAGAGCCCCTGGTACCGCTTCCCCGCCTTGACCAGCCGGGTGTGGTCCGAGGCGATGCCGACGATGTCCACCGCGTCGCGCACCGCCTGGATGAGCTGGGGGTTGAGGTCGATGTTGCCGAAGGCCATGGTCACGCCCCCCGGAACGTCACCACCGTCGCGCCGTCTCCCCCTTCGTTGGGAGCGCCGGAGCGGATCTCGGAGACCCCCCGGTGCCCTCTGAGGTGCTCGCGGACGGCCTGACGGAGCTTGCCGGAGCCGTGGCCGTGGATCACCCGCACCTGCTTGCGGGAGGCGAGAAGCGCCTGATCGAGATAGGCGTCGAGCTGCTCCAGCGCCGGCTCCACCCGCTGGCCGATCAGGTTGATCTCCGGCGACACCGTCTCCTCGATGTCCCCCTCCCGGCCGCGCAGCGCTTCCGGCCGCAGGGGCGCGACCTCGCGCTCGCGCTCTCTTCGCGCCGCGCGTTGGGAACCGGCCGGTCCCAGCTCCTCGGGACGGGTGCGCACCCGCTTGCCGCGCACCAGGACCTCCGCCCGGCCGTCCTCCAGCTTCTCCAGCACCCCCTCCCAGCCGAACCCCAGATGGCGGACGGGCTGGCCCACCACCAGCGGCCCGCCCGGCGCCGTCTCCGGCTCGCCGAAGGTGGGGGCTTCCGAGAACAGGGTGACGACCGCCTCCGCGGCCAACCCCTTGCGCCGCCCCTCCTCGAAGCGCTCGCGCAGGCGGGCCTCCTCCTTGCGCAGGCGCTCGGTGGTCTCGCGGCGGAACTGCTCGAGCTCCGCCTTCATCTTGCCGGAGACGCTCCGGCGCTCGTCCGCCAGCGCCGCCTCCTCCTCGGCCAGCCGGCGGCGGAGCTTCTCGGCGTCGGAGCGCTCGACCAGCAGGCTGTCGCGAGTCTCGGCCAGCTCCTGGCGCACCCGCTCCACCTCGGCGATCAGCCGCCGCAGGTCGCGGTGCTCGGTGCCGAGCCGCGCCTCGGCGCGGTCCAGCCACTCGGCCGGGAGCCCGAGCCGGCGGGCGAGCGCCAGGGCCTCGCTGCCCCCGGGCGGCCCCGGGACCAGCCGGAAGGTGGGGCGGCCGGTCGCGGGATCGAACTCCATCGCCGCGCAGGAGGCCCCCGGCAGCTCCAGCGCCGCCGCCGCGAGCTGGGCGAGATGGGTGGTGATCACCCCCATGCTCCCCTTCTCGAGCAGCCCCTCGAGCAGCGCCTCGGCGAGCGCGGCACCCTCCTCCGGGTCGGTCCCCGAGCCCAGCTCGTCGAGCAGGATCAGACTGTCCGGCCCCGCGTGCTCCCACGCCTCCTTGAGACGGAGCAGCCGGCCGCTGAAGGTGGAGCGGTCGGCCAGCAGGTCCTGCTCGTCCCCCACCGTCGCCACCAGCCGGGCCAGAAAAGGCACCCGGCTCCCTGGGGCGGCCGGGACCGGCAGCCCGCACTGGGCCATCAGGGAGAGGATGCCCGCCGTCTTCAGCGACACCGTCTTGCCGCCGGCGTTGGGGCCGGTGATCACCAGGATCCGCCGCTGATGGTTGAGCTCGACGTGCAGCGGCACGATCTCCCCCGAGTGCCCGGCCTGCCCCAGCGCCTCCTCGCGGACGTCGGCGAGGCAGGGGTCGAGCAGGGGGTGGCGGGCGAGCAGGAGCTTCAGATCGTGACGGGCGCCGATCTCGGGGAGCACGGCGCCGCAGCGGTCGCCGAAGCGCACCGAGGCCTGGAGGAGGTCGAGCTCGCCCAGGAAATGCGAGTGCTCCCGCAGGGCGGGGAGCGCCGCCCGCGCCGCCTCGATCAGCTCGGCCAGGATGCGCCGCCGCTCCGCCTCTTCATCCTCCACCGACTGCTGCAGCGTGTTGTTGGTCTCCACCACCTGCAGCGGCTCGAAGTAGAAGCTTCGGCCGGTCGCCGAGCGGCCGTGGACGAGGCCGCCGCTGCGGCCGCGGGCGCCGGACTGGAGCACCACCACCAGCCGGCCGCCGCGCATCGGGATCGTCTCCTCGGACAGCTCGTCCTTGTGGCTGGAGACGAACTCGCCGAGATCGCGGTAGATCTGGTCGCGCACGGTGCGGATCTGCCGGCGCAGGGCGGTGAGCCGGGGGCTCGCGTCCTCCCGCACCTCGCCCCGGCGGTCGAGCATGCGGTCGATCTTCTTCAGCAGGGAGTCGATGTCCGGCAGCTCGCGGGCGAGCGCGTCCAGCGCCGGGGTGGGGGGGACCGCCTCGCGGATGCGCGCCGCCGCCGCCCGGGTGGCGCGGCCGAGGTCCGCCAGCCGCACGAGATCCAGCCCCTCGACCGGCGGCCGGCCGGTCGCGATGCCGGTCAGCAGATCGCTTAAGGGGACGTCGAAGTCCGGCACCAGCGCCCGTTCGCCGACCAGCCGCGAGGCCTCCTCGAAGAGGATCCGCCGCGCCCGTAGCGGGGCCTCCTCCTCGAACGGCCGCAGCCCGAGCGCGCGCTCCCGCCCCAGGTCGCTCGCCGCGAAACGCGAGACCACCGCCAGGAGGCTGGGAAACTCCAGCGCCTGCGCGGTTGCCTGGGACAGGATGGAAGAAGAGAAGGATGATGCTTCGTTCACCAGGACCAGTTTAACAGTCAGGGGCGGGGTAGAAATCCCGAGGCGGCCTCGGCCGCCCCGCGGAGGCGATAAAATGGATTCCGTTTTTTGAACCCCTCCGGTTTACCGCAACCCCGGCCGGCTTTCCCTCGGCGGGCCGTTCACGTAGTGGGCCACGGCCGAGAGCGCCTCGAGGTCGGCGTGCTCGGTTTCCACCAGTTGTCGGAAGAAGAGCAGCGCCGCCGCCACCCCCTGCCGGAGGTCCGGGGTGCGGAAGATGGGGAGCAGATCCTCCGCGTGCGGGCGGATCTCCGGCGCCCGCCCCTCCCGCGCGTAGAGCATCGCGAGGTCGAGCAGGGCGCCCGCCGCCTCTGCCCCCAGCCCCGCGCCGACGAAACCCTGCCGCGCGTCGAGGAACGCGGCCTCGGCCTCGCGCGGAGCGCCCGCGGCCTCCCCGATCTTCCCCTCCAGATGGCGGAGCCGCACGAGATTGGGCTCGTCCTCCAGCCGGCGGTAGAGGAGCCGCGCCCGCTGAAGCGCCAGGATGGCGAGCTCCCTGCGCTTCCCCTCGGCGAGCAGCAGGGCCAGGCGGTGGAGCGCGAAGGCCATGAACGCCGGCTCCCGCTCCCCGTCCAGCCGGTCCAGCCCCTCTTCCAGCCATTCGATCCCTTGCCACGCCGGCCCCTCCCCTTGCAGCCAGCCGCGGACCGTCCCCTTCTGCACCAGGATCCGCCCCTCGAGATGCCGCTCCCCCAGGCCCCGGGCCAGGGCCAGCGCCCGGTCGAGCCGGCGCTCCGCCTCATCGAGCCGCCCCTGGTCCGCCTCCAGGCAGGCCGCGAGCTCGTGAAGCTCCGCCTCCTCCAGGAGGTCCTCCCCCCGCACCAGCATCGGCTCGGCCTGCTCCAGGGCCTCCACCGCCCCGCGCGGATCGCCCGCGAGCCGGCGGGCGCTACCGAGGCAGGTCCAGGCGCGGATTCTCAGGGCGCGCGCGAACGGCTCGCCGTAGCGGTGGACGTCGAGCCGCTCGGCGACGTCGACCGCCGCCTCCGCCCGTTCGACCGCCGGAACCGAGGGCCCCGCCTGCCGGCTCGACGCCATCAGCAGCTCGCAAAGAGCGGGGGATTGAAAGCGCTCGTCGGCGCCGATCCGCCGCCGGCGTTCGGCGCGAGGGAACTCCAGCACCTCCGACAGCCGCCGCGAGACCCGCCCCTCCTCCCCTCCGTCCGGCCGCGAAGGGCGGCTGGGGACGGGTCTGTCCCGGGCCTCCTCCAGGGCATCGTCCGGCCGCCCGTCGCCGAGCTCCCAGATCGGCCGGGTCACTCCGACGCACCGCGCGCAGCCGCCGAGCAGGTGGCGTACGATCCTCCGGCGCTCCTCGCCGTCGACCTCATTGCGCATGAAGCGCTCTAAAAGATATGGATCGGGATGGTTTTCCGGCATCGCTTTCCAGGTCCTGCCGCCGCGAGTTACGTCTCGACTTGTTTTGGACACGTAATTCGAGAACCCCGGCGGCGTCTCGTAAAGCGATTATAGAGCATATATTGTCGAACCCAGCAACTACGAAGCGCGGGTGCACACGACTAGGAAGAACAAAGATACGGCTCCCAGGAATCTTTTTCTCCGCCCAAGTCATTGATCCACATAAGTTTGCGCTTGCCTCCACGCTCTGGAGAAGGTACATTCCGGTCATGTCGATCTTCAACGGACTGGGAAGAGCCTTACGCTGGCTACGCGACCGCCAGGGTAAGAGGCAGTACCAAGTCGCCGACGCCGCAGGGATCACCAAGGCGATGCTCTCCGCCTACGAGACCGGTAAGCAGAAGCCGTCCCTCGACACGCTGGAGAAGATCCTGGCCTCCTTGGAATGCGATCTCAACGATCTGCACAATGCCCTCCAGATCGTCAACGAGCGGCCGGAAGCGATCCGCCGGCCTGGAGGGCTCCGGGAAACATGGCAGTCTTATCGCCCTGAGGATTCGGCGCAGGACTCCGGAAACGCCGGCGGCAACAGCGTTTACCGCGTCCTGGGCCTCAAACGTCAGCTTCCGCCGCTGGAAGAGCAGGCCCTGAGCGAGATGCTCGAGGGCTTCCACAAGCTGGTCCGCTATCTCCACGGCATGATCACCCCCGCGGCGGCGCCCGAGAGCGAGCCGGACGAAGAGCCGAGTTGAACCGGGGCGGTCCTCCGGACCGCCTCCGCGGTACCTCTTTTTTCCTTCTCCCGAAGCCGCTGCTTTCTCTTTTCAGCCCGCGCTCAACCTGCGCACGCTTCTTGCAGTGGCCAAATGCCGGCCGCAGTCGTCAAGCGTGCCCAACCGGGAGTAACGACGGCGCGCGGAGAGGGAGCGAGGCGGTGCAAGGCAGCTTGGATCGAGTTCCCCGGCAACTTCGCCGGGCCTCGCTCTCTCCGCGGGAGGATGTGCTGTGGATGGCGAACTCGAGAGGCGGATCGCCCGCCTGCGTCAGGGCGATCACCTTTGTCTGATCTATCGTAGCGCGGCCGAGCAGACGGCGGCGCTGGTCCCTTATCTCAAGGCGGGCTTCGCGGCGGGCGAGCGCTGCCTGTTCGTCGGCCACGGCACCAGCGGGCGCCGGCTGGAGCATGCCCTCGTCGAGGCGGGGGTGGACGTCACCGGCGAATGCGACCGCGGCGCCCTCGTCTTCCTGACCCGGCGCGACACCTGGCTCCCCGGCGGCCGCTTCGATCCCGGCACCATGATGGACATGCTCCGCCAGGCCGAGCAGCAGGCGCTCGACGACGGCTTCTCCGGGCTGCGGGCCACCTGGAACATGGGCTGGCTGCTCGAGGGCACCGCGGGCGCCGACCGGCTGCGCGAGTACGAGGCGCACCTCAACCGCTTCCTCGCCGGCAGCCGCACCTGCGCGCTCTGCCGCTACTCCCGCGAAGGCTCCTCGGCCGACACCATCCAGGACGCCCTCCATACCCATCCGCTCGCCGTGCTCGGCGATCAGATCTGCCCCAACGCCTACTACGAGCCCCCCGACATGGTGCTCGGCGACCGCCCGGTGGACGAGCGGATCGACTGGATGATGGCGCAGCTCCAGCGCGCTCGCTTCAGCGAGGCCAAGCTCGAGGACGTCACCCTGCGGCTGTCGCAGAAGCGCGCGGCCCTCGAGCGTGCCGACCGCGCGAAGGACGAGCTGCTCTCGATGCTCGCCCACGAGCTGCGCAACCCGCTGGGCACGATCAGCAACGCCCTCCAGGTGCTGCGGATGAAGGGGGAGGGGGACGAGACCTGGAGACGGGCGATCGACGCCGCCGAGCGGCAGGTGCTCCATCAGGCGGTGCTGATCGACGATCTGCTCGAGGCCTCCCGCGTCACCCGCGGCCAGGTCGAGCTGCAGTGCGAGGAGCTGGACCTGACCGAGCTCGTTCGCGAGACCGTCGAGGGGTACCGCGGGTCGCTGCAGGAGGCCGGCCTGACGCTCCGCCTCGATCTCGCCGAAAAGCCGCTGCGGGTCCGCGGCGACCGCCTCCGGCTCTCGCAGGCGCTCTCCAATCTGATGGACAACGCCGCCAAGTTCTCCGCCCGGGGCGGCCGCATCACCGTGCGGGTGCAGGCCGCCGCCAGCGGCAGGCGCGCGGAGGTCAGCGTCCGCGACACCGGCGCCGGCATCCCCCCCGAGGAGCTCCCCTACGTCTTCGAGGTCTTCACCCAGGGGGATCACAGCCTCGACCGCTCCCAGGGGGGTCTCGGCGTGGGGCTCGCCGTGTCCAAGGGGTTGATCGACCTGCACGGCGGCGAGATGACCGCCCGCAGCGAAGGGCCGGGCCAGGGCTCCGAGTTCTGCTTCCTGCTGCCGCTGATCGCGCCGGAAGGCACCGCCGAGGAGAGCCTGCAGCCGGCCGAGGAGGTCGAGATCCACCCCGCGGCGCGGCGGATTCTGGTGGTGGAGGACAACGCGGACGCCGCCGCCACCCTGCGCGATTTCCTCGAGCTCTCCGGCCATGAGGTCGAGACCGCGGCCTCCGGCACGGACGGCGTCCAGGCCGCCCGCTCCTTCCACCCCGAGGTGGTGCTCTGCGATCTCGGCCTCCCCGGCATGACCGGCTACGAGGTGGCGACCGCCCTGCGCAAGGACCCCTCCACCTCCTCCGCCAAGCTGATCGCCGTCACCGGCTACGGCCGCGACGAAGACCGCCGCCGCTCCAAGGAGGCCGGCTTCGACCTCCATCTGACCAAGCCCGTCGACCCCGCCCAGCTCAAGGCCCTGCTCAAGGAGCAGCCGGGCGGGCGGCGCTGAGGGAGCTCACGCGTACCGTGTCCACTTCCAGATCTCGGCGAAGGTCGGCTTCTTGCCGTACATCAGGATCCCCACCCGGTAGATGCGGGCGCAGATCCAGACCATCCCGATCACGAAGCTGATCGTCAGCGCGTAGGCGAGGGCGAGCTGCCAGATCGGCGGCATGTCGATCGCGATCCGCAGCGGCATCAGCAGCGGCGTGAACATCGGGATCAGCGACAGCACCGTGGCCATCCGCGAGTTCGGATCGTTGATCACCGGGTACATCACCATCACCGGGATGATCACGAACATCATCGCGAGCCCCGCCGCCTGCTGGGCCTCCTGGAGGTTGTTGAACGAGGCGCCGATGCCGGCGTAGAGCGTGGCGTAGGCGAGGAAGCCGAGGATGAAGAGCAGGACGAAGTTGATCAGCATCACCGGCGACAGCGTCGGCAGCGAGACCCCCGCGGGGAGCACCATCACCGCGGCGACCAGTCCCGGCGTGGTCACCACCAGCACCGTGGTGAGCCAGATGGCGAGCTGCGTCAGCCCCAGCATGCAGATGCCGAGCAGCTTGCCCATCATCAGCTCGAACGGGGTCACGCACGAGATCACCACCTCGATCACCCGCGAGCCCTTCTCCTCCAGCACCCCCTGCATCACCTGCTGCCCCCACATGATGATCGAGATGTAGAGGATGAAGAAGAGGACGATGGCGAGCATCGCCGCGCCCAGGCTCCCCTCGGCCCGGCTCCCGGAGGCCGAGACCTTCTGCGTCTCCAGCTTCACCGACCGGCTCAGCGCGTCCACCCGCGCCGGATCGATCCCCGCGTCGCGGAAGCGCGCCTGCCGCACCACCGTGGAGATCTCATCCTTCAGCGCCTCCTGCGTGAAGACGTTCGAGACGCTGCGGGCGTGGTACTCGACCGGCTTGTCCGCGAACACCCCGGGGGCGATCCAGACCCAGGCGTCGAGCTGCTTGTCCAGCACCCGGCGGTCAAGGGCCTTCCGCTGGGCGGTACGGTCCGGGGCCGGGGGCTCGGTCTCGGCGTCGAAGCTGACCATCTGGTCCCTGCTCTTCCCCGCCTGCTGCTTCTCGATCTCCCCGGAGTTCATCTTCGCCACCAGGGTGGAGCCCACCTTGCCGGTCTCGTCCACCACCACGATCTTCTGACTGGCCTTGCTGTTCGAGAGCAGCAGGGCGGGCACGGTCGAGATCGCGGTCACGAACAGGGGGAGGATCAGCGTCGTGATCCAGAACGCCTTGGTCTTGGCCCGCTGGAGATACTCGCGCTTCGCGATGACGGCGACGTTTTTAAGTTGCATCGTTCACCACCTTGAGGAAGATCTGCTCGAGCTCCGGCTCCTCGGAGCGGAACTCGTGAACGTTGAGGAATCCGACCAGTTGCCGCAGCACGTCGGCCCCCTGCACCTCGGGCCGCAGCATCAGCTTCGCGACGCCCTCCTGCACGATCGCCTGCTCCACCTCCGGCATCTCCTGGAGCCGTCCGAGATCGCCGTCGGCCACCAGCCGGAAGGCGTTCCCCCCGATCCTGCGCTTGATCGCCTTCAGCTCGCCGTCGAGCACGGCGCGGCCGCTGGAGATCAGGCAGATGTGGTCGCACAGCCGCTCGGCGAGCTCCATGCCGTGGGTGGAGAGCACGACGCTCTTGCCCTTCGACCGGTAGTCGAGCAGCAGGTCGCGGAAGAGCTCCTGGTTGATGGGATCGAGGCCGGAGAAGGGCTCGTCGAGGATCAGCAGGTCGGGCGTGTGGAGCACGGTGCCGATGAGCTGCACCTTCTGCTGCATGCCCTTGGACAGCTCCTCGATCTTCGACTTCGCCCACTTGGCGAGGTCGACCCGTTCGAGCCAGCGCTGGATGTCGGCGATCAGCGCCGGGCCGCGCAGGCCGCGGATCTCGCCGAGGAAGACGAGCTGGTCCATCACGGTCATCTTCCGGTAGAGCCCGCGCTCCTCGGGCAGATAGCCGATCCGCCGCAGGTCGTCCGAGGTCCGGGGGTGCCCGAACACCACGACCTCCCCGGAATCCGGAGCCGTGATGTTCATGATCATGCGGATCGTGGACGTCTTGCCGGCGCCGTTCGGCCCCAGCAGCCCGAAGATGCTGCCCGCCGGCACGCTCATCGAGACGCCGTTCACCGCCACGAAGTCGCCGTAGGCCTTGCGGACGCTCCGCAGTTCGAGAATGGGTGTCATGGGTTGTCCTTATAGAGGGGAGCCGCCCTGGGAACGGGCCTCTCCCGTCCTGTAATACGTAACGGGCCTCGCAGGGTTCAGGAGAGATCTTACAGCGGGTGGGGAATCAGGGCGAAGGTGGGGCGCTCCGTGGCCCAGTCCCTCAACGATTGGTGCGTCCTGCCCTTCGAATCCTCACCCTCGGTCCCTCTCCACTCCGTGGAGAGGGAGGGCCCTTCGGCGCGAGGTTGACGGCCCACGGCACCGCCCAGGCCTCCGCCGCCAGCGCCCACCCCTCGCGCGTCTCCGCCCCCGTGAATTGCGGCACGCCCCCCTCGAATTGCAACACGGCCCCCGCGGGTTGCAACACGGCCCCTCCAGTTGCATCACGGCCCCCTCGAATTGCGTTGCGCCCCAGAGGAATTGCGTAGCTCCCCCCGCGGATTGCGTCACGCCCCTCTCCAATTGCGTCACGCCCCAGACGAATTGCGCTGCGCCCCCCGCGAATTGCGTGACGCAACAGGCGAGGGCCGTTCCGCAACTCGCGGGGGCCGTGTGGCAGAAGCCGGGGGGCGAGACGCGGGAGCGCGTTTCCGTGTCGCAGCCAGAGCCCGCCATGTCGCCATCTTCCTCCCGTGTGAGGCAGAGGCGGTAGGCGGTGTCGCAATTGACCGGGCGTGAATCACGGCTGCTCTTCGTACTCTTCGCGTGTCATGGCCTTGTGTCGCAAGCGCCTCGTGTCATCATCGCGGGATGGTCACGGATACACTGGAGACGCTCCGGCAGCTCTGCCTCGCGCTGCCGGAGACCACCGAACGGCTCAGCCATGGCGAGCCGACGTGGTTCGTGCGCGGCAAGAAGACGTTCGTGATGTACGCCAACCACCATCACGACGACCGGCTGGGGTTCTGGTGCGCCGCTCCGGACGGCGCGCAGGAGGCGCTGGTCGGCTCGGATCCGGAGCGATTCTTCGTTCCCCCCTATGTGGGGCACCGCGGCTGGCTCGGCGTACGGCTGGACGTGCCGGTCGACTGGGATCAGATCGCGGATCTGGTCACGGACGCCTACCGCGTGGTCGCCCCCAGGAAGCTGGTGGCGGAGCTGGACGCCGGTGAACGCTAGCGGCGGCGGGAGTCGGCCGCTTCGGGACAGGCGGGACGGAGGCCGGCCGCAGGCCGAAAGTACGGCGGGGCGGAGTCCGG
>Ga0070665_100004371_pt1 | contig 14858 bp, 14 predicted proteins | sample KBSS13metaG_FD_65862 | JGI IMG/M metagenome (GOLD analysis project Ga0070665, IMG submission 65862) | Switchgrass rhizosphere microbial communities from Kellogg Biological Station, Michigan, USA - KBS S1-3 metaG | ecosystem: Host-associated > Plants > Roots > Rhizosphere > Soil ... | reverse complement strand
CGCCACCAGCAACAGCGTCGGTGGCCTGATCGGGTATCAGGTCTCGTCCTCCAATGTCGTCACGATCTCGGGCAACAGCGCCTCCGGCGCGGTCAAGGTCGGCGATTCCTCCTATTCGGTCGGCGGATTGATCGGCTCGGCCGACGCAGCGACCATCAGCAACAACAGTGCCAGCGGCGCGATCACTTTCACCTTGGGCGGCAACTACATCGGCGGCTTGATCGGCTATGCGGGCAGCGGCACGATTACTGGCGGCACCGCAACCGGCGCTATCACCGGCGGCAACAATGCACAGTATGTCGGCGGCCTGGTGGGCTCATCGAACGGCTCGATCGTCAACGGCACTGCCGGTTCGGCCACGGCCGGGCTTACCGTCGGCATCAATGCCTATTATGTGGGCGGGCTGGTCGGTTCCGCTACCAACGGCACCGGCAATCCCACCACGATTTCCGGCAGCAAGGCACTTGGGGCCGTCAAGACCGGTAACACCGGCTACCAAGTGGGTGGCCTGGCCGGCTATGTCGGCTCGGTCGGCATAACCAATTCCTCGGCAGCGGGCGCTGTCACAACCGGTACGACGAGCAACTACGTCGGCGGCTTGGTCGGCTATAACACGACGGCAGACATCGCAGGCAGCTTCGCCACCGGCGTGGTAACGACGGGCGCTGGCACCAACTGGGTCGGCGGGCTGGTCGGCAACTTCCTGGATGGGCAGATCTCGGGCAGCTATGCCACCGGCAACGTTGTTTCGGGCCTCGAATCCTACAGCATCGGCGGGCTGGTCGGTGGCTTGTCCAATTCCGACATCGACGGCTCCTATGCCACCGGCAGTGTCACCGGCAGCAATAGTGTCGGGGGCCTGGTCGGCCGATCGTCCGGCCTCGGCATGCTCAGCAACAGCTATGCCAAGGGCGCGATCGTGCAGGTCGGCTCGGCAGGCAATACTTATGACAGCATCGGCGGCCTGATCGGCTATTCGTCGATGACCCTGAGCAACGACTACGCCACCGGCGCTGTCACCACGTCGGCCACGCCCACGCGGGTGGACTCCATCGGCGGCCTCGTCGGCCAGGCAACCAGCGGCGCAATCCAGCTGTCCTATGCCACCGGTGCCGTTACGGGGGGCAGCAATACCATCAATGTCGGCGGCCTTGCGGGCTATCTGTCCTATGTTCCCGTGTCACAGTCCTATGCCACGGGTGCGGTCAAGGGTGGCACTTATGTCGGCGGCCTGATCGGCCATGCCTACGGCAGCAACAGTTCGATCCTCTCCTCCTACGCCAATGGAGCGGTCAATGGCGCTTCCTACGTGGGCGGCCTGGTCGGCCAGGCCGACGGGTTGATCAACAATGCCTATGCCCTCGGCTTCGTAACCGCTGGCAATTCGGCCAGCTACGTCGGTGGCCTTGCCGGCTATGCCGATGGCAATGTCGCCAATTCCGCCGCCATCGGCAGTGTTACCGCCGGCACCTTGAGCACTTACGTCGGCGGCCTCGTCGGGCAGATGCAATCGGGCGCCGGCTCTCAACTGTTGGCGAGCGGCGCGGTCACTGTCGGCTCGGGCAGTTCCTATGTGGGCGGCTTGATCGGTTACTCGACCGATTCGCTCCAGGCCGTGCGCGCGACTGGCGCCGTACTCGTGGGCTCGACCGCCACGCCGGGCGCGGGCAGCTATATCGGCGGGTTGGTCGGCCAACAACAAGGCGCCATCACCGGTGCCTATGCCACTGGTACGGTAACCGCCGCAGGCAGCGGCAGCCAATATGTCGGCGGGCTGGTCGGCTACCTCTACTACAGCTCCGGCATCAACACCGCCTATGCCAGCGGGGCGGTAAAGACCGGCGCCAATTCAAGCTGGGTCGGCGGGCTGGTCGGCCAAGCCTACAACTCGGCCATCACCCAGGCCTATGCGCTGGGCAACGTGACTGCGGGCGCCGGCTCCACCGATACCGGCGGCCTCATCGGGCGCCTCGCTGCATCCTCGCGCATCAACCAGACCTATTCGGTCGGCGCGGTCAGCGGCGCGGCCAATGTGGGTGGGCTCGTCGGCTATGTCGAAAGCGGCTCGCGCATTGCCAATTCCTATTGGAACGTCACGACTTCGGGCCGCGCCAACATGTGCGGCGGAGCGGATGCCGCCTCATCTGGTTGCGTCAACACTGCGGGGCTCACCACTGCGCAGATGACCAATGCCGCCACCTATGGCACCACTTATGCCGGATGGAATTTCACCGGCGTGTGGTCTCCGCCCAACCAGACCGGCCAATCCGGCCAGACCCAGATCTATTACCCGCAGCTCTACGCGCTCACCCCCGTGGTCGTCGCCACGCCCAATGGCGCCACCCGTACCTATGGCAGCGCCAATCCCATCTTCACCGGCGCGATCACCGCTGGTGGCGTCAACAATTACCTCTTCGGCCCAGCCGGGGACACCCTGCCAGTGGCCAACCTCTTCGCCACGTCGGCCATGGCAGGGTCTTCCGTCGGGAACTATGTCATCACCCGCAACCTGTTCGCCACGTCAACGCTGGGTCAGGCCTATCGCGTGATCGTGCCCACCGCAGCCACGCTCACCGTCACGCCTGCCGCGCTGACGCTCACCTATAACGCCAATGCGCTTTCGCAGACTTATGGCGCGGTCAATCCCGCGCTCGCCAGCGGCAACGTGGTGGCCACCGGCCTCGTCAATGGCGATACCGTGGCCGGCGTCACCACGGGCGCCGCCGCCTGGACCACCACCGCCACGGCCACCAGCGGCGTGGGCAGCTATGGCGTGACGGGCAGCGGCCTTTCGGCCAACAGCGCCAACTATACCATCACGTTCGTGCAAGGCGCGGGCAACGCCACGGCCGTTACCATCAACCCGGCTACGCTGCTGCTGGTCTATGGCGCCGATGCCATGAGCCGCACCTATGGCGCGGCCAATCCTGCATTCACCGGCAAGATCACGGCCGTGGGCCTTGCCAATGGCGATACCCTGGCAGGCGTCACCACCGGCACTGCCGCCTGGGGCACGACAGCAACCACCGCCAGCAGCGTGGGCAACTATGCCGTCAACGGCAGCGGCCTGGCCGGCAACAGCGCAAACTACACGTTCCAGTTCGCCCAGGCCGCTGGCAATGCCACCGCGCTCAAGATCACGCCCGCAGCCTTGACCGTGACCTACACCGCCAAGGCCGCCACCAAGGTCTATGGCAAGGTCAACCCGGCACTCACCGGCACGGCCGCCGCCGCCGGCCTGGTCAATGGCGACACCCTGGCCGGCGTCACCACCGGCACCGCTGCCTGGACAACCACCGCCGGCACGGCAAGCGGCGTGGGCAGCTATGCCATCAACGGCAAAGGGCTGGCCGGCAACAGCGCCAACTACACGTTCACGTTCCTGCAGGCGGCCGGCAATGCCACCGCGTTCAAGATCACGCCGGCACCGCTTACCGTCACCTACACCGCCCTGGCCACCAGCAGCATCTATGGCGGCGCGCTGCCCACGCTTTCGGGCTCCGTCGGCGCCACGGGCCTGGTCAACGGCGATACCCTGGCGGGCGTGACCACCGGGACCGCCGCCTGGGCCACGCCGGCCACCAGCGCCAGCCCGGTAGGCAGCTATGCCATCACCGGCAGCGGCCTTGCCGGCAATAGCGCCAACTACACCTTCTCGTTCGCCCAGGCCGCCGGCAATGCCACGGCCCTGTCGATCACCCCGGCGCCGCTGACCGTCACCTACAGCGCCACCGCGGCCAGCAGCACCTATGGCGCGGCAATTCCGACGGTAACGGGCACGGTGGGCAGCACCGGCCTTGTCAACGGCGATACCCTGTCGGGCATCACCACCGGCACCGCCGCCTGGGCCACGACTGCCACCAGCACCAGCGGCGCGGGCAACTATGCCATCACCGGCAGCGGCCTTGCCGGCAACAGCGGCAACTACACCTTCTCGTTCGTGCAAGACGCGATCAACGCCACGGCCTACAAGATCAATCCCGCCGCGCTGACCGTGACCTACACGGCCAAAGCCGCCACCAAGGTCTATGGCGCTGCCAATCCCACGCTGTCGGGCACGGTCGCGGCCACCGGCCTCGTCAATGGCGATCTCCTCACCGGAGTCACCACCGGCACGGCCAGTTGGACCAGCGGCGTCAACGGCACCACCGGCGTTGGCAGCTATGCCATCACCGGCAAGGGATTGGTGGCCAGTAGCGCCAACTACACGATCACCTTCGGCCAGGCGGCGGGCAATGCCACAGCCTTCAAGGTTACGGCGCGCGGCCTGGTGCTGACGCCCAATGCGCTGGTCCGCGCGGTGGGGGCCGCCAATCCCACGACCGATACTGCCACTGCCAACGCCGCCACGTCCACCACGGGACTGGTCAACGGCGATACCATCGCCTCGATCAGCGTCACCTCTCCCGCGACAGTCGCATCCCCGGCAGGCACCTATGCGCTGTCGGGCTCCAACGCGCTCTTCTCCACCGGCTCGGCGGCCAACTACGCCATCACCTACCAGACCAACGCCACCGGCCTGACAGTTCAATAAGGCATCATGCGGCAAAGCAGGCCGGGCACGAAACGCCCGGCCTGTATGCCGGCGATTGCTGCCCGGCCGCATCCACCGGCCGGCCGCATGGCCCGCACAGCACATGGCTGCCCGGCGCCAGGCCGTGGCCCACCGAAACCCGCTCGTCGAAAACGAAGCATTCGCCCTGCCACAGGCTGTCCTGCTCGGGCACTTTCTCCAGGTAATTGAGAATGCCGCCTTTCAGGTGATAGACTTGCTCCACCCCTTCCCCTTTGAGGAAAGCGGTGGATTTCTCGCAGCGGATGCCGCCCGTACAGAACATCGCCACCTTGGCCTGGCGCCCCTCGCCCAGCAGCCGCTCGCGCTCGTGCCGGAACCATTGCGGAAATTCGCGGAACGTGCGCGTGTGGGGATCGATCGCCCCGGCAAAGGTGCCCACTTCCACTTCGTAATCGTTGCGCGTGTCGATCACGATCGTGTCCGGATCGCTGATCAACGCGTTCCAGTCGTGCGGATCGACATAGGTGCCAACGCTCGCCAGCGGGTCGATCCCCTCCACGCCCATGGTGACGATCTCGCGCTTGAGGCGCACTTTCATCCGGGCAAAGGGCATGGTCGCGGCTGTCGAATACTTCACGTCCAGCCCGGCGCAGTGCGGCAAGGCGCGCACATGCGCCAGCACCGCAGCGATGCCGGCCGCACTGCCCGCGATGGTGCCGTTGATCCCCTCACCCGCCAGCAGCAAGGTGCCCTTGATCCCGTGCTCCTCGCACAATGCCAGCAGCGGCGCGCGCAGGGCCGCCGGATCGGCAAAGGGAGCAAACTGATAGAGTGCAGCAACGGTGATCGCGTCCATGGCGCGGCCGCATAAACCCTAAACACCCCCGCTGGCTATCCCGCACTTGCCCATGGGGCGCCCTTTGTGGAACCAAGCGAAGGCAAAGGAGAGTGTCATGCCCACCTTGGGTGCTATCGTTCGCGACATTGCCGAGGAAATGAGCGCCCTTTCCGACAAGAGCAGCGTGGCGAGCTATATCCCCGCGCTCGCCACGGTCTCGCCCGATCGCTTCGGCATGGCGGTGGTGATGGCCGATGGCACCTGCCACCTGGCCGGTGATGCGCTGCTGCCGTTCTCCATCCAGAGCATTTCCAAGGTCTTTGCCCTGACCATGGCGCTGGGCGCGGTGGGCGACCAACTGTGGCAGCGCGTGGGGCGCGAACCTTCAGGCAGCGCGTTCAATTCCATCGTCCAGCTGGAAAGCGAGCACGGCATCCCGCGCAACCCGTTCATCAATGCCGGCGCCATCGTGGTCAGCGACATCCTGCTTGGCCGCTATGAACCGCGCGAGGCGATCGGCGAACTGCTGCGCTTCGTGCGCGCGCTGGCGGGCGATGACAGCATCGTGATCGACGATGCGGTTGCACGCGGAGAGCAGGAGACCGGCTATCGCAACATGGCGCTGGCCAACTACATGCGCGCGTTCGGCAATATCCGCCATCCGGTGGAAAAGGTACTGGGGCTCTATTTCCACCAGTGCGCGCTGGCCATGAACTGCCGCCAACTGGCGCTGGCGGGCCGATACCTCATGGCGCGCGGGCGCAACCCCGATACCGGGCGCAACGTGGTCTCGCCCCAGCGCGCGCGGCGCATCAATGCCCTGATGCTCACCTGCGGGCACTATGACGGATCGGGCGAATTCGCGTTTCGCACCGGCCTGCCCGGCAAATCGGGCGTGGGCGGCGGCATCCTGGCGATCGCGCCGGGGGTGGCCAGCATTGCCGTCTGGTCGCCCGGCTTGAACGAACGCGGCAATTCGCTGGCCGGCACCCTGGCGCTGGAGCGGCTGGTCCAGGCCACCGGCTGGTCGGTATTCGAGCCAGGCCTGGGCCAGGCACTTGCGTCAGAATGAGAACCGCAAGCCGGCAGCGCCATAGTGATCGCCGCCCTGCAATGTCAGCTTGAACATCGGCAGCAGGGGAAAGGCCGCCAAGGCATAGGGCCGCACCTTTTCATGGGCCAGGCGCGCGCCCACGCCCAGTTCGGCCACGGCCGGAATGGTGAACGTCGCTTCCCCCTTGGCATAGAGCGAGGTGCTCGCGCCGCTTTCCGTCGGGATGAATGCCCCCACCACCGGGCGCACCGTAATCGGGCCAAAACCCATGCTGTAACTTGCGCCCAGTTCCGCGCCCCACTGGCCATCGGTCTTGCCGCCGGTCGCCTCGACACCCAGCCCCTTGGCCTGCGCCAGCGCGGGACAAGCCACCATGCCTGCCACCGCCATCACACCCGTCACGATCCTGTTCATGCTAACCCCATGGTTGCTGCCCCCATGGTTATCCCTGCAAGGATCTCCATCGCGGGACGAGGCCATGCCTGTCAACCACATGGCGGCAGCTTGAGGCACCTGCAGCGCAGCGCGCCTCACCCTTTCCAGACGCGGCGCTCCTCGGCGGCGCGCAGCACTTCATAGGCCACCTGCAGCTTCTGGAATTCGGCAGCAGCCTGTTCATCACCGGGTCGCACGTCGGGGTGCACTTCCTTGGCGCGGGTGCGCCACGCCTTGCGCACGTCCTCGAAAGACGCATCAGGATCGAGGCCCAGCGCTTCGAGCGCGCGCAATTCGTCGCGGCTGCGGGTGCCATCGCCCGGCCCCGCCCAGGCTTTCCACGACGAATCGGTATAGCCTTCGTTGGTGCGCCGCTCCGCCTGCTCGCGCGCGGCAGCCTCTTCCTTGTCGAGACCAGCGAAATAGTCCCAGCCGGCGTTGTATTCGGCCGCATGCCTTTCGCAGAAATACCAGCGATCGGGGCTGTTGGGCGATTTGGGCGCCGGGCAATTGCCCGGCTCGCTGCATCCTGCCCGGTCGCACAGGCGCACGTTCACGGCCTCGCGTGCGCTGCCATAGCCGCGCCAGCGGGGAAAACCCCAGTCGCTTGATCGCCCTTGCCGCGCCATCGGCCCTTCGCTTTGTTCCTCAAGGCAGGGGCGCCTTGCACGGATTTTGCCGCGCAAGACGCCCCCGATTGTCAGATCGCTCTTAATCGCCGAGGCAGCCCCGGCGCAAGCTGTCCTTGCTGCCCAGCGCTCTTACTGAACCGTCACAGTCACCGCGCGGCGGTTCTGTGCCCAGCTGGCTTCGTCCGAACCCAGCGCGATCGGGCGTTCCTTGCCATAGCTGACAGTCGTGATGCGGCTGGCGTTGATGCCCAGGCTGACCAGGTAGGTCTTGGCCGCATTGGCGCGGCGTTCACCCAGGGCGATGTTGTAGTCGCGCGTGCCGCGCTCGTCGCAATGGCCTTCAAGCGTCACCAGCTTGCCCGGATAGCGGGCCAGCCACTGCGCCTGGCTTTGCAGGATGGCCTGGCTTTGTGGATCGACGTTGTAGCGGTCGGTATCGAAATGGATCGTGTCCGACTGCACCGAAGCGACGAAATCGGCCTGGCTGCCAGCGGTCGGCCCGGCGGGGCCGGCCGGGGGCGTGGTCGTGGTGGTATCGGCACTGGGCTGCGGGGGCAGTTCGGCCGCCGTGCGGTTCTTGGCCGAATTGGACGAGCAGGCCACCAGCGAGAGGCTGCCAGCAAGCATGGTCACGGTCAGAAGCATGCGATTCATGGTCGTCTCCTCAAGCGTGTTTCACAATGTTGCATTGCACAAGGCGAATCGGCAAATCATTTGCGCTTGGGGGCGTTTGCCCCCTTTGCGCCGGCTGTCATGGCAATACCGGCCCCCATGCGGGGTCCGATGCGTCGACCGGGGTATTGAGCTTGCGCTCGTTGCGACCCGTCAGGTCGACTTGCCAGATAGAGGTGCGGCCCGTGTTCTTTTCGGTACGGAAAAACTGGACGATGCGGCCGTTGGGGGACCAGGTCGGCGCCTCGTCCTGCCAACTGTCGGTCAGGAAGCGCATGTCGCCCCCGCCCGGATTCATCACGGCCACGCGCAAGTTGCCGCAGATGCAGGTGAACGCAATCTGGTCGCCGCGCGGGCTCCATTCCGGCGTCGCCGCGCGCCCGCCGAAGAAGCTGATGCGCTTCTGGTCGGTGCCATCGGCATTCATCACATAGACCTGCTGGCTGCCCGAACGGTCGCTTTCGAACACGATGCGCTTGCCATCGGGGCTATAGGAACCGCCCACGTTGATGCCCGATGTGTTGGTCAACCGCACCGGCTCGCCGCCGGTGGCGGGGATGCGATAGATATCGGTGTTGCCGCCGATCGCCATCGAGAACAGCAGGTTCTTGCCATCGGGCGACCAGCGCGGCGCGAACGTGGGATTGCGGCTTTGCAGCACGAGGCGCTGCTGCCCGCTGCCGATATCGTAGACGAAGATGCGCGGATTGCCGTTGAGATAGGAAAGATAGGCAATCTGCTGATAATCGGGCGAATAGCGCGGGGTGAGCGCCGTGGCCTGGCCATTGGTGATGAAGCGATGGTTGGCACCATCGGAATCCATGATCGCCAATTGCTTGCGGCGGTGGTCCTTGGGGCCGGTCTCGGCAATATAGGCAATCTTGCTGTCGAAGAACGGGCTTTCGCCAGACAGGCGCGAATAGACCATGTCGGCACACTTGTGCGCGGCGCGGCGCCAATCGGCGGGCGCAACCACATAGCCTTGCCGCGCCAGTTCGCTGCCCAGCGCCACGTCATAGAGATAGCAGCCCACCGTCAGCCGCCCATCGGGCGCAGCGCGCACGAAACCCTGCACCAGCATTTCGGCCGACCGCGCGCGCCAGGCGCCGAAATTGGGCGCAGACACTTCCTGATAACCCACGCCGGGCAAGGCATCGGGGCCGGTCGGCTTGAACAGGCCATTGTTCTTGAGGTCGTTGAAGACCACCCGCGCCAGGCTCTTGCCCAGCACCTGGGTATTGCCGCCTTCAGCCGCCGTTGGCACCGGATTGTCGGTGGGGAACGCCGGAATGGCCACGCCCAGGTCTTGCCAGGCGTTTTCGTCCGTCACCGAGCCCGTCAGTCCATCGTCGTCGGATGCCGGGGCCGCTGCCTGTGGTGCGGCCGAAGCCGGCAGGGTCTGTTGCTGGGCATATCCCGGCGCACCGACCGTCAAGGCCAGCAGGCCCGATGCGATCAACGTGATCGAGCGAAGCATCATTGTGACAACATCCTGTCGAACCGGAAGGCTTTGATGCGCTTCCACTTGTTGTAGTACTGCGGCGGCAGATCGAAAGGAGCGGCCAGTTCCACCGCGCGGATGGCCCGCTCGGCGTGAACACGGGCCTGGGCGCGATTGCCATCGGTGATCCCGCTTTGCGAAACCACCACCGGACGTGACACTAACGATCCATCAGGATTCAGTTCCCAAGCCAACACGGTGACCAGCTTTTCCGCATCGACACCTTGGGGCGCCTGCCAGCGGATCTTGATGGCGCGTGCGATCGTCGCGCTGAGCGATGCTGCCACTTCCGGCCCAGCCACTTGCGCTGGCGGGGTGTGGGATGTGCCTGGCTTGCTTGTCGTCGGCACACCAGACAGGAAATCGCTGCCGATGCGGTTGCCGCCCTGCGGTGCCTTGCGTGGCGGCGTGGGCGCCGGGCTGGCGCGTCCGGGCGCATGCTCGGCCTGGCGCGCCGCTGGCGCCGCAGGCTTTGCCGGTGCTGGCTTTGCGGGTGCTGGCTTGGCCGGTGCCGGCTTGGGCAGTGCAGGCTTGGGCGGCGCAGGCTTTGCCGGCACAGGTTGGGGCCGTGGCGCCGGACGCGGCACGGGTTGGGGCGCCGGTTGCGGCCGGGGTGCCGGCTGCGGCGGCACCGGCTTTGGTGGCGCAGGTTTTGGGGGCGCAGGCTGCGGCTTCTGCACCGGCACGGGCGGCGCGGGTTCAGGCTCGGCTGCGGCCTGCTGCTCGCCCAGTTCGGGCGCCACGTCGGGCGCGGCCTGGGCATTGGGATCGGGCGATGTGGCTGTGTCGGCCACTTGGTCGGCAATCGTCACCACCATGCGCTCGGGCGGCGGCTGGATCGACTTGCCCGGCGGCGAAAGCGTGAGCGCAGCGATCAGCCCGGCGTGGACCGCCAAGGCCAGGCCCAGCGCCACGGCTTCTTCCCGGCGGAAACCGGATGGAGGGGTATCAAGGGGATCGCGCGTCGCCATGGGGATCAGGGCTGGCTTTCCGCTGCCGGTACTGCACCGGCTTCACCACTCCCGGCCGTCCCGTTGCTGACCAGCGAAATCTGCTTGAACCCGGCCGCATTCAATTCACCCATCACCGCCATGACCCGGCCATAGTCGAGCGTCTTGTCCGCGCGCAGCGTGACCAGTGGGGCCTTGCCATCGGGCTTGTTCACGGCTGCCAGGCGGTCGGCCAGTTCGCCCGGCGCCAGTTCCTGATCATCCAGGAACACGCGGCCCTGGCCATCCATGCTCAAGGTGATCTCGTTCTTCTTTTCCTGCAACGCCTCGGCCTTGCTGTCGGGCAAGTCGATCGGCACGCCGGCGGTGAGCATCGGCGCTGTCACCATGAAGATGATCAGCAGCACCAGCATCACGTCGACCAGCGGCGTCACGTTGATTTCGGCCATCGGGGCGCCGCGCGACCGGCGCCTGCGCCCGCCGCCACTGCCGCCACCCTGCCCCACGTTCATGGCCATGGCTTACTGCTCCAGCTCGCGGCTCAAGGTCGCGTGGAAGCGATCGGCAAAGCGGAACAGCCGCGCCTCGAAGCGGTTCACCGCGTTGCTGAAGCGGTTGTAGGCGATGACCGAGGGGATCGCCGCAACCAGGCCGATGGCCGTGGCGAACAGCGCTTCGGAAATGCCGGGCGCCACCACGGCGAGCGAGGAATTGGCCTGCGCGCCGATGTTGAAGAAGCTGTCCATAATGCCCCAGACGGTGCCGAACAGGCCCACGAAGGGCGCCACCGAGCCCACCGTCGCCAGGAAATTGAGGCGGCCCGAAAGGCGGTCGGTCTCGGCCGCAACGGCGCTGTCCATCGCCACTTGCAAGCGTTGGCGCGTGCCTTCGCGGTCCACGTTCTTGCCCGCGGTCGATCGGCGCCATTCGCCCAGCGCCGCGCTCACCACGCGGGCGGCGGGCACATCGCCCTTGCCGCTGTCCTTGTGATAGGCATCGATATCGCGCGCTTCCCAGAAGCCCTGCTCATAGCGGGTGGAGCGGCGCTGGGCGCCGGCCATGCTCAGGCTGAACGAGACGATGATCATCCACACCCACACGCTGGCAAGAACCAGCGCGCCCATCACGATCTGCACCACGATGTCGGCATGAAGGAACAGGGCAACCGGGTTGAGCCGGGTCGGTGCGCCGGCAGTCACGCTTGCGGCGGCGGCAAGAAGGGCCAATGTCATGGGGCTTTCTCAAGGTCCTGTGCGGGATCGATCAGGGTGGCAAAGGCATCATGCCACGCGCGCGGCAGACGGCGCGGCCGTCCCCCTGGCGTGACGAGGGCAACGCGAACGCGCGCGCTGCAAAGAAGGGTGGTTTGCCTGAACGCCTGCTGAAGCAGGGTGATGCTCGCGCCTTGCAATGCGGCAAGGCGCGTCTCGATCACGACGCCGTCATCCAGGCGCGCCGGGCTGGCAAAGCGCAGGGCCATGTCAGCCACGGCAAAGGCGCCCTCGCCGGCTTCATGGGCACTGCGCTGGTCGATATTGGCAAGGCGCAAGAGATCGGAACGGGCACGCTCGAACCAGCGCAAGTAATTGGCATGATAGACAACGCCCGAAAGATCGGTGTCTTCGTAATAGACTCGCACGCCCAGGCGATGGACTTTGCCGTCGAGGCATCCAGAAGGGATTTCCGGGCAAATCATGGACGAAGCGTTGCTTCCTTGCGACGGAATGACAAGGTTCTGTTAACCGATCTTGCTGCGCTGCGAAAGGATTATTACCGGAATGGAGGTATCCTACTGGGCCAACATGCGGCCCAGCGGCGCCCCGCCAAACAGGTGCACATGCAAGTGCGGCACTTCCTGCCCGCCGTGCCCGCCAAGGTTGGCCAGCAGGCGGTAGCCCGGTTCCACCAGCCCGAGATCGCGCGCCACCTTGCCCACCGCCCGCACGAAGCCGGCAATGAGATCGGCCGGGGCATGGGCGGAAAAATCGTCCCAGCTCACATAGGGTCCCTTGGGAATGACCAGCACGTGCACCGGCGCCTGGGGGGCAATGTCGTGGAATGCCAGGGCAAATTCGTCTTCGTAAACCTTCTTCGACGGGATTTCCCCGCGCAGGATTTTCGCAAAGACGTTCTGGTCGTCATAAGGCAGCGTGGCATCGATCGGCATGGGACAGGCGCTCCTTATCGGGTCTGGAAACGGGCTTTCAGGGATGCGAAGTTTTCAGCCAGCTGAAACCGCTCAATCGCGCGGCCGCGCGGCCTTTTCCGCCAGGCCGGAAAGGCCCTCGCGGCGATCGAGTTCGGCCAGTACTTGCGCGAACGGAACATCGCGCGCGCCCAGCAGCACCATGAGATGGAACAAGAGATCGGCCGCTTCGCCGACCAGTTCGCTCTCGCTGCCCGAAAGCGCGGCGATCACGGTTTCCACGCCTTCCTCGCCCACTTTCTGAGCGATCTTGCCCAGGCCCTTGGCGTGGAGCCGCGCGACATAGCTGGCATCGGGATCGGCGCTGCGGCGCGCGGCAATGGTCGCTTCGAGGCGGGCAAGCGTGCTCTGGTCCATGGGCTGCGGCATGGAGCGGTGCGGCGCGAGGGTCAAGCCTCTTACCCCCGCGCGGGCAACCCGGCTGCGCGCAAGGCGGCGTGGGCCTCGCTGATGGAATGGGTACCGAAGTGAAAGATCGAGGCGGCCAGAACCGCACTGGCGTGGCCCTGCGTCACCCCATCGACCAGGTGATCGAGATTGCCCACGCCGCCACTGGCGATTACCGGTACGGGCACGGCATCGGCAATCGCGCGGGTCAGTTCCAGGTCATAGCCGGCCTTGGTGCCATCGCCGTCCATCGAGGTGACGAGCAATTCCCCCGCGCCCAGGCTCGCCAGGCGCTCGGCATGGGCGAGCGCGTCGATCCCGGTGCCCTTGCGGCCGCCGTGGGTGAAGATTTCCCACTTGCCGGGGCCCGTGCGCCGCGCATCGACCGAGCCGACCACGCATTGCGCGCCGAATTTCTCGGCAATCTCGCGCACCAATTCGGGCCGGGCGACGGCCGCGCTGTTGACCGCCACCTTGTCCGCTCCGGCCAGCAGCAAGGCGCGGGCGTCTTCCACCGCGCGCACGCCACCGCCCACGGTCAGCGGCATGAAGCAGACTTCGGCCGTGCGCGCCACCACGTCGAGCAGCGTGCCGCGCCCTTCGTGCGTGGCGGAAATATCGAGGAAGCACAATTCGTCCGCGCCCGCCGCGTCATAGGCGCGGGCCTGCTCCACCGGATCGCCGGCATCGCGCAAGTCCACGAAGTTGACGCCCTTGACCACGCGGCCCTCGGCCACGTCGAGACAGGGAATGACACGGACACGAACAGTCATGACATTGCCTTTCTGCGGCGCCTTTCAGCCCTCGGCGATCTGGATCGCGGCGGCGAGGTCCAGCCGACCGTCGTATAGCGCGCGACCGGTGATCACGCCTTCGATGCCATCGCCTTCATGCACCTTGAGCATCGCGATGTCATCAATGCCTTTCACCCCGCCGCTGGCGATCACCGGCAGGCGCGTGGCGCGGGCAAGGTCAACGGTGGCCTCGATGTTGCAGCCTTTCAGCAGCCCGTCGCGGCCCACGTCGGTGAACAGCAGCGAGGCCACACCCGCATCCTCAAACCGGCGGGCCATGTCCGCGATCGATACGTCGGACACATCGGCCCAGCCGGCCGTCGCCACCATGCCATCGCGCGCATCAACGGCCACGACGATGCCGCCAGGATAGGCCTTGGCCATGTCCTTGACGAACTGGGGGTCTTTCAGCGCGGCGGTGCCGATCACCACGCGCGAGACGCCCAGGTCGAACCAGCCATCGACGGCCACGGGATTGCGGATGCCGCCGCCCAGTTGCACGTGGCCGGGGAACGCCTTGAGAATGCTTTCCACCGCCTCGCGATTGCGCGCCTCGCCAGCAAACGCACCGTCGAGATCGACGACATGGAGGTATTGCGAGCCGGCCTGGGCAAACAACGTGGCCTGGTGGGCGGGATCGTCACCATAGACGGTGGCACGATCCATATCGCCTTCAGCAAGGCGGACGACCTGACCTCCCTTGAGGTCGATGGCGGGAAACACGATCATGCCCGCGCGCCTAGCATCGCGCGCGGGCATGTCCAGCGGGTTTTGGCCGCGACCTGGCGCCAGCGCCCTTCGACAAGGCTCAGGGCGAGCGGAGGTCTTGCTCCCCATCCTCTTCAGAGGAGGGGAGAAAAAGCCCTCTTTTCG
>Ga0070665_100004368_pt1 | contig 14871 bp, 10 predicted proteins | sample KBSS13metaG_FD_65862 | JGI IMG/M metagenome (GOLD analysis project Ga0070665, IMG submission 65862) | Switchgrass rhizosphere microbial communities from Kellogg Biological Station, Michigan, USA - KBS S1-3 metaG | ecosystem: Host-associated > Plants > Roots > Rhizosphere > Soil ... | reverse complement strand
GGTGCATTGATGATTGGCGTGAAGTACGTTCCGCCGATGCCTCCAAGACTTGAGATAGTAAAGGTACTTCCCTGCATCTGATCAGGTTTAAGCTTGCCATCGCGCGCAAGCTTGGCCAGTTCGCCCATCTCCTTTGCGATTTCCACCACACCCTTTTTGTCGGCATCCCGAATTACCGGCACGACAAGCCCTTGTGGCGTGTCGGCAGCAAATCCGATGTTGTAGTATTTTTTCAGGATCAGATTGTCGCCCTCAAGCGAGGAATTGAACTCCGGAAATTTCTTCAGGGATGCAACCGCGGCCTTGATCATGAAGGCCAGCATGCTGATGCGAACGCCTGATTTTTCGTTTTCCTTGTTGAGTTGCTTGCGAAAGTCCTCAAGTTCAGTGATGTCACATTCGTCGTGATTGGTGACATGTGGAATCATGACCCAGTTGCGATGCAACGTAGGCCCGGAAATTTTCTTGATGCGCGACAACGGTTTCGATTCTATTGGACCGAATTTGGCGAAATCGACCTTTGGCCACGGCAGCAGCCCGAGACCTGCACCGGATGTTGGAGCGGCGGCAGCGGCAACCGCCGGTGTCGCGCTGAAATTGAGACAATCCTCGGGGAGGATCCGGCCGCGTCTCCCAGTACCCTTGACCCGGCGCAAATCGATGCCACGTTCGCGTGCAAGCTTTCGCACCGAAGGACCGGCATAAGGGATATTGAAAGCTGCATCGGACACGGATTCGGTCAAAGTTGTCGGAGCTGCAAGTGACCGAGCTGGTGCGGATGCAGGCGGCCTCGCAGCGGGCGATCCAGTCTTAGCCGACGGTGATGACCGCGCGGCTTCTGTCGTCAACGTAAGAATGACTGCGCCTTCGCTGACACGGTCTCCTGTCTTGACTTTCACCTCGGCGACAACGCCACCGAGCGGCGAAGGCACTTCCATCGATGCCTTGTCGGATTCGAGTGTAATCAGGGGCTGTTCAGGCTGGACTTTGTCGCCGGGTTTGACCGCGACCTCGATGATTGGCACGTCCTTGAAATCGCCGATATCCGGTACTCGCACCTCGGCAACGCCGCTGGGCGCGCTCGTTGGCGCAGGGGGTGGTGATACAGCAGGTTTAACAGGCTCGGCCCCCGGGCCAGCGCCTTCGACCTGCAGCACGAGGATCGGCGTGCCCTGGCTTACCCGGTCGCCTATTTTCACCGCCAGCGATTTCACAAGGCCTGCCGACGGCGAAGGCACTTCCATCGAAGCTTTGTCCGACTCCAGCGTTATGAGTGGCGCTTCCGCTTTCACACGATCGCCGACCTTCACCGCAACTTCGATGATCGGGACGTCTTTGAAATCCCCAATGTCCGGAACGGAAACTTCCTTTATCTCACTCATACCCGCCGTCTCCAACTACGCAAGCTTCCTCTAACCCGCGGTATCGCGAGCGAGTACCGCCACCGAAATCAGCACTTCCAGGATGGCGGACGCTCCGTATCGATGCCGTATTTCTTGATTGCCTCTTCCACTTTCTTGGTCGGGATCCCGTTGTCGTCGGCAAGTGCCTTAAGCGCCGCAACCGCGACGTAGTGCCGATCGACCTCGAAGAATTTTCGAAGGGCTTTGCGATAGTCACTGCGGCCAAATCCGTCCGTGCCGAGACAAACAAAACGCCCGGGCACATAGGGCCGGATCTGCTCTGCGAACGCGCGCATATAGTCCGTCGATGCGACCACAGGACCACTGCGTCCTGCCAGACACTGCTCAACATAACTTTTGCGTGGTGTTTGCGACGGGTGCAGCAAGTTCCAGCGTTCTGTCGCCATCCCGTCACGGCGCAACTCATTGAAACTCGGACAACTCCAGATGTCAGCAACGACACCAAAATCCTGTTCGAGCAGGTCCGCCGCGGCCATCACTTCACGCAAGATCGTACCTGAACCGAGCAGTTGAACCTTTCGGCCGCCCTTCTTTGTCGTCGCCGATCCCTCACGTAATAAGTACATGCCACGGCGAATGCCATCTTCGGCGCCAGCGGGCATCGCCGGATGGGCGTAATTCTCGTTCATCAATGTGATGTAGTAGTACACGTCCTCCTGATCTTTCATCATCCGGCGCAACCCATCCTGGATGATCACCGCAACCTCGTAGGCAAAGGTTGGGTCGTAAGCGACACAATTTGGAATCGTTGCCGCGAGTAAATGACTGTGGCCATCCTCGTGCTGCAGACCCTCGCCGTTGAGAGTGGTACGCCCGGCAGTACCCCCCAGCAAAAATCCGCGCGCCCTCATATCACCGGCCGCCCAAGCGAGATCACCGACTCGCTGCAACCCAAACATTGAGTAATAGATGTAAAATGGGACCATCGGCACGTTGCTGGTACTGTATGAGGTCGCTGCCGCGATCCAGGACGACATCGCGCCAGCCTCGTTGATGCCTTCTTGGAGCATCTGGCCGGAGCGGTCTTCGCGGTAATACATGAGCTGGTCTGCATCCTGCGGCTTGTAGAGCTGTCCGACTTGCGAAAAAATTCCGTATTGGCGGAACATCCCTTCCATCCCGAAGGTCCGAGACTCGTCGGGAACAATCGGCACCACAAATTTTCCGAGGTTTTTGTCACGTAATAGCGTATTGAGGATGCGAACGAACGCCATCGTGGTTGATATTTCACGATCTCCGGTGCTTTCGAGCTGAGCGCCGAAGGCCGAAAGCTCTGGCACTTGGAACGAAATGGATTTGACCCGTCTTTGGGGCAAAGGACCGCCAAGCGCTCTGCGTGTTTCCTCCAGATATTTCTTTTCCTTCTCATCCAGCTTTAGGAACGGGATTTCTTCGATCTTGGCGTCCGAAACGGGTATCGAGAACCGATCACGGAATTTGCGGAGCGCCTCCAAACCCATTTTCTTTTGTTGATGGGTTATCATCTGGCCTTCGCCCGCTTCGCCCATTCCGTAGCCCTTGACCGTTTTTGCAAGAATGACTGTGGGTTGGCCAACATGCTGCACGGCGGCCGCATACGCCGCATAGACCTTGTCGGGATCGTGCCCGCCCCGCCGCAGTGCCCAGATCTCGTCGTCGCTCATGCCTTTCACGAGCTCTGCTGTCTCAGGATATTTGTTGAAGAATTGTTGACGTACGTAAGCACCGTTTTTTGACTTGAAGTCCTGAAACTCGCCGTCGACGCACTCTTCCATTCGCTTGCGTAGTCGGCCGCTAGAATCTTTGGCGAGAAGCCGGTCCCAGCCAGAACCCCATAACACTTTGATGACGTTCCATCCGGCGCCGTGAAAGATGCCCTCGAGCTCCTGCACGATTTTCCCATTGCCGCGAACCGGTCCGTCCAGCCTCTGCAAATTGCAGTTGATGACAAAAATCAGATTGTCGAGCTTTTCGCGGCCGGCAAGAGAGATGGCACCAAGTGATTCAGGCTCGTCGGTCTCGCCGTCGCCCAGAAACGCCCAAACCTTGCGAGACTTGGTATCGGCGATGCCGCGGCCATGTAGGTATTTAAGAAACCGCGCCTGATAGATCGCCATCAGGGGACCCAAGCCCATAGATACGGTCGGGAACTGCCAGAAATCGGGCATCAACCAAGGATGCGGGTAGGACGAAAGGCCCTTACCTCCTGTCTCTTGGCGAAAGTTCAACAATTGCTCCTCAGTGAGCCGACCTTCAACGAAAGCCCGCGCATAGATTCCCGGAGCCGAGTGACCTTGGACGTAAATCAAATCGCCACCATGATTGTCAGTTGGCGCATGCCAAAAATGTCCAAAGCCGATGTCGTAGAGCGTTGCCGCCGACTGAAAGCTTGCGATATGGCCGCCTAGCTCGGAAGAGTGCTTGTTGGCGCGCAGAATAATCGCGACGGCGTTCCAGCGAATGATAGAACGAATTTTGTGCTCGATGTCGCGATCCCATTTCGGTACCTCCCCACGATCGGGAGAAATAGTATTGACGTAGGGGGTCGTCAGTGTTGATGGAGTACTTAACCCTGCGCGGTTAGCTTCGTCCGTCAATTGATCAAGTAAATACGAAACGCGTGCTGCACCTTCGTGTTGAAGCACCGCGTTAAGTGAATCGAGCCATTCACGCGTTTCGAGAGGATCAACATCAATTGCTCGGGTCATGATTCCTCCAAAGGTCTTTTTCCACCCGGAGCACGGGCATCTATCTGCGCTCGATCGTCAGTGCGATTCCCATTCCTCCGCCAATGCATAGTGTTGCCAAGCCGCGCTTGGCGTCGCGCTTTTTCATTTCATGCAACAAGGTTACGAGAATGCGTGCGCCCGACGCACCAATCGGGTGTCCGATTGCAATCGCGCCGCCATTCACATTGACGATGTCTGTGTTCCAGCCCATGTCGCGGTTTACCGCGATGGCCTGCGCGGCGAAGGCTTCATTGGCTTCGATAAGATCGAGGTCCGTTACCTTCCATCCGGCCTTTTCTAGAGCTCGTCGTGATGCCGGAATGGGACCGGTTCCCATAATCGTGGGATCGACGCCAGCCGTCGCCCATGAGGCTATGCGGGCGAATGGTGAAATGCCGCGTCGTGTCGCCTCTTCAGCGCTCATAATAACGACCGCGGCCGCACCATCATTGAGCCCGGAAGCATTGCCAGCCGTAACCGTGCCGTCCTTGGAAAAGGCGGGCTTCAGCTTTGAAACCGCATCGAGGGTTGTGCCGGCACGAATATATTCGTCCTTGTCGATTACAACGTCGCCCTTGCGGGACTTGAGGGTGACCGATGAAATCTCCTCTTTGAAGCGGCCCGCCTTTTGAGCGGCCTCAGCCTTGTTTTGCGATGCGACGGCAAATTTATCTTGCTCTTCTCGGGTAATCTGAAATTTCTGAGCGACGTTCTCGGCCGTTGTGCCCATGTGGTAGCCGTGAAACGCATCCCATAGGCCATCTTTGATCATGGTATCCACAAAGCTGACATCGCCCATTTTTGCGCCAGCACGCATATGGGCGGCATGGGGCGACAAAGACATAGATTCCTGTCCGCCAGCCACAATTATCTGAGCGTCGCCGCTTGCTACATGCAGCATGCCAAGCGCAACGGCACGCAAGCCTGAGCCGCAGACCTGATTGAGTCCCCACGCGGTTTTGTGGGTGGGAATACCTGCCTTTACGGCCGCCTGCCGTGCGGGGTTTTGACCCTGCGCACCTGTTAGTACCTGGCCGAGAATCACCTCATCGACGTCTGTGGGTGAGATCTTGGCTTGCTCGATTGCGCCTTTAATCGCTATGGCACCAAGCTCATGCCCAGGCGTGTTAGCGAAGGCGCCATTGAAAGATCCCACCGGAGTGCGGGTCGCCGACGCAATTACGATATCAACCATGATCGGCTCCTTTTTAACAGATCGTCGTCGCCTTACCGGAAATGCATTCCGGTAGAAAACGCATTTAGAGGCGCTAGCCAGGAATTACTTCGAAAGCCTCGTCCTCGCGCTGCACGGGCGCCTTACCTGAGCGACGTAGTTTCGTGGCGGCGAGGTCAACCCCACCGTTTGAATTGAGTACGACCCCGTACACGTTATGGGCAACCTTGGAAGTGACGTAACCTTGCCGCACGTCCTCAGCGACAAGTTCGGGATCACGTTCCATCGGATCACCGAAGCCACCGCCTCCGCCGGATTGCATCATGTAGGCGTCGCCTCTGTTGAGGCGAACATTGAAAATTTTGGCGTTAGGGAGATCCATTTCCCATTTGCCATTTCGGCGAATACCGATGCCATTACCCGCAGCCTCGCCGCCTCCATCCAGGCCCCAAGGCTTGCAATGCATGCGATCAATGCGCGTGGTCAGAGAAAACGGCGACAAGGCCTGCACTACCATCTCTGCGCCTAGTCCACCGCGTGTGCGGCCAGCGCCGCTAGAATCGTCGCGGATAGAATAACGCTCGACTAAAATTGGATACTTAGCCTCGAGCTGCTCTGACGGGCTGTTGTGCGTGTCCCCGTCGTTAATGCATACGGTAACAGAAACCCCGTCTTCATTTTTCTTGGCTCCCCAGCCGCCTCCAAGGGGCCCGATTCCAACGATGAATAATTTTCCGTCGGCAGGATGAATGCCGTGGATATTTGGAAAGACCAGGTCGGCGTGATGGCCCGCGATAGCTCGATTCGGAATGGCCTGAGCGACAGCCTTAAACACCGTGTCGATCACCGTCATCGGATAGGTCATCCACACGCGCATCGGAAATGGCCGTTCGGCACTGATCACTCGCCCCATCGGCATAATGACCTTTAAGTTGCGGAAACTTCCATCGTTGACGGGATAGTCTGTCGGCGTAGTAAGACATTTGAAGGCGACCTGAGCGCAGGCTATTCCGGTGGTCACCCCGGAGTTGTAGAAGCCTCGGACCTGTCGGCTTACTTCCGACAGATCTATGGTCATTTCGTCACCGCGCTTTTCTACATGTACCTTGATCGGCACTTTCTTGCCGATCTCAACGCCGTCGTCGTCCATAAATGACTCTGCTTCATAAACTCCGTCGGGAATTGACCGCGTATTTGCCCGCGCGACTGCTTCTGAGTGATCCATGATCTGTGCGATGGAGCCCAACACGGCATCCTTTCCATAACGCTCAACGAGCTCCAGAAAGCGCCGCTCACCTGTCGTTACAGCAGTGATTTGAGCCCTAAGATCACCCATCGCCCGTTCTGAAAGGCGAACGTTCATTGCAATGATGTCAATGAGCTCTTGGTTGACGACCCCTTCTCTTTGATATTTTACGATCGGGATCTGAACCCCCTCGGAATAAATATCTGTCGTGACCTGCCCCAATGTGCCGCCCACATCGAGCCAATGCGCCATGCAGCAGGTGAATGCAATTATCTCGCCCTTATGAAAAACGGGCATTGTGAATGTAAAGTGATTGAGGTGGCTACCGGTAGTGTAGGCGTCGTTAGTAACCAGAATATCCCCGGGTTTAATTCCCGAGAGTCCATAGTGCTTAATCTTTGCTTTGACCGTTTCCGCCATCCCACGAATAAACATAGGAAGGCCGAGGCCAATTGAGACCGTGTCACCGTTAGCTGTAAAAAGGCCAACGGTGAAGTCCAGGGCTTCGTAGATAATTAGATTGTAGGCGGTCCGAGTCAGATTGGTCTTCATTTCCTCAGTAACTGCCAAGAGACCATTGCGAATTATTTCGACAGTGACTGGATCCACCGCTTCCGCTTTTGCCTTGGGCGTACTCATTTGCGCTCGCTCCCAATTTGAATCTGGAGATTGCCTAGCCCATCCACAGTGAGGACGTCGCCCGGGTGAACGACCGTTGTTGATGCGTGCTCCTCGATCAGTGCCGGGCCATTCACACGATTTCCGCTGCGTAGAGCAGTACGTTTGAAAACCGATGTGGGCATGTATCCGTGGCCACGGAAAAAAACATCTTTTGTGATGCGCAACGCTTCCTTGGGTGGGTCTGCTTCCCCCTTATCCACGGTATGGCGGGGCGGCTTACGCATCGTACCGAGGACAGTAGTCCGCAAACTGACGAGGTCTGCTGGCTCCTTCGGAGCCGAAGTACCGTAGCGTATTGCGTGCACTTCATCGAAACGTCGCTTGATTGCATCACGGTTCTTGTCCGCAAAAAATTGACTCGGTAATTCAACGGTGACGGCATGCTCTTGACCCACGTAACGCATGTCCGCTGCTCGCTCTATGACTATCGAATCCGGGGTAATACGAGACGTACCTATCGCGGCGCGACCTTCTTCTTCCATCCCGGAATAGAGATTCTCGATTTCTTCAAATGAAACCTCGTCCAGCCTGCGAAAGCAGGATCTGACGTAATCGTACCGCAGATCACTGAACAGCATGCCGTATGCAGAAAAATAGCCAGGCGCGAATGGAATCAAAACTTGCTTAATACCGAGCTCGCGCGCGATAGCTGACGCGTGTAACGGACCCGCACCTCCGTACACGACCATCAAAAACATTCCAGCGTCGAGACCACGCTCGGTCGTTACGGCCTTGACTGCATACGACATGGCCGTCACCGCAATGCGGAGGATGCCATCGGCTGCTTCGGTCTCATTGAGCCCCAGTGGTGTGGCGAGTTTTTCCTGCATCGCGCGTCGGGCGGCCGCAAGATCGAGCTTCATCTCACCACCGAGAAAGTTGTCGGCGTCTAGTCGCCCCAATAAGACGTTGGCGTCAGTCACGGTCGGTTCGGTGCCACCTCGTCCATAACAAGCAGGCCCGGGAATTGAGCCCGCACTTTGTGGGCCAACACGCAATGAATTGCCCTCACCAACCCGCGCAATGCTTCCTCCGCCTGTGCCGACTTCGAAAATATCCATCATTGGAATCTGGATCGGCAGGGCCTTTTCGTAACCGCCGATCAGCGCGCTTCCGGTAGTTAGGGGTCTGCTGTCGCTAATCACGCCAGCCTTCGCGGTCGTACCTCCCATATCGAAGGCGATGGCATCTTTGAGACCCAGTTGCGCGCAAATGGCTTGCGCGCCGATGACGCCGGCCGCCGGCCCGGATTCCAGCATGCGGACGCAATCTCTCCGCGCATGCTCTATGGGAAACAAGCCGCCCGTGGATTGCACAACAAAGAAATCACCGTTGAAGCCTTGCTTTTTGAGGTGTTTCTCAAGTTGCTCTAGGTATTCTGCCACGCGTGGCCCAACGTATGCATTGGCGACAACGGTAGAGGCTCGCTCAAACTCTCGATATTCCTGCGACAGTTCGTGCGACGCCGAAACAAATGCGTCTGGCAACTCCTCACGCACCAATTCTTTTACTCTGATCTCGTGATTTGGGTTCCGATAGGAATGCAAAAGCAAAATCGCGACGGATTTGATACCGCGCTCTTTCAGAGATCGAGCCAGTGCGCGCACGCCTCGCTCGTCCAAATTCTTGTAAATACTGCCGTCAGCAAGGAGGCGTTCACTTACCTCAAAGCGGGATGACCTTTTTACGAGTGGCGCATGCTTCGAAAAAAATAGGTTATAGGCATCAGGACGATTGACCCGACCAATTTCGTAAATATCACGAAAACCCTCGGTGATTAGTAGAGCAGTATCGGCGCCGTTCCGCTCCAAAAGCGTGTTGATCGCGATCGTTGAGCCGTGAAGAAACAAATAGGCGTCCCCAGATTTTACGCCTGCGCCATCCATCGTGTGCTGGATTCCGTTGACTAATTCTCCATGCGTGGACAGAGCCTTTCCAAACATCAACTTGCCCTGAGACTCGTCGAAAGCTGCAAGATCGGTGAACGTTCCGCCAATATCGACAGCGATCCGGACCCGACCGTTGATGTTTGTTTGCTTAGTCGCTGCCATCGTGCCTTCTCCTCGCCGTACAACGCGCCCGCGCTTGAGAACTGACTACTGAACGCCTAACACCCCTGGCTGGGGGTCGGTTTGAACAACGTTACGAAGAGTACCGATTCGATCGATTTCAACTTCGACGACGTCGCCATCCTTCATGTAAATTGGGGGTTCCCGACGGTCACCTACACCTCCCGGTGTTCCAGTGGCGATCACGTCGCCGGGATACAAGGGAGTGAAGCTCGAAATGTAGGAGACAATCACGGGCACCGAAAAAATAAGATCGGAGAACGGCGCTTGTTGCATCACGTCACCGTTGAGGCGCGTCGTCAAAGTAAGAACGCCGAGGTCGGGAACCTCGTCGGACGTCAGCAGGCAAGGACCGAAAGCACCAGTGTTTGGAAAAGTCTTGCCCGGCGTCCATTGAGCCGTGTGACGCTGCCAATCGCGTACAGTCACATCGTTGTAACAGGAGTATCCTGCAATATGTGCGTTGACATCTTTTTCCGAGATGTGACGTCCACCACGGCCGATTACGACTGCAAGCTCTCCCTCGTAATCGAACTTGCTTGAAAAACTTGGACGCAACACAGGTGCTTCGTGTCCGACTTGTGAATCGGCAAAGCGCGTGAAGATTGATGGGTATTTCGTTTCGGGTCTTTTTGTTTCCGTACGATGGCTCACGTAGTTCAAGCCAACACATAAGATTTTTGTAGGGTTTGGGATGACCGGAAGAAACTTAATTTCATTGATTTGATAACTTGGCGCCGACTCTTTTGCGGCACGTTCTAGCTCTTGCAGCGCGCCAGCAGTTAAGACTGAGCGTAAGTCTGCGTAACGTGAAGCCAGCTGTTTGCCAACATCGATGACACGGTCTTTTTTCAAGAGCCCGTAGCTAGGAACGCCGTTTCGTTCGAACGTGATGACCTTCATTACGCAAACTCCACTTCGAAACCCAAATCAATCATTCACTAACGGCGGTTAGTGATCAGGGTGACAACTCCTCGAGAACACGGCCTTTGGTCTCGATTGCAAACAGCAGACATATGATTCCCCCGATCGCGAGGACGATTGCGAACACGATAAACACGTAGTTGATGCTGTAGTTTCCCACGACCCACCCGACCAACACTGGTCCGATGGCGGACGCGATGCGGAGCCACGCGCTCCCAAATCCGGCGCCAACGGCGCGGAGCCGCGTCGGATACAGTTCTGCAGAGTACAAATACAGAGAGAAAGTGACGGTCTGAATGACCGCGTAGGTGGCGGTGGCAAAGATGAGAACTTCCTGCGCGGAGGTGGCTCCCAGCAAGGCCAGAATGATCATTGGGATCGCGGCGAGAAAAAACGCTGCGGTATACCAAGTCTTGCGGCCGACCTTATCGATATAAAGGGCGCAAAGCAGTGCTCCGGCACAGCCAAAGGCACTGGTCGTAAATCCATAAGCGAGACTTGTCTGTAGAGGTAACTGAAAAATCTGGCGGTAAAGAGTGGGTAGCCAAGTGATCAGTCCGTTCGCAATCATGTACGAACATACCCACAGCCCGACCAGCATGACTGTACGCTTTAAGTAAATGCCTCTGAAAAGTTCGCGCCAATCCGATCGCGCTTTGTCGAACGCGTGGACTACGGCGCTTGGCGGCTCCAAAGAAACTCCACGCCGCTGCAGACCTGCTTCCATACGACTTACAATGTCGCTGGCCTTCTCTACACGGCCGACCGATAGCAACCAGCGAGGGGATTCCACCATGAACCATCGCATTGGAATCGTAAGAATGGCCGGGCACAAACCGACGACAAACATCGCCCTCCAGCCGTATATAGGCACTAGGAAATAGCCAATGAGCCCAGCCGAGAGCAGCCCAAAAAGGAAAAGCACTTCGTACAGAAGGAAAAAGCGGCCGCGTCGTCGCGCGCTCACGAACTCATTCATGTAAGCGCTGGCGACGGGCACCTCGCCACCCGTGCCAATTCCCTGAACAAATCGAAAGACCATCATGGAGGTCCCGTTCCATGCAAATAGACAGGCCAGGTCCATTGATGTGAAAACGACGACGGTGATCAGCAGTACGTTCAGGCGACCGATGCGTTCAGCTAGCCATCCGAAGAAAAGCGCGCCAAAAACTTGGCCTACATAACCGGCAGAAATAATTGCACCGATTTGGCCAGGAGTGAGATTCCATTCGCGCGCGAGAACCGGCATCGCATAGGCGATGGCCAGTACGGTGTAGGCATCGAAGAATGTCGCGCTTCCGATAACAATTCGAGCGACGGTAAGCTCGCGCGAGATCGGCAATCGTTCGAGTCTGGCAATAACCGACTCGATACTGTGGGCCGTTCCACCGGCAACGGCAGACGCTACCATTGGGCAACTCCGTTTCCACCTGTCCCTAGTCCGAGACCTTTCGAGAGGTCTGCTTCTTTTGGGTACTAAGCCGTCTACTTAGCTTCGGATTTGCAAGCCTTAGATTTTCGCCAAAGCGAAATAACGCTTCGATCTCCTTATCTGTTGGACTTTTGCGCCGATTGAATGACCGTGTTGCCGGCCGCAGACAGCGCACGCGCGACGTTCCCCGCCGCCGAGGTCACCGGTCCGGCAGTGAGAGCCACGAATTCCTTAAGCGACATCCGTGGCGAAGGAGCGGCGACACTTAGAGCGGCTGTAGCATGGCCATCCGTGCCGAGAATGGGAGCCGACAATACCCGCAATCCAGCGATATAGGTCGAATCTGAGACCGCATAACCTGTCCGACGAACCTCTTCGAGCTGGTCCTCAATTTCATCCAGAGTAACAGGTGTATGCTCATCGACTTTTACGCGACGGCTTAGGCCGAGGATTCGCCGGGCTTCGGCGCGCGGGAGGAAAGCTAAAATGCTGTGCCCAATGGCGGTACAATAAGCCGGAACGCGGCTTCCGACCCGGATGTCGACCCCCAGGCGGACCTGTCCTTCTTGATACCGTTCGATATAGACGACTTCGTCTCGATCCAAAATACCGATGCTGGCGGCTTCCCGCACAGACCCAACCAAAGCCCGCAACTCAGGTTGTGCGATGGTGCGCAAGTCCATGCGTGCAATCGCATTGAAGCCAAGTTCAAGCGGCTTCAACGTCAGTCGATATTGTTTCGTATCGGGAAACCGCTCCAGGTAGCCAAGCTTCACTAAAGTTTCGAGCAGACGAAAAGCTGTACCGTTGTCCAGCCCGGCGCGGCGGGCAACTTCAGCAAGCTTGAGTTCCGGCTCTTCCGCCGTGAACGCGTGCAGCACGCGAAAACCCTTTGCGAGCGATTGGACCGTATTCTTCGGATCGAGCTCGCCAATCTGAGATTTGGGGTCTTTAGATTTTCCGGGCATGGCTTGCTACTTGGAAGTCCCTTCGGATTGCGAATATCCATTCGCAAAGAATTCGGATAGCGAACATTTATTCAGCTGTTCCGACCCGTTGTCAACACCGACGCGGCACGTAAACAAATCCGGGTTTTGAACGATGGCGTTAAAGCCGAGTTCAAGTGGCTTGAGCGTCAGGCGAAACTGTTTGCTGCCTGAAATTCTTTCCACGTAACCCAGCATCACGAGTGTCTGGACCAGATGGAATGCGGTTCCACTGTCCAGCCCGGTATTTGCGGCGACCTGCCCCAGTGTGAGCGATGGGTTGTGGGCCGTGAATGCCTGCAAGACTCGAAACCCCTGCACGAGTGAGTGCGTAATTTGCGAATTTGTGCTCACTTTTGTCATGTTCGGAATGCGAATGATTATTCGTATTCCGAATAAAGCAAAGTAGCCGCCGTGTCAAGGGTTTTTGCAGCGCAGAAGATTTGGGCCCCGCAAGGCGACGGGGCCGCACGTCAAATGTCGAAAGTAAAAGGGGAAGATCTAATGGTTAGGTCGAAGCGAACTTCTGATCAGCGCGATCCGTGAAGCTGCTCGAAGGACCGCAAGGTCCGAGTAAGACGCTCCAATACGAAGTTTCCAGCCTCAGGCTCGGACAGTCCGGCGGGTTGAGAAAAACCGCCAAGAAGCCTCGAGATGCTCCACAAGTTTCCTTCGCGCGTCTGGTCTAGGCATTTCAGCACATCAGCTCTGCCGAGCCGTTCTGCCTCGGCTTGGAGGTAATCCACGATATCCTGCTCGAAATCTTCGAGAGCCACGACGACGCCACCGATCCCGCACGAGCACCCCGCTCCGATCATCGTATGCGCGCGGGCCAATCGATCCCAGGTTTCAAGCAGATGCTGCGCCTTTAAAATCCTCTCGTCTGACCGCGGATCTTGTGTGGGAGTCATCAAACACCTCTGCGCTTCAGAAACCATTAGAATTTAAGCACACTTCAGGTGGGCAGCTAGGGCTTAGGTCTATCATCACTCGTGTTATATGAGTGCTGGTTGTCGGGTGTTGGCGGCGCGACAAAAAAGAAGCAGGAAGCAATGAGTGTAGAAGACCTGACCGCAAAAATACCCGTCACCATTCTTACCGGCTTTCTCGGAAGCGGAAAGACTACTGTCCTTAGTCAGCTAGTCAAAAGTCAAACGCTGAAAAGAACCGCCGTCATCATCAACGAATTTGGAGAGATCGGACTTGATCATGAACTCGTCGAAAAATCCGACGAGAATTTTATGCTTGTGCGCAATGGGTGCGTCTGTTGCACAGTCCGCGGTGATCTAATTTCGACAATTGGAGATTTATCAGAACGACAGCAACGCGGCGAAATCGAACCATTGGAACGAGTGGTGATTGAAACGACCGGCCTCGCTGATCCTGCCCCGATACTGCACACTTTGATGAATGAGCGATCCCTCCACGACAATTTTGGGCTCGGCGCTGTCGTAACAACCATAGATGCAGTGAATGGTCTAAATACCCTCGACAACCATCAAGAAGCTATAAAACAAATCGGCGTTGCCGATTTGCTTTTGCTTACCAAAACAGATGTGGCTTCCGAGAATAACCTTCTTTTACTGCGCAATCGCATTGCATCGATAAACCCGGGCGCAAAAATAGTCCAAGCCGTCAATGGAGAAATCAACCCAGCAGTTTTTTTTGCCTCAGGGTTATATCGCCCAGAAAGCAAGACGGCTGACGTCCAGAACTGGCTCAACGCCGAGGCGTATATCGAACATGCGCACCCCCATCACACCGAACATGATCACAACGGCGCTCATGACGATGTAGGCAGTCGGCATGGAGATCAAATTAAAGCCCACTGCATAATTAGAGAGACGCCAGTTTCGTGGGCCGGGTTCAGCGCTTGGCTTGAAATGATAACAGCTATGCGAGGAAGTGATCTGCTCAGAATCAAAGGAATTGTGAACGTGATTGAACATCCTTCTCGACCGATTGTTATTCACGGCGTTCAGCACATTTTTCATCCCCCAGTCCACTTGAATGAATGGCCCAGCGACGATCATCGAACAAGAATCGTGTTCATTACAAAAAATATCGACAGAGACACAATCGAAGAGACGCTACGCGTTTTTGAAAGACGCACACAAAGAAAGCGACCTGGGTAGTTCAAGGCGCGTTATGATCGCCCCCTGAAAGCGCGGCATTTTCGAAAACAATGGCGATTACTTATTCAGATTTCAAACTCAACGCCGATTTC
>Ga0070665_100004367_pt1 | contig 14873 bp, 13 predicted proteins | sample KBSS13metaG_FD_65862 | JGI IMG/M metagenome (GOLD analysis project Ga0070665, IMG submission 65862) | Switchgrass rhizosphere microbial communities from Kellogg Biological Station, Michigan, USA - KBS S1-3 metaG | ecosystem: Host-associated > Plants > Roots > Rhizosphere > Soil ... | reverse complement strand
AGTCGTTGCCGCCGAAGCGATACGTCATCTCGAGATAGTACGCGCGTCCGATCGGGCTGAACCAGCGGCTCGCATAGTACGGATAGGCTCGTCCATGTCGAATCCGTGCCGGGCTTCGTGTCGAATACGTTGTCGACGACCAATCAAGCGTTGAGGCGCGGCGTGAACCGATACGCCGCCGAAGACTGACGCTCAATGGCCGATGTGCGCTAGCGCCGCGACCGGATCGGCCGCGTCCGCGCGCACCGATGCAAGCTCGTCGGGCCGATCCGCGTAAGCCTGCGGCGCTTTCGCGAGCGCTTCGTCGAACAATGCGCGCGCGGCGTCGGTGTGGCCGAGCGCATGTTCGGCGACGCCGACATGCATGAGGCTCTGCACGAGCGCCGGGGCATCCGCCGCGATCTTCGCGCGGCGGATCGCCAGCGCGCTCGCAAGATCCGCGCGCGCTTCCTCGTAACGCTCGAGCGCGAGCAGCGTGCGGCCGCGGCCGTCGAGCCCATCGGCGGTTTCCGGATGATCGGGCGCGAGCACTTCGCGACGCAGCGCGAGCGACTGGTCGTACCACGCGAGCGCTTCGGCGAAATGCCCGCGTTCGAGCTCGAGCTGGCCGAGGTTCGCGAGCGGGAACGCGATGTAGGCGTGCTTCTGGCCGAGCGCGGCGACATACGACCGGATCGACTGCTGGTAATACGCGATCGCATCGTCGTAGCGTTTCTCGCGACGCGCGATATTGCCGAGCATGTTGACGCCGTTGCCGTAGTCGGTGCTCGCTTCGCCGAAGAGTTTGAGATCGGCTTCGGTCGTGTATTCGAGCAGCGGTTTCGCGGCCGCCACGTCGCCGCCGTCGAGCAGCACCATCGCGAGATTCTGCGTCGTGCCGACCGTGCGGTAGTGATTTTCGCCGTACTCGCGCCGGTAGATCGCGAGCGCCTTTTCGAACTCCGCGCGCGCGCTCGCGCCGTCGCCGCTGTCGCGGAAGAACACGCCGAGGTTGTTGTGGATCGCGGCTGTCTTCACGGTGTCGGCCGTACCTGCGCGATCGGCGGCCGCGAGCGCGCTCTCGAATTCGGCGCGCGCGCCCGCGAAGTCGCCGAGCGCTTTCCGCGTGAGCGCGCGGTAGCTTTTGACGCCCGCAAGCTCGGCGAGCGCGCGCGGCGATCCGGAGTCGAGCAGCGCGACCGCTTCGTCGAAGTGCTGCAGGGCCTCGCGCTCGTTGCCGCGCCGATGATCGATCCAGCCGAGCGCGCGCAGCGAGTGTGCGAGATCGACGGGATCGGCATCGATGTCCGCGCGCTGGATCGCGACTGCCTTTTCGATCGGTCCGCGTGCGCGCGCATATTCGCCGAGCGCCGAATAGACCTCGCCGATCGTCGTCAGCAGTCGCGCGCGCTGCTCGGGCTGCGCGGCCATCTCGGTATCGAGTCGCGCTGCGCCGCGTTCGAGGATCTGATTCGCGTTGAGCTTCTCGCCGCGATTGACGCCGGGATCGGCGACCTGGAACAGGCTTTCGAGGAACGCCGCGACCGCGTTCGCGCGATCGGCCTCGCGCAGCGCATGGTGTGCCTGGCGCACGGCGACGATCGCGAATGACGCGAGCGCCACGACGGCAATGACTGCGGCGGCGACCGCGTAGCGACGGCGCATCACGAAGCGCCAGACGAAATACGCAGGTCCCGCGCGCCGCGCGCTGACGGGCCGTGCCGAGAGCACGGCTTCGAGATCCGCGATCAGCGCATCCATCGTGCGATAGCGGTCCGCGGGCCTCTTCGCGAGCGCCTTGCGCACGATCGCATCCAGATCGCCGCGGAGCTGACGCCGCACGCGCGCGAGCGCATGCGCGTCGTGACCCGTCGTTTCGGGATCGAGCGCGCGCGACAGCGACAGCGGTTCCTGTTCGGTGACCGCGCGCGCCCATGCGACGCCATCGGCCGGATCGCCGCGATAGGGCAGACGGCCCGTGAGCACGCGAAAGCAGAGCACGCCGAACTGATAGACGTCCGTGGCGACCGTGATCGCCGCGTTGCGGAACTGCTCGGGTGCCGCGTATTCGGGCGTCATCGGTCCGCCGCCCGCGCGCGTGAGCGCCGGGCCCGCGCGCTCGTCGACGAGCTTCGCGATCCCGAAGTCGACGAGCTTGACGCGGCCGTCGCCGGTCACGAGCACGTTCGACGGCTTGATGTCGCGATGCACGACGAGATTCTGATGCGCATGCGCGAGCGCTGCCGCGGCCTTGATCAGGAGCCGCACGCGTTGCGCGACAGGCAGCGAATGACGCGTGCAGAATTCCGCGATGCCGACGCCGTCGACGTATTCCATCGTGTAGTACGGCTCGCCATCGCGCGTCTCGCCGCCGTCGAACAGCGCCGCGATGTTCGGATGCACGAGCGTCGCGAGGATCTGCCGCTCGTGCTCGAAGCGCTCGCGATCCTGCCGCGTCGCGAGCGCGCCGCGCACGACCTTGAGCGCGACCTGTTGCGCGAAGCCGCCCTGGCGCCGGGTCGCGAGATAAACCGCGCCCATGCCACCGGTGCCGATGAGCCGCTGCACGCGATAGTGTCCGATGTCCTGGCCGATGAGCGCGTCATCTTTCGGCACGTCGGCGCGCGCGAGCGGCGCGAGCAGCTCGATCGCGTTTTGTGCGGTCGTGACAATCGACGCGTCGCGCTCGGAAAGCAGGCGCGCGACGTCGTCGTGCAGCGATGAGTCCTCGTCGCGAAGCTCGCGCAGGAACGCGGCGCGTGCGTCGTCGTCGAGCTCGAGCGCGCGGTCGAGCAGTGGCCGCAGCCTGATCCAGCGTGCGGCGTCCGGAGCGCTCACGCGCGCACGTCACGCGTCATGCGGACGCAGCCGCCGAGCCGATCGCGTCGGCGAGAAACATGCGCGCGAGATCCCAGTGGCGGCGCACGGTGCGCTCGGTCACGCTGCGCGCGTTCGCGATATCGACGAAGCTGATGCCCGCGAAAAAGTGCCATTCGACGAGCTCGGCGAGCTCGGGATCGCAGGCTTCGAGCTTCGAGAGCGCGGCATCGACCGCGAGCAGATCGTCGGCCGACTTGTGCGGCTCCTCGATGCGTTCGGTGAGATCCGTATGGGCGATGCCGCCGCCGCGCCGCTGTGCCGTGTGGCTTCGCGCATAGTCGACGAGGATCTGCCGCATCGCCTGACCGAACACGTTGTAGAAGTGCCGGCTGCCGTCGAGCTTCGGGAGCTTCGCCGCGTCGAGCTTGATCCACGCTTCGTGCAGCAGCGTCGTCGGATCGATCGGCAGCCATTCGCCCGAGCGCCTCATCTGTCCGCGCGCGACGCGTTTGAGCTCGTCGTAGACGCGCTCGAACAGCGACTCGCGTGCGCTCGCATCGCCGCTCGCCACGCGGGCGAGGAGGTCGGTGACTTCGGGTCGCGCCGACATCGGGGTCCCCCCAAGGACGGGGTCAGTGTACCGCCGAAGACCGCGTCGCCGCTTCGATGTCCGGTTTATCCGGTGCTTTGCGAATGTAGGCGCGCACCGCAAGGACCGCTGGCCCGGAACGATCCGGATCGGCATCCACGACACCTCCGCCGGCGCGGGCCGGCAACGCTTCGACCCTGGAGAACGCTGCCATGACCTTTGCACATCCGACCCGTTACTTCGCTTGTCGTCTGTCGCCGCTCGCCGCCTGCATGGCGATCGCGCTTTCCCTGGCCGCTGCCGAGCCCGCGCGCTGTCACGCGCCTGCGCTGGGCGCGCATTCGTTGCATGCCGACACGACGGGAGCGCTCGCCGTGACGAGCTGCGCCGATGACGGCGGCGCCGGCACGCTGCGTCACGCAGTGCGCTCCGCGAAGTCGGGCGACGTCGTCGACCTCGGCGACCTCGCATGCGACACGATCACGCTCGAAGCGGGCGCCATCGCGATTTCCGTCGATAACCTCACGATCAAGGGCCCGGGCCGCGATCGCCTCACGATCGACGGTCACGGTATCGATCGCATATTCGAAAAATCGTCGAAGGGCACGCTTGCGATCGAAGACCTCACGATCAGCCACGGCCGCTTCGAAGCCGCGAAGGCATACGGCGGCTGCATCTACACGCAGGGAAGCGTGAAGCTGACGCGCGCCGCGGTGAATCTTTGCGCGGCCGTCGGCAGCGAAAAGGCCGTCGGTGGCGCGATCGTCGCAATGGGCGATCTCGCGATGGAGGCGAGCGAGCTTTCGGGCAACGCGATCGCGGTGACGGCCGGCAACGCCGACGATCTCGTCGGCGCGGGCGGCGCGGTCGTCGTCGCGGGTCTGCTCGCAATGCACGAGAGCACGTTGTCGGGCAATACCGCGCTCGCGGCATCCGGCGCGGTCTACGGCGGCGGCGCGCTCGCGAGCACGTTCACGGCGGAGCACAGCACGCTGAGCGGCAACCAGGCCGTTTCCGGGAGCGCACCGGCGCGCGGTTCGGTCGCGAGCGGCATCGCGTCGTCGGCGACGATGCGTTTGCTCGACGCGACGATCGAAGGCGACGCAGCCGTGCCCGGCGCCGGCATCCTCATCGGCGGGAGCGGCTTCGGCCCGCTCGTGCGCAGTACGATCTCGCCCGATGCGGGCCGCCTCGCAGCGAGCGCCGTCGACTACGAATGAGGAGCGGCGTTTTCGTCGCGTTCCTCGCGCAGCCGCAAGGCCCGGGTGCATCCCGGGCCTTTTTTTTCAGCGTCGGCGTTTCGCGTCGATGCTGTAAGCACCGGCGCCCTGCACCGCGAGCACGCAGAACCCGCCTGCGATCGCGATGTTCTTCCAGAAGTGCACGGCCTGATCCGGGTCGGAAAAATGCGTCGCGTGGAAGAGCAGGCCCGAGACGACCGTAAACACCGCGAGCCCGAGCGCGACCCAGCGCGTGAACGCGCCGAGCAGAATGGCGATGCCGCCGCCGATTTCGACCGCGATCACGAGCGGCAGCAGCACGCCGGGCACGCCGGCCGCTTCCATATATTGCTGCGTGCCCGCGTACGCGCCGATCTTTTCCCACCCCGAAATGATGAAAAGCAGCGAAAGACCGATGCGACCGAGAGCCACCAGTGCGTCATTCATGGGTATCTCCGTGCGAAATGCCGGCAGGCCGGCGAGGAATTATCGCGCTCGCAGACGCGCGGTCAGTCCGCTCCGAAGCCGCTCTGCCATGCTCAACGCTTCTGATACGGATGGAAGATGTAATCCTTCGCGGCCACCGCCTTGTGGCAAACATGCCCGCAATCCGAAGGGCTGGCCGCGTCGGGCGAAAACTTGTCGGCCGCGGCGTCGTAGTTGAACACCGCATAGCCCCAGCCGCCGCTGTTCGGGAAGCGCTTGCTGTCCTTTTCCATCACGAATGCCTGCGAGAAGACGTCCGGCACCTCGACGGCGAACGGTGCTTCGGTGCTCTTCTTCGGCTTCCACTGGAGCTTCACGATACGCGAGCCGTCCGGAAACGATTTGCCGTTGCCCGGGATGCCGGACTTGTAGGCCTTGATCATCGACGGATTCGCGACGATGACCTTGAGCACTTCGTCCGTGCGCGCCGACGAGACGACTGACCAGTCCTCGTAGCCCTTGAAGTCGGCGAACGCGATGCCGCTCGGCGACTTGAGCGCGTACTTCTCCGTAGAGGTCTCGACGGAGCCCGCGATCACGGCGAGCGAGAAGGAGAACGCGGCGAGACAGCTCGATGCGACGACGTATTTCAGGGACGCATGCATGACGGACTCCTTCTTCGGCGGGAGAACGTGAGAGCGATGCTGATTATGCGCGCGTTCGCTCGAAAACCTCATTGGGAAGAGTGGCGTCTCTCCCTTTTGGGCAGTGAGCCGCGAACAACGCGCTCTGGCCGGTGCGCGAATTGCGTCAAGAACGCGTGGTCAGTGGATGCGCGTGAAGTAATTCGTGCGCATGATCGGCATGCCGTCTTTGCTGAAATAGACCGCCGTCTCGACCATCGCCTCGGCATCCGCTCCGACGGCATAAATGCGCGTGGAAGCGGGAAGGCCGTCTTTGGCGAGCGCGAGCACGAGAACGCCCGGTTCGGGCATTTTGAACGCGGCGGTATCGGCCTCGGGGCTGCCCTCGACGCGGGTGGCGGTGCCGTCGAGCGCTGCGGTCCCGATCGAATGAATCCCGTTTCCGCCTGCATCCACGATGTCGACGGCCATCGTCCATCTGCCCGCATCCGTTTCGCCGAATGCGATCGTCACGCTTCGCGGTCGCGCCTCGGGCGGGATCGGCAACCGCGAGACATCCACGGACCAGCGGCCGAGCAGTGGTGACGATGCGGGTTGGCGCGCGGGCAGGCTCTGAGTCGCGCCGATGAAAAGCAGAATCGCGAGAAGCGTTTTCTTCACGGGCTGCATCCGGGTGTTCGTCGAATTGCTCATGGAAAAGTATAGGTGCCGCCGATATCACAGCAGTATCCACGGTCCGCGGGCGGCAATGCCACTTCGTTCGAACCACACCGACTGCAGCCGCGCACCGTTCGCGTTCCGTTTGGGCGCTCGCGAATACGCTGGCTTGCCTGCACTCAGGGAGGAAGCGATGGCACCGACGTACGGTCACGACCCGCGCGACATTCGAGGCTGAATCGGATGTTCTTTACCTTTTCCAGCCGCGGCCACGGCAGCGCGATCCAGGTCGTCCGCGCGGCGGCCTGGATCCTGGCGGAGAAGTACGCGGGCTGTACTGCTGAGGTCGTCGCGCACAATCAGGATGGGAGCGAGGTCACGGTTGACCTCCGGATCGACGCCTCGGTCGCATCGCTCGAATGCTTCGAATGGTTCACGCAGGTCCTCGCTGACCGATCGATGGTTCTCGTGCGCGATCATTACTTCGAACGGGCGATGCGGCAGATCGGTGCCGCCGATTCGAAGCGCGGTATCACGCCGTAGGTGCCGTCCGGTCCGACACGGGGGCTTCCTCCCTCACCGGGTTCAGGTGGCGAGCGGCCTCTCGACCGTCAGCGCGCAATCAGCCCAGAATATTTGTGGCGCCGCTGTCAGCACGGCGATCGGCGCACTATGCTGCGCATCATGAAGCCCTATCTCGAAGCGCACGATGCATTCGTCGAATGGCTGGACGGCGCCGCCGAATGCGAACCGACGGCGGCGGAAGTCGAGCGCGCGCTGTTCGGTCTTGCGAAATGCGCGGCCGATCGCGGCATGACGGATCAGCACTGGACGTTCGTGGTCGACGGGCTCATCGCGCACGCGAAGCGTCGGTGTCCCGAAAACTCGGAGCTCCCGAAGTATGTCGCGCGAGGCTTCGACCTTTCCGCGAGCTGGGCGGCGCTCAAGGAAAAAGCCGAGAAGCAGCCTGCCAACTAGGTCGAGCTCGCGCGCTCGCGCTCCAGGGTCGCGTCTGCAGGTCATCGAAGCGTGAGTGTCGCGGATCGCCGCGGGTCACTCGCGATCGTCGGCGCTGAAATTTCCGAGGGGGAGTGACGTCGACGCGCTCCGCTATGGACACGCGCTTCCTTCGCGGCGCTCTATCGCGCGTTCTTTTGCGCGGCTTCGACGCGTAGCAGGATCGTCCGCGCCTTTTCGAGCTCGCGCTCGACGTGCGCCTTCGATTGTTCCAGCGCGGCAACGGAAGCAGCGGCCTCTGCATGCAGCCGGTCCAGCTCCGCGGCGGTGTTGACGGGGCCTTCGGTCATGCTTGCGAGAATACGCCTGCAAGCTTTACCGGGCCCGGCTGAGATACGGCCCGCGTCGATTTTGTCATTCGGGCGCGAACGTTGCCGCAGAGTTTCCAATGAGCGCTAGGACGACTTCAGCGCGTTCTCGACGCGCGCGAGAACTTCGCGGGCCACGGCGAGCTCAGCCTCGATAGCGTCTCTCGTTTGCTCGAGCTGCGCGACCGTCGCCGCGGCTTCGTCGCGCAGCCGGTCGAGCTCTTTGCGGTTGTCGATCGGATCGTCGGCCACGTTCAGCAGCATAGCGTGAATGGCTTTCGCTGAGCTTGCGCTCCGTGCCGGCGCGCTCAAGCCAGGGTGGGTCCGACCCGTCCGCCGGCGCAGGCATGAGCTCCGTCGCGCCGGTCTCGATCCGCATTCGCAGCTCTGCAGATCGCGTCATCGGCAATCCATTCGCAAATCATCAGCAAACCGCATCGGTAGCGTCGTTTCGTCGTGCGGTGCGTTCGGCGTCCAATGGCTGTCGCGACTACTCATATCGCGGCGCCGAGCGCAGGGCGTCGCGCGAACCGATCACGACAAGGAAGCTACCGCACATGAGCCACGCACACGTTACGACCGCCATTGTCCTCCTTGCCGCCGGCGTCGGCACTGCCAGCGCCCAGAACTTCGGCCCCTGGAGTGATCCGCAACCGGTCGGCGCGATCGATACGGGCGCCGCCGAAGGCTGCCCGATCGAAGCTCCGGACGGCCTTTCACTGTACTTCGCGTCCAACCGCGCCGCAGCCGAGGCGCAAGGCAAGCAAGACATCTGGCGCGCGCTCCGTGCAACGGTCGAGGCGCCCTGGGGCGCAGCCGAAAACCTCGGCCCGCCCGTGAACACGCCCGAGTTCGACTATTGCCCGACACCGCTGTCCGGCGGTGCGCTGCTGTTCGTCAGCTCGCAACAGACCGCGGACGACTGCTATCCGGGCGACACTCCGCCACCGCCGCCGACCGGCGGTCCATCGGCCGGCGACATCTTCGCCTCGCAGGAAGGTCCGGCGAATGTGTGGTCGACGCCGGTGAATCTCGGCTGTTATCCGCAAGGCCCGAATACTGCCGGCGCGGAATTCAGTCCATCGCGCGTACAAACGGCCGAGGGTACGTTCCTGTTCTTTTCGAGCAACGGCTATCCCGACAGCCAGGGCCAGGACATCTACATGAGCCAGATGCTCGACGACGGCACCGCAACGGCCGGTGTGCGCGTGGCCGAGCTTTCCACGGCGGACGACGATCGCATGCCGAACGTGCGTGCGGACGGCCTCGAGATCGTGTTCAGCTCGAACCGCGCCGGCGGCACGACGTTCGACCAGGACATCTACGTCGCCACGCGCGCAGACACGCACTCGCCGTGGTCGGCGCCACAGCGCATCGACAACCCGGCGATCGACACCACGGCGTCGGAAACGCGCGCCTCGCTGTCGGGCGACGGCAGGCGGCTCTACTTCGGCCGCAAGGTCAACATCGATGATCCCGGCGATGTGTTCGTCGCTACGCGCGAGCGCGTGGCACCGGCGGCTTCGGTGATACCGACGCCTGCGCTCGGCGCGCCGATGCTCGCGCTGCTCGCGGCGCTGCTCGCGGGCGTTGCGTGGTTCGCGCGAGGCATCGCGAGGACGCCGTAGCGCTGGCGCTGATGGGGTTGAGCCTGGTCTCCAACGCGCTGCGGCCGCACGGTGTCATCGATTATTCGCGCGGTAATCTTCTTCGAAGAGCGCGGCCCCGTGTCGGCCGACGCCCTCGAATCGGAACCAGGTTCGCCCGAGGTCGCCATCAGATTTGCCGCCGACTCCGTGAACTCATTTGCGCGCGCCGACGATGAGATTACTCATGCGCGCGAACAGCAAGTCGCCGTCGGTGCCGGTCGGAGGCGCATCGATGCTGATGCCCGAGATTGGCGCGTCGAAGACGAATCCGCGGAAATCGTCCGGTCCGCTCGACGTGAACGAGTATGACGAGCCGTCGCCGAGGTGGATGACGATGTCAGTTCCGGACGGCTCGCCTTCGACGTCGGTCGCCCAGAAGTTGCCTCCGATCGCCGTGATCGCACTTCCGGCGAACGTGACGTTGATAATGCTGAGCGAACGATCGGTGCTGACGATATTGGGCCAGGTGTAGAGGCCAACATCGCGGTAGCCGGCCGAGTCCAGTATGAAGCCGTAGCCGTTGGCGCCCGGCGCAATCCAGGACGTCATCTGGCCAGCGTCGATCGTGTCGAAGAATTCTTCGTAATAACCGGGCGCGAGCACGCCGACGAACGATGCGATGTCGGTAAACGTGCCGGACGCCGCGTCGCAGCCAGTGCCGCCATCGAAGCCATCGGCGAACATGCAATCGGCCAGGGGCATCGCGACGAGGCGTGCCGTGGCGGGGTGGCGATTGCCATATTTCCAGTTGATCGTCAGCGCGTCGGGCGCAAGCGTATTGATGTAGCTGCCGGCCTGGCTCGCCGTGATGTTCGCGGTCACGACGCAGGACGCGCCGGCTGGAATGAGATAGCCGGTCTGATCGTTCAACGGCAGGCGTAGCTCGCCGCCGTTGCCGACGGATATTTCGCAGGCGGACGTGGCGCAGGTGCAGTCGGTCGCCGGATCGCTGGCGACGAGGCCTTGCGGCAGGACGTCGACGAAATCCTGCGTCAGGACCGCCGGCAGGTCCTGATCGTTGCTGAGCGTCAGCACCAGACGGCTTGTGCCGCCGGCCGAGACAGCGGGTGGCTCGAACGCTGCCGCGAGGCGCGGCGGGTGCGTGCTGGCGGTCGAGCCGAGGTCGGCTTGCACGGTGTCGATCCACCATTCGGATTTGTTGACGTGGTCGGTGCCGAAGCGCCAGCGCAGCTGGACCGGCCGGCCTTCGGCTTGCGGCGGCAGGCCGGCGGTCGTCGTGTACCAGACGTCGTCGGTAAACGAACCCCAGGCCAGACGGCCATGCAGTGCGTTGTCCGGCGCATCGCCGATGCTGTCGGTGTAGCCGCCTGCGCCGAAGTATCCGCCGGCCTGCAGGATATCCACGAACGGACCGCCATCGATCGAGATCTCGAGCACGCCGCCGTCGTCGAAGTGCATGCTGACGGTTTCGAAGAACGTGTAGTTCTGGCGAAAGCTGACGCTGGCGTTGCGACCAGGCACGAACACCGGCGACAGCAGCGAGATGTCGGTCGAATAGCCGCCGCCGCCAAGCTCAGTCGCGTCGGTCACGTAGAGCGATTGCGTGCCGCTGTCGGCTTTCTGATCCGTCGAGACCCAGGCCGAAGGCGGCAGACCGGGCGCGAGCGTGAAGTTGCCGAGCCAGTCGATCGAGAACCACCCTGTCGGCGGCAGCGCAGGAGCGGCGGTGGTATCGAAGTTCTCCGCCGGCGGGAACGGACCGTTGTCGTCGTAGACATAGAGGACGGCCGTGGCGTCGGCGAGATCGGGCCCCTGGTCGGTGAGGAGAGTCGCCGCCGGCACGCGGTGCGTGTGCGCACCGGCCACGTTCGGCTGCACGGTCGCAATGATCGTGCATTCGCCGGTGGCAGGGATTCGCGCATCCTGCATCGACAGAATTACGCTGCCGCCGCCCTCGCCGAGCGAGACGCTGCCGCATGTGCTCGTCGCATTGCTGGCGATGAAGCCTTCCGGCATCGTGTCGATGAAGTCGTCAAGCAGCAGAGCGTCAACGCCGTTGCCGTTGCGAAGCGTGATCGTCAGCGTCGTCGTGTCGCCGGTGACGACCAGCGACGGCTCGAAGCCGAGCCGCACGCTCGGCGCGAGCGGATCGGTCGGAATGGCAATGCCTGCGCCGGTGCGGTCATAGGCATAGTCGGCGAGGATCACCGGATAGCCGGTCGGACCCGTCGTCACAATGTGCGCGTAACCGAAGTTGATCTGGTGCGTGTCGCGATTGCGCAAGCTGAAGCCGAGATAGGCGTCGCGGCCCGACCACCACGGCGTGCTCGGCGTGCCGTCCCAGACGCCGCCGCCTACGTTGCCGAGGCCGTCGTCGAAATGCTGGCCCGAGTGGACCGCGTCGCCGTGATTCAGCACGCCGAGATACGGATCGAAGAATACGCCGCCCTGGTCCGGCAGGATGAACACGAAGACCGGATGCGTCACGAAGTCCTCGCCGTCCCAGAACGTCCACGGCTGCACGCCCATCTGGTAGGCGAAGATGTCGCAATTGTCGATGGCCTCGCAGATCTCGCCGGTCTGCCAGTTCACATAGGCTTCCGAGATGTCGGCGTTCAGCGGGCCGCTGTAGTAGATGTCGTCGCCTTGTGGCTGCGTGGTCGGTGCAGGCGCCGCTTGAGCGCTGGCGCTTGCAGCCAGGGCGAATGCGCTCAGCAACGCGATCGTCGGCATCTTCATCATCGTTTTCCCCTCGAGTGTCGGCGGACGCTCGCAAGCCAGGTTGCTGCGAGACCGATAGCTCAGTGTGCGGGCGCCGGCCGAGCGGCGTCTCCAGGGCGTGCTGCGATCGTCTTTGAATCGTCTTGCAATCGTCTTCCAGGAAGGCTTGGCTCAACGTTCGCGCAGGAAATGGCGACGCGAGGGCGGCGAGGGCCATGCACTCAGGACGTCGGCGAACGTTGCAGCGCCTCGGGAATTTGGCGCTCGCCAGCCAGCGCGCCGGCCTGTCGCAGCGCATCGGCCCAAGCCTGGTGATGACCGCGCGCGTGCAGCGCGGCGAGCTGGAACAGCGTGCAATCGAAGTCGCGCGCCGCCCACGGCGCGATACGGCCCGCGAGCGCGCCCGCTTCGTCGGCACGTCCATGCGCGAGCAGCCAGTATCCATAGGCTTGTGCGGCGAGGGCGATGTCGGCCGGCACGCCGTGCGCTTCGGCACTGGCCAGCGCGTTGACGAATAGCGGCTCAGCCGAGGCGTCGTCGCCGTGATGCGCCGCACGTTCGGCGCGCGCGACATCGAGAAGCGCAGAGGCGTCGGCCGAAGCAGCCTGTGCGAGCGGTTGGACATCAGCCGCGCCGGAGGCGAACGCGCTGCGCTGGCGCAGCACAATCAGGCGCGCGCGCCGCGCATCGCTCGTATCGGTATCGGCCCAGATCGAGAGCGCCTGCTCGCTCGCCGCAGCCGCTTCCGCAGCGCGGCCTCGACGCCACGCCAGTTCGGCGCGCGCGGCGAGCAAATGACGCCGCACCTCGGCGCCGGCGTTACCGTATTCGTGCTCGGCGTCCGTCAGCGCCGCGTCGGCTTCGCGCAGGCGGCCGAGCGCGGTGAGCGCGACGGCGCGATTGACGCCGATCAAAAGGCCGAGGCCGGGATCGCCGGCGCGGCTGCGATGCGCCCACTGCCGCTCGGTCGCGGCGAGCGCTTCGGGCCAGCGCAAAAGCGCCGCTTGAGCGTCGAACACGTCGACCAGCACGGCCAGCATGCGCTCGGTCGCGCCGAATGCCTCGAAGCGGTCGGCAGCGTCGATCAAGTAAGGCAACGCCTGCTCCATACGGCCGCGCTCGGCTTCGAGCAGCCCGAGGTTGGTGTCGGACTGGATCAGCCCGAGGCGGTCGCCTGCCTGCTGGAACTCGATGCGTGCCTGGCCGAGGTCGCGTGCAGCTTCGTCGAAGCGGTGGAGCTCGGTGCGCGCGACGCCGCGGCCATTCAGCGCGCGCGCCCGCTCGCTCGGCGGACCCGTATTCCCGAGCCGTTCGACGGCCGCATCGAAATCGCGCTCGGCAGCGGCGAACTGCGTGCGCCGGCCACGGAGGCCGCCGCGTGAAGCGAGTACGCGCGCATACAGCGATGGCTCCGCGCGCACAGCGGGATCGTCGATTAATGCCTTGTAGGCTGCTTCCGCAGCATCGAATCGGCCAGCATGCGCATCGACCTGTGCGAGGCGCAGGCGGATGCGCGGATCACTCTTCTGCGAGTCGGACGCATTCTCCAGAATCGTACGCGCGGTCTCGATCTCGCCGGCGAGGAACGCGGCTTGCACTTGCTGCACGAGTTCTTCGATCCCGTCCGTTTCTTCCGGCCCTTTGGGCGGCGCGCGGCCGAGCTCCGCCAGCAGCAAGTCGCTCACGCGTCGCGCCGCCTCGGCGAAGTCGGCATGCGTCATTTCGGCCGTGTGGTGCAGGCCGTCGGGGGTCGTCGTCGCGAGCTCAATCTTCCAGACGCCGTTCGTTCTTGTCGCCGCACCCTCGATCAGAGAGCCTGCGCCGAGTACGCGTGCGAGCTTTTGACGCTCTTCAGCATCGAGCGGCTGATCGACGCCGCCCAACGCGACCAGCACGCTCTCGCTCGGCGGAACCGGCAGGCCCGCGCTGCGCAGGCGGTCGGCGACGAGATCCATTGCGCCGAGCCGCACCCATCCGGATTCGCGCGGCGCCGCGACCTGCATCGGAAGGACGACATACGCGGACGGCGTGTCGTTCGTGACGACCGCGGATTGAGAAACGAAGCGTACGATGGCAAATGCGGCGATGGCCGCCAGTAGCAGAACGCCGACCGCGGCCCTGCGCCAGACTGGACGCGAGCGCACGGTGCGGATCGGTTCGCCGATTCCACCATCGCCTGCATGGGAAGTGGGAGGTTTCGTCGCCGCCGGCGCAGCGTCACCATTGGTCTGTGGCGTCGCCGCGATGGTCGTAGCCCAGCGATAGCCGAACCCCGGCAGCGTGCGGATCGCCTGCTGTGCCTGGCCGCTGTCGCCGAGCGCGCGGCGCGCGTAGAGCATGATCTGGCTCAGCTGCGCGTCGGTGACGTCGATGCGGCCCCAGACCGCCGCCGTCAGCTCGTCGCGACCGACCGCGCGATCGCAGTGCTCGATCAGATACAGGATGCAATCGAACGCGCGGCGCGGCAGCGCCAGCGGCTCACCGTTGCGTTTGAGCTCGCGCGCGGCGGCGTCCAGCTCAAAATCGCCGAAGCGGTAGACGGTGTTGCGCATTCGCAGGCGGCGGGCGGCTCGTCGGCTCAACGTCTAATATAGCAGCGCCGCTGGAGCGCCTCACGAAACATCGGCCTCTCGTCGACGGTCTCTGCGCGCGCGTTGATGGCCTTGTAGCCGCCGATGACGAGCGACAGCAGGTCCGACGGGTTCCGCCAAAGCGGCCCTCTTCTGATCGGTTATCTGCCGCCATTGGTTCCGGACTGTACCGGACAACTTCGTATCGTCTTGTGGTGCCGAAGGTGGGACTCGAACCCACACTCTGTTGCCAGAAACGGATTTTGAGTCCGTCGCGTCTACCGATTCCGCCACTTCGGCCGATGCGGCGCG
>Ga0070665_100004365_pt1 | contig 14875 bp, 9 predicted proteins | sample KBSS13metaG_FD_65862 | JGI IMG/M metagenome (GOLD analysis project Ga0070665, IMG submission 65862) | Switchgrass rhizosphere microbial communities from Kellogg Biological Station, Michigan, USA - KBS S1-3 metaG | ecosystem: Host-associated > Plants > Roots > Rhizosphere > Soil ... | reverse complement strand
CTCGAGCGATTTCTCTTTGGCGACCAGCTTGTCCAACTGCTCCAATAATTCGCCGTCCGCCGCCCGCACCAGGCTCGCCACGCCCGCTAGTTGCGCTTGTGTCGATTGAAACCGCCGCAGCGCTTCTTCGCCGGTGACAGCCTCAATACGCCGGACGCCCGCCGAGATGCTGCCCTCGTAAACAATTTTGCAGATGCCGATATCGCCCGTCCGCGACACATGCGTGCCGCCGCACAGTTCCTTGCTGAAGCTGTCGATCGACACCACGCGCACGTGCTCGCCGTATTTCTCCCCGAAAAGCGCCATGGCGCCAGTCGATAGCGCTTGATCCAGATCCATCACGTCCGTATGCACCACGCGGTTCGCCAAGATTTCCTGCGTCATCAGCCGCTCGACCTCCGCGATCTCATGCCGGTCCATCGCTGTATAGTGCGTAAAATCGAAGCGCAGACGAGTGGGATCGACAATGCTCCCCGCTTGCTTCACGTGCGTCCCCAGGACCTGGCGCAGCGCCGCGTGCAGCAGATGCGTGCCCGTGTGGTTGCGCATGGTGGATTCGCGCGACGAGACATCCACCTTCGCGATCACTTCGTCGCCGACTTTCACCGGCCCCACCAGCTTTACTTTGTGCACGGTCTTACCCGGCGCGCCATTGTATGCCGATTCCACCACCGCAACCGTGTCTCCAGTCGCTGCCGAAATCAGCACGCCTGTGTCGCCGACCTGACCGCCGGCTTCCGCGTAAAACGGCGTACGATCCAGCGCGATTTCTCCGTCGAGCGCGGCCACTACTTTCGCTGGTGCCTCCAGCGTCTCGCGCCCCACGAACTCAGTCCTGGGCAACGCTTGAATCTCGGGACGCGCCTGGGCTTTTTCCGCGCCCTTCCAACTCGCACGCGCGCGCGTCCGCTGCTTCTCCATCTCCGCCGTGAAGCCTTCGCGGTCGATCGACAAGCCGAACTCGCGCGCCATGTCTTCCTGCTCGTCGAGCGCCAGCCCATACGTGTCGTACAGTTTGAACGCCGCCGGACCCGGTAATACTCCACCTGCGGCCGCCTTAGCCTCGTCCTGGAAGATGCGCTCGGCCACCTGGAAAGTAGTCGCGTAACGATGCTCTTCGTCCTTCACCACCCGAGCCACGCGCCCTACGCTCTCCATCATTTCCGGGTAAGCGTCGCGCATATGCTCCGCAACGAAGCCGGTCAGCTTGTACAGATATGGATCAGTCGCCCCCGCCATTCGTCCGTTCCGCATGGCGCGCCGCATGATCTTGCGCAGCACGTAGCCGCGCCCTTCGTTCGAAGGCACCACGCCGTCGTGAATCAGAAACGCCGTCGCCCGCGCGTGATCTGCGTTGATGCGCATCGCGGTGTCGATGGCCGGATCGTCGCCGAACACTCTTCCGATCAACTCACCGGCTTGCAACACGATCGGCTTGATCAGATCCGTATCGTAGTTCGACAACACACCCTGCTTCACCGCCGCAATACGCTCCAGCCCCATGCCGGTATCGATCGACGGCCGCGGCAGCGGATTCAACGTGCCTTGCGCGTCGCGGTCGTACTGCATGAACACCAGATTCCAGATCTCAACGAAGCGCTCGCCGGGATCGTCCGGGAAACTCCCCGCCCCCGCGTCCGGCCCAAAATCATAATGGATTTCCGAGCACGGACCGCACGGACCCGTCTCGCCCATCTGCCAGAAGTTGTCCTTCTCGCCTAAGCGGAAAATGCGATTCTTGGGAACGCCCGCGACTTCTTGCCACAGCTTTTCCGCGTCATCATCTTCGCGAAACACGGTGACGTACAGTTTGTCTTTAGGAAGCCCGTAGTCCTTAGTAATGAGTTCCCACGCAAACGCGATCGCGTCCTTTTTGAAATAATCGCCGAAGGAAAAATTCCCCAGCATCTCGAAGAACGTGTGATGCCGCCGCGTGTAGCCCACGTTGTCCAGATCGTTGTGCTTGCCACCCGCCCTTACGCACTTCTGCGAGGAAGCCGCGCGCGAGTAATCCCGCTGCTCCTGCCCCAGGAAAACGTCTTTGAACTGGTTCATCCCGGCGTTGGTGAAGAGTAGCGTCGGATCATTGGCCGGCACCAGCGACGAGCTGCGCACCACGCGATGCCCGCGGGCAGAGAAATAGTCAAGGAACTTCTGGCGAACTTCGGAACCTGTCATGTTGGATGCTTCTATTTTCGCTCACCAGCCGGCCGGTTTGCCTTTATTCTGTTCGTCGAGCCATTTCTGGAGAGGCGCGAAATAATCCAGAATCGCGGTGGCGTCGAGATTGCGCTGTCCCGTCAACTCAAACATGGCGTCCTGCCACGGCTTGCTCGCGCCCATGGCGAGCATCGTGTTCAAGCGCCGGCCAGCTTCTTTGTTGTCGTATATCGAACAACGGTGCAGCGGCGTCCCGCTCCCGGCCGCCGGACAGCCTGCAGCTTTCGCCAGCGCCCGGTGAAATTGAAATTGCATGATATAGGCCAGAAAGTACCGCGTGTACGGCACGTCCGCCGCCACATGATACTTCGCCCCCGGATCGAAATCGCTCTCGCTGCGCGCCGCCGGCGGCGCTACACCTTGATACTTCAGGCGCAAATCCCACCAGCCTTTGTTGTATTGATCCGCCGGAATCTCCCCTGAGAAGACCTTCCACCGCCATTGATCGATCATCAGCCCGAACGGCAGGAACGCTATTTTGTCCAGCGCCCGCGCGAGCAGCAACCCGATATCCTTCGACGCGTCCGGTGCTTTATCCAGCAAGCCGATCTTCACCAGGTATTCCGGTGTCACCGAAAGCGCGATGGTGTCGCCAATGGCCTCGTGAAATCCATCGTTCGCGCTATCGCGAAAAATAAACGGCTGCTTATCGTAGGCTCGCTGATAAAAATTGTGCCCCAACTCGTGATGGATCGTTGTGAAATCTTCTTCCGTGATATCGATGCACAGCTTAACCCGGAGATCTTCCAGCGAATCCAGGTCCCAGGCGCTCGCATGGCACACCACATCACGATCCCGCGGCTTGGTGAACATGGAGCGCTCCCAGAACGTCGTCGGCAGCGGCGCAAATCCCAGCGACTTGAAAAAGTTCTCGCCGTAATGGACCATATCCACCGGCTTGGTATCGCGCTTCTTCAGGATCTCTGTCAGATCATAGCCCTTGTCCGCATCGGCGGGAGCCACCAGCTTGTATTCGTTCGACCAATCCTGCGCCCAAATATTGCCCAGCAGATGCGCCGGAATGGGACCCCTCGCCGGAACCACGTCGCCGTATTTCTCGCGCAGCTTCCAGCGCACGTAACTGTGCAGCGAAACGTACAGCGGCTTCACCTGCTCCCACAGCCGATCTACTTCCTTCGCGAAATCGTCGGGAGCCATATCGTACTTCGACCGCCACATCGCGCCCGTATCCTTAAACCCCAGCTCGCGCGCGCCCTTGTTGGATAATTCGACGAAGCGCTGGAAGTCCTTGCGCATCGGCGGAGAAATGCGGTGCCATCCGCGCCAGGCGTCGAGCAGCTCGGCCGGATCGTTGCTGGTCGCCATGACGCGCGTGATGGCTTCGATGTCCATACACGGCTTGGCTGCGCCGGTTGGCGTCTCCGGACAATACTTGCCCTTGCCGTAAGTTCCTTCGAGCGATGCCGCGAGGCGCGTGACCTCTCCGCTTTCCGCGGGGTTCGCCGGAGCCGCCAGCACCAACCCGACCTTGATCAGCTGCATCTTCCGCCGCATATCAGGCGGAAGCGTGAGCTTGTCGAATCGCACTGCACCCTTCGCGAGCCGCACCGCCTCCGCGATCAGGCGTTCATTGGCGCGCGCCGCAACGGCTTCGCTGTCATCGGTAATGTAAGTGGATTGGACCCAACTAGCCTGATTGGCGTCCAGGCTCAAATCGAACAGACGTTTCTCAGCGTTGTCGAGAAACGTCTTGGCCTCCGCGACCGTTGGTTCGGCCGCGAATACGCCGGCCGTACACGCCACTAGCGCGGTAAGCAAACCTAGCGTCTTCATGACGCCATCTTAACAATTCAAGGCCGCGGGACGAATTTGGGTGCGCCGGTTTGTGGCCGGCGCATCCGCTCCGCGCTTATGCCGCGAGCGCCGGAGCCATCACCAGCCCCGGCACCACCGCCCGCAGCACATCTTCCACGCGATCCGCGAAGATGAATTCCATCTCCTTGCGGACTTCGTCCGGCAGATCGCGCAGATCCTTCTGATTGCCGCGCGGCAGAATCACCCGCTTGATGCCCACGCGCCTCGCCGCGAGCACCTTTTCCTTGACGCCGCCGATCGGCAGCACCAAGCCGGTCAGGGTAACTTCACCCGTCATGGCCGTGTCACTGCGCGCCGGTTTTCCAGCGTAGAGCGAAGCCAGCGCCGTCGTCATGGTGACACCCGCCGACGGACCGTCCTTAGGAATCGCACCTGCCGGAACGTGTATGTGCAAGCCCGAGTTCAGGAACTTCGCCGGGTCGATCCCCAGCGCCGCCGCGTGGCTCCACACATAGCTGCGAGCCGTCTTGGCGGACTCCTGCATCACCTCGCCTAACTGTCCGGTGATGGTGACTTCCTTGCCGTCGGGCAGCAAGGTTGCCTCGATATAGAGGACATCGCCGCCGGATTCGGTCCACGCGAGTCCGGTCGCCACGCCTGCCGGAAATTCGCGCCGCGCTTGCTCGGGAGAGAAAGGCTCAGGACCCAGCAGGTCCTCGATCTCTTCCACCCGGATCTCAAACGGCCCTTCTTCACCCTCTCCGACCTTGAGCGCGACCTTGCGCGTCAGCCGGCCGATGGCCTGCTCCAGCCGCCGCACGCCCGCCTCGCGCGTGTAAGCGGAAATGACTTTCTTCAACGCCGGTTCCGTAATCTGCACCCGCTCTTCCGTCAAGCCGGTTTGCTTGAGCTGGCGCGGAATCAAATAGCGCTTTGCAATTTGCGCCTTCTCTTCCTCGCTGTAGCCGGAGAGCCGCAGGATCTCCATACGATCCAGCAGCGGCGCCGGAATGGTGTCCAGTGTATTCGCCGTTGTGACGAACATCACCTTCGACAAATCGAACGGCAAGTCGAGATAGTTGTCCCGGAATGTTTTGTTCTGCTCAGGGTCCAGAACCTCTAGCAGCGCGGACGCGGGATCGCCGCGGAAGTCGCGACCCAGCTTGTCGACTTCGTCCAGCATCAGCACGGGATTGGCGAACCCCGCCCGCCGCATCGCCTGCAATAAGCGTCCTGGAAGGGCGCCGATATAAGTCCGCCGATGCCCGCGCAGTTCAGCTTCATCGTGCATGCCGCCCAGGCTCATGCGTTCGAACTTGCGTCCTAACGCCCGCGCAATCGACTGCCCCAGCGATGTCTTGCCGACGCCTGGTGCGCCCACAAAGCACAGGATCGGAGCCTTGGCGTCTGGATTCAGCTTCAGCACCGCCAGGTGCTCCAGAATGCGCTCCTTCACCTTAGTGATACCGAAGTGATCCTCGTCCAACACTTGCCGCGCCTTGGCTAGATCGAGACTGTCCTCGCTGCGCTTATTCCACGGCAACTCGATCACATACTCGAGCCATGTCCGGATCACATTGTGTTCCGGTTGCGACGGCGGAAGCTTCTCCAGCCGCCCTAGTTCACGCTCCGCTTCCTTGCGGACTTCGTCGGTGAGATCGGCCTTGGCGAGTTTTTCACGTAGTTCGTCCACCTCGGCCTGATCGCCGTTCTTTTCGCCCAACTCCTGCTCGATGGCTTTTTTCTGCTGCCGCAGGATGTATTCTTTCTGCTCGCGCGACATCTCGCCGCGCGCATCCTCGGTAATCTTATTGCGCAGCTCCATCACTTCAACTTCGTGCGACAGCCAGCCGTGGACCAGGCGCAGCGCTTCAACACGCGTCGTAGCTTCCAGCAAAGCCTGTTCCCGCACGGCTTCCAGATTCATCAGCGATGCAACGGTATACGCCAGCCGCAGCGGATCTTCCTGGAACGTGAACAATCGCGCCAGCTCTTGCGGAGAAGCTTGCGGCGACTGGATCAGCCCCATGAACTTTGTCCCCATCTCGACGATCGACAAGGTCAGGGCTTCCGTTTCGCGGCTGGAATCGTCGGGCGCCGGCAGCGGATGATACCGCGCCGAAAAATGCCCGCCGTCTTCATTCACCTTGACGATGACTACGCGCTCCAGCCCGAAGGCCAGAATGTCGATATGGTCGCTCTTGGGCCGGGCGACTTTGCGGATGGCCGCACGAGTACCGATGGTGAACAGATCGGCCGCCCCGGGTGTATCCGCGGAGGCATCCCGCTGCGCTACGACAATGATTTCCTTATCTTCCGTAGCAACGGCTGCCTCGACAGCAGCCAGAGAGGAGCTCCGCCCCACGGAAAGCGGCATCAGCAGCCCCGGGAACAACACTGAATTCTTCAGCGGCAACAGCGGCAGAATGCGAATTTTTTCGAGCTCGCTCATTTTGGTCTCCTCTTCTTTAGTTAAGATGCTTCAGCATGCGTTGCCGATTCTATTCCGAAGGTAAGTTCGTGATCCTTAGTCAAATCCACGTGCACCTTCTGGCCGTCGCGGATCTCGCCGCCCACTAACCGGCGCGCTAACGGCGTTTCCACTTCTTTCTGAATGGCCCGCTTCAGCGGCCGCGCTCCAAAGGTCGGGTCGTAGCCCACCTTCACCAGGTGCTCCACCGCAGCGTCCGACAGGTCGATCGCAATGTGCCGCTCGGCCAGCCGCGCCCGCAAGCCTTCCAGTTGAATCAGGACGATCTTCTTCAGCTCAGCGTCGGTCAGACTGTGGAAGCTGATAATCTCGTCCACTCGATTCAGAAATTCCGGCCTGAAGATGTTACGCAACTGTTCTTTGGGCGCGTTCGAGGTCATGATCACGATGGTGTTCTTGAAATCCACCGTGCGTCCCTGCCCGTCCGTGAGCCGCCCGTCGTCCAGCACCTGCAGCAGCACATGGAACACATCGGAGTGCGCCTTCTCGATCTCATCCAACAACACCACCGAGTAGGGACGCCGCCGGACGGCCTCCGTCAATTGCCCGCCCTCGTCGTAACCGATATATCCCGGAGGCGCTCCCACCAGCCGGGACACGGTGTGCTTTTCCTGATATTCCGACATATCGATGCGGATCATCGCCCGCTCGTCGTCGAACAAGAATTGCGCCAGCGCCCGCGCCAGTTCGGTTTTGCCGACACCCGTGGGCCCCAGAAATAGGAAGCTTCCCACCGGCCGCTTGGGATCTTTCAAACCGCCGCGAGCCCGCAATACCGCGTCCGAAACCGCATCGACGGCTTCGTCCTGGCCAATGATGCGCTTGTGCAATTCCTCGGGCAAGTGCGTCAGCTTCTGAACTTCGCCTTCCATCAGCTTCGAGAGCGGAATCCCAGTCCAACGGCTGACCACTTGGGCAATGTCTTCCTCGTCGACTTCCTCTTTAAGCAACGCCGTCGTCGACTTGCCGGCTTCCAACTGTTTTTCGAGACCGGTCAACTTGCCGTACTTCAGCTCGGCGGCTTTGTTCAGATCATAGGCGCGCTCCGCCTGCTCGATCTCGAGTTTGGTCTGCTCAATCTGCTCGCGGATTTCGCGCTGCTTTTTGAGCGCTTCCTGGTCCGCTTGCCACTGCGCACGCATGCTGGCCGAATTGGTCTTTAGGTCCGCTAACTCTTTTTCCAGCTTGCCCAACCGCTCGCGCGAAGCCTTATCGGTTTCTTTTTTCAACGCCTCGCGCTCGATTTCCAGCTGCATCATGCGGCGCGTAGTCTCGTCCAACTCAGCCGGCATCGAGTCGATCTCCGTGCGCGTCTTGGCCGCCGCTTCGTCGATCAGATCGATGGCTTTGTCCGGCAGAAACCGATCCGCTATATAGCGGTTACTCAGCACCGCCGCCGCCACCATGGCCGAATCTTTGATCCGTACGCCGTGATGCAACTCATAGCGCTCGCGCAACCCGCGCAGGATCGAAATGGTGTCTTCGACCGACGGTTGATCCACCAATACCGTCTGGAAGCGCCGCTCCAGAGCTTTGTCTTTCTCAATATTCTTTCGGTATTCGTCGAGCGTAGTCGCGCCAATGCAATGCAGTTCGCCGCGCGCCAGCATGGGTTTCAGCAGGTTGCCCGCGTCCATCGAGCCTTCGGCCTTCCCCGCCCCCACAACAGTGTGCAACTCGTCGATGAACAGAATGATGTTGCCTTCGGCCGACTGCACTTCCTTCAACACGGCCTTCAGCCGCTCTTCGAACTCGCCGCGGAACTTCGCACCGGCGACCAGCGCGCCCATGTCCAGCGAAACGATGCGCTTGTTCTTCAATCCCTCGGGCACATCTCCGCGCACAATACGCCGAGCTAAACCTTCGACGATGGCAGTCTTGCCCACGCCCGGCTCGCCGATCAGCACCGGATTGTTCTTCGTTCGCCGCGACAATACTTGAATGACGCGCCGGATCTCCTCATCCCGTCCGATCACCGGGTCGAGCTTGCCCTGCGCCGCCAGCTTGGTCAGGTCGCTGCCGTATTTTTCGAGCGACTCATAGGTCGCCTCCGGATTCTGAGTGCTCACCCGCTGCCCCCCACGGATGGTCTGCAGCGTTTGCATGATCCGTTGCTCGGAGATCCCCAAGTCGCGGAAGACTTTTTCACCGGTTGCCGCCAGCACCACATGCTCCACGGAAATATAGTCGTCTTTAAGACGCTTGGCCTCGCTCTCCGCCCGCGCCAGCAAGTCCTGCAAACGCTTCGTCAGATACAACTGATCGACCCCCGGCGCCGACCCCGACACCTTGGGAAGCTTGTCCAACACTTCCACCAGCTTCTGCCGCACCATCCCGGGAGGCACGTCGGCCTTGGTAAGCAGCGACTGCGCCAAGCCCCCCTCCTGCTCAACCAGCGCCAGCAAAAGATGCTCTACGTCAATCTGTTGTTGCCCCCGCGCCGAAGCGATGCTTTGCGCCGACCGGAAGCCCTCTTGCAGTTTTTCAGTGAATCGATTGAAGTCCATATATGCCTGCCGTTATGTATAAGATAACACATGAGTGCAATAAGATGCAATAATCTTAGTGCTTCATTATCAAATACTGACTTGAAGCTCTAGAGTCTAGTAATTTCATATATTTAGACAGGCAAGCGGACTACCAAACCTAGCGTCCTCCCGTAAACCACTGATTACGCGCTCCAGGCGGTACAAAACCAACTCCCCGCAACCCCTCTCTTGACGCTACAATCACATTCTGTGCGGACACTTGACGTCGGCTGCGGCATCAACAAACTTCCGGGGTCCATCGGCATTGACCGCAACCCCGCCACCCGCGCCGATGTACTCTGCGAGCTCGATCGTTTCCCCTACCCATTCCGTGACGCGTCCTTCGACAAACTGCAAGCGATCCATGTGATCGAGCACGTCTCCGACGTGATCAAGACCATGGAGGAATTCCACCGCCTGCTGCGTCCGGGAGGCGAAGCGCTGATCGTCACGCCGCATTACACCGACTTCAGTTCCTTTTGCGACCCCACCCACCGCTCGCACCTGACCAGCTTCTCGCTGCGCTACTTTACCGAGAAGGAGTTTGGCTTCGGATATTACTCCAGCGCGCGCTTCGAGGAACTGTCGGTGCACGTCAAATTGCTGGCTCTGTGGCGATACTTGGGCTTCGAGCTAGCCGTCAATGCCTGGCCACGCTTCCGCCGCTTCTGGGAATACTATCTGTGTTACGTCGTCCGCGGCAAAGTGATCGAGTGGCGCCTGAAGGTAGTGAAGTAAAGTCGATTCTCACTTCGCATCAGCCGGCAGCAGCACAAAGGACTCACCCTTTGAGGTTCGAACCGCGCGAAAGTCACGTTCATCTACTGTCAAGATTTTCCGGATGCCGCGCCGCTCCGCCGTCGCAATCACCGATGCGTCGGCTAATCCTAAATCGAGATCTTCATATTGCACTAGCAGCGTCCGGCAAAACGCAACGTCCTCAAGGGTGAAAGCTTCCACGGTGAACGCGCCCTTTTCGATCCCTTCAAGGAAACGCTGCTCGGCAGAGGACCCGATCCTCTTCCGTAATAAATAATCGATCTCAGCGAGCAGCGCGGCGGGGATCAGGATGGGGCCATCTTCCGCCTGAAGCGCTTCCCGGACTGCCCGATGGTTACGGTCGCGCTTGTCGTAAAGTGCGTAGAGCGCTCCCGAATCGGCGACTAGCGCCACTTGCCGCGTCCCGAGGCGCGCCGGAGAATTTGCTCAGCCTTCTCCGAAGTATCGGTATGGCCGCTGTCGAATTCGCCGATTCCAGGTATAGGGGGCCTTTTTCGTCGCCGTGCGTATTCAACCAGTGCTTCGCGAATCAGTTCCGCCTGCGCGCGCCCTTCGCTGGTCGCCAACTGACGAAGGGTGACAGCGAGATCTGCATCCAAATAAACAGTGGTCTTGGTCATCTACCATATATGGTACCCTATGCCACCCAATCTTCCCGCGAGACTTTAGACTCCTGTCCGCCACTAGTTGTCAAATGCTGGGCGTTTTCTCCGACTGGCTCCGCCATCTCGCCCGCCGCCGGCGCTGGGCTTCGAACCTGGCATCGGGCAGACGCGGTGAAGATCTGGCCCACCGCTTTCTCCGCCACTCCGGCTACATCATCGTCGCTCGCAACTACCGCCTCCCCACAGCCGATGGCGAAGCCGATCTGATCGCCTGGGATGGCGACACCCTCGTCATCGTCGAAGTGAAAGCGCGTCAAAGCGACGAATACGGTCCGCCCGAACGCGCCATCGGCGACGACAAGCGCGCCCACCTCCGCCGCGTCGCCCGCGCCTACGCCCGCAAAACCGATACACCCTGGGAGCGCGTCCGCTGCGATGTCGTGACCGTCATTCTCTCGGCCCGTCCGCAGCTCAACTTGGTGCGCGGAGCGTTTCGCATCTAGAATCAACCTATGAACGCGGAGCAGCTTCGCTTGATCGCCGCCTCCCGGAAAGAGCAGCACTGGAGGCGCTGGGGTCCCTTCCTCTCTGAGCGCTCCTGGGGAACCGTCCGCGAAGACTATAGCGCCGACGGACGCCCTTGGGAATATTTTTCGTTCGAGCATTCGCATTTGCGCGCTTACCGCTGGGGCGAGGATGGCCTAGCCGGAATTTGCGATAACCACCAGCGCCTGTGCTTCGCGCTCGCGTTATGGAACGGCCGCGATCCCATCCTTAAAGAACGCCTGTTCGGCTTGAGCGGCGACCAAGGCAATCATGGCGAAGACGTGAAGGAGTGTTATTACTACCTGGATTCCACTCCCACCTACAGCTACATGAAGTGCCTGTACAAATATCCGCAGGCTGAGTTCCCCTACGCGCGACTGGTCGAGGAAAACCAGCGCCGCGGACGCGCCGATTCCGAGTTTGAGCTGATCGATACCGGAGTCTTCGATGAGGACCGCTACTTCGACGTGTTCGTCGAGTATGCCAAAGTCGATGTCGACGATATTCTGATCCGCATCTCGGTAACCAACCGCGGACCGGACACCGCTCCGCTGCATCTGTTACCCACCCTGTGGTTCCGCAACCGGTGGGCCTGGGGAAAGGTCGTGGAGAAGCCCGTGCTTTCCCGCTCGTCCCCCTCCAACTCGGCGACTCCCGTCATCGACATCCAGGAACAAGAGTTGGGCGCCTACGAGTTATGCATGGACGGTTTCCCGCAGCTTCTGTTCACCGAAAACGATACCGACACCAAGGCTCTCTGGAATTGGGATGGCACACCCGGCGTTCCCGGTTTTGGGAAAGACGCGTTTCACCGGCGCGTGGTTCATGGCGAGCAGGAAGCCGTGAACCCTTTGGAGCGCGGCACCAAGGCATGCGCGTGGTACCAGATGAATCTTGCGCCGGGACAGACGCAAATCGTCCGTCTCCGCCTTACGCAACGCACCGAGGCTTCACGTCTGGTTCACGACGTAGATGGCGTCTTCGCCAGGCGCATTGCGGAGGCGGACGAATTTTATTCCTTCGCGCCCGACACGCTTTCGGCGGACGGCAAACGTGTGCAGCGCCAGGCTCTCGCGGGACTCTTGTGGTCGAAACAGTATTACCACTTCGTCGTAGCCGACTGGCTTAAGGGCGATCCCGGCCAGCCCGCGCCTCCCGCCTCACGCCTGCACGGGCGCGATTCCTCATGGGTACACATCTATAACGAAGATGTCATCTCGATGCCCGACACCTGGGAATACCCGTGGTACGCGGCCTGGGACCTGGCGTTTCACATGATCCCGCTGGCGCTGGTGGATCCCGACAATGCCAAGGCGCAGCTGAAACTCTTCCTGCGCGAATGGTACATGCATCCCAACGGACAGATCCCGGCTTACGAGTGGGCCTTCGGCGATGTGAATCCGCCGGTGCATGCGTGGGCGTGCTGGCGCGTGTTTACCATCGACAAAAAGCTCACCGGGCGGCCGGACTACCAATTTCTTGAAACCGTGTTCCACAAGCTGCTGATGAACTTCACCTGGTGGGTGAACCGCAAGGATTCCGAAGGCAACAACATCTTCGAAGGCGGCTTCCTGGGGCTGGATAACATCGGGCTCTTCGACCGCTCCAAGCCGCTGCCCGGCGGCGGCATCATCGAACAATCCGACGGCACCAGTTGGATGGCCATGTATTGCCTCAACATGATGCGCATGGCGCTGGAGCTGGCATCGAAGGTCAACATGCTCTACGAGGACATCGCCAACAAGTTCTTCGAGCATTTCCTGTACATCGCGCACGCCATCAACGGTATCGGCGGCGGCGGATTATGGGATCAGGATGACGAATTCTTCTACGACCGCCTCAATCTGCAGGATGGGCAATCCATTCCCATGCGCGTGCGTTCCGCCGTTGGCATCATCCCGCTGTTTGCGGTGGACACCATGGAATCGGCTCTACTCGAATCTTTACCGGGCTTTCAAAAGCGGGTGAACTGGTTTATTGCGAACCGGCCCGACCTTTGCCAGAACCTGGCGCCGCTCATGCGTCATGGCGTCGAAGAGCGTCATCTGCTGAGCTTGGTGGGAGCCGGCCGCCTCCGCTGCGTGCTCGAAAAACTGCTGAACGAGGCTGAGTTCCTTTCGCCCCACGGCATCCGTTCTGTCTCCAAGTTTCATCAGGACCACCCTTACCAGCTTCAGGTTGACGGACAATCGTATCGCGTCGCCTATGAACCCGCCGAATCGCAAACCGGCCTGTTCGGAGGCAATTCCAACTGGCGCGGGCCGATTTGGTTCCCCATCAATTATTTGCTGATCGAGTCGCTGCAGCGCTTCCATTTTTATTTCGGTGAGGAATTTAAGGTGGAATTTCCCACCGGCTCCGGTCAGCAAACGCATCTGGGCGACGTAGCGGCCCAGCTTTCACGCCGCCTTTCGCGGCTTTTTTTGCGCGACGATCAAGGCCGCCGCCCGGTCTTCGGCGGCAACCAGAAGCTTCAGACCGATCCCCACTTTCGCGACTATCCCCTGTTTTATGAATATTTCCACGGTGACAACGGCGCGGGCCTAGGCGCCAGCCACCAGACCGGTTGGACCGCGCTCGTCGCCAAGCTGCTGCAGCAGAGCGGCGAGTAAAGAACTTCGGCATTCTGGCCGATTTAACGGGCGACCGCTCCGCGAGACCACCGTGCCCACAATCGCTACTACTCCTCCGCCCGATTCCGTTATTCTTAATGGAGTTTCCGTGACTGCTTCTACCGCCGGTCAAAAACGCCGCTCCCTGCTGATGATCGTGGCATTCACCATTTTTTCCGCGGCCGCCCAGGTGCTGCTGAAGTTTGGGACTATCCAACTCAAACTGAACCCCACCTTTGTCGGCCTCTTGACCAACTTTCCGCTCCTCGGCGGCCTGGCGCTCTACGGCATCGGAGCCGCACTCATGGTGGTCGCACTCCGTCATGGCGAACTGTCGGTTTTGTATCCGCTGATTTCGCTCAGCTATGTGTGGGTTGCAGTCCTCTCGGTGCTGGTCTTCGGCGAAATTATGAACGCGTATAAGGTTGGCGGCATCTGCGCCATCATGGCCGGAGTTGCAGTGCTGGGAAGCGGAGCCCGCAAATGACCACGCCCGTGTCTTCAATCGCGCTGGTGACGTTCGGATCGTTCATCGGGAGCTTCAGCGCCCTGGGATTCAAGGCTGGCTCCAAACGCTTAGAGAGAAACGTGCGCTCGCTGTTCACAAACTGGCCGCTCGCGGCGGGTATCGCGGGCTATCTTCTGTCGTCGGTATTTTTCATCATCGGACTGAAGAACGGCGAGCTCAGCATTCTGTTCCCGATGGTTTCGACGGGCTATATCTGGACCATGCTCTGGTCCCGCATGTTTTTCAACGAACCCTTCACGCGCGGCAAGTTCTTAGGCCTCGCGCTCATCCTGGCCGGATGCGTGCTATTGGGCCTTGGCACCCGGCAGCCGGGCTAAATCCTCGAACGGCATGTTGCCGCCGCACAGCACCAGCACCACGTGGCGCTCCTTGGAAAACTGATCCTTCAGCCGATCGGCCGCCGCCAAAGTGCAGGCTGCCGCAGGCTCCGTCATTACTTTTAAACGCTCCAGCAGGAAGCGTAGCGCCCCTAACGCTTCGGCATCAGACACAACGGTTACGCTCTCCAACAGGCTCTGCCCCATGGCCAACGTCATTTCGGAAGGCGCTGGCGCGCCCAGCGTGCGCGCGATGGACGTGATGGCCGGTAGCGTGACGATGCGTCCGGCGGCCAGCGATTTCGCCATGCAGTCAGCGCCCTCCGTTTCGACACCCCACACCCGCACCGTTGGCTTGAGCGAACGAACGGCCGTAGCGATGCCGCCGATCAATCCCCCGCCGCCCACGCTGACAATGATGTCGGTGACTTGCGGCACGTCATCCAAAATTTCGAGCCCGATGGTTCCCTG
>Ga0070665_100004364_pt1 | contig 14876 bp, 10 predicted proteins | sample KBSS13metaG_FD_65862 | JGI IMG/M metagenome (GOLD analysis project Ga0070665, IMG submission 65862) | Switchgrass rhizosphere microbial communities from Kellogg Biological Station, Michigan, USA - KBS S1-3 metaG | ecosystem: Host-associated > Plants > Roots > Rhizosphere > Soil ... | reverse complement strand
AGCGTTCTTATCTTCTACCGGCTGCGCAAGGACCGCTACCTCCCGTTTTTGCCGCGGGACCAGCACGAAGCCGCTCCTGGTTGCCTTCACATCGGCCTGTTGGCGCAGTACCGCGCGCAGGCGCCCGATTTCCACTCTCAGGCGGGCGCGATGCGACTCGTCGTCGAGCTTCAGTCCGAATGCGCGGGCAACGAGTTGGCTTCTGGTGACGTCGCCCGGCCAGCTTTGCGCGAGTGCCTGGGCCAGTGTGAACAACACCGGGCGCGTGGCAAGCGAAATGCCGCCAACCCGGTAGCGGCAGGCATCGACCACGAGAACGTTCGAGGCCAGCAAGGTTTCCACTTCTTCCAGCCCCAACACACGCTCGGCGCCGCGTGCGAGCAGGCGAGCAGCAGGGGCATTCAGCGTACGAACAGCGCTCTCAACCTCCGCCGTCAGTGCTGGAATACGCGCCTCCCGCGCTGCGCGCTCAGCGCGTGCAAGGGACTCCCGGGCATCCCTGGCTCGAATGCGCCGCATGGCAATTCCAGCCGCAATCAGCTCATGCCCGGCTTTCGAGGCCGCAGGAAGCAACCTGGGATCGACTGCGGCGAGCTTCTGCTCGGCCTCATCCACGCGGCCGATCAGAAGCAGCCGGCGGATCTGAATATGACGCCCGTGCGCCACATTCACGCGATCCCCGTGTGCTTCGAGCTCGACCAGGGCCGCGTCCAATGTCTTCACAGGATGCAGGTCGCGCGCCGCGAGAGCGATCTCGGCTTCGGCAACAATGCATCTCGCACGCGCCACGGTTTCTTTCAGGCTGAACGCCCGTACGGCGCTTTTGAGAAGCACCCGTGCCCGCGGGAAATCACCAAGCTGTGCCATGGCGATACCCCGGAGCGCGAGCGCCGGGGCATCGTTACGCAGCGCCACGCGCTTCAAGGCGCCGAGCGGATCACCGGCCGCCAGCGCCCGGCCAGCGGCGGTGATCAAAGAGTCCATGTCCCCACGCCCCAGACGCAGCCGCCAAAAACCGCGCTTTTTGGCGGCGGAAAAAGAACCCGGGCTCCGCGCGGCCAGTGCCGCGCCAATAAAAGTAGAGGCGGCGGAAAAAGAACCCGGGCTCCGCGCGGCCAGTGCCGCGCCAATAAATCAGCTCGCTGCCAGAGCGTACAGGTGTCTGACATACGAAAGCGTCGCTTCCGCCATGCCGTGCACCTTCGGATTGCTCGACTCGATGACGTAGTATTCATCCGGTGCGTGCGCGCGGCTCCCGTGCCCCGTTCCGAAATGACCGCCCGGCAGGCTCACCGGCGGTCCGGTGAAAATATAACCCGGCCACGACCCTGCCAGGCGCGGCGACAAGCTCACGGGCAACCCCAGCGATTTGTAGACCGCCATGGAGGCTTTGATGAGCGAGGAGTTTTCCTCCGTCTGAGTTGGATTGTAGCCGCCGGTCACCTTGACCTCGATATCGCCATAGCCGCGCTTTTCCAGGTGCGCCTTCAGCTTGGTTTTCGCCTCATCCGCGGTCTGGTCGGGAACCAGCCGGAAATCGAGCTTGGCAACGGCTTTCGAGGGAAGCAGAGTCTTGCCGCCCGGACCGGTGTAGCCGGCATACAGGCCCTCGATGTTGACTGTCGGCTGCGATGCGAGCCGCTCCAGCGCGTCGCGGTAGGAGAGATCGCGCACCCAGTGTTGCACGCCCAACAGCTTCTTGACGTCCGCTTCATTGGTGCTCGCGACCTTGTCGGCAATGATCTGCTTCTGCCGGTCGGTCAACGGCTTTACGTGCTCAAACCAACCGTCGATGGCCGGATCGTTGCCGTCTTCCGAAACCAACGTCGAAAGCGCTTTCACCAGCCGCCACACGGCGCTGTCGAGCTCGGCTTTGTAGCTCGAGTGAATGTCGTCCTTGGAGCCGCGTCCCCACTTGGCGGTCGAGCATACCAACTCGGCCTCAATCAGGCCTTTGGCACCGAGGGAAATCTCGACACTGCCCTGCGGAGATTGCGAAGCAAAGGGCATGAAGACCTCGTGGCACTTCGAGAGTGCCTGGAGAACTTCCGGCTGATGCACCACCTGGGCAAAGTGCGGCGAGCCGATCTCCTCCTCACCTTCGGCCACCAGCACAATATTCACCGGCGGCTTGCGGCCGGCGGCTTTGAGCGCGTGCAGGGCGGCAAGCCAGGTCGCTTCCGGTCCCTTCTGGTTGGTGGCGCCGCGGCCAATCAGAACCTTGCCGAAGGGAGCCCGGTCGACGACCGCTGCCTCGGTTGGCGGGGAGCTCCACTCTGACGGGTCGAATTGCTTCACGTCATACATGAAGTACATGCCGACAGTGCGCTTGGCTCCCGCATCCAGGGTAGCAAACACGCCCGGTTGACCGTCGGTCGGCATCACCCTGGTGCTCTGGAAACCGGCATCCTTCAGGAGCTCGGCCATCATCTGCGCCCCTTCCTTCATGTTGCGGTTCTCGGCCGCAATGGATGGCAGCGCAATCCAGCTCTGCAGACGCTTCAGGGCTTCCGCCTGCTGCTTGTCGATCGCAGCACGCACTTTGGAAAGATCTCCTCCGAACTGGGTGCCCGAAGCCGCTGCGCGAAGTATCCGCGGCGTGGCAAGCGAGACGCCGGCGGCGGCTGCCATCATCAGCAAACCCCGACGGCTGGGCAATTCAATGGACCGGTCGCTCATTCGGTGACTCCCTGCGTGGTTTTTGGTTGAGGACTGAAGCTTTTTCCTGATAGTACGCCCGCCCTGAGCGGGGCCACAACGGCCTCCGGCGGAACACCGCAGCCCCTATCGCGTTGGAGATGAGGCTGCGAGGTGTCCAATGAGCTACGCATGGTGGCAGCGAGGTGTCGTCTATCAGATCTACCCGCGCTCGTTCAATGATTCAAACGGCGATGGTACGGGTGACCTGCGGGGCATCCTGGCACGCCTGGACTATTGCGTCTCGCTGGGGGTCGATGCGCTGTGGCTGTCGCCCATTTTTCCCTCGCCCATGGCGGATTTCGGCTACGACATTACCGATTACACCAACATCCATCCCCTGTTCGGTACGCTCGGACTGTTCGATGAGCTGGTGCGGGAAGCCAAACAGCGCGGCCTGAAGCTCATCCTCGATTACGTACCCAATCACACCTCCGACCAGCACCCCTGGTTCCAGGAAGCCTGCCGTTCGCGCCAAGACCCGAGGCGCGACTGGTATCTGTGGCGCGATCCGGCCGCCGGTGGCGGGCCGCCCAACAACTGGCTGAGTAATTTTGGCGGCAGTGCGTGGGAATTCGACGCGCGCACCGGGCAGTATTACTACCATGCCTTCCTGAAGGAGCAGCCGGATCTCAACTGGCGAAATCCCCACGTGCGCGCGGCGATGCACGACGTGCTGCGCTTCTGGCTTCGCCGCGGGGTTGATGGCTTCCGCGTGGATGTGTTGTGGAATCTGATCAAGGACGATCAGTGGCGCGACAATCCACCCAATCCCGGGTACCAGCCGGGCCAGAACCCCCAGCACAGCCAGATTCCGCTGTACACCACCGACCGCCCGGAAGTGCAGGAGGTGGTGGCGGGCTTGCGGCAAGTGACCAATGAATTCGATGATCGCGTGTTGATTGGCGAAATCTACCTGCCGCTCGAGCGCCTCGTGGCCTATTACGGAGTCGATCTCGAAGGGGTGCAGTTGCCCTTCAACTTCCAACTCCTGCAGGCCACCTGGAATGCGCGCGGCATTGCCCGTTTGATTGACGAGTACGAAGGGAAATTGCCACCGGGCGGCTGGCCGAACTGGGTGCTCGGCAACCATGACAATCCGCGCATCGCCTCGCGCGTTGGAATCGACCAGGCGCGTGTGGCCGCGATGTTGCTGCTCACTCTGCGCGGGACACCGACCTTGTACTACGGGGATGAGCTCGGGATGAGCAACGTGTCTATCCCTCCAGATCGGATCCGGGACCCGTTCGAGAAGAACGTTCCGGGTCTGGGGCTGGGCCGCGATCCCTGCCGGACTCCCATGCAGTGGGATGGCGGCGCGAACGCGGGATTCAGCGATGTTGAGCCGTGGCTGCCGGTATCTGACGACTACAGCGTGGTAAATGTGCAGTCAGAAGCTGCCGACCCACAATCGATACTCGCTCTGTATCGCGGCTTGCTCGCTCTGCGCCGGGCTCATGCGGCCTTATCCGTGGGGAAATACGAGCCTGTTGCCATGACCGGGCACCTGCTGGCCTATGTCAGAGAGGCGCAGGGTGAGCGTTTCTTCGTAGCGCTCAACTTCGGTGCCGAACCGTATGAGCTGGCGCTGGAGGCTCTGGCCAGCTCCGGCAAGGTTCTGCTGTCCACGTATCTGGATCGGGACGAAGACGATCCTGTCCAGAGTGTTGGGCTGCGAGCCAACGAAGGCGTGGTGGTCCAATTGGGAGGCGGCCCCTCGTGATCAGCGACCTCTGGTACAAGAACGCGGTGATCTACTGCCTTTCCGTTGCTACCTACATGGACGCGAATGGCGATGGGGTGGGGGACTTCGAAGGGCTCATGCGCCGGCTGGACTACCTCCATGGCCTCGGAGTGACGGCAATCTGGCTCATGCCCTTCCAAACTTCTCCCGGGCGCGATGGCGGGTATGACATCTCCAATTACTACGAAGTGGATCCCCGTTACGGCACTCTCGGGGACTTCGTGGAATTCACCCATGGCGCACAGGAGCGCGGTATCCGCGTCCTCATCGACCTGGTGGTGAATCACACATCTGACCAACATCCCTGGTTCCAGGACGCGCGGCGGGATCCGCAGTCAAAGTACCGTGACTGGTATGTCTGGTCAAAGAAGAAACCGGCCGGCGCGAACCGCGGCATGGTGTTTCCCGGCGTGCAGAAATCGACCTGGAGTCATGACGCAAAGGCGCGCGCGTGGTATTTCCACCGCTTCTACGATTTTCAGCCGGATCTGAATACCTCCAATCCGTACGTGCAGGCGGAGATCCTGAAAATCATGGGTTTCTGGATTCAGCTCGGGGTATCCGGGTTTCGCATGGACGCGGTGCCCTTTGTCATTGCCACCAAGGGGCCGCGGGCGGGCAAGCCGACGGAACAGTACGACATGCTGCGCGCTTTTCGCGAGTTCCTGCAATGGCGCCAGGGCGATGCCATTGTTCTTGCGGAAGCGAATGTGCTTCCGGATACCGACATGGAGTATTTCGGCACGGACGGTGACCGGATGCACATGATGTTCAACTTCCAGGTGAATCAAAACCTGTTCTATGCGCTCGCCGCAGAGGATTCGCGGCCGCTGCGCACGGCGCTCAAAGGGACCAGGCAGCGGCCCGCCACGGCCCAATGGGGCCAGTTCCTGCGCAACCACGATGAGCTCGACCTGGGCCGGCTGACGCCTGCGCAACGCAACACGGTCTTTGAAGCCTTCGGACCGGAGCCGCAGATGCAACTCTACGAGCGCGGCATCCGGCGGCGGCTGGCGCCGATGCTGAATGGCGACCGGCGCCGCATCGAGCTTGCTTATAGCCTGATGTTTACTCTGCCGGGCACTCCGGTCCTGCGTTACGGCGACGAGTTGGCCATGGGAGATGATCTGAATCTGCAAGAACGCGAATGCGCGCGTACACCCATGCAATGGTCGACCGAGCCCAATGCCGGTTTTACCAAGAGCGCTCGCCCGGTGTTGCCGGTCATCAGCGGCGGACCGTTTGGCTTCGAGCACGTGAATGCCGCGCAACAGCGCCGCGACCCCAACTCGATGCTGAACTGGATCGAGCGTGTCATCCGGATGCGCAAGGAAGTGCCGGAAGTGGGGTGGGGCGACTTCCAGGTCGTCCAGACCCGCGACCCCGCCGTATTCGTCATCCGCTACGATTGGCGCAACAATTCGGTGCTGTTCGTTCACAACTTGTCGGCTACGCCGCGCGAGGCGAAGTTTGAAGTCGGTGTTTCCGGCAAGGCCGGCGACCTGTTGGTCAACTTGTTGTCGGAGGATCACAGCCGTGCCGGAGATGGCGGCCGGCATTGCGTGCTGCTCGAGGCCTACGGCTACCGCTGGTATCGGGTCGGCGGGCTGGACTACCTGCTCAAACGCAGCGAGGTGGGTTAGCCGCGTAACTGCAGAACAAACCGCGGCGCGTGATCCGGCCGGGTCGTCACAGTAGCTACGGGCAGAACGGGCCGCTCATCGAGCATGGTCACAGTAAACTGGCGTGCCAGCCGCGCGATAGCCAGGATCGCTTCGGACATTGCCAGTTGGGCGCCAATACAAACATGACGACCCACTCCGAACGGCAGATAAGTATGTCGTATGGGATCGGCGTTGTTGAGAAAGCGCGAGGGATCGAAGGCCGTCGGATCAGGCCACCACTGCGCAGTGCGGTGAATGAGCCAGAACGGAACCAGCACAATGGAGCCTTCGGGAACCTCGACACCGCAGATTTCGTGCGAGCGCTGCGCCAGGCGGCCGGCCATGAAGCCGGGCGAATACAGGCGCAATGTCTCCTGTACGACTGCGCGGGCAACTTCCAGCTTGGGAAGGCAGTTCCCGGCGGCAGCGGCAGACAGGTCGTGTTGCTGCGCTTCTGCAGCGAGCAGCGTCTGCCATTCAGGCGCCTTTGCAAGCAGAGTGCACATCCAAAACAGTGTCAGCGCAGTCGTCTCGTGCCCGGCGACAATCATGGTGGACACTTCGTCGGCCAGCAGGTCCTGCCTGTCGGGGCCATGGGCCTGCGACAGCAGGTCGAAGAGGTCCCTCGGTGCGTCGCTCGCTCCCGATTTGCGTCGGGCCTCGATGATTGAAGCAATGAGCCTGGTCCAGCGCCGGCGAAAGTCCGCGCGGCGCCTGCGCACCGTCGTGGGGATGGCGTCGGGAAGAAACACGTCGGTGAAATACAGCCGCCCGACTGTTCCCATGTACTCTGACACCAACGCGCGTACCTGTGCACCAAAGGTCGCAGCCTCCATTGAGAATAGTGAATGTGCGGCGATCTCCAGGCTCAGCGTTTGCATCTCGTCGAGCAGATTGATGGGTTGGCCTCGTGTTTGGGCCAGGCGGTCACACGAGGCCTCCGTGCACCTCATGATGTGTGCGCTCATGATCGGAATGTTCCGCGGAGTGAATGCCGGCGCCATGGCACGGCGCTGCTGCCGCCAGGTTTCACCTTCACTGACCAGGAGTCCTCTGCCGACGATGGGTCCGAGAACGCGGCGTCCGAAGGGCAATCGGACATAGTCGTCTGCATGCGTGATCATCATGTGCCCGATCGCATCAGGCGCCGTAACGAGCGCAAGAGGGCGCCCGGCTGCGCTCAGCCTGACGACCGGCTCATGCAGACACCGCTTCGGAAAGGCGCTCAGCGCGTTCTTGCGCATGGTGAACAATACTTGCAGCCCGCCGATCCGGTCTGAGGCCATGGGAGGCATGGGGGGTGTCACTGTTCGCACGCCGCGAATTATAGCGTTTGCGAATGCCCGCCCCGGGATCAGCTCGCTTAATCCGTCGTTCAGGCAGGGGATTTCACAATCGGATGGGAACTGACCGCGCTGCCAACGGTTGAGCTATCTATGAAACACACGATTTCAGTGCAAGCAGGCGCTTTTCTCCTGCTGCTGGCCAGCCTCGCCGGCTGCGATCAGGCTAAAAAGGTGACGGGTCCGCCGGAAGTACCTTCCGACGCACAGATGAAGAAAATCAGCTACATGACGGCTGCCGACGCGCCGAACGGTCGTAAAACCTACACTCAGTTTTGGGAAGCGAAGACCTGCGGCGACCTGGAGACGGCCATGCGTTGGAACCGGCCTCCGAACGTCGCGGGTGGCTCCTTCGGCAAGCGGATGGTTTACCTGACGAACAATGTTCCCGCGGATCTCGACGAAAACTCCGAGACATTCCTGGTAGCGACGATTGAGAAGGGCGACCCGCTCGTCGCGGGCGGCGAGGTGTGGCTGTTGAAAATGCGCGATGGCTCGCTCGTACAGGCGGCGGAGACAGCTGACTTCATGACCAAGCAGGAAGCGCAGACCGCGGGTAATCCCAACCAGGCGGCGCTCTCCAAACCCAACAAGCCCGGGCGGGCTTTCTGCGCGCATGCCGTCTATCAGGGTCTGCGCGGCAAGGATCCGGCGCAGCCGGAGAAGAAGATTCCGCTCTTCTCGGTGCTGTATGCCATCGACCGTGAAAAGTGAGTCAGCCCACGTGGTACTGATACAACCACGTTTCTGACAGAGGTTGGTTGCCCACCTTCAGGTACAGCCGCATGTCAACCACCTCGGTGCCGGAAGCGGTGAAGTCAAATTCGGCGCGCCAATGCCCGGCGACACTGTCAGGAACCGCTTCGGTAAACACATCGGAGAAGGTGCCGGATGTGGCTGACAGCACCGGCTCGGGCCGGGTGCCATAGGGCAGCGAGCTGAGGCCGCCGCCCAGAAATTCCACGACAAACTTGCGAACGCCTTTGGGACGGTTCTGCCCGGGCTCACCGCCGCGGCCCATGCGCGTGGCAATGCATCGGGCGAGGGAGGTTTCGTGCGGCTCGCCGGCGCTCCAGGTCAATTTGTAGTGAACCTGCAGACTGCTGCCGGCCCTGGCGGGTTGTTTGGGCACCCACATGGCGACGACGTTGTCCATGGTCTCATCGTCCGTAGGCAACTCCACGAGTTGGACCGATCCCTCGCCCCAATCTCCCACCGGCTCGGCCCAGAGGCTCGGACGACGCTCGTAGTGCACGCCATCCAGGTAATGATCGAACAGGCGGTCGCGCTGGGACAGGCCGAAGCCGCGCGGCGAGTGATCCGCGAAAGTCGATGTGGTGGGACTCTGAGTGTCATTGAGTGGCCGCCAGATGTACTCACCGCCCCCGGTCCACAGCACGAGGCCGTCCGAGTCATGAATTTCCGGCCGCCAGTCCACCGCGCCCGGCTTGTTGGTTTCGGAGTACCAGTACATGGAAGTCATGGGTGCAATGCCGAGCTGACCGACATCGCGCCGCAGAAACAGGTTTGCCTGGATGTCCATCAACACGGCCTTGCCGCGCTGCATGACAAATCGATACGCGCCGGTAATGCTCGGGCCCTCGAGCGCTGCGTACACGGTGACCGCGTCGGAGCCGTTGGCCGGCGGCTCGAAGTAGACGTGGGTGAAGTCGGGGAACTCCTCCGGCCGGCCGGGTGAGCTCACGTCAATGGCAACGCCGCGCGCCGACAGGCCGTACTGCGCCAGCTCGCCGATTGCGCGGAAATAGGAGGCGCCGAGAAAGGCAACCCAGTCATGCGTGCGCCAGTCGAGTGTCTGCGGGTCGCCGGCCCGGCTCTCCTGCAGCCGAAAGCCGGCGAATCCGGCACCTTTGGGCAGCTCGCGCGCCGGACTGTTGGGCGGCATGGTGAAGTAGGCCGCGTCGTAGAGGATTTCCGCGGCGGTTGCGTTTGGCCCCGCGCCCGAGAGCACATACATGTGCACAGGCGTGCGGGAATACTTGCCGAGGTGAAAAAAGGTCACGGGAAACTCACCGGGCCCTTTTTGGAACAGAGCGAAGTCCGTGTTGAACCGGATCCTGCCGTGCTCGGCGTAATCGATGCGATCCAGGATCGTTGGCGGCAATGAGCTCTGTGGCACGTAAGGCCCGGCTGCGCGCGCCTGCATCTCCTTGACGAGAGCGTCAAAGGAGAACGGCTGCGGTTTCCCGAGCCTCAGGCCCGCGGTGGTGGCGGCTTTGGCCCGGAACGGCAGCGCGGAGAGGGCGAGTGAGGAGGCGGCGGCGGTGAGCAGCGAACGGCGGTCGATCATCTATGCTGGCGTGGCGGGCGGCGCTTCACTTCAAAGCCCGTCGTTGCCAGCAAGGACAATGCCCAGGCGCCGGCCGCCGGCAATCACTCCGGCAGCAGTGTTCCGGAACCGCCCATTTCCGCGGGCATGTCCTTGAATTTCGGCTTCCCGTCGTGAATGTGAAGCACCGTCTCCCCATAGTTCACGTGCAGGCCGGGCTCGAATTTCAAGGTCGGCAGCATGGCCGCATAGATGTCCACCAGACCCATGGTGGGATGCTGGGTAAACAGGTGTCCACCGCACTCCTTGCACCATTTCCGGAAGCTGATGGGTGTCTTGTTGTACGTTCCTATACTGCCTTCCCCGCGGGTGATTTTCAGAGATTCTGGCTTCCAAAGCGTGAAGCCATTCACTGGGCCTGCCGACCAGTGGCGGCAGGATTCGCAGTGGCAATAACCCATGCCCTCGGGGTTGCCCGAGACTTCGAATGTCACCTTCCCGCAAAAGCATTTGCCCGCATGCGTCATGATTGTTCTCCGGTGGCGCTTTCAGGAAACGCCCAGTTTAGCGCAGATTGACCCCGCCTTCGATGTGCCTTCCGCGCGTCCCGTGTTGGGAGGGGCGCAATCGCGGAACCGGTTCCAACCGCAACGACTTCACCTCCATCGGATACAACACCGTGCGCTCACCAACAATGTCGTCCGATTCAACACCAGCCTGCCTCCAGGGTGCTCCTGCATTTTCCCAGCGGGGTGTCTACAGGTTTCTTGGGAACTGTGCCTGCTGTAGCAATGGGTCCGCACCCCGGGTCCTGTGACAATCTGCGGGTCTCTTGAGACCCGCTTCTCAGAAAAATATCCCCGGTGCGTGTACACAGTGGAGTCGAACAACACTGTGACACGGGTTCGCTTATTCAGTTGCTACGCCGCAAAGACGGACGGGCCCAGGGAAGATGAGTAAAAATTTCATGATCAGTCGGCTCACACAATCTGCCTTACACGTGACTGCGCGTGCGTTTGGGATCCCCCGGCTCGCAGGGCTCCTCGGCCTGATGGGCCTGGTAGCGGCCTGCGGCGGAGGCGGCGGGTCCGGTAGCAGCGGAGGGGGTGGCGGCGGTGGTGGCGGCAATAACCCACCCACTGTGACGCTGTCCTCAATTTCGGTTGCACCCGCGAGCGGCGCCAGCACGTCGGTAGTGGCCGGATTGACCTTGCAGCTCAAGGCGACTGGCAGCTATAGCGATGGCACCACCAAGGACCTTTCGTCGTCCGTGACCTGGTCTTCGAGCGATGATCACACGGCCACTGTAGTAGCGGGGCTGGTGACGGGTGTGGCGGCCGGAGCGGTTACGATCAGTGCGAAGAGCGATTCGGTGACGGGTACTGATGCGCTGACTGTTGCACCTCCCGATCTGTTGTCCGTTGTGATATCGCCCAATGGACCCACGATCCGCAAGAACGGCACGCAGCAATTCAAGTTGTTCGGCAAATATACGGACGGTTCGGTGACGCAGATTGACCAGGGTGTTACCTGGTCGTCTTCCGATAACTCGATTGCCACCATCGATCCGACATCGGGTGAAGCAACAGCGCTAAGCACCGTGGGAAATACGCATATCAGCGCCACAACGGCTAGTGGGCCCACTGCCAGCTCGGTGCAGTTGAACGTGAGTGCCACGATTTATGCCTACACGACCAACTTCGATGACAATACGGTTTCGCAGTATCAACTCAACCAGGATGGCTCGCTCGGACCGCTGACCGGGAAAGAATCAGTGGCTTCGAATGGAACGCAACCGTTCAGCATTACGATGGAGCCCACGGGCGAGTATGTGTATGTCGCCAACTGGGCGAGCAGCACCGTGGCGCAGTACAGAATTCAATCGGATGGCTCCCTGAGCAGCATTGGAACCGGCACGGTGCAGGTGGGCCTGTTCCCGAACTCGGTGACCATGAATCACGCGAACACTTATGCTTACGTTGCGAGCCTCGGTAACAACACCATCTCGCAGTTCCAGATCGGGCTGGATGGACAGTTGATTCCGCTGGCCACGCCTACGATTGCCAGTGGGGCGGCCCCGGCGGCCGTGGTGGTTCACCCGAACGATCATTTCGCTTATGTGGGCAATTACGGCGCCAATGCGGAAGAGCCTCCGGCGGGGCCGGGCACGATCTCGCAGTATGCGATCGCCGCCGATGGCTCACTGAGTCCTATTGGTACGGGCAGCGTCGCGAGCGGGCAGGGGCCCAATTCGCTGACTATCAATCATGCGGGCACGTTCCTGTATGCCGCGAATCACGGTGATGGCACAACAGTTGGCACTGTTGAGCGGTTTCTGATCAATAACGACGGTTCACTGACCAGCCTCGGTACAACGGACGTGGGTTACCGGCCCGTCAGTATCACCATCGACCCCAGCGACAAGTTTCTGTATGTAGCGAACAAGACCGACGGTACGATCTCCCAGTTTACGATCAATGCCACCACGGGCGCGCTGACAGCCATGACTCCGGCAACGGTGGCGGCCGGTGGCGCCACCAGCGCCGTGGCAATCGATCCGACTGGTCAAACCCTGTATGCAACCGATCGTAGCGCGAGCGCGGTCTATCAGTTCCAGATCAACCCGACGACTGGGGCGCTGTCCGCGTACACGACCCACCCAACAGCGCCTTCGGGACTGCATCCGACGGCCATCGCAGTCGGTTATTGACCCCTCGCTGAGGTCATGGCGGCCATCGTAAGATGGCCGCACCATGAACACTTCAGACATCAGCCAGGCCGGCGATCATTTCCTGATCGGCCTGCGGCCGACAGTGGAGCTGCACGAGCGTGACCGCGCGTTGCTGGCGGACTTGCGGCCAGCCGGCGTGGTCCTGTTCAAAAGCAATTTCCACCACGACCAGCCCTACGAACAGTGGCTGAGCTCGCACCGCAAGCTGATTGATGACGTGCGGAACGCCATCCGGCGTGACCGCATTTTTATCGGCATCGATCATGAAGGCGGGCGGGTGTGCCGGACGCCGGCGCCGATCACGCGCTTTTCTTACGCCGCGCGCTGGGCTCAGCAGGCGGCCGCGGTTGGAAGCGCGATGGGCGTGGAGTTGGCTTCGCTGGGCGTCAACCTGAATTTCGCCCCCGTGCTCGATATTCACAGCAATCCGGCGAATCCCGTCATTGGCAATCGCGCATTCGGTACCACCGGCGAACAGGTGACGGCCGCGGCGCTGGCCTTCATGAACGCCCTGCAGGCGCAGAACGTGTTGGCTTGCGGCAAACACTTTCCCGGGCATGGCGACACGGATACCGATTCGCATCGCGAGCTGCCGGTTCTGAATCGCGATGTGGAGGGTTTACGGGTGCGGGAGTTGCGGCCGTTTTGCGCGGCTGTGGAAGCCGGTATTCCCATGATCATGACGAGTCACCTGCTGTTGCCGAAGCTCGATCCCACGGAGCCGGTCACGCTGTCCCGCAAGTTCGGCCAGGAGATCCTGCGCGGTGAGCTGGGATTTGAGGGCGTCGTTGTCTCAGACGATATTGGCATGCATGCCGTGTCGCGGATGTTTGACGACCCCAGCGCGGCTGTCAGATTGCTGCTGGCAGGCACCGACCTGATGATGGTGTGCTCTTATTTCACTGACACGGATCGCTGCCGCGGCTTTGCTCAGTCCATGATCTCGGCGCAACAACAAGGAATCATCTCTCGCGAGGCGGCTGCCCAGTCGCGCGAGCGCGTGCGCTCGTTGCTGGACCGGGCCCCACAGAATCCGGTCGGCCTCCTTGCGGAGGACGTGTTCGCGAGAAACCGGACCGCGGGAAGGTTGTTTACGGCTGAGACGGCTGAGGTGATTTGATCCGGCGGCGGGCTTTCAGCAGCACGTCCACCGCTTCCGGCCGGTCACCCCAATAGTCCAATCGCACGTTCCCGTCCGGTTGTGTGCTCACGGTGGCGGGTATGGAGCTCGCGCTGCAATACCAGCCCGGCGGCAATACCACCGCGTTTCTCGGGCGCCCGAGGCTCCGATCGAATACCAGCTCGTCGCCGTCCAGGCCGTAGCTCACCGGTGCCGTGTAGGTTTCCGATATTCGCAACCGGATGGACTGGCCTTCTTTGATGGCTTCGAACGGGATCACCACCACCCGTGCTTTCGGGTCCACGCTCTCACCGGCATTGATTTTCGATGCGATCATCTCGGCACCGCTCATCTCGGTGGCCTTCAGCTTCTCGCCTGTATCCAGAATGCTCGCGGCCGGATGACTCGCCACGCTGCCCTCCCGAACGACGTTCGCATACCCGTTCACGCCCGGTCGCTTTTCGGTGTAGTCGTGATACAGGGAGAATGCGTGGGTTTCCGGCTGCTGCAGGAAATAAACAATGTCGCGATCCTGGTGGGCCCGCTCCGACAGGCGCTGTTCCTCGGTTTCGCCCTTGTAGGGCGATTCCCAACTGCGCTTCTCAGTGAGCGCCTTGGGCGCAGTGGGCTGGATGTCTTTGACGCCCTTTAAGATCAGGGGTGACTCGCCCGTGCCCGCGTGCTGGAAGCTCACGGCGATCCGTCCGTCTTTTTCCGTCAGAATCTGCGAGGGGACCGTCAATCCAGCGACTTCGTAACCTGGCGGCAGAACGACCTTGTTGCGTTTGACGCCCAGGGGGCGATCAAACACCAGGCCATTGGCGCCGTCTGCGTGATAGCTTTTTGCATCCTTGTAGGTTTTCAGGATGATGATGCGGCCCTGCCCGTTCTGCGGCACGGGTCGCGCCAGCGTCACTTTAATGAAGTCCATGGCGGCGTCCGCATCCGCCATCAGCGGATCCTTTCGAGCCTCCGTCCCGCTCACTACTTCAAAGTGCAAAGGCTTGCCGCTCATTGCATCGAGGACTTGCTCGTCGCTCGCGGTGCTGCCTTTGCGGATGGGATTGTAGTAGTACCGGGCGCCGGCAGTGGTGGCCGTGACTTCGTAGTAGATCTTGAAGCTCGAAGTCTCGGGTGCTAACAGCTCGTAGCGGGTGTATGCGTCGGCCTCCGTCTGGGTGACGGAGGTCGCAGCGAGTGCCATCAGTAACGTGGTGACGGTTATCATGGCTCCTATTTATCGTATTCGTCGGGGCGACGCCACTGTGAGATGCTCAACGAGCAAGG
>Ga0070665_100004362_pt1 | contig 14882 bp, 17 predicted proteins | sample KBSS13metaG_FD_65862 | JGI IMG/M metagenome (GOLD analysis project Ga0070665, IMG submission 65862) | Switchgrass rhizosphere microbial communities from Kellogg Biological Station, Michigan, USA - KBS S1-3 metaG | ecosystem: Host-associated > Plants > Roots > Rhizosphere > Soil ... | reverse complement strand
CTTGGCGGTGAACGTCGCGGGCGGATAGGAGGGCACGTCGGCCGACGTCGGCCTCCCCTCCGCGATCCACTTCTCGCGCGGCCCGTCCATGAGCCGGACGGCGTCGTGGCCGTGGTACTTCAGGTACCAGTACGTGTAGGCCGCGAACCAGTTGTTGCGATCGCCGTAGAGCACGATCGTGTGGCCGTCGGAGATGCCCCGCGACCCGAGCAGCGCGCCGAAGCCTCGGGTCCCAGGAAGCTGCGCCGCACCCGGTCCTGGAGGTCGTCCTGCCAGTCGAACCCGGTCGCCCCCGGGATGTGACCCTCCCGGTAGAGCGAGCGGTTCTCGTCGACCTCGACGATGCGGATCGACGGGTCGTCGAGGTGCTCGGCGACCCAGTCGGTGTCGACCAGCACGTCCTTGGCATGCTCCATCACGCGGCGGGACTCTAACCGCGAGGACCGAGCAACGACGTGATCGCCGCGCGTGCCGCGAGGAGCCATGCGTCGGGGTCCTGCGGGTCGGCCTCGAGCAGCGCGAAGGGCACCTCGTTGCGCTCGTTGGCCCGCACCATCTCCTGGATCCCGGAGGCGAACACGTCGTCCGGCAGCGGCCCGGAGGCCTCGTAGACGACCCCGCGCACCGTGGTGTCGACGGTCCGCTCGAGCATCATCTCCAGGCGCGATCCGTGCAGCGCGGCGACCTGCTCCGGGTCGCCCGTCGCGGTGCCGAGCAGCCACAGGAGCAGCGTCACGTTGTCCAGCGCGTAGCGCAGCGTGCCGACGCGGTCGGGGTCGCCGCGCCAGGGCTCGGCGCCGATCGCGAGGATGTCGGCGTCGCGCGCCTCGGTGCGGGTGACGACGCGCACGGCGTGGCCCTCGCCGGTGAGCTCCTCGGCGAGCCTCAGGCCCCGACGGCCGCCCCCGACGATCAGCGCGCGCACCCGCCGAGTGTAGGGTCACGCCCATGACGGCACCCCGCATCGTCGGCGTCGTCGGTGCCGGGACGATGGGGGCCGGGATCGCCCAGCTCGCCGCGCAGTCGGGGCTTCAGACCGTGCTGCACGACCCGGTTCCGGAGGCTTTGGAACGCGGCGTCGCGCGCATGGAGGCGTCGTGGGCGAAGCGCGAGGTGGAGGGCGCACGCGAGCGTCTGCGGCCAGTCGGCGCGCTCGAGGAGCTCGAGGCGTGCGATCTCATCATCGAGGCGGCGCCCGAGCGCCTGGAGCTCAAGGGCGAGCTGCTGCGCGAGCTCGCCGGCCACACCGCGGCCGTCCTGGCGACGAACACCTCCTCGCTGCCGGTGACCGCGGTCGGCGCGGCGTCGGGCTCGCCCGAGCGCGTCGTCGGGATGCACTTCTTCAACCCGCCGCCGGTCATGCGGCTCGTCGAGGTCGTGGCGGGCGTCGACACCTCGCCCGAGTCCGTGGCCGTCGCCCGCGCGGCGGCCGAGGCGATGGGCCGCCGCGTCGTGGAGGTCGCCGACGGGATCGGGTTCCTCGTGAACCGGTGCAACCGCCCGTTCTCGCTCGAGGCGCTGCGCATCGTCCACGAGGGGCTCGCGACGCCGGAGGAGGTCGACCGCATCTGCCGGCTCGGCGGCGGCTTCCGCATGGGGCCGTTCGAGCTCATGGACCTCGTCGGCGTCGACGTCGGCCTGGAGATCGCGTGCTCGTTCTTCGAGCAGAGCTTCAACGAGCCGCGGTGGCGGCCGTCGCCGCTGCAGCGCCGCAAGGTCGACGCGGGCCATCTCGGCCGCAAGGCGGGTCGCGGCTGGTACGAGTACCCGGACGGGCGGCCCGTGCCGCGCGAGGAGGAGACCGCGCCGGAGCCCGGCGGGGGCGACGGGCTCGTCGTCATCGCGGGCGAGCTGCCGGTCGCGCTCGAGCTGGCGCAGCTCGCGCGGGACGCGGGCTGGCGCGTCGCGGCGCCCGGCGACGCGGACGGCGAGGTGCCGTTCATCGCGATCGACGCGGGCGGCGACGAGTCCGAGCCGCTGCAGGGCGCGCCGCGCATGCTCCTGTGCGCCGAGGCCTCGCTCGCCGCGCAGGAGCTCGGCGGCCCGGCGGTCGGGTTCTCGGCGGTCCCGCCCCTGCGCGCCGGCGGCCTGCTCGAGCTCACCCGCGGCGCCGGCTCGTCCGATGCGACGGTCGCGGCAGCAGAGCGCTTCGCGCGGACGCTCGGGCTGCACGTCGCGTGGGTCGGCGACGCGCCGGGGCTCGTCCTGGCGCGGATCGTCGCGTCGCTCGTGAACGAGGCGGGCTTCGCGATCGCGGAGGGCGTCGGCAGGCCGCAGGACGTCGACGAGGGCATGGAGCTGGGCCTCAACCACCCGCGCGGCCCGCTCGCGTGGGCGGATGCGATGGGCATCGAGCACGTCGTGCGGGTCATCGACGGCCTGGCCGAGGGCACCGGGACCGACCGCTACGGCCTCGCGCCGCTGCTCGGCGCCATGCTGAACGAGGACAGGACGTTCCACGACTGACCTCACGTTCCGGCACCGCGCAGCGTTTGCCATCGATGACCCCGCCGCCCTTCCAGCGACTGCTCGACGCCCACGCGGGCGACGTGCTGCGCTTCCTCGTCGGCGCGGTCGGCCGTGAGGACGCAGACGACGCGTTCCAGGAGACGTTCCTGAGCGCGCTGCGCGCGTACCCCGACCTCGCACACGCGGACAACCTGCGCGCCTGGCTGTTCACGATCGCGCACCGCAAGGCGACCGACGTCCACCGCGCCCGCGCCCGAAGGCCGGTGCCGGTGGGCGACGTGGAGGAGCGGGCGGCACCCGAGCCGCCCGACGCGTCGGACTGGGACCCCGTCCGCGAGCTGCCTCCCCGGCAGCGGGCGGTCCTCACGCTGCGCTACGCGGCCGACCTGCCGCACCGAGACATCGCCGCGATCCTGGGCTGCAGCGAGGACGCCTCGCGCCGCGCAGCCGCCGACGGACTGAAGGCCCTTCGCAAGGAGCTCGTTCCATGACCCGACTCACGCCCCCGACCGCCGACCCGACGGCCGCGCTGGCGCGCTTCGCCGCCACCGCCCCCGCCGATGTCTCCTACGCGTTCGTCGACTCGCCGGTGGGGACGATGATCGCCGCCGGCACCGACCGCGGCCTGGCGTGCCTCGGCTACGAGGACCTCCACGGCGGCGCCGACCCGCTGCTCGAACGGATCGCCGCCGAGATCTCGCCGCGTGTCCTGCTCGCCCCGGCGAAGCTCGACCGCGTGCGGCGCGAGCTCGACGAGTACTTCGCGGGGACGCGCCAGGATTTCGACCTCGAGCTCGACCTCACGCTGGCGAGGCCGTTCGCACGGAAGATCCTCGCCGCGACGGCGCGGATCCCGTTCGGCTCGACGAGCACCTACGGTGAGATCGCGGCCGAGGCCGGCTCGCCGGGCGCCGCCCGCGCCGCGGGCGGCGCGCTGGGCTCCAACCCGATCCCGATCGTCGTGCCCTGCCATCGCGTGCTCGCCCGCAACGGGACGCTCCACGGCTACACGGGCGGGCTGCACCGCAAGCAGCAGCTGCTCGAGCTCGAGGGCGTGCGCACCCTGGGCATGTGACCGATCGCACGTCCGTAACGCCCGCACAACGGTCCGTTCGCCGGTGCGGCCCGTACCCTCGATATATGACCCCGAATGCGGATCGCGCCCTGGCTTACGGCCGCGTCGTGAAGACGCTGGATGACCTGGGCCCGACGAAGCTCCTCCCCGACGAGCAGGAGACCATCCGCAGCGCCGCGGATGCCATGCTCTTCGAGGAGGACGGATACGAGGCACTGACGGAGGTCGAGGATCTCGCCGAGCGCCTCGTCGAAGCCGAACGGTGGACGCCGGAGCGTGCGCGCGCGCTCGTCGACGACGTCGCCGCCTGCGGGCCGCTTGCGGGCGCCCGCGAGTAGAACACCACCCCCACCCATACAGCTGTCCAGAGGGCCGGCATCAGCCGGCCCTCTGCGTGCGGCGACCCCGACGCGCTGCGTCGCTCCTACATGGACAGCCTCACGGCGCGGCAGGCCGTGGGGAGGCTGCGTCTGGGCGACCGGCGGACCGGGCACCGCGCGCTCGACCGCTACGTCGCGGCCGAGGAGCGGCGCTAGGGCTTGGCCATCGGCGCGTACTGCGCCTCGGCCAGATCCACGTCCGGCAGCGGGTGCTCCGGGTGGACCTGGGGCGTGTCGCGCAGGTACCACTCCGCGTCGAGCGCCGCCTGACAGCCGGAACCGGCAGCCGTGATCGCCTGACGGTAGGTGTGGTCGACGAGGTCGCCGGCCGCGAAGACGCCCGGACGGTTCGTCCGCGTCGACGGAGCGTCCGTCCTCACGTAGCCCTCGTCGTCGGTGTCGACGAGGCCCTGGACGATCTCCGACTGGGGCTCGTGGCCGATCGCGATGAACGCCGCCGTGCCCTCGAGCACGCGCTCCTCGCCCGTCTCGGCGTTGCGCAGTCGCGCGAACGGGAGGTCATGACCCTCGCCCGGCGGCAGGAACTCCTCCACGACGAACGGCGTCAGCAGCTCGAGGTTCTCGGTCGACTTCGCGCGCTCGAGCATGATCTTCGAGGCGCGGAACTCGTCGCGACGGTGCACGACGCTGACCTTGGAGCCGAACTTCGCGAGGAAGATCGCCTCCTCCATCGCGCTGTCGCCGCCGCCGACCACGATGATCGGGCGGTCCTTGAAGAACGCGGCGTCGCAGGTCGCGCAGTAGGAGATGCCGCGGCCGCTCAGCTCCTCCTCGCCGGGCACGCCGAGCTTCTTGTGCTCGGCACCCATCGCGAGGATGACGGTGCGGGTGCGGTGCGCCTCGTCGCCGACCCAGACGGTGTGCAGGTCACCCGGCTCGGCGCCGAAGTCGATCTTCGTCGCGAGGTCCGTGATGAAGCGGGTGCCGAAGCGCTCGGCCTGGTCGCGCATGTGCTGCATGAGCGCGGGGCCCATGATCCCGGTGGGGAAGCCGGGGTAGTTCTCGACATCGGTCGTCTGCTGGAGCAGGCCGCCCCAGATGAAGCCCTCGATGAGCAGCGGCTGCAGGTTCGCGCGCGAGGTGTAGAGCGCGGCGGTGTACCCGGCCGGCCCGCTGCCGACGATGACGACGTCTTCGATGCGATCGGTCTCGGTGGTCACTTCAGAAAGTATAGCGACTTCGACTCAGATCACACACTGGCAGGTTCGAGCTCGCGCTCATGCCGCTGGTCGCCCCAGCGGCGCACGGTCTTGCGCAGCTGGAAGTAGGCGATGAGCCCCGGGATCGTCGGGAGCCAGAACGCGAACGCGCGGTAGACGAGCACCGCGACGGTCGCCAGCCCGAAGTCCACGCCGAATGCCGAGAACGCCCCGATCATCGCGCCGTCCACGCCGCCGACCCCACCCGGGAGCGGGAGCAGGTTGCCGAGCATGCCGACCCAGAAGCCCATCGCGATGACCCAGATCGACGGCGCATGACCGAACGCGTGGAACGAGGCCCACAGGGTCCCGATGTTGCAGAGCCAGAACACGAGCGCGCCCGCGAGGGCCGGATCGTTGCGGCGCACGTGGTCGAGCGCCGACCGCATGCCGGCCGAGAACGACGCGGGCACGTTCGCGAGGCGCTGCGCGATGCGCGCGAGGCGCCCGCCCCGCGCGACGAAGGTGTCCAGCCGCCGCTGCAGATCCGTCGGTACGAGCGCGAGCGCCAGCGCGATGAGGATCGCGATCGCCCCGAAGATCGCCGGCACGACCGTCACGGCGAACGGCGCGGGCCCGGGCAGGATGCCGGTACGCAGCCCGAGGCCGAGCACCACGAGCGAGACCGTGTAGATCGAGTACTGGAGGATGAGGAACGCGAGCGTCTGATCGGCGACCTCGCGGCGCGGCATCCCCGACCGGCGCAGCGCCCAGGCCGTGAGCGCGATGCCGCCGACGCCGCCCGCGCCGAACACGCGCGTCGCCGCCAGGCTCGCCATCGTGATCTGGTAGCTCGCCCGCAGGTCGATGGGCGATCCCGGGCGCACGAAGACGGCGTTGAAGAGGACGATGTAGCCCCCGAACGACGCGATCGTCATCACGAGCGCGACGAACAGCCAGACCGGGTCGCCGCCGCGCTCGATGCGCTGCCACGTGTCCTCCAGCCCGGCGATCTGCGGCAGCACGTAGTAGAGGAACGCGAGCGTCGCGACGACGAACACCAGGAGCAGGGCGACGTGGCGCCGGGTGAACTCGAGTCGGGGGGCCTCCTCCTCGAGGTCGCGGCGCCGGGCCTCCTGATCCGGATGATCCGGATGGCTGTTCGTCGAGCTCATCCCTGTTCAGGGTTCCCTACAGGCCCCGGCGCAACGCCGCGGAGCGCGCGGCGCGGATGCTCTCGTCTCCGATCTGCGCCAGCACGAAGAGGTCCGGCGAGATGTTCGACGCGAGCCGCTCGCGGACCTGCTCCAGCATCTCCGCCTCCGTGAGCGCGCGCAACGTGCGCCCGCGCGCGTGGACATCGGCGAGCGCGACCGGCTGCCCGCCGAGCCGCAGGGGCCCGTGGCGCGACACGTACGCGAGATGAGGACGGCGGATGGGGCCGAGGTTCTCGCGCACGTAGTTGGGCTCGGTGGCGTCGAGCGCGTCGATCGCTGCGGCCGGCACGGCGAGCAGCCACGCGTCGACCTCGGCGCCCGGCCACGGCACGATCGTCGCCGGGATCGCGCCGTGCCGCGACACGTGCGCGGAGAAGACGACGTCGGTGTCGGTCAGGACGACCGGCGTGGCGAGCACCGCAGCGGCGGCGCGCTCGCCGAGCTTGCGGCGCAGGACGACGGGCGACGCGTTGGAGCCGTACGCGACCACGCCCACGGCGCCCGCCGCGATCGCCGCGTCCACGTCGGCCGGCGCCGCAGGGTCCGGCGCCACGGCGTGCCACGGGTACCCGCGCGCGCGGGCGACCGCGGCGATCTCCTCCTCGGTCAGGCCGCGAGCGCGCGCGAGCGCGCCTCGTCGACGAGCGAGCCGATCACCACGCTCGTGGCATCCGCCTCGGGATGCCACTGCACGCCCAGCGCGTAGCGCGCGCCGGGCAGCTCGATCGCCTCGGGCAGGTCGTCCTCCGTCGCCCAGCCGGTGACCTGCAGGCCGTCGCCGATCCGGTCGACCGCCTGATGGTGGTGGGACTTCGTCGGGATGCGAACACCACCGGCTGCGCGCGCGGCGAGCGACCCGGGGACGAGACGGACGTCGTGGTCGCCGAACGTGCCCGGGATCCGCCGGTGGTCCTCGTGGCCGATGAGCTCGGGGACGTGCTGGTGCAGCGTTCCGCCGCGGGCCACGTTGAGGATCTGCATGCCGCGGCACACGCCGAGCACCGGCATGTCGCGCGCGAGGGCGGCGGACACGAGGGCCAGCTCGAACGCGTCGCGCAGTCCCGCCGCGCTCGCCGTGAGCGGATGGGGTTCGGCGCCGTAGGTCTCCGGCGCGAGATCCACGCCGCCGGCGAGCAGGAGCGCGTCGAGGTGGTCGAGCGCCTCGTCCGGGTGCGCGATGAGATGCGCATCGGGCGGCAGGAGCGTCGCGACGCCGCCCGCGCGCTGGACGGCCTCCACGTAGGTCATCCCCACGACGGCCGCGTCCATCTCCCACACGCGGGCCCATGCCGCGTGCTCGACCGGGGTAGGGATGCCGACGACGGGGCGCGCCACCACTCGCAAGGTAGCGACGTGGCGTCGCCACGCGTCATGCCCTCCCCCTCCACCACTAAGATGCCTGGCCGCGCCATGGGTATCCCCCGACCCCCCGCCTCCCGCCGCCGTCTCGCGATCGCCGTCCCGCTCGCGCTCGTCGGCATGCTCGTGCTCACGAGCGCCGCCTCCGCCGGCCTGCTCGCACCCGAGGCGGGCGGCTCGAAGAACGCCGATGCGATCCGCACGCTCTACTGGCTGGTCTTCGGCCTCGGCGTGATCATCTTCGTCGGCGTCGAGGGCGTGCTGATCTACTCGCTCATCAAGTACCGCGCACGCAAGGGCGCGGTCGCCGCGCAGATCCACGGCAACACCCAGCTCGAGATCGGCTGGACCGTGGGCGCCGCGGTCATCCTCGTCTTCATCGCGATCTTCACGTTCGCGACGCTGCCCACGATCCGCAACCCGCCGAACTCCGACGCCGCCGCCGCGAGCACCGCCGGGATCACCAGCGGCGTCGCGATCTCCGACCGGGAGAAGCTGCCGCCGAACGGCAAGTCGCTGGCGATCAACGTCAACGGCCAGCAGTACATCTGGCGCTACACGTACGCGGACGGCGACAACAACCCGCTCAACAACGTCTTCACCTACGAGGAGATGGTCGTACCGGTCGGCGTGACGGTGACGCTGAAGATCCGCGCGCAGGACGTCGCGCACTCCTGGTGGATCCCGCAGCTCGGCGGCAAGTTCGACGCGATCCCGAAGCACACGAACTACACCTGGTTCAAGATCCCGGCCGACAAGGCGGGCACCACGTTCCGCGGCCAGTGCGCCGAGCTCTGCGGGCGCAACCACGCGAACATGATCGCGGCCGTCAAGGCGGTCACGCCGGCCGAGTTCGACAAGTGGCTCAGCGACGAGAAGGCCCAGATCAAGTCCTCCGACGACGCCGCGGCCGTGCAGCGCAAGCAGGTCGAAGCCGGCCAGAACCCCTGAAGGACCCACTGAGACCCCATGGCAGCAGCTGACACGACGACAGTCCGGAGGGCGCTCCGCCCCGCCCCGCAGATCACGGCGCACGGCGTCGAGCGGGAGCCGAGGGGCTGGACCTCCTGGGTGACCACGACCGATCACAAGAAGATCGGGATCATGTACCTGGTCACGACCTTCGTCTTCTTCGTGCTGGGCGGGGTCGAGGCGCTGCTCATGCGCCTGCAGCTGGGGCAGGCGGACAACACGCTCCTCTCGCCCCAGACGTACAACGCGCTGTTCACGATGCACGGGACGACGATGATCTTCCTGTTCGTCGTGCCGGTCTGGGCCGGCTTCGGCAACTACCTCGTGCCGCTCATGATCGGCGCGCGCGACATGGCGTTCCCGAAGCTCAACGCCCTGTCGTACTGGTTCTTCCTCGCCGGCGGCCTCGTCTTCTACGCCTCGCTGTTCTGGTCCCCGCCGGAGATGGGCTGGACCGCGTACACGCCGCTCTCGACGGACGCGTACTCACCCAGCGGCGGCGTCGACGCGTGGATCTTCCTCGTCCACCTCACCGGCATCTCCTCGATCATCGGCGCGATCAACTTCTACGCGACGATCGCGAACATGCGCGCGCCCGGCATGGGCTGGGGCCGCCTGCCGCTCTTCGTCTGGACGATCCTCGTCTACGCGATCCTGCTGATCCTGGCGCTGCCGGTGATCGCCGGCGCCGTGACGCTGCTGCTGACCGACAGACACTTCGGGACGCACTTCTACGACACCCAGGGCGACCCGTTGCTCTGGCAACACCTGTTCTGGTTCTTCGGGCATCCCGAGGTCTACATCATGGTGCTGCCCGGGTTCGGGGTGATCTCCGAGGTGCTGCCCGTCTTCGCCCGCAAGCCGATCTTCGGCTACAAGGCGATCGCGGCCGCGACCGTGGTCATCGCGTTCCTCGGCCTGCTCGTGTGGGCGCACCACATGTTCGCGACGCCGAGCCCGACGGTGGTCCTGATCTTCTTCATGATCAGCTCCTTCCTGATCGCGATACCGACCGGCGTGAAGATCTTCAACTGGTTGGCGACGCTGTGGCGAGGAACCATCGAGTTCCGGACGCCGCTGCTCTTCGGCGTGAGCTTCATCTCGCTCTTCGTCGTCGGCGGCATCTCCGGCGTGATCCTCGCTGTCTTCCCCGTCGACTGGCAGCTCACGGACACGTACTTCGTGGTCGCGCACTTCCACTACGTGCTCGTCGGCGGCGCGGTCTTCACGATCTTCGCCGGCCTGTACTACTGGTTCCCGAAGATCACGGGCCGGATGCTGGGTGAGGGCCTCGGGAAGACCTCGTGCGCGCTCATGTGGATCGGCTTCACCGTCACGTTCCTGATCCAGCACTCGATCGGGATGGACGGGATGCCGCGCCGCGTGTACGAGTACCCCGACGTCGGCCACCTCGAGCTCTACAACCTGATCTCCACGATCGGCTCCTTCATCCTCGCGCTCGGCATCGGCGTCACGCTCCTGAACGTCTACATCTCGCTGCGCAAGGGCCCGAAGGCCGGCCCCGACCCGTGGAAGGGCAACACGCTCGAGTGGTTCACCGAGTCGCCCCCGCCGGTCAACAACTTCGACGTCGTGCCGCGCGTGCGGTCGGTCGAGCCGATGAAGGACATCCGCCGCGAGATCGAGCGGTCGACGGGACGGACCGAGCAGCTCGCGCAGCCGGCGCCCGAATCGGCCATGCAACCAGGCGGGTAGATGTCCGTCGGTCCCGCCACTGTCGCGACGCCGCGCCCGACGAGGCTGACGGCGATCCGGCAGGTGGTCAGCGACTACGTCTCGCTGACCAAGCCGAAGGTCCAGTCGCTGTTGCTGCTCACGACGGTGACGACGATGTACGTCGCCGGCGACCCGTCGATCGGCCTCGTCCTCGTGACGGTCGTCGGCGGCTACCTCGCGGCCGGCGGCGCGGGCGCGGTCAACCACTACTACGACCGCGACATCGACGCCCGGATGGCGCGGACGGCCGACCGGCCGGTGCCGTCCGGCCGGGTCGCACCCGCCGCGGCGCTGTGGTTCGGCATCGCCCTGGCCGCGCTGTCGTTCCTGCTGCTGTCCACCGTCGTGAACCTCCTGAGCGCCGTGCTGGCCCTGGCGGGGTTCCTGGGCTACACGCTCGTCTACACGGTCTGGCTCAAGCGCAGGACGGTGCAGAACATCGTCATCGGCGGGGCCGCGGGCGCGGTGCCCCCGCTCGTCGGCTGGGCGGCCGTCACCGGCGAGATCACCGGGACGTCGATCTACCTGTTCGCGATCGTCTTCTTCTGGACCCCGCCCCACTTCTGGGCGCTGTCGCTGCTCATGAAGGACGAGTACGCCGCGGTGGGCGTGCCGATGATGCCGGTGGTACGCGGCGAGCGCGAGACGCGCCGCCAGATCCTCCTGTACTCCGTGCTGCTCTACGGCGTGACGCAGCTGCCGTTCTGCGCCGGCGGGTTCGGCGAGATCTACCTCGCCTGCTCGATCGTGCTCGGCGCGGTCTTCATCGCCGGCGCGGTCGTGCTCTACCGCCGCGCCGACCGCCGCTCCGCCCTGCAGCTCTATCTCTACTCCCTCGCCTACCTCGCCGCGCTCTTCGTGGCGATGGTCGTCGACGCGAAGCTCTAGGATTCCCAGCTCATGGATCGCCGTCTCGCACGCCGGAACATCCGAACCGCGCTCATCGCGGGCGCCGTGTGCCTCGTCATGTTCGGCATGACGTTCGTGGCCGCCGTCATCTACGTGTCATGAGCGAGCCCGAGCCCGACAACGTCCAGCCCGTCGGCGAGGAGATCCACCTCCCGGGGCCGAGCCTGCAGCCCCTGCTGCTCACGGTCGGCGTCACCATGCTGCTCATCGGGGTCACGACGACGCCGATCCTGATCATCGCGGGCGCCATCCTCGCGCTCTGCACCCTCATCGTCTGGATCCGCGACGCCCGTCGCGAGTTCCAGCACCTCCCCTCCGAGCACCACCACTAGCCGCCCGCGGGCGTCGCACGAGGGCGCCGTCGGACGCCCCCTTCGGACCGCTGTGGAGGGTGTTCGGAACGAACGTTGAACCTTCGCGACGCGGATTCGCGAGTGCAGTTGCGCCAACTGGGGAAGCACAAGGTCGTCACGATCATCTACCGGACGTCCGGACGACGTACCAGAATCAGATGCCTATCCAGAGACCCGCCACAATCCGACACCGCACCGCGCTCTTCGAGGACGCGACTGCGATCGTCGAATCCGAGTTCGGCGCGGACCTGTCGCTCGACGACATCGCGCGTCGCGTCGCGTCGTCCCGCAGGCAGCTGCAGCGCGCGTACGCCGAGATCGGGCACACCACGTTCCGGGAGCATCTGACGGCGGTGCGCATGGAGCGCGCCGGCGAGCTCCTGACGAGCCGCGGACTCACGGTCCGCGAGGTCGCACATCGCGTCGGATACCGGCAGCCCGCCCAGTTCGCCAAGGCGTTCCGGCGCCATCATGGCGCGGCTCCGTCGGCCTTCCGCTCGACGCATCGCTTCACGCGCGCGGACGTTCCCGTGCGCTCCGCGGCCGCCTAGCACCGCTCTGGCGGCAGGTGGTCCGCGGCCGCGGACCACCCACGGTGTCGTCCATCGGCTCGGATCCGTATTCTCCGGGGCCCATGGCGGAGGAGGAGACCACGCGGGAGGGGGCCAGAACGAAGTCCCCCGAGGAGGTTCGCCCGAAGGGGCAGGCCTCCATCGCCCAGATGATCATCATCGGGGCGATCGCATCTGCGCTCGGCATCGCGCTCGGGCTCATCATCAACTGGTTCCCGACGCCCGCGTCGACCCAGGCCGAGAAGATCGACACGCTGTACGACGTCCTGATCATCGTCTCGGTGCCGGTGTTCGTCCTCGTGACGGTCGTCGTCCTCTTCTCCGTGTGGAAGTTCCGCATGCGGCCGGGCGAGGAGCTCGCCGACGGGCCGCCGATCCACGGCAACACGCGCCTCGAGGTGATCTGGACCGCGATCCCCGCGATCGTCCTCGTCGCCCTCTGCACCTACGCGTACGTGACGCTGACGGACCTCGAGGAGGCGAAGGCCGGCGAGCAGCGGATCAACGTCTACGGCCAGCAGTTCGCCTGGACGTTCGAGTATCCGCAGGGCGCCGGCAAGAAGCCCGTCCTGTCGAACCAGCTCTACCTCAAGGAGAACCAGCCCGTCCGGTTCTTCGTGAAGGCCAAGGACGTCATCCACGACTTCTGGGTCCCGGCGTTCCGGATGAAGATCGACGCCGTCCCCGGCATCACGACCGACTACCGCGTCACGCCCAACCGGATCGGCAACTACCCCGTCGTCTGCGCAGAGCTCTGCGGCCTCGGGCACGCTGTGATGCGCTCGACGGCGCACGTCGTCACCGCAGCCGAGTACGACGCCTTCATGAAGAAGCTGACCGCGCCGCCCGCGCCGGCCGGCGGCGGGGGTGCCGCACCCGACGGCAAGACGCTCTTCACCCAGGGCAACGGCACCTCGACCGCCTGCGGCGCCTGCCACACCCTGGCCGACGCGGGCACGAGCGCGAGCACCGGCCCCAATCTCGACGACGGCTTGAAGGGCAAGGACGCCAACTTCATCAAGCAGTCCATCGTGGACCCCGATGCCGAGGTGACACAGGGCTACAACAAGGGCATCATGCCCACTAACTTTGGACAGACGTTGTCGGCGGCGGAGCAGGACGCGCTCGTGTCCTACCTGCAGAAGGCGACGGGCGGATGATGCACGGAGGGGAGGGCTAGATGGCTGTGAGGCTCAGGGCGCCGGGGTGGTATCGGGCCGCGCTGTGGGTGGCCATCGGCGTGGCGTTCTCCTTCGCGCTGACGATCATCATCCGCGGCCTGTACGGCTGGGATCCGCTCGTCGAGAGCGAGACCGTCCTTCAGATCGGGCTGTTCGCCCTGCCGCTGACGTTCCTCGGCGGCATGGGTTGCTTCGACTACTGGCTCTACTGGGCGGCCGGCCGCAAGACGCGCCCGGAGGACCACTCCAGCCACGGCGCGCACTCGTGGAAGGACTACTTCAAGGTCAACACCGACCACAAGGTCATCGGCACGCAGTACGTCGTCAACTCCTTCTTCTTCCTGTTCGTCGGCGGGCTGATCGCGATGCTCATGCGCGCGGAGCTCGCCCAGCCCGGCCGCCAGTTCGTCGATGCGGAGACCTTCAACGGCCTCTTCAGCGTTCACGCGTCGCTGCTGATCTTCCTGTTCATCATCCCGGTCTTCGCCGGGCTGGCGAACTACGTGCTGCCGCTCATGATCGGCGCGCCGGACATGGCGTTCCCGCGGCTCAACGCCCTGTCGTTCTGGATGCTGCCGGTGGCCGGTGCACTCATGACGGCGTCCTTCCTGGCCCCCGGCGGCTCGTTCGCTGCGGGATGGACCGCGTACGCACCGTTGTCGACGACGCAGCCGATCGGCCAGGTCTTCTTCACGATCGGCGTGCAGTTCGCCGGCGCGTCGTCGATCGCCACCGCGCTGAACTTCCTGGTGACGATCATCACCATGCGTGCGCCGGGGATGAGCTTCTTCCGGATGCCGCTGCTCGTGTGGGCGAACTTCTCGACGTCGCTGCTCGTCGTCATCGCGACGCCGTTCATCGCCGCATCGCAGCTCTTCGTCCTGCTCGACCGCGCGCTCGGCTTCAACTTCTTCGATCCGAACCAGGGCGGTGACGTGCTGATGTACCAGCACGTCTTCTGGTTCTACTCGCACCCGGCGGTCTACATCATGATGCTGCCGGGCTTCGGGATCATCAGCGAGGTCCTGGCGGTGAAGTCGCGCAAACCCGTCTTCGGCTATCGCATGATGGCCTTCTCGCTGCTCGCGATCGTGGTCCTCGGCTTCACCGTCTGGGCGCACCACATGTTCGTCTCGGGCATGCAGAGCTGGATCCGCATCCCGATGATGGTCACGACGGCGATCATCGCCGTGCCGACCGGCATCAAGATCTTCTCGTGGCTCGCGACGCTGTGGCGGGGCGTGCTGAAGCTCGACACGCCGATGCTCTTCGCGCTCGGCTTCATCACGATGTTCGTCCTCGGCGGGATCTCCGGGGTGATGCTCGCGATCATCCCGTTCACGATCCACGTGAGCGACACCTACTTCATCGTCGCCCACATCCACTACGTGCTCTTCGGCGGGTCGCTGTTCACGATCTTCGCCGGCGTCTACTACTGGTTCCCGAAGATGACGGGCCGGATGTACGACGAGACGCTCGGCAAGATCCACTTCTGGAC
>Ga0070665_100004360_pt1 | contig 14884 bp, 11 predicted proteins | sample KBSS13metaG_FD_65862 | JGI IMG/M metagenome (GOLD analysis project Ga0070665, IMG submission 65862) | Switchgrass rhizosphere microbial communities from Kellogg Biological Station, Michigan, USA - KBS S1-3 metaG | ecosystem: Host-associated > Plants > Roots > Rhizosphere > Soil ... | reverse complement strand
AGCTCGGGCCGCGGTGCCGTGAGGATGTCCTGAAGCCGCTTGCGAAGCTGGTCGCGCTGCTCGACTCGCAGCTTGATCTGTGAATCGAGCTCGCGGAACTGCGCGTCTATCTCCGGCAGCAACGGTTCGTAGTTCTCGCGGCGCAGGCGAATCAGATCGTCGAAGGCATCGAAGCTGCCCTGCCACGTCACCAGCCTGCGGCGCAGGTCCTCCAGGTCCAGGTAGTTATGCAGTGCAGTCTGGAAATCGTGGGACGCCATGAGCGACGTGAGATAGAACGTCTCCGGCGCATCGGGCAGCGTGCGCAGGCGCACGACCCAGTTATTGTCCTGGTGGATTTCTTCGCGCACCAGCGCCTTCAGGAAATTCCCTTCCCGGATGCTGGCAATCGACGCATTCACCTTGTCGAGCTCCCCGCCGAAGGAGTCGAGCGCCTGGCCGTAGAGCAACGCTGCACGGCCGTACACGTTCAACTTCCCGTACGCAAAGGGCAGAGCGAGCCGCGCTTCCTGCACGGCGCTATCGGTGGTGTCGCGACCGATGAGGATGCGCCACGGAACGAGCGCTCTCTCGAAATTGCCGGCGGAGGCGTCGGCCCATCCGGCGCTGAGCAGCGCCTGGTTCGAATACGGACCGTCGAGCCGCACGCGGTCGAATGATTGCTGCGCGCGATCGAAGCGGGCGGACTCGAGCATCATCCGGCCGAGCACCATGTTCGACTTGTCGCGGATGGCGGCGGTCGCGGGATCGCGGCTCGCGACCTGGCCCGCCTGTTCGAGCTGTTGCAGGGCCTCGGGCGGGCGACCTGCCTGCAGGAGCGCTATGCCCAGGTTGTACGCGGCGAAGCCTTTCAGGTTTTGCGCGCCCTGCAGCTTCGAGAGCACCGGCACTGCATCCGCCGGGCGTCCGAGCGCCAGGTACACGTTCGCGCGCAGGAACTCGAGATCGTCGCGGATCGCTTCGGGGACCTTGCCGTGGATCCGCTCCAGGGCGTGCAGCGCATCCTCCGGCTGGTCCTTCTGGAAATGAATGCGCGCCAGGCGGAACGCGGCTTCATTGCGGATGACCTCGTCGACGTTGGCTTCCAGCACCGCCTTGATGGCGCGCCCGGCGCGATGGTGCATGCGGTAGTCGAGCTCGAAGTCGCCGACATCGAACTCCGCGGTGGCGCGGTGGTAGTGGAGCGTGTCGCGCTCCGGCTCGTCGACGCGCCGATGCTGCGCCAGTTCCGCGTCGAGCCGCTCGAGCGCGTCGAAGTAGCGGCCCTGCGCCGCCTCGAAAATCGCTTCCCCGAAGTAAAGGTCCTTGAGGTCAGCCGCCGACACGGCACGCGCAGCCAGCGACGCGGCGAGCGCCAGCGCCAGCGAGAGCAACACGTGACGCGAACGGGCCATCGCTCACCAGTCCCCGATGTCGATTGCGGGCTGGCCCGAGTCGGGCCCGGCAAGTGTGACGCCCATCAGCTTGGGCTTGACCGCTTTCGTGAACGCGAATTGCTGGCTGTAGGCGTAGTCCTTGCCGTTCGCGAGCTTGCCGTTCAGCGAAATCTCGATGGCATGGTCGCCGGTGGTGACGTTGCCGGTGTAGATGCGCTGGACGCCACCCTTCTGCAGCGCCTCGAGCTCCTTGAAGCTGTAGATGTAGTTAGCGGCGGGCTGGCCATCGATACGGAGCTGGACGGCGTCGAGCCGCAGTGTCGTGCCCGCGGCCAGCGCCACGAAGACGGCGAGATGCGTATCCGATGGATACAGCAGCCGCTCCTGGAGCTGGTTCAGCTCCGCGGCAATCGACAGCACGTCCGATTTCACTTCCTGGACCTGCTCGTCCAGGCCTTTCATCTGCTGCCGATAAGTGTCTTGGGCCTGCGCGGGCGCGAAAACGCCGGCAAGCAAACACAGCACACTCAGTAACGCTCTCGACATGCGCCCGACCTCCCTGATCCACGAGGTGACGAACGCGCACCGATGCAGCCTGGAGGCTGGATTCCGGCAGTCCCGCTGTCGTGAAAGCCCGAGGCTTCGTTAGACCGGAGACTTTGCGTCGCCACCTTTCGGTGGGTTTGCCCTTGTCTGAAATTCCATACGTCCGAAAACCGAGACGTCTGAAAACGGAGACGTCCGGAATCCGAGACGGGCGAAGAAGTAGCACATGACCTTTGCTGGCTCAGCCCCGACTTATGTTGCCAAACGCAGACATCAAACGCAGATGTGACGCTCGTCTCAATTATTGCGCGTGACGCTAGTCTCGAATGTGGCGCGTTATGTCACTAGTTAGATTCGGAAAGAGCCGTGCCAAACGAAAATCCCGCCGGTTTCGCGACCCGGTTCTCTATCTACCGGGCATCGAACGGCTGGATGCGGCGAGCATTCCCGTTCTTTTACATATCCTTCCCCTTTGCTCTCCTCACCGCCGCTGCCGCGAACCTGTCTGCACTGCCCACCGCAAACGGAAAAAACAGACTCGGCTCGATCAGCTCGAGCTCCAGCACGACCGGGTCACCCTGCTGATCCCGGATCAGATCCACCCGCGCGTACAAAGGTGTCTCGAACGGCGTCGACTGCAGCGCCAGCGCGCCCACTCTCAGTTCGGCCGCGTCCGGCACCCTGGCGGAGATCGTCTCCTTCGCGAACAACTCCGTCGTCGGTCCTTCCTTTCTCTTCAGCAGCGGGCCCTTGCGGATCGCGTGACTGAACTCGCCTTCGAAATAGAGCAACGCCGTTTCGCCGAGCCGATCCACGTTGCTCAGATACGGCTGCAGCAGGACGCTGCGCTTGTCATTCAGCATCCGCTGGGCGTGACGAACTGCGTCTTCCCGCTCTTCCCGTCCGAAGCGCTGGGCGTCGCGTGAACCCGCGCCGACCGCGGGCTTGACGACGAACTCGCCGACGTCCGGCTGGCTCAAGAGCTCGGTGATTTGCCGCTCCGCGTGCTGGTCCGGCTCGACGAACTTCGTCAGCACCGTCGGCACTCCCTTTTCCGCAAGGTCGCGCAGGTAATGCTTGTCGGAGTTCCACTTCACGACCGGCAGCGGATTGAGCAGCTTCGTCTGTTGGCTGACCGCTTCGGCCCAGTCGAGGAATTCCGCAAGCCGTTGGGGGTAGTCCCAGGTCGAACGGAGCAGCGCGATGTCGAAGCGGCTCCAGTCCTGTGGGCGGTCCCACTCCGCAATGGTCAGGTCCGCGCCTGCTTTGCGAAGCGCGGATTCCAATGGTGGCAGGTCTTCGTCGACGTCGCGCGCGGCGGCGGCGGTGACCAGGGCAATAGTTGGCTTACTCATGGCGGGACGATCATAGGACGAACGGTTGACTTCATCGCGACCCCCACGAGATGCTCGCGCGCCAATCCGCGAGGAAAATTTCCACCATGACCGAGCCGGCGCACTCAACGAGCAAGTCACCCCATCGCATCGAAGCCTTGACCGACGGCATCTACGCGGTGGCGATGACGCTGCTGGTCATCGAATTGAAATTCCCTGAGCACGCCGCGATCCACACGGCCGGTGATCTGGCCCAGGCCATGGCGGATCTGGCCCCGAAGTTCTTCTCCTGGGTCATCAGCTTCATGGTGCTGGCACTGTTCTGGCTGGCGCATCACCGCATGTTTGCGGACTTGCGCCACACCACCGGTCGGCTCGTCGGACTCAACATTTTCCAGCTGGCATTGGTGAGCTTCATGCCGTTCTGCTCGGCGTTGATTGGCAACTACGGCGGCGCCCAGCTCGCGCAGATCGTCTACTCGTCGAACATGGTGCTGCTGGCGCTGTTCTCCTGGCTGATGGCGCGCCACGTCTACCGGCATCCCGAGCTTTCGTCCCGACCGATGTCGCGCGGCGGCTATTGGGGTTCGCAGGTGCGCAATGGCGCGCTGATTCTCATCAGCTTCACCGCCGTGGGAATCGGATTTTTTACCATGCCCGCCATCGGCAACATCGCCTACGCGTTGATGGCGATCGTGATGCCGCTGAGCCGGCGCTTCGAGAAGCGCTTCGATCGCGCCGCCTGATCAGCGGGCGGATGGGATGGCGTTGATCACCGCGACTACGCGCGCGCACGCACGCTCGAAGTCAGATCGAGTAGTCCACATTCCCCTCGACGATGCGCTGCGCGAGCTGCGGTTGCTCACCTGCCTTCCACCGGCTCACGCGGTGCCGCACGCGATAGCGCAGCGGCCCACCATCAGCCGACTCACTGCGTTCAAACGGCACCGGAATGCAGACAAACTCCGTCTCGAGCCAGTCCGCCGTCACCGTGACCAGGCCGTATCCATGCCCGCCGAGATCCACGAACTTGAGATGCGGCGCCACCGCCGGGTTGCTCAGCTTGCGCGCCTCGGCGGCGCTCGACTGTGAGAGCGCCAGCGCGGCGCGCACGCCGTGCAGATACATATAGTTGACCGCGGGGATTTCCCGGTGCTGGCCGGTGTAGTACAGCGCGTGCAGCGGGTCGTCCGGCTTCACGATCAGATCACCGATCTCGACGAAGCCCTGCGCCGAGATGGACCCCGTGATGAACTCGACGCCCACCGGATGGTAGTCACGCGGCGGCAGGTCCGCGGAAGTTAGTCCGGCCCAGAACGAGTGCTTGTCTCCCGCCACCACCGCGAGCCCGGTGACTCCCTTCTGGCGCAACGCGTCGTAAATCTGAGTGTGCTCGGCGTAGTAGCCGCCGCCGGCCAGCCCGAATCCCGTGCCCGGCCACTTCGGTCCCGTCCCTTGCGGCAGGTTGGCGAGATCGGTGCGCGACGCGAGCGTACCGAACGAATGCCCCCACACTTTCCACGGCGCCTGGCTCGCGGTCAGCCGATCGATGAGCCATGCGCGCTGCTTCGGCCCGAGGTAAGTCTGCATCGGCTGGTCGACGCCCGGGTTCGGGATGTCCTTGCCGGCGAACCGCAGCGTGGCGGGCGGCTTGCCGCCGTTCGCGACGCGGCCGTCGTCGATCACGCGCGCGGTGTCCTCGTCGAGGAACGGGAATCCGTCCGGCGACACCGTGGAGCCGTCCGCGTCGGCGATCTTGTACGAGCGGTTGTCGGTGAGTATCAGCTCGGCGTTGCGGCCGTAGCGGAACGCGCGGTAGATAGTGAGGCTCTCGACGGCCGCGGCGTTGTCGGCGCCGAGCCCGAAGCCGTTTTCGTCGAACCCGGTGATCGGTGTGTCCTTGACCGCCGGGGCTTCGAAGCGATCCTTCTTCGCGCCGAGCCGCGCAACGCGCGCCGGCTGGTATTCCCACCACGCCTGGTTGGCCGCGACCTTCTTCGTCTGCGCGGGTCGCTCTTTGCCGCCGAATACCTGGATGCCCTGGTATCCCTGCCACGAGAACTCGTGGTTGTCCCACACCGGCACGAACGGCCAGCGGGCGCGCGCGTCCTGCAGGTCGGGGTCGGTGAGGTAGGCACGGTAGATGGTGCGGTAGTCCGCGAGCGTCGCGGGGATGTGGTACTTGCCGACCTTGTCGCCCTGCGGGTACTTGAACAGTGGACGCACACGCCGGCCGCGGTCCTTGCCTTCGGGCGCTTCGTCCGCGTAAACCACCACCTCGTAGATGAAGTCGCCGAGGTGCAGCACGAATCCGATCTGTTCGGCGCGCGGGCGGCGCTCGTCCTCGTAGATCATGCGGCGATACGCGTTCGCGGCGCCGATCGTCATGTCCTGGCAGCTCACGAACGTGAAGCGGACCGGGCGTGCGTCGCCCTCGCGCGGCGCGGTGAGCGTGCGGCCGACGCGGCTGCCGTTGCCGTCTTCGTCGGTGAATCGGTACCAGTACTCGGTGGCGGGCGTGAGGCCGGCTGCCATGAAGCGGCAGGTCCAGTCGGTGTCGGCGGTGACTTCGGCCTTTCCGCGCACGACGACGTCGTGGAATGCCTGGTCCTTCGCGACTTCCACGGTGAGTAGGTAGGCCGCGCGTGGGTCCCCGCCGGCCGGCTGGCGGCGCGTCCAGAGCAGGACGTTGTCGGGTGCGGGGTCTCCGGAGGCGACGCCCTGTGGGTACAGGTCACGGCGTTCGCGCCACGCAGGCGCTGCGGCGCTCCCCTTCCCGATGGCGAGCACGGCGCCGGCGGCGGCCGCGGCTTGGGCAAACTTTCGGCGGGTCAGCATGGGCGCATGATGCGCCGACCCCCGTACCGCGCGCGGCAGTTCATCGCACGGCTGGGCGAAATGGGCCCATCCCTCTGGGCCGTGCTTTCAGCGCATCGGCCTCAGCACGATATGGCCGACAGCCGTATTCGACGCCGGCACGTGGTAGAACCGATGCAGCTCCTCCACCTTCTCCCCCAGCGCACCACGCATGATCAGCCACATGATCAGCTCGATGCCTTCGGAACCACTCTCGCGCAGGAACTCCAGGCGCGTCAGCTTGCGCAGGTCGTCGGTCTGGTTCGACAGCTTGTCCAGGAAGGCATTGTCGAATTCCGGGTTGATGAGGCCGGCACGCGCGCCCTGCAGCTGGTGACTCATGCCGCCGGTACCCCAGATCTGCACATTGAGCCCCGCGGGGTAGGCCTGCACCGCATCGGCGATGGCCGCACCCAGCTGCCAGCAGCGCTCGGCCGACGGCGTGGGGAATTGCGTCACGTTGACGGCCAGCGGCACCACGCGCACCGGCCACTGGTCGACCTGGCCGAACATCAGCGACAGCGGCACGGTCAGACCATGGTCGACATCGAGATGGTTCATCAACGTCATGTCGAACTCGTCGATCACGAGCTGCTCGGCCAGGTGGCCGGCAAGCACCGGGTCTCCCATCACCATCGGCACGGGCCGGGCTCCCCAGCCTTCGTCGGCCGGCGCGAATTCCTCCGCGCAGCCGAGCGCGAAGGTGGGCACCACGTCGAGCATCAACGAGCTGGCGTGATCGTTGTAGCAGAGGATGACGACGTCTGGATCCTCGCGTCGCTGGAACTCCTTGACCCATTCGAAGCCATCGAAAACCGGCTTCCAATAGGGTTCCTGCGTGCGACCCTGGTCGAAGGCCGCGCCGATGGCCGGTACGTGGCTGCTCGCGATGCCCGCCGTGATGCGCGCCACTAGTTCTTACCGCGAATGGACCGGTTCCCTTTGATGGGCCGACCACCCGCACGCATCATCGCGGCGTACTCGTCAGGCGTCATGCCGGTCATCGAACCGACCGCCTTTTGCGTACTCCAGCCATCGGTGTTGGAGAGCTTCACCAGGAAATAGATGTTGCCACCGAGCTCGATCAACTGGTTGAAGTCGCGGTCCCGCACGGCCTGCTTCTGCTCCGGGCTCATGCGAAAGCGATCCAGGTAGGCGCCCTCGTCCGCTCTGAATGCCTCGCGATTGGCCGCGTTCATCAACGACACACAGAACTTGTGCAGGTGATATGCCTGCCGGCTGCGCATCGCATTGAAGATGGTGGTGCCCGGAATGTCGTCGAGCTCGTCGAGCGAGTAGAGCCGCTTGCGCATGTCACTACTATAAGGCGCGGGCGAATAGGAAGGTGGTCCTAGAGGGAAGCGCTATGCTTCCAACACGTCCGCCGCTGTCGTGAGGAACTCGAGACCATGGAACTTCCCAAGTCGCGCCCCACTCGGCGTGAAATTCTCAAAACCGCCGCGCTGGCCGCGTTCGCCGCACCGGCCATTGGACAGGCACGCACGACGCCGCCACCGGCCCCGGCGGCCAAGCCGGCCACTTTCGTCCTGGTCCACGGCGCCTGGCATGGGGGCTGGTGCTGGCAGAGGGTCAGCGATCGACTCACAGCCCAGGGTCATCGCGTGTTCGCGCCCACGCTGACCGGTGTGTGTGAGCGCTCGCACCTGGATTCGCCGAGCGTCGATCTGTCGACGCAGATTCGCGACGTGGTGAACGAAATCCGATGGAAGGATCTCGAGAACGTGGTGCTCGTCGGCCATTCCTATGGCGGAATGGTGATCTCGGGCGTCGCCGAACACGTCGCGTCGAAGATCGCTTCGATCGTCTATCTGGATGCGTTCGTCCCGGCGGATGGACAGTCCATCGGCGACCTCGGCGGAAAAGTCGATGCGGGCCCTTTCACGACACCGATCCCGGCCACGCGCTTCAATGTCAACGAGGCTGACCGAGCCTGGGTAGACAGCAAGATGACGCCGCAGTCGACCGCCTGCTTCACCGAGAAGATCAAGCTCACGGGCGCTTACCAGAAGATCGCCAGGAAGGCCTATATCCGCGCAACGAAATTCGCGGGGTTCGCCAGCACGTTCGAAAGGATTCGAAGTGACGCCTCCTGGAAAACCTACACCGTTGATTGCGGGCACGACGTCATGATCGACAAGCCCGATGAGCTCACGAGCATTCTCGTGGAGGCCCGGTGAACGCAGGCGTTGCAGAGCGGCTGACCCTCGAGATCGACGAGACCACCCGCGTCTCCGCGTTGCTCCAACTACCGCCGGCCGCCACGGCGTGCTTCGTGCTGGCACACGGCGCGGGTGCCGGCATGGAGCACCCGTCCATGAGCTCGGTTGCGACGGAGCTCGCGACCCGGAACATCGCGACACTGCGCTTTCAGTTCCCCTACATGGAACGCGGCTCGCGCCGCCCCGATCCTCCGCCGCTCTGCCACGCCACCGTGCGCGCAGCCGTCGCAGAGGCCGCGCGCCGGGCGCCCAAACTACCGCTGATCGCGGGTGGCCGATCCTTCGGCGGACGCATGACCTCGCAGGCGCAGGCCATCGAGCCTTTACCGGGCGTGAAGGGCCTGGCTTTCCTGGGATTTCCGCTGCACCCGGCGGGCAAGCCGTCGGTCGAGCGCGCCGCGCACCTGGGCAAGGTGAAGATCCCCATGCTGTTTCTGCAGGGCACGCGCGACGAGCTCGCGCAACTCGAACTGTTGCAGCCAATCATCGACGGACTCGGCGCGCGCGCCACCCTGAAGCCGCTGCAGGATGCGGACCATTCATTTCACGTGCCCGCGCGCACCGGACGCAAGGACGCGCAAGTCAGGGCCGAGATGCTGGACGCACTCGCGACGTGGGTCGAACAGGCCGTCCCGAAGTAGCGGCCTTCAGTTGCAGCTCGTCAGCGAGTTGACCCACTGGGTGAGCAACGCTGCCCCCTGAGTGTCCACCTGCGCTGATCCGAGGGGCGGCATGCCATGCGCATCACGCCGGCTCATCCGCGCAATCACCACCGACCGTGCCGCAGCCCCCGGCGCAATCAGCCGCGCGTTGGCGATGCCGAGATCGCCGACCCCGGGCGCGACGTCACATGCGTGGGTGTCCGCGAGCGCAGTCGAATAACGCCAATCCATGTTGGAGGGCGTAGGGCCGTTCGGGCGATGACACTGTGAGCAGTTGGTGTGCAGGTACGAGCGCGCACGCTCGGAGAGCGTTCCCGATGTTCCCATCGGATCGGGATACGGGACCACGTCCGTGGGGTTGGCGATCGGCGTTGCCAGCGTGTTGATCGCGTTGTGCGTCAGCAGCTGGTGAGCATTGCGGCCGGTCTGCGGATACGTGATGTTGAATGCGAGTTGTTTGTTCTCGATTCCCAGCGAGCGGCCCGCCGCCTCGGTGTGACACTCCAGGCACTGGCCCCCGCTCGGATATATCCACGGCTGTCCGCCGATGGTGACCTGCTTGCCGCCGCGCACCAGCGTCGCGTCGGTTTGGGCCGTGTTCCATTCGTAGCTGTAGCCGGCCCAGAGGCCATCGGGATGACGCATGAAGAGGCGCGTCTCGATCAGGCGATCGTCGCGCCGGAAGTTCTTCATCAGCACGGTGCCGTTCGGGAAATCCCAGTCGCCCGCGGCGTTGACGGTGATGTTCTGTCCGTTCGGCAATCCGATCCAGCGTTCCTTCGCCGCGCCGTCGGACCAGAATGGCGCGTTCGGCTTGTAGGGAATCAGCCCGCTCGCGGGCAGCGTCGCGTTCGACGCGTTCACGCAGCCAGTGGCGGAGAGCTGCGTGGCCGGGCCGCCGGTGTTGCTGCCACTCGAGCCGACAATGCGCCAGAGACCGCGGTACATGTGCGCGACCATGATCTCGTGGTTTTCGTCCTCTGCAAACGTGGCGACGTTCAAGCCCGACTCGAGCGCACCCTCGGCCGTCATCGTGATCGTCCCCTGCGTGTCGTTCGGAATGTTCCAGATCCGACCGTTCGTGAAATCGCCGAAGACATAGCGGCCGACGAGCGCCGGGATCTTCGTGCCACGATAGACGATGCCTCCGGTGACGGCGTGGCCGAGCGTATGCGGGTATTGAGCGATCGGTGGGACCAGTCCCGTCTTGCTGGCGCAGGCCGCACCCGTGGCATATTTCCCGGACATGTCCTGCGTACCTTCGTAGCAGCGCCAGCCGTAGTTGCCGCCGCGCTCGACGCGACTCACTTCCTCGATATCGGTCTCGCCGACGTCGCCAACCCAGAGGTCACCGGTCCCGCTATCGAAGCCCCAGCCCCAGGGATTGCGGAAGCCCAGTGCGTAGATCTCGGGACAGCTCTGCGTGCCGAAGCCGTTCACGCCGCAGAGCTCGGTGCTCGAGGAGTATGGGTTGTCGGATGGAATGCGATAGAGCGCGCTGCCGGTAGTGCCGTTGATATCGATGCGAATCATCTTGCCGAGCAGCGTCGTCAGGCGCTGCGCATAGTCGTTGGCCGAGGAGTTGCCGTCTCCGATGCCGATGTAGAGAAAACCGTCGCGGCCGAACATGATGCGGCCGCCGTGGTGATGCTCATTGTTCTTCATGATCCTGAGGATGACGCGCTCGGAATCGGGATCGAGCGTGCGTCCGCCGTCATGCGTGGTGAATTCCGAGACCACTGAATCAGGCCCGCTGCCCAGGTGCTCAGCGCTGGTGTACGACAGGTACACACGGGGGGTGTTGGGAAAATCGGGGTGAAACGCCATGCCGAGCAGGCCGCATTCGGAGCACGTCGCATTGATGCGCGACGCCATATTGATGACCTCCGAGGAGGTCGACACGGTCGCGTTGTTGTCGAACACGCGCAGGGAGCCTAACTTCCCCACCACGAACCAGCGGCTCGCGTCGCCCGGCGCCTGCGTCATGTAGAGGGGTTGAGTCGCAGTCAACGAGAGGCTTGGAAACGCCCGCTCGACCGCGATGGTGGCGTTGCCCGTAGGACGCGCGGGCGCGATGCAGCTGGTGTTGCTGGGCCGCGCGTCCAGTCCGCTGACGGTTCCCGGAGCGGGCGTCGGAGTGGGCGTGGGGGTCGGCGTGGGGGTCGGCGTTGGAGTCGGTGTCGGGGTTGGCGTTGGCGTCGGGGTCGGCGCCGGCGTCGGGGTTGGCGTCGGGGTCGGGGTCGGGGTCGGCGCGGGCGCCGGAGTGGGCGTCGGCGCGGGTGCCGGAGCGGGCGCCGGAGCGGGAACGGGCGCCGGAGTGGGTTGGCCAGAATCTGGCGGCGGTGGGTTTTCCGTAGTTCCTACACCGTCCGAGCAGCCGGCAATCAGTACCGCGACGGCGACGGCGAATCCGCTGCGCTTCCGCAATCGCTGGAATACAGGCGCGGCAGGCTCTGTGCGGCGCGTGAAAATGGCCAGCTGACTTGCTTCGTCGTGGTATTTGGAGTTCATTCTGCTCACGCACCTGTCCCTGATGCCGACAGAATGGCGCAAGGAATGGGCGTTTGAACGCCAGACCTTTCCCTCAGACCCTATCGCCGGACGATTACACGAGGGGCGAACTACCGGGCGCGCGTCGTCCTTACGCGCGTTGTCGCCAACTACCGTCGTACTTGCTGCAACGCGTGGTCGACGTGGCGAGGCATCACACGGCTGAAAGCGGCTTCTGGCGCCTCGAGGAATACCAGCTCGTCGAACTGAGGGCGTTCGTGATCAAGCCGACGTTCCCGGAGTGATCAGCGCCTTGCGAAGCTCTTCATGCCCCGTAGCGCGCGATGTGCCGCTTGTACGCCAGCAAATGTCGCAACGCGTCGCGCGGCCGATTGGCTTTCTCGTGCAATCGGGACAGATTGAAATGCGCGTCACCCAGCAACGGGTCTTGGGCGAGCGCGTCGCGATACGCCGTCACGGCCTCGTCTTCACGACCCAGATCCTCGAGCAGCGTGGCGAGGTTGAACGACAGGATGGCGCTCGACGTCCGTGCCTGGCGGTACATCTTCTCCGCTTCCTTGAGCTTTCCATCGAGGTGAAGCAATCGTCCGAGGTTGATCCTCGCCTCGAGGTGATCTTCCTGCACGCTCAACGCGGCGAGATACGCGGCACGGGCCGCATCGACATCCGAGTCCTCGAGCAAATTTCCGCGTTGAAAGTGTTCCTGCGCGATTTCGGCCGCGGGGACCGTCCGCTTGATCTCGGCCACCGGGCGCGCGATCGGCCGGGTGGCCAGGGGCAACGCGTATTGTCCGGAGGCTTCCCATTCGCGCGCTCCTTCGCGCACCGCCACGTCTTTGCCCGACGCCGCCAACGCGATGGCCGGTAGCCGACCGGTGGGAATCGCGCCGCGGATCTCCTCCAGCGCCGCCACGATTTTCGGCGTCGACATCTTCGACGCCTTGAGTGCGCCCGCGACGCGGAGCACGGTCAGATCCTGAAAAGTGTATGGGCTCTTGCCGATGAACCCGGCTTCATTCAGCTTGCGGATGAGCGCCGGCGGGAGACCGAACAGTCTCTTGAGGTCGGCGAGGGAGTACTCCTGCATCTCACCTCATCGCCGCGATGATTTCTTGGCAGCGGCTTCTCCCGACGCCGATGCTTTCTTGGGCGCCTTGCGCTCCTTCGTCTCGGCCGCCTTGCCGCCGCGCGCGTTCAAGCTCGCCTTCAGCACTTCCATCAGGTCGACCACGTTGGAGACGCCTTCGACGGCCGGCGGCTCGGCGAAGGACACTTCCTTGCCCTCCACTTTCCGCTGCACCGCCGCCTCGACACGAGCTTTGTGCTCGTCGACGTATTCATTGGGATCGAAACGCTTGGCCGCGAGCTGATCGATCAGCTGATTCGCGAGCTTGAGTTCCGCGTCCGACACCGGAGCCGACTCGACACCCAGGTCCTTGATCGATCGCACCTCCGCCTGGAAGTGCAGCTGGTGCATCGCGATGCCGTCGTCCATCGGGCGCAGGACCACGATGTGCTCCTTGCCGCGCGAGATCCAGCGGCCCACCGCGCACTGCTTCGCCTTCTTGAGCGCCGTCGCCAGCAGCGAATACGGCTTCGCCCCGCCCTTGTCGGGCGCCAGGAAGTAAGTCCCGTCGAAGTAGACAGGATCGACCGAATCGAGTGGCACGAACTGCGTGATGTCGATGGTGTGCGTCGTGGTGTCCTCGAGCGCCTTCAGCTCCTCGGCGGTGAACATCACGTACTGGCCTTTCGCGAACTCGTAGCCCTTGGTCATCTCGGAGCGCTCGACCAGCGCGCCGTCGTTGACCGCGACGTATTGTTGTTTGACGCGCGAGCCATCGCGCTGACGCAGCAGGTTGAACGAGATGCGCTCACTCGAGCTCGTGGCCGAGTAGAGCTTGACCGGGATCGCGACGAGGCCGAACGAGATCGTGAGCGAAGCGATGGAGCGGGCATTGCTAGGCATGTGGGCACCGACAGGCGACGATTGAGCGGGCGGACAATGTACCCCGGCCGCAGTTAAGTGCTGCAAGCTATTGACAATAAATACTTTTCCTACGGCCAAACAGGCGAAGTCGGGACATCCCTTGGCGTCCGCGCTGACATGAGTGCCCCGAAGCGCGCATCCTAAAGTGCCCCATGAAGAAGACTACGGCGCAGCTCGAGAAGTATCGGGCGAAGCGCGATTTCACCAAGACGAAGGAGCCAAGCGGCGCGCGCAAGGTGCTGCCCGCGGAGCATCGTCGCTTCGTGATCCAGAAGCACGCCGCGAGTCACCTTCACTGGGACTTTCGCCTCGAGCTGAACGGCGTCTTCAAATCGTGGGCCGTGGCCAAGGGTCCCTCGGTGGATCCGGCGGACAAACGACTGGCCGTCGAAGTGGAAGACCATCCGCTCGACTACGGCGACTTCGAAGGAACGATTCCGAAGGGCGAGTACGGCGGTGGCACCGTGCAGATGTGGGATCGCGGGTTGTGGGCACCGCAAGGCCCGAAGACACCAGAGGACGCGATCGCGGCCGGCGACTTCAAGTTCGTGCTCGCGGGTGAGCGGCTCAAGGGTAGTTGGGTGCTGGTGCGCATCAAGAACAACCGCGGTCGCGACACACGCACGAACTGGCTGCTGATCAAACACAAGGACGAATACGCGCAGCCGGGCGGGACGGAGGAGCTGATCGCGGAGGATCGCTCGGTGGCCTCAGGTCGCACGATGGACCAGATCGCGCGCGGGGTCGGGAAGCCGCCGCGGCCGTTCATGCTGGCGGGGGCGGAGGGCGCGAATGCAGTGTGGCATTCGAATCGGGCGGAGCCCAAGCCGGTGGCGCAGAAACCAGCGCCGAAACCCACACCGAAGCCGGCAGCTAACAAGCCTGTTCGACTGAAAGCCGTGCCGGAGTTCATCGAGCCGCAGTTCGCCAAGATCGTCGAACGCCCGCCCGCTGGCGCGGGATATGCGCACGAGATCAAGTTCGATGGCTACCGCGTGCAGGTGCGCGTGCAGAGCCACAAGGTGCAGATCCGTACGCGCACCGGGCTCGACTGGACGAAGAAATTCGCGGCCGTCGCCAAGGCCGCGAAGACCCTCCCCGACGGCATCTACGATGGCGAGATCTGCGCGCTCGACGACGACAACCTGCCGAGCTTCGCGCTGTTGCAGGCGGCGTTGTCGGAAGGCGAATCCGTGGGCCTGGTGTTTTTCGCCTTCGACCTGCTGGTCGATGGCAAGGAAGATATCCGCGCACTGCCCCTATCCACCCGCAAGGAGCGCTTGAAGGCCCGGCTCGAGGAAGCCGACGCGGGTGACACGATTCGCTACGTCGAGCATTTCGAAACCAGCGGCGCCGAGATGTGGGCTTC
>Ga0070665_100004357_pt1 | contig 14891 bp, 15 predicted proteins | sample KBSS13metaG_FD_65862 | JGI IMG/M metagenome (GOLD analysis project Ga0070665, IMG submission 65862) | Switchgrass rhizosphere microbial communities from Kellogg Biological Station, Michigan, USA - KBS S1-3 metaG | ecosystem: Host-associated > Plants > Roots > Rhizosphere > Soil ... | reverse complement strand
CGCGGCGTGAGCGCACGCGCGGTCATGGCCGAGCTGTTCGGACGCGTCGACGGCTGCGCCCACGGCCGCGGCGGGTCGATGCACCTGCTCGACGTCGGGCGCAACTTCCTCGGCGGCTGGGGCATCGTCGGCGGGCAGATGCCCGTCGCGACCGGCGTGGCGCTCTCCATCGCCCGCGGCGACGACGAACAGGCGGTGCTCTGCGAGCTCGGCGACGGCGCGACGAACATCGGCGCGTGGCACGAGTCGCTGAACCTCGCCGGCGTGTGGCGGCTGCCGATCGTCTTCCTCGTCATGAACAACGTCTACGGCATGGGGACGAGCGTCGAGCGCGCGTCGGCCGAGCCGGAGCTCTACAAGCGCGCCGCGGCATACCGCATGCGGGGCGAGCGCGTCGACGGCAACGACCTCGAGGCGGTCATCGAGGCCTCCGAGGAGCTGCTCGCCAACGCGCGCCGCGACCGCGAGCCCGCCGTCCTCGAGCTCATGACGTACCGCTACCGCGGCCACTCCGTCGCCGACGCGGGGCTCGCCTACCGCACGAAGGACGAGATCTCCGAGCACCGCGCCGAGGACGACCCGATCGAGCTGCTCGGCCGCAAGCTCGTCGAGCGCGAGCTCGTCGACGAGGACGGCCTCGAGGAGCTCCGGGCGCGGGCCAAGGAGAAGGTGAAGGACGCGGTCGCATTCGCCGAGGACAGCGACGCGCCCGACGTCGACTCGCTCGCCGAGCACGTCTACGGCGACCCGGCGTACCAGGAGCAGTTCGCGCGGATGCGGCCCGGCAGCCCGTTCGGCGAGACGACCCTGGTCTTCGAGCGGGGGCTTTCGTCTTGAGCGGCGAGACGGAGACGATGAGCTACCGCGAGGCGCTGCGCCTCGCGCTCGCCGAGGAGCTGCGCCGCGACGAACGCGTCTTCCTCATGGGCGAGGAGGTCGGCGTCTTCGAGGGCTCCTACAAGGTCACCGCGGGGCTCCTGGACGAGTTCGGCGAGGACCGCATCCGCGACACGCCGATCTCCGAGGAGGGCTTCGTCGGGGCGGCGGTCGGCGCGGCGATGGCCGGCCAGCGGCCGGTCGTCGAGATCATGACGCTGAACTTCATCCTCATCGCGATGGACCAGATCGTGAACCACGCGGCCAAGATCCGGTACATGTTCGGCGGCGAGGCCGGCTGCCCGCTCGTCATCCGCACGCCCAACGGCGCCGGCAACCAGCTCACCGCGCAGCACTCGCAGAGCTTCGAGGGCTGGTTCGCCCACGTGCCCGGGCTCAAGGTCGTCGCGCCGTCGAACCCGCGCGACGCGAAGGGGCTGCTGAAGGCCGCGATCCGCGACGAGGACCCGGTGCTCGTCATCGAGAACCTGCCGATCTACAAGCAGAAGGGCGAGGTCCCGCTCGACGAGGACTTCACCACCCCGATCGGGCGCGCGGAGATCGCGCGCGAGGGGACCGATCTGACGATCGTCTCGCACTCCTACGCGACCGTCCGCGCGCTGAAGGTGGCCGAGCAGCTGGCCTCCGAGCACGAGATCGAGGCGGAGGTCGTCGACCTGCGCTCGCTGCGCCCGCTCGACGTGGAGACGGTCGCCGAGTCCGTGGCCCGGACCAACCGCGTGCTGTGCGTCGAGGAGGGCTGGCCGAGCTACGGCGTGACGGCGGAGATCGCCGCGCGCGTGCAGCACGCGTGCTTCGACGACCTCGACGCGCCGGTCGAGCGCGTCGGGATGGCCGAGGTCCCGATGCCGTACGCGAAGAACCTCGAGAACGCGACGCTCCCGGGCGAGGACAAGGTGCTCGCCGCGGCGCTCGCGACGCTCGACATGGGGCCGCGGCGGTAGCTAGTCGCCGGTGGCGACGGGGCGGTCGGGATCCGACGCCCACGCCGACCACGAGCCCGGGTACAGCACGGCGTCGTACCCGGCGAGCTGCAGCGCGACGATGTCCTGCACGGCCGAGATCCCCGAGCCGCAGTAGGCGCCGACCTCGACGCCGTCGCGGACGCCCAGCGCCTCGTAGCGGGCCTTGAGCACCGCCGGCGGTAGGTAGCGGCCGTCGGGGCCGAGGTTCCCGGTTGCGGGCGCGTTGCGCGCCCCGGGGATGTGGCCGGGGACGCGGTCGTACGGCTCGATCTCGCCGCGGAATCGCTCGGGCGCCCTGGCGTCGAGCAGCAGGCCGTCGCGCGCGAGAGCCGCGGCCTCGTCGGGGCCGAGCGTCGGCATGCCGCCGCCGGTCAGCACGATGTCGCCGGGCGCGGTGATCACCTCGCCGCTCTCCAGCCCGCCCTGCCAGGCGGGCAGGCCGCCGTCGAGGATCCGCACGTCCTGCACGCCGCCCCAGCGCAGCGTCCACCACGCGCGGGCGGCGCCGAGGCCCGAGCCGCCGTCGTAGACGACCACGCGGTCGCCGTCGTTCAGCCCCCAGCCGCGCGCGGCGGCCTGCAGCTCGCGCAGCCCGGGGAGCGGGTGACGGCCCTCCTCGGGCGGCCCGTGGGACGAGAGGTCCGCGTCGAGGTCGACGAACACGGCGCCGGGAAGATGGCCCTCGAGGTACGCGGGACGGCCGTTCGGACCGCCGAGCTCCCAGCGGACGTCGAGCAGCCGCGCGCCCGCCGGCAGCGCGTCGGCCGACGCCAGGACCGTCATCGCTCGGCCCAGGCCGCCACGAGCTGGCGCGCGATGGCCTCGCGCGGCGGCAGCCAGAAGTCGATGCCCGCGGGCGGCTCGCGCTGCTCGGGGGTCCACGGGATGTCGGGCGCGGCGTGCGCCGCGACGATCTCCTCGCGCGAGAACCAGCGGACCGCCTCGAGCTCCGCGTCGCGCGTGGTCGGCTCGCCGCCCGCGTACGTCGCGTGGAAGCCGAGCATGAGGTTCGCGGGGAACGGCCACGGCTGGCTGGAGATGTAGGTCACGTCGGAGACGGCGACGCCGGACTCCTCGTCGACCTCGCGCGCGACGGCCTCCTCGAGCGACTCGCCCGGCTCGACGAACCCGGCGAGGCACGACCAGCGCTTCGCCGGCCAGATCGCCTGGCGGCCCATGAGCGCGCGGTCCTCCCCGTCGGTGACGAGCACGATGATCACCGGGTCGGTCCGCGGATGGTGCTGGTGACCGTGGGCGGTGCAGACCATGAGGTGGCCCGCCTCCGCCTGGCGGTTGGGCGAGCCGCAGACGCCGCAGAACCGCGAGCGCCGCTGCCACTCGGTGAGCGCGGTGGCGTAGGCGAGCAGCGCGGCGTCGGCGCCCGGCAGCGCCGCCGACGTCTCGCGCAGCCCGGCGACACGGGTCCCCGGCGGGCGGTCGATCTCGTCGAGGCCGATCACGAAGATCGGCGTGTCGCCCTGGAGGCCGAGCAGCGTCGGCGTGTCGTCCAGCGTCGGCGACAGCAGCGCGGCGGTCGGCTCGTCGCCCTCGGCCACGAGGACGCCCTCGCGGCCGACGACGACGGCGCGAGCGGCAGGATCGGTCAGGCGTGCGCGGACCCAGTCCTGGTCGGCGCGGTGCTCGCCGACCCGGTCCAGCGTCCCTCCGGCGAACGTGTTGGCACCCATCGCCCCGGGACCCTACAACCGGTCAGGCCCCAGCTAGGGTTCGGGCCGTGCAGCCCTCCATCGACGTCTTCGGCATCTCGCTGAAGACCTTCGGGATCTTCTTCGCGCTGAACTTCATCGCCTGGGGCATGGTCAGCGCCCGGCGCCTGAAGGAGCTCGGCCGCCCGGAGGAGTGGGCGTACGAGATGGTGCTCGTCGCGGTCGCCGGCGGGCTGATCGGGGCGAAGCTCTACTACGTCATCCAGCACGGGGCCGACTTCACGTTCTCCGGCCTCGTCAGCGGGTCGGGGCTCGTCTGGTACGGCGGGCTGCTCGGCGGCGTGGTCTTCATGCTCGTCTGGGCGCAGTGGCGCGGCTTCCGGAACCTGTACCTCGCCGACATCGCAGGGATCTGCATCCCGCTCGGGTACGCGATCGGCCGGATCGGCTGCCAGGTGTCCGGCGACGGCGACTACGGGACGGCGTCGAGCCTGCCGTGGGCGATGGCGTACCCGGACGGCACCGTGCCGACGACGACCGAGGTCCACCCCACGCCGATCTACGAGACGTTCGCGATGGGCATCCTGGCGCTGGGGCTGTGGCACCTGCGCGACCGCGTGCGCCCCGGGGTGATCTTCGCCCTGTACCTCGTGCTCGGAGGGCTGGAGCGGTTCCTCGTGGAGTTCATCCGCCGCAACGGCGACTCGTTCGCCGGGCTCACCGCAGCGCAGCTGTGGAGCGTGGCGATGATGATCGGCGGGCTCGCGTGGATCGCCGTGGTCGCGCGACGCGACGGACTCGGCGCCGGGCGTCAGCCGGCGATGGCGTAGGCGCGCTGCAGCCCTACGGCAGCTCGTAGCCGGCCAGGTCCAGGCAGACCACGCAGTACGGCCACGGCGGGTTCCAAGGCCATCCCGTGACATCTTTGCCGCACAGGGCCGTGTCGGGATCCTCGTCGGTGACGATGTGGCATATCTTCTCGCCGTCCCCCGAGGGGCCGTTGACGCGTTCGCGCGTCGGGTTGCGAGCCGGCGACGCCATACCATGCAGGTGTATCGGATCGCACCCGGTCCCGCCAAGAGTTCGGGTACCCTAACGCGATGTTTGCACGGTCTGGGATGCTGCAGGACATGAGGAGTTTCGGACGATGAGCGACACGACGCCGAGCGGGAGCAGGAGCGACCACCTCCGGGCGTCGCCCCCGCTCCTGCCGATCGCGTCGCTCGACAAGCTGACGCGGGTGCACCACCTGGTGCCCGTCGCGATCTACGTGCCCGCGATCCTCGTGCTCCTCGTGCTCGGCGTCGGTCGCACGTCGGCGCTCGGCGCGGCCGGCCTCTTCGCGGCCGGCTACCTCATGTGGACGCTCGCCGAGTACTGGATCCATCGGGTCGTGTTCCACTTCGAGCCCGAGGACGGCTGGGGCGCGAAGGTCCACTTCCTCATCCACGGCGTGCACCACGAGCACCCGAACGACCCGCTGCGGCTCGTCATGCCGCCGTTGGCGTCGCTCCCGCTCGCGATCGCGTTCGCGCTGGCGTACCGCTGGGTCTTCGGCGCCGAGATGTGGATGCCGGTCACCGCCGGGTTCCTCGCCGGCTACGTCATCTACGACGAGCTCCACTACCTGCTGCACCACTACGTGCCGACGAACCCGATCGGCAGGCGCTTGCGCGAGCTGCACATGCGACACCACTTCCAGGACGACACGCGGGGCTTCGGCATCAGCGCGCCGTACTGGGACAGGGTGTTCCGGACGAACGTCCGGACGAAGCGCCGCTAGCCGCCGTCAGACTGAGGGCGTGCCCGAGCGCCCCACCCCAGAGCCGACGCGCCTGCTCGCGCCGGAGGCGTTCCGGCTGTTCCTCGTCGAGGTGCTGCTGTCGACCGTGCCCTTCGCGGCGGTCGTCATCGCGCTCGCGATCCTCCTCGCCGGCGGGGCCCTCGGGTTCGCGATCACCGCCGTGGCCGTCCTGGCGGTGATCGTCGCGGCGGCCGTGGTGCCCCGGCTGCGGATGGCCCGCTTCCGCTTCGAGGTCCGCGAGGACGAGATCGACCTGCGCCACGGCATCGTCATCGAGACGCGCACGCTCGTCCCGATGGTCCGGGTGCAGCACGTCGACACGCGCCGCACGCCCGTGTCGCGCTACTTCGGCCTCGCGGCCGTCGCCTTCCACACGGCGGCCGGGGCGACAGAGATCCCGGCGCTGCGCGAGGCCGACGCCGCGGCCATCCGCGACCGGATCGCCGACCTCGCGCTGCAGCCGGAGGTGCTGTAGTGGCGGACGGGCCCGCGGCGGTCGTCCCCGAGCCGCTGCGCACGCCGCGGCGCATGCACGCCGGCGGCATCCTCATCGAGGCCCTGCGCAGCCTGCGCGAGATGGGGATCCCGCTCATCATCGCCATCGTCGTCGGGGCCGGTGCGGGCAACGCGCGCGGCCTCCTCTACGGCGTTGCCGGCCTGGTGCTCGTCGTCGTCACCGGCCTCGTCCGCTGGTACACGACCTCCTGGTCGCTGGACGGGAACGCGCTCCACCTCCGCACCGGGCTGCTGTCGCGCAACGAGAAGGTCATCCCTCGCGAGCGGATCTCCTCGCTCGACACGACCCAGGGCCCGCTGCAGCGCGTGTTCGGCGTGCTCGAGCTGCGCGTGCAGACGCCGGGCGGCGGCCGTCACGCGGAGATCGTGCTGCGGGCCGTCTCGCGCCGCGACGCGGAGACGCTGCGGCGCGCCCTCGGGCACGCGGCCGAGGCCGCGCCGACACCCGACGCCCGGCTGCGCCTCGCGCCGGGGACCCTCCTCGTCGCCGCGCTCACCGCGCCGCAGCTCGGCGTGCTCCTGCCCATCGCAGGCGGCATCGCCGCCGCGGCGCAGGACGTCATGGGCAACGTCTCGCGCCAGACGTTCGACGGCCTCCCCGACACCGTCGGCCAGTGGCTGCTCGTCGGGGCGGGCGTCGTCGCCCTCGCGTGGCTGCTGTCGATCGCGGGGGCGGTCGTGACGTTCGCCGGCTTCGAGGTCGTCCGCGACGGCGATCGCCTGCGCACCCGCAGCGGGCTGTTCGCGCGGCGCGCGGCGACGCTCCCGCTCAGCCGCGTGCAGGGCGTGCGCATGGTCGAGGGACTGCTGCGCGAGCCGTTCGGGCTCGCGACCCTCCGGGTCGAGACCGCAGGCTACGCCGGCCAGGGCGCCGTGACGCAGACGCTGTTCCCACTCGTGCGGCGCCGCGACGCCGCCGCGGTGATCGAGCGCCTGGTGCCCGCGCTCGCCGGCTCGCTGGACGCGCTGGAGCCGGCGCCCGCCCGCGCGCGCCGGTCCTATCTCATCGGCCTCGTGCTGCTCGCGGTCGCCGTCTGCGCGCTCATCGCGATCGCATGGCGCGACGCCTGGCCTGCGATCCCCGTGCTCCTGGCGCTCGCCGCGGCGCTGGGCGAGCTGCGCTTCCGCGCGGCGGGCTGGCGCCTGGACGACGGGCGCGTCGTGCTGCGCTCTCGCCACGTCGGGCGCTCGACGCTCGTGGCGAGCACCCGCCGCCTGCAGGAGCACGGCACGCGCCAGACGCCCCTGCAGCGCCGCAGGCGCCTGGCGGACGTCACCGTCGCCGTCGGCTCGCGCCGCCGCGCGCGTGTGCGCCACCTCGAGGCGTCGACGGCCCACAGGCTGCTGGGTCTCCTGCGGCCTTCCTAGACTCCTGGGGTGCGAACGTTCTGGCGGCTGCTCGGGTTCCTGCGGCCCTTTCGGAGCGGCGTCATCTGGTCGCTCGTGCTGGCCGGGGCCGCGACCGGAGGGACCGTTGCGATCCCTGCGCTCACGGGCATGGCCGTCGACGCCATCCAGGGCGGGGACAGCAGCAGGCTCCGCATGCTCGGGCTGCTCATCGCCGTCGCCGGCCTCGCGCGGTGGATCCTCAGCGTCGCGCGGCGACTCGTCGCCGGGCGGGTCTCCCTCAACGTCGAGCAGCTGCTGCGGCAGACGCTCTACGACCATCTGCAGTCGCTGGAGCTCGGGTTCTTCGACCGCCAGCAGACCGGTCAGCTCATGTCGCGTGCCACCGTCGACCTGCAGTCCGTGCGCTTCTTCCTCGGCTACGGGCTCGTCTGGATCCTGCAGGCGGCGCTCACCATCTCCTTCACCGCGGTCGCGATGATCGTCATCGACCCGATCCTCGCGATCATCGCGCTGAGCCCCGTCCCCTTCGTCGTCTGGGTGTCGGCCCGCTACGGGCAGCGCTCACGACCCGCGCTGCAGGAGGTGCAGCAGCGCATCGCGGAGCTGACGGCGAACGCCGAGGAGGACATCGGCGGCGTCCGCGTCGTGAAGTCCTTCGCGCAGGAGAACCGCCGCTACGCGAACTTCGAGCGCTCCGCGAGCCGCGTGTTCAGCCAGCAGATGGTGTCGACCCGGATCGCCGCGTTCTACAACCCGCTCATCGGCTTCCTGCCCCAGATCGGCCTCGCGTTGCTGCTCGTCGTCGGCGGGCGCCAGGTCATCAACGGGAACACCTCGCTCGGCGACTTCACCGCCTTCTACACCTACCTGCTCGCGCTCCTCGGCCCGATGCGCACGCTGGGCATCTCGCTCGGCCTCGCCCAGCGCGCCACGGCGTCAGGCGCCCGGCTGTTCCAGATCCTCGACCGCGCGCCCGAGCTCGTCGCGCCGGCCGATGCCCCGCCTCTGCCCGTCGGGGCGGGCGACGTGCGCCTCGACCACGTCACCCTGCGCTACGAGGACGCCACCGCGGAGGCGCTGCACGACGTCAGCCTGCACGTGCAGGCCGGCACGACGCTGGCGCTCGTCGGCGGCACCGGCTCGGGCAAGACGTCGCTCGTCGCGCTCCTCGCGCGCCTCTACGACCCCACGGAGGGCACGATCAGCATCGACGGCGCCGACGTCCGCGAGGTCGACCTCCGCTCGCTGCGCGGCCAGATCGCGATCGTCGACGACAACCCCTTCCTGTTCTCGGCGAGCGTCAGGGACAACATCGCCTACGCGCGCCCGGATGCGACCGACGAGGACGTCGAGCTCGCGGCCCGCCGCGCCCAGGCGCACGAGTTCATCGCGCGGCTGCCCGACGGCTACGCGACGCGCATCGGCGAGCGCGGGCTCACGCTCAGCGGCGGTCAGCGACAGCGCGTCGCCATCGCCCGCGCGCTCGTCGCCGATCCCCGGATCCTCGTGCTGGACGACGCGACGTCATCGGTCGATGCGTCCACCGAACAGCACATCAAGGAGGCGCTCCGCGAGGCGATGGCCGGGCGCACCACGTTCATCATCGCCCACCGGCTGTCCACCATCGCCCTGGCGGACGAGATCGCGGTACTCGAAGACGGACGTCTCGTCGCCAAGGGCACGCACGACGAGCTGCTGCAGACCGACTCGCTGTACCGCGAGATCGTCGAGAAGGGCCTGCCCGACCAGGTCTTCCTCACGCGCAACCCGGCCGAGCGTCAGGCGGCAGGGCTGTGACCGCCGCACGGGACATCCGCCGCCGGATCCGCGAGAGCGGCGGTCGCGGCCGCAAGGTCCGCGCACTGCTGGAGATGCTGCGGCCCTATCGCGGTCGGGCGATCCTCGCCGTCGTCGCGATGACGGCCGCGACCGCGGCGTCGCTGGCGCCGGCACCGCTGGCCAAGACGGCGATCGACTCCGGCATCATCGCGAAGGACCTCTCGACGCTGGACCTCGTGGTCGTCGCGTTCGTCATCAGCGCGATCGTCTACTGGGGCGCGAGCTACGCGCAGACGTTCCTCGTCAACTGGGTCGGAGAGCGTGCGCTGCGCGACCTGCGGATGCGGATCTTCGGGCACCTGCAGGCGATGCCCGTCGGCTTCTTCGAGACGCGTCAGACGGGCGTGCTCATCTCGCGCATGACGAACGACGTCCAGGCGCTGGACTCGCTCGTCACCGACTCGGTGGTGACGCTCTTCACCTCGACGCTGACGCTGCTGGGCACGATCGTGATCCTGCTCCTGCTCGACGTGCAGCTCGCGCTGCTGACGTTCCTGATCATCCCTGTGGTCGGGCTCGCGTCGTTCGTCTTCCGGGTCATCTCGACGGACGCGTACCGCCGCACGCGCGAGACGATCGGCGCGATCACCGCCTACCTGCAGGAGACGCTGTCGGGGATCCGCGTCGTGCGCACGTTCGGGCAGGAGCCGCGCCACAAGGCCGAGTTCGCCTCCCTGAACGAGGCCAACCGGGACGCGAACATGACGACCGTCAACCTGAACGCCGCGTACTTCCCCGCCGTCGAGCTCGCGGGCGCGCTCGCGACCGTCGCCGTGGTGCTCTACGGCGGCAACCAGGCGATCCAGGGCGAGGTGTCGATCGGCGTCCTCGTCGCGTTCGTCGCCGCGCTGAACGGCTTCTTCGACCCGATCCAGCAGCTGTCGCAGGTCTACACGACGTACCAGTCCGGCATGGCGGCGCTCGACAAGATCTTCGAGCTGCTCGCCGTCGAGGCCGACCTCGTCGACAACCCGGACGCGATCGAGCTGCCGCGGGTGCGCGGGGCACTGGAGTTCCGCGACGTGTCGTTCCGCTACGGCGACGGCGCCTACGCGCTGCGGGACATCTCGCTGTCGGTGCCGCCCGGGCAGACGGTCGCGCTCGTGGGCTCCACGGGCGCGGGCAAGTCGACGTTCGCCAAGCTCGTGGCGCGCTTCTACGACCCGACCGAGGGCGCCGTGCTCGTCGACGGGCACGACCTGCGCGACGTCACGCAGGCGTCCTTGCGCGAGCAGCTCGGCGTCGTGCCGCAGGAGGGCTTCCTGTTCAGCGGGACGATCAGGGAGAACATCGCGTTCGGCAGGCCCGACGCGACGCTCGAGGAGGTCAGGGCCGCCGCGCGCGCCGTCGGCGCGGACGAGCTCATCTCCGCGCTCTCGGACGGCTACGACACGCAGGTGGGCGAGCGCGGCGTGTCGCTGAGCGCGGGCCAGCGCCAGCTCATCGGCTTCGCCCGCGCGCTCGTGTCCGATCCGCGGCTGCTCATCTTCGACGAGGCGACCTCGAACGTCGACCTGCGCACCGAGGACCGCATCGAGGCCGGCCTGCGTCGGCTGCTGGCCAACCGCACCGCGATCGTCATCGCGCACCGCCTGTCGACCATCCGCCAGGCGGGGCGCATCGTCGTCATGGAGCAGGGCCGGATCGTCGAGCAGGGCACCCACGAGGAGCTACTGGCCGCGCAGGGCGCCTACTGGCGCCTGTATCGCGACTGGAACCAGCAGGCGAGCTGACGGGAGCTAGGATCCCGGGCCATGCTGGCCGACCTCGACGACGCCCGCGAGGCGCTCGACTACTGGGAGACGCGCGCGACGCGCCTGCCGCGACTCGCGGTGCGGGATCGCCGCGAGGCGCGCGAGATGGCGGTCCGCAGCCGCGCCTGGGTGACCGAGGCCGAGCGCGACGCCTACGGGCGCGGCCTGCCTGGCGCGCTGCTGCTCATGGCGACCGAGATGCGCCTGCCCGAGACCGCGCGCCACACCGGCCGCCAGGTCGCCCGCCGGGCGCGGCAGGTGGCGATCCTCGTCGTCGTGGCGGTGCTCGCGGTCCTGGCCGCGACGACGATCGCCGTCGTGGCGCTCATCGTGGCCCTGCTCGGCGCGCTCTAGCGCTCAGACGCCGCGGACGGAGCGGAACCGCTCGTCCGACAGGCTGCGGAGCATGTCGGCGACGACGGCCATCCGCTCGGCCGCCGCGAGGAGCTCAGGGGCCGTCCGCACGACCGGGACGCCCGCCTCCCGGTCGCGCCGGACGTCCTCGATGGCCTGGATCTGCCAATCGCGCCACTGGCGCAGCGCGCCGACGAGCGCCCCCTCGTCCCGGACGTGCACGACGAACGAATCCCTCGGATCGTCCGTGTGCCAGCCGAGGTCGTCGAGAAGCCAGAACGCGCACTCCACCCGCCGCCGTCGGGCGGACTGCTCCTCCGGGTCCTCCGGATCGAGCTTGAACCCGTCGGCCGCCCAGTCGCCGAGCTCGAGATCGATGACGAGTCGCTGCAGCACGCTGCGCTGTGTGCGGTCGAGCGCCAGCGACCGCACCCCGCTCTCGGACTCGATCCTCCCATCGGTCCTCGGTCGGGGGCGCACGTGCATACCGTGCCCTCGATCGTGTCGAAAGGCACTCGGACATTCGCCTAGCGCCGATGCGCCGGGTTATGGTGCCGTGTCCGCCTCCGCGGGGTCGCCGAAGCCGTGATCCTGCATGAACCGCCCCGCCCCGACGGCGAGCGCGGCGCAGCCCACCCCCCACGCGGCGAGGACCCAGACGTACACGTGGGGCGACATCACAGTGTGCAGGCGGTGCAGCGCGAAGGTCGCGATGAGCAGCAGGACACGCACCGCGCCGCCGACCCGGTTGCCGGGCGCGAGGAAGACGCGGGTCCCGAGCAGGTAGATGCCCAGCCCGACCGAGGCGAGCGTGTAGGCGATCGGCGGCGGGTCCTCCTCGAGCAGCAGCCCGAGGCCCGCGGCCATCAGGAGCAGCGCGAAGCACGGCAGCATGTGCCCGACGGCGAAGATCGCCCGCGCCATCGTCGGCGAGCCGCCGGACGCCTCGAGCACCCGCAGGTTGATGTCGGCGGCCGCGTCGAAGTACAGCCACCACAGCGCCGCCGCGAAGATCATCGCCGCGACGAGCGCGGCCCAGCCGTCGAACGTCGCGACGTGCCCGTCGATCGCGGCCTGCCCCGCCTCGACCACGACCTCGCCGAGCAGGATGATGACGAACGCCCCGAACCGCTCCGCGAAGTGATGCGGATCGAGCGCCTCGTCCGCGTCGGTCGGCCGGAGCGCCTGCAGATCACGCGTGCGGCCCCGCTCGCGCACCGCGCTGCGGTCCTCGTGCAGCAGCGCGCTCGACTCGCCGGTGATGGCGATCCCCCAGAGCACGTAGCGCCACGGCTCGGGCACCCAGATCGAGACCGTGAACAGCGAGGCGGAACCCAGCATCGCCTGCACGATGCGCCGACGGAGGGCCTCCCGGCCCTGCCCGGTGATCACGTGCGCCGAGGCGAGCACGATGCGCGCCGCAGCGAGGCTGAGCGCGAACGCCGTGCTGGCCCCCACGGACGCCGGGGCGATCGCGACGGCGGCCACGCCGACCGGGACGCTGCCGGCCAGGAACAGCAGCCGCTCGCGCGGCACGTCGGCCCCGAGCCGGTTGTAGAGGACCGCGAAGCCGATCCAGGTCCACCACAGGGCGACGAACAGGCCCAGCGCGACCCAGACGCTGTGCATCCTCGGCTCGTCGACGATCACCTCGGCGAGCTGGCTCACGGCCAGCACGAACACGAGGTCGACGTAGAGCTCGACCCACGAGACCCGCTTGCCCGACTCGGCCGCCGCCACTACGCCATCACGGCTCGACGACGAGCTTCACCCCCGGCGAGCTCGTCTGTCGCTTCCAGGCGTCCGCGACGCCGTCCAGCGGGATGCGCTCGACCTCGACCTCCAGGCGGCCGGCGTTGGCGTGCTCCGCCATCGTCTCGTAGGCCGCGCGCTTGTCCTCCGGCGGCACACCGAAGATCGTCATGCCGAGCACGTCGAGCGTCTTGCCGCGGACGAGCGCCGACGGCACGACGGCGGTCGCACCGGCGGACTGCCCGATCTGCACGAGCCGGCCGCGCGCGTTCATCGCGTCGAGCGCCGCGACGGCGGGCTCGCCCCACACGGGGTCGACCACGACGTCCACCCCACCGCCCGCCGCCTCGCGGATTGCGGTCGCGAGGTCGTCGACGGCGCCGATCTGGACGGTGGCGTCGGCGCCCTGCTGGAGCGCGCGGTCGAGGCGCTCCTCGGAGCGCGCTGCGGCGACGACCCGGCCCGCGCCCAACAGCTTGGCCGCCTGCACCGCGACCTGCCCGACGACGCCGCCCGCGCCCAGCACGAGGGCCGTCTCCCCCTGGCGCAGCTGCGCGCGGAAGTCGAGTGCGAGCCACGCGGCGAGGCCGGAGATGCCGAGCACGACCGCGAGCCCCGGATCCAGTCCTTCCGGGCACCCGTAGGTCAGCGCCGGGTCGATCAGCGCCCGCTCGGCGAACGACCCGTAGGGCGCGACCGGCGTGTCGAAGTACACGGTGCGCCCGTCGGCCAGCCGGGCGATCCCCTCCGTGCCCACGACGCTGGGCAGCGGCGGGTTGCCCCCGTAGAAGTGGCCGGACGCCTTGAGGATGTCGACCGGGTTCAGGCCGGCGGCGAGGACGTCGACGACCTCCTGCCCGTCGCCGGGCCGTGGGTCGTCGAACTCGCCGATCTCGGGCGGCTGCCCGAACTCCCTGAGGATCGCTGCGCGCATTCGCGGGACCCTAGACCACGGGCGGCGGATCGCCCTCCACGCTCGCGGGCAGCATCGGATCCCACTCGCACACGATGCACGCGTGGCGGAACGCCGAGCGCGCGAACTCCACTGCGTCCGCGTGCGGGTCGGCGGCCGTGCGCACGTCCTCCTGATCGAGGATGAACTCGCCCAGCTCGCCGTCCCAGTGCGCCGCCGCCGGCGACAGCGTGGCGGTCTCGAAGCCGTCGCGCGCGGGATGCGCGTACGCGTAGAAGGCGGCCTTGCCGTACCGCGCGTCGCCCGGCCACCATCCGACGGCGACCTCCTGGGCGTCCATCGCGTTGCGCATGATGAAGTCGCTCGCCGGCGGGTCGGCGGGGGCGCCGGAGAACAGGTTCACCGCGAGGTCGAACGAGCCCCACCATGCGTTCACCGGCGTCGAGCGGCCGCGGTACGGCGCGCGGAACTCCGCTAGGACGAGCGCGGCGCGCGTCGCCGCGGCGAAGTACGTCGCGATCTGGGCAGGGTCGTAGGTCGCGTGCTCGTCGTCCTCGTCGAAGGGGACGGTCCACGGGACCTCCTGCGGGTTCATCGCGATCTCGAACGTCCCCACCAGCATGTGCAGCGCGCCGACCAGCTCACGCGTGACCTCGCCCACCGACCGATCGGGGCCCAGCACGATCCGCACCGACCGGCCGTCGCTGTGCTCGGCCACCGCCTGGTGCGCCTGCAGATCCAGCGCCACGACGAACGCGCCCGACCCGTCGGGCGCACGCAGCGGCGGCGTCTCCCAGCCTCGCGCGGTGAGCCGCAGCGCCGCGTGCTGCAGCTGCGGCTCGGGCGGCGCCAGCGCCACGCAGAGCTTGCCGAGCACCTGCGTGTGCGCGTGGAGCGTGTCGCAGGTGGCGCTCCAGTCGTCGTAGGCGAGGGACGGCCAGGAAGTTGCCATGAACGGACGCTAGCGCGGGCACGTTGCTGCCAGGTCGAGCCGGGCACGATCGCCCTCTACGCGGGCGGCAGCTCGACCGCGGAGCTCACCGCGTCGCTGCAGGTCACGCCGTGAGGCGGTGAACCACG
>Ga0070665_100004355_pt1 | contig 14893 bp, 15 predicted proteins | sample KBSS13metaG_FD_65862 | JGI IMG/M metagenome (GOLD analysis project Ga0070665, IMG submission 65862) | Switchgrass rhizosphere microbial communities from Kellogg Biological Station, Michigan, USA - KBS S1-3 metaG | ecosystem: Host-associated > Plants > Roots > Rhizosphere > Soil ... | reverse complement strand
AGTCGCGCTGATTGGAATCGGCGCTTAATTGGTTGCAACGACGCTTACGGTGGTCTCTTGCCTGCACCGGCACGCTTCCCTTGATTCGATGCGCGAAGTCGAAACCGTTCAGCCCCTCGCATCCCCGCCGACGTTCGGCAGGACATCTCATTCTACCGGGCGCTACAACAAAGGCCAGCGAGTAAATAATCCCAGCTAGATCACGAATTTGAGGTGCTCGACGATCCGCCTTCCAACCGCTTCGTCGCCGCTGTAGGTGACCGCGTCGTGGTCGACGGCTTGTCGACCGCCCGCCAACCGAGTGAACAGCAGGCCATCGAGTGCGATCGTCGCCGTCGACTCCCGACCGCCGAAGTCGTCGACCACCTTGGCCCTGCCGTCGACTGCGACGTTGATCGTCCGGGTCAACGGCCCCGTCAGGACGATGGCCACCCGCGATCCCTCCGGTGCACCGCCGAGCTTGCCGACGACGAACCCCATGCTCGCCGTCATCTCGTCGAGGGCCAGCCGCGACGCAGGCCCACCCGGGTCCGCGGCAGGTTGACCAACAGCGTCTCGAATGTCCTGCAGATGCATCCAGCAGTCGAAGTCGCGCACCCGCATAAACCGGCCGTACGTGTCGGGACCTGCGGGCGTCAGCATGACCTGGTTCCAGTCGGACTCGCTCATGGCCGTCAACTGCTCGCGGCGCTTGGCTGTCGTACTGCGAAAACGGTCGAGCATTTCGGCTGGGCTGCTGCCACGGAACTTGAGAATCCACCGCTCGTTCAGCACGCCGATGTCATTGCAGACGTGTTTGAGCGTCGAGACGTCGATGTCGACGTCTGGCGTCGCAACGCCCTGCAGCATCGACTCGGCGCCGATCAGGTGGGCCGTCACATCGTGAACCGTCCAGCCCGGCAGCGGCGTCTGCGCCTGCCACTGCTCGTCGTCCAGAGCGGCGAGCACCCCGTCGATCTCGTCCCACACGGCGAAAAGGCCGGCCAGTACATCGGATTTGTCGAGGGTTGTCACGGGGCGCGAAGGGCTGCTCACTCGGCAGAAGGTAGCGCTCGCCGCCCGCGAGCGTGCGCAAAATGCACACCGGAGCCGGCGTGTCGGCGTGCAGACGCGCACGCTCGCGGTAGTTAGCGCTCGCAGAGAAGGGAGTCAGCCGGCGGCGATCATGGCGACGGCCCCGAGTGCCATCACCATGCCGGCCGTCTGCCAGCGCGTCACTCGTTCGCGCAGCACCACGATCGCCAACAGCACGGTCGCGGCGGGGTACAGCGACATCAGCACGCCGGCCAGCGACAGATACGACGCGTGCAACGCCAGCAGCATCGCAACGTTGGCACCCGAATCGAGCAGGCCCGCGAGCACTGCGAGCCGAAGCGACGTGCCGGTCGGCGGCCGCAGACTTGCGCTCACTGCGGCGATGATCAAGACCAGCACGCTGGCCGACAAGCGAGCGAACACCAGCGGCCACAGCTTGGCCTCCACCGGCGCCTGATGAATCAGCACGAAGTTCAGCCCGAATGCGATGCCAGACCCGACCGTCATCCACGCCACCTTGGCCGTGAACTTGTGCGGCGTGATGTCCTTATCCGTCGTCTCCCGCGAGACCAACACCACCGCCACCAAGGCCAGCGCTACTCCGACCGCGGCGACAGGACTCGGCCGCTCCCCCAGCACCAATCCGGCGCCGACGGGAATGCCCGCCACCAGAACCGCTGTCAGCGGTGACACCATTGAGATCGGACCCGAACCGAGCGCCGCGTAAAACCACCAGATGCCAAACGCTTGCGAGACACCGCACAGCGCACCCCAGAACACCGCGCCCTGGTCGATCTCGCCGCCGACAACAGACGCCAACACGGTCAGCACCACCAGCGCGATCGGATAGGACACCAGGACGACGCGCAGCGCCGCTACTCGCCGCGACGCATAACCGCCGACGAAATCGCTGATGCCGTAACCGAACGCCGACAACAGCGCCAGGACTGGGCCTTCTAAGCCCGTCAGCTCATGCCCTTGGCACGCCGACCCAACTCGCGCGTCACTTCACGCTGCGCATCGCGCCGCGCCATGTCTTGGCGCTTGTCGTGCGCCTGCTTACCGCGGGCCAACGCAAGTTCGACCTTCACCTTGCCGTCGGAAAAGTACAGCGACAGCGGCACCAGGGTCAGGTTGCCGTCCCTGATCTTGCCGACCAGGTTGTCAATCTGCTTGCGGTGCAACAAAAGTTTGCGGTTGCGCCGCGGCGGGTGGTTGGTCCAGCTGCCGTGGTGATATTCGGGGATGTGCAGATTGCGCAGCCAGATCTCACCGTCGTCGACGGTGGCGAACGCATCGGCCAGCGAGGCCTGGCCGTCGCGCAGGCTCTTCACCTCGGTGCCTACCAGCTGAATTCCGGCCTCGTAGGTGTCGAGGATCGAATAGTTGTGCCGCGCTTTGCGATTCGTCGCGACCACTCTGTTGTTGCTGGACCTCGTCGGGTCCGCTTTCTTTGCCATGGCTATCTTCGGACGTAGAGCCGTAGCGTGACGTAGCCGGTGATGCCTGCCATCGCCACGCCGACGAACAGCAGAATCGGAGCGATATAGAGGATGTCAGCGTAGTCGATCCTGGCGATCAAATTCGCCTGATAAAACTGGTTGAGCGCATTCTCCAGGAACATCGCGCGCACCACGACCAGGCCGATGATCGAAATGACCACCCCGATGAACGCCGCCAGCATCGCCTCGACCAGGAACGGCAACTGCGTGTACCACCGGCTGGCTCCGACCAATCGCATGATGCCGATCTCGGTGCGACGGGTATACGCCGCGACTTGAACCATGTTGGCTATCAACAGGACTGCGCCAACCGCCTGCACGAGCGCCACGGCGAACGCGGCGTTCGAGAGCCCTTCGAGCACAGCGAACAATCGGTCGATCAAGTCTTTTTGGTTCAGCACATTGAGCACACCCGGCTGGCCGACCATCGCCTTGTCGAAGTCCTTGTGCTGCTCAGGGTTGTCGAGCTTGACGATGAACGATGCCGGGAACGCCTCCTTGCCCGCGACGTCCTTGTATTGCGGGAACTTCTTGATCGCATCGTTGTAGGCGTCGTCGCGATTCAAGAACCGCACCGACTTCACATCGTCGCGACCTTCGATCTTGGCGCGCAGAGCCTTACACGCATCGCCGTCGCATGTGGGGTCGTTCGCGGAGACGTCGTTGGTCAAGAAGACCTGGCTTTCCACCCGATCCAGGTAGATCTTGCGGGAGTTGTCGGCCAGGCGCACCACCAGCAGACCGCCGCCGAACAGTCCGATGGAGATCGCCGTCGTAAGGATCATCGCAATCGTCATGGTGACGTTGCGACGAAACCCGGTCAGTACTTCATTTATCAGGAAGCCGAAGCGCACTTAGCGGTCCATTCCGTAGACGCCGCGCTGCTCGTCTCTGATGAGCCTGCCGAGCTCCAGTTCGACGACGCGCTGACGCATCGAGTCAACGATGTGGTGGTCATGTGTGGCCATCAGCACCGTGGTCCCGGTGCGGTTGATCCGCTCGAGCAGATCCATGATGTCTTTACTGGTTTCGGGATCCAGATTTCCGGTCGGCTCGTCGGCCAACAGCACCAGCGGGCGGTTGACGAATGCGCGGGCGATGGCGACGCGCTGCTGCTCGCCGCCGGACAGCTCACCTGGCAGCCGATTGGCCTTGCCGGAGAGCCCGACCATCTCGAGCACGTCGGGCACCACCCGGTTGATCACCTCGGAGCGCTTGCCGATGACCTCCAGCGCGAACGCGACGTTCTCGAAGACCGACTTCTGCTGCAGCAGCCGGAAATCCTGGAACACGCAGCCGATCACTTGGCGCAGGCCGGGGATGTGGCGGTCGCGCAGCTTGTTGACGTGGAACTTGGACACCCGGATGTCACCGGCCGACGGATGCTCCTCGGCCAGCAGCAGACGCATGAACGTCGACTTGCCCGAGCCCGACGGACCGATCAGGAAGACGAATTCACCCTTGTCGATCTTGAGCGACACGTTGTCGAGCGCCGGCCGGGCCGACGACTTGTACTGCTTGGACACGTGGTCGAGGGTGATCATCACGGCACGCCAGTGTAGCGGTGACGGGAGCGGACGCCGCTCAACGTCAGCTCGGCGGAGCCGGCGTGGTCGGTGTCGGTCCCAGCCCTGCCGCAGGCGGTGTCGTCGGCGTGAGGGTGGGCGGCAGCGTGACGGTCTGTGGCCCCAAGGGGCCGGGGATGACGGTCGTCGTCGGCGTGGACGTTGTCGGCGACGTCGGGCTGGTGGTCTCCCCGGGTGACGTCGTCGTGGTCTCGGTCGGGCTGGTGGTGGTCGTTGTCGTGGTCGTGGTGGTGGTCGGCTCAAGTTCCTTCGGCCGCCGCACGTTGGTCCGGGGCACCCAGGTGTAGTTCGGGTCGGGCACGAAGCCAGGCGGGACGACCGCGGTCGGCGGCGCTTCGGTGGGCGCAGCCTGGGGCTCGAAGTTGTGGTACACCCAGAACAGCGCCAGGAACGCGACGATCAGCACGATCGTCGACACCCGCATCCGCCCGAGTCGGGCGGTGAACCAGGACCTCATGACTGCTTCTGCTCCGTCGGGCCCTGCGTCTCTGCCTCGGCGCCACCCGCGGTCGCGGGATGCACGATGGCCTCGACCATCGGGGTGTTGCCGTCCGCAGCCGACACGATGCCGGCACGGCGCAGCGCACGGACCACCAACACCCGGATGCGACGCCCCACCTCGAACTGCTTACCGGGCAGCGTGCGCGCGACCATCCGCAGGTTCACGGTGTCCAACTCGATGCTCTCCACGCCCATCAGCTGGGGCGCATCCAAGAGCAGCGCACTGAGGCCTTTGTCCTCCATCGCCTTCTCGGCTACCCCGTGCAGCAGGTCATTCACCAAGTTGAGGTCCGCCGACGTCGGGACCGGGATGTCGATGACCGCGCGTGCCCAGTCCTTGGACAGGTTCACCGTCTTCACGATCTGACCGTTCGGGATCGTATACATCTCACCCTCGGTCGACCGCAGCCTGGTAATGCGCAGGGTGACGTCCTCGACCGTGCCCTCCGCCGGGGCGTTGATGCCTGCGACCGTCAGGGATACCAGGTCACCGAAGCCGTACTGCTTCTCGGTGATGATGAAAAACCCCGACAGCAGGTCCTGCACCACGCGCTGCGCGCCGAAGCCGAGGGCAGCGCCGAGCACGGCGGCAGGCGCGACAAGCGAGCCGACCGGAATCGCCAGAATCGTGGTGACCTGCACCATCACGATGACGAACAACAACGCGACCGATACCCAGGAAATGACCGAAGCCACGGCCTGCCGATGCTTGGCACTCTCGGTGCGCACCAGCTGGTCGCTCTCCTGGTACTCGGCGTCGATACGGCGCACGATGCGGTTGGCCAACCAGTTGATGAAGCGGGCCGCAAGCAGACCGCCGATCAGGTAGAGCGCAATCGGCACGCCCCGGACGAGCACCCATTCGCCGATGCTGCCGGCCCAAAAGCCATGCCAACGGTCGGCGAAACTCATTGCTAATACGGTGCTATTCGTCATCTCGTCTGTTGCGCCACCGGATTCCCGCTTCGAGGAACCCGTCGATGTCTCCGTCCAGTACCGCCGCTGGATTGCCGACTTCGTAGTCGGTGCGCAGGTCCTTCACCATCTGGTACGGATGCAATACGTAGGAGCGCATCTGGTTTCCCCACGAACTGCCGCCGTCGCCCTTCAACGCATCCAGCTCAGCACGTTCTTCTAAACGCTTGCGTTCCAACAACTTTGCCTGGAGCACTCGCATCGCAGAAACTTTGTTCTGCAGCTGCGACTTCTCGTTCTGGCAAGTCACGACGATACCTGTTGGGATGTGCGTGAGTCGAACCGCCGAGTCCGTGGTGTTCACCGACTGGCCGCCAGGTCCGCTCGAGCGGTACACGTCAACGCGCACATCGCTTTCCGGAATGTCGATGTGGTCGGTGGTCTCGGTGACCGGCAGGACCTCGACTTCGGCGAACGATGTCTGGCGGCGGCCCTGGTTGTCGAACGGGCTGATACGCACCAATCGGTGCGTGCCCTGCTCCACCGACAACGTCCCGTACGCGTACGGCGCGTGCACCGCGAACGTCGCGCTCTTGATGCCCGCCTCCTCGGCGTAGGACGTATCGAACACCTCGACCGGATACTTGTGCGCCTCGGCCCAGCGGATGTACATCCGCATCAGCATCTCCGCCCAGTCGGCCGCGTCAACGCCGCCGGCGCCCGAGCGGATGTTGACCAGCGCCTCGCGCGCGTCGTACTCACCCGAGAGCAGCGTGCGCACTTCCATCGCCTCGATGTCCTCGCGCAGCTTCTTGAGCTCGGTATCGGCTTCGACTAGAGCCTTGTCGCCTTCTGCGCCTGCTTCCTCCGTGGCCAGCTCATACATCACGGGGAGGTCGTCGAGGCGCTGCCGGAGTTCTTCGACCCGGCGCAGCTCACCCTGGGTATGCGACAACTCGCTGGTGACCTTCTGAGCGCGGGTTTGGTCGTCCCACAGGTTCGGGTCGGACGCCTCGTGCTCGAGCTTTTCGATTCGACCGCGCAGCCCGTCGACATCGAGCACCCTCTCCACCGTGGTCAGGGTGGAGTCGAGGGCAGCGATGTCGGCTTGACGGTCAGGATCCACGGGAGTTCAGGGTACCGGCGGTTTAAAGTCGGACTGGTAACCAGCCTGGCCACGACGCGACAGCCCCTTGCGCATGGCTCGGCAGCGACAGAAAGCTGTATATGCGCCCATATCACGTGGCGATCGTCGGCTCAGGGCCTTCGGGCTACTTTGCCGCTGCCTCGCTTCTGAAGTTCGCTGACGCCAACGAGGATGCCGACGTGCGCGTCGACATGCTGGAGATGCTGCCGACCCCGTGGGGTCTGGTTCGCTCGGGTGTGGCGCCCGACCATCCGAAGATCAAGTCGATCAGCGCCCAGTTCGACAAGACGGCGCTCGATCCGCGGTTCCGGTTCTTCGGCAACATCGTCGTGGGCGAGCATGTGCAGACCTCCGAACTGGCCGAGCGCTACGACGCGGTGATATACGCGGTCGGCGCGCAGTCCGACCGAGCGCTGGGCATCCCCGGCGAGGACCTGCCCGGCAGCGTCGCCGCGGTCGACTTCGTCGGCTGGTACAACGCGCACCCCCACTTCGAGGAAATGGCGCCCGACGTGTCGAGCGGTCGCGCCGTCGTGGTGGGCAACGGCAACGTCGCGCTGGACGTGGCGCGAATCCTCGTCACCGATCCCGATGTGTTGGCGACCACGGACATCGCCGATCATGCGTTGAAATCGCTGCACGATCGCGGCGTCGAAGAGGTGCTCATCGTCGGGCGGCGCGGGCCGCTGCAGGCTCCGTTCACGACGCTTGAGCTCCGCGAGCTCGGTGACCTGGAAGGCCTTGGCGACGTCGACGTGATCGTCGATCCGGCTGACCTCGCCGACATCTCCGATGCGGACGTCGAGGCCGCGGGCAAGACGGTCCGCAACAACATCAAGGTGCTGCGCGGCTACGCCGAACGCGAGCCTCGCGGTGCCAAGCGCCGCATCGTGTTCCGGTTCCGCACGTCGCCGATCGAGATCAAGGGTGACGGGCGGGTCGAGTCAATCGTGTTGGGCCGCAACGAACTTGTCGACGAGAACGGTCGCATCGCCGCCAAGGACACCGGTCGGCGCGAGGAGGTGCCCGCGCAACTGGTGGTGCGCGCGGTCGGTTACCGCGGCGTGCCGACGCCCGGCCTCCCGTTCGATGAACGCAGCGGCACCATCCCGCATGCCGACGGCCGGATCGAGGGCAGCCGCAACGAGTACGTCGTCGGCTGGATCAAGCGCGGTCCCACCGGCGTGATCGGCAGCAATAAGAAGGACTCGCAAGAGACCGTCGACACCCTGCTGTCGGATATGGCTGGCGCGGAGCTCGCCGAGGTCGACGCGGACTACTCCGAGACCTTGGTCGAGTGGCTGCTGTCGCGGCAGCCCAAGTTGATCACCGACGACCACTGGAAGCTGATCGACGAGTACGAGCGGTCAGCGGGCGAACCCCATGGCCGCCCGCGCGTCAAGCTGACCAGCGTCGCGGACCTGCTGCGCATCGGCCACGGCTAGCCCTTTTCCGCGCGAACGTGGGTTACCCGCACGCGGTCGGCGCCGAAGATGTGTATCAAGCCCACACTCGACGGGCCGAGCTCCGCCTGGCGTTATGCAAATGTCCACCGGTCGGGGTTGTTCGGCGCGTACATCACCGGGAACAGCTGGCCCATGCTCGGCCAGTCGTTGACGTCGATCGCGAGCTGTTGGTAGACGACGTGCTCGTCGACCGTGGGTCCGTTGATCACGCCGGTGATCGTGACGAACTGTTCGCCGGTGGCGTCTGGTTTCGGGCTGACGCCGGTGACCACCAGGTTGCCCTGCACCCAGTCCCCGCCGGCGCCGCGACGCCGCATGATCCAGGGCGCGGCAAGCGCGGCCAAGGCCCCGATGAGCACGATGATGATCACGAACTCCAGCACAGGGCCATGGTAGGACTGCTGCCATGAGCACGATCCGAGATGACGTCGAACTCGCGTTACGGCTGGCCGACCACGCCGACGCATTGACGATGGAACGCTTCGGCGCGCTGGATCTGCACATCGACACCAAACCGGACCTGACTCCGGTCACCGACGCGGACCGCTCGGTGGAAGGCGCGGTGCGCGACACGCTGTCGGCGGAGCGGCCCGGCGATGCGGTGCTCGGTGAGGAGTTCGGCGGCACAGCGGTTTTCACCGGACGCCAGTGGGTGATCGACCCGATCGACGGCACCAAGAACTTCGTGCGCGGGGTTCCGGTGTGGGCGACGTTGATCGCGCTGCTGCACGACGGGGTTCCGATCGCAGGAGTCGCGAGTGCGCCTGCGCTGCAACGGCGTTGGTGGGCAGGCGCAGGCGAAGGCGCGTTCACGTCCTTCGCGGGCGGTGCTCCCCGCCGGATCGCGGTGTCGTCGGTGGCCGACATCGAATCGGCGAGCCTGTCGTTTTCGAGTCTTTCCGGATGGGCGGACCTGGGGCTGCGCGACCGCTTCATCGAATTCACCGACATGGTCTGGCGGGTACGCGCGTACGGCGACTTCCTGTCGTACTGCCTGCTCGCCGAGGGCGCTGTCGACATCGCCGCGGAACCCGAGGTGTCGCTGTGGGACCTCGCCGCACTCGACATCCTCGTGCGTGAGGCGGGCGGCGCGTTCACCAGCCTGGCCGGGGCGGCGGGCCCGCACGGCGGCAGCGCCGTCGCGACCAACGGGCTATTGCACGAATCGGTTCTGAACAGGCTCAACGGCGAATAGCCTGTGAATTGGATAACAACTTACTCCAGAGTCAGTTCCGATACCTTACTCTGGAGTCAGTTGGGTATTCGCCCACGTCAACCAGCAAGCGAGGCAGCCGACAATGACCAACACACTGCCGTCCAAAAACCGCTCGGGAAAAGAGAGCGCCGTCGGCATGCACAAGCACAAGCGGACGGCCACCGACATCGGTTTGGCGCTGATCACGCCGATCGTCGGGCAGGAATTCCTGGACCGCTACCACCTCCGTGACCCGCTGAACCGCGGCCTGAAGTACGGCGTCAAGCAGGTGTTCTCGGCCGCAGGCGCGGCCAACCGACAGTTCAAGCGGGTCAAGGGCTCCCCCGGCGGCCCGACCCGGCTGAAGCGCAGCGGCGCCGACTACTTCGACCTGACGCCCGACGACGAACAGCAGATGATCGTCGACACCGTCTCCGAGTTCGCCGAAGAGGTGATCCGGCCCGCGGCTCATGACGCCGACGAGGCCGCGACGTATCCCCATGATCTCGTTGCCAAGGCAACCGAACTCGGCATCACCGCGATCAACATCCCCGAGGACTTCGATGGCATCGCGGCCCATCGTGCCGCGGTGACCAACGTGTTGGTGGCCGAAGCGCTGGCATACGGCGACATGGGTTTGGCGCTGCCGATCCTCGCGCCCGCCGGCGTCGCTTCCGCGCTTACCCACTGGGGCAGCGCCGATCAGCAGGCCACCTATCTCACGGAGTTCGCTGGCGAGAACGTACCCCAGGCCTGTGTGGCGATCGCCGAACCGCAGCCGCTTTTCGACCCCACCGCACTGAAGACGACCGCAGTACGCACGCCGAGCGGCTACCGCCTCGACGGAGTGAAGTCGTTGGTCCCCGCAGCAGCGAAAGCCGAATTGCTCATTGTCGCAGCGCAACTCAATGGGAAGCCGGCACTGTTCGTCGTCGAGTCCTCGGCTAAGGGAATCACCGTGACGCCGGAGCCGAGTATGGGTGTTCGTGCCGCGGCGCTCGGCCGCATCGAACTCGACAGTGTCACGGTGCCGCTCTCCGCGCGGCTCGGTGAGGACGGCGCCACCGACCAGGATTACTCCGAGACCATCGCGCTGTCGCGGCTCGGCTGGGCAGCCCTGGCGGTCGGAACCGCGCATGCGGTGCTCGACTACGTGGTGCCATATGTCAAGGAGCGCCACGCATTTGGTGAGCCGATCGCCCACCGGCAGGCGGTGGCGTTCATGTGCGCCAACATGGCGATCGAATTCGACGGGCTGCGGCTCATCACCTGGCGCGGGGCTTCGCGCGCCGACCAGGGCCTGCAGTTCGCCCGCGAAGCCGCGCTGGCCAAGCGGATGGCCACCGACAAGGGCATGCAGATCGGCCTTGACGGCGTCCAGCTCCTCGGCGGCCATGGCTACACCAAAGAACACCCGGTCGAACGCTGGTACCGCGACTTGCGTGCTATCGGTGTCGCCGAGGGCGTCGTTGTCGTTTAGCGGAATCATCTAGCCGGAAAGTCGAGTCATGGCAATCAATCTGGAACTTCCGCGCAAGCTGGAAGCTGTAATCGAAAAGGCCCATCAGGGCGCGGCAGAGATGCTGCGGCCAATCTCGCGCAAGTGGGATCTTCGCGAGCACGAATATCCCGTCGAGCTGGAAACGCTGGCAACGCTCTTTGAAGGCATTTCAGAGGCAAAGGCTTTCGCATTCGCCGGTGCCGAGGCCTTCGCAGGCGGCGACGAGCCCCGAGGTGCTAACCACAACGGCGCCAACATGTCGGCCGTACTCAACGTGATGGAAATCAGCTGGGGCGACGTCGCTTTGATGCTCTCAGTCCCCCGCCAGGGCCTCGGCAACGCCGCCATCTCCAGTGTGGCCACCAAGGACCAGCTCGAGCGTCTCGGCAAGGACGTATGGGCGGCGATGGCGATCACCGAGCCCGGCTTCGGTTCGGACTCGGCCGCCGTGTCGACGACAGCGAAGCTCGACGGCGACGAGTACGTCATCAACGGCGAGAAGATCTTCGTCACCGCCGGGTCGCGGGCCACTCACATCGTGGTCTGGGCGACGCTCGACAAGTCGTTGGGCCGCGCCGCTATCAAGTCATTCATCGTGCCGCGTGAGCATCCTGGCGTGACCGTCGAACGGCTCGAGGACAAACTCGGCATCAAGGCATCCGACACCGCGGTGATCCGGTTCGACAATGTCCGGATCCCGAAGGACAATCTGCTCGGCAGTCCGGACATCCAGGTAGAGAAGGGCTTTGCCGGGGTCATGGAGACCTTCGACAACACTCGACCGGTTGTCGCCGCGATGGCCGTCGGCATCGCCCGCGCCGCGCTCGAAGAACTGCGAAAGATTCTCACCGAGGCCGGTGTCGAGATCTCGTATGACAAGCCCGCCCACGCGCAAAGCGCCCCGGCCGCGGAATTCCTTCGCATGGAAGCCGATTGGGAAGCCGCCTACCTGTTGATGGTGCGGTCGGCCTGGCAGGCCGACAACGACATTCCCAACTCCAAGGAAGCGTCGATGGGCAAGGCGAAGGCAGGCCGCGTCGCCAGCGACATCACCCTGAAGGCGGTCGAATTAGCCGGCACCACGGGCTATTCCGAACAAATGCTGCTGGAGAAGTGGGCCCGCGACAGCAAGATCCTCGACATCTTCGAGGGCACTCAGCAGATCCAACAGCTGGTGGTGGCCCGCCGGTTGCTTGGTCTGTCCTCCGCGGAACTCAAGTAGGTCAGAACCCGTCCTTCACCACGACGCGGGTGCGGCCGGTGACCCCGCCGCCGATGATGGTGCGCAGTGTCTCGGGCGCCTCGAGGATCGAGACGTCACGCGTGATGTCGTCGAGGTGACGCGGCAGCAGGTCCGTCGCAATCGACTGCCACAGCTCGCGCCGCTTTTCGATGCGCAGCAGCACCGAATCTATGCCGGCCAGCGTGACGCCACGCAGGATGAACGGCATCACCGTCGTCGGCAGGTCCGCCGACCGGGCCAGCCCTGAAATCGCAGCCACCCCAGCGTAATTCAGGATGCTCAACGCGTATGCGAGCGTGTCGCCGCCGACGCTGTCGACGACCGCCGCATAGATGGACTTGCCGAGCGGCCGGACCTTCTCCCCCTCGGCCGGCAGTCGGCCAACGACCTCGGTCGCGCCCAGCCCCATCAAGTAGTCGTGCGCCTCGGCCTTACCGGTGGACGCGATCACCTCGTACCCGAGGCCTGCCAGCAGGTCGACGCTGACGCTGCCGACCCCGCCGGTGGCGCCGGTGACCAACACCGGGCCGTCCTGCGGTTGCACACCATGCGCACGAATTGAGTTGACGCTCATGGCCGCTGTGAACCCTGCCGTGCCGATCGCGGCCGCCTGAGCGGTCGTCAACGTGTCGAGCTTGACCAGGTAGTCGGCCGGAAAGCGGGCGGTGTCGGCGTACCCGCCGTGCCGGCCGGTGCCGATGTCGTAGCCGTGGGCCACGACGCGGTCCCCCACTACGAAGTCGCCCGACGAGCTCGCCGTCACTGTCCCTGCGACGTCGATGCCGGGGATCAGCGGATAGGACCGCGCCACACCGCCCTTCGGCGTGACGGCCAGGGCGTCTTTGTAGTTGACGCCGGAGTACTCGACAGCAATGGTGACGTCGCCCTCGGGCAGGAAGCTGTCGTCGACAACTTCATGGGCAAGGGCGATCGATCCCTCGGCGTCCTGATGTGCGACCAATGCGTTGACTGCGACCATGCGGCTCAGTATTCACTAAACGCAAAAGCCCCCGACATGCGTGTCGGGGGCTTTCGCGTCGTCGGTCGTCAGCCGAGGTAGGAGATCAGGTCGGGCTTCATCTGCTGAAGCTGCTGACCCCAGTAGGCCCAGTTGTGAGTGCCGTTGGGCGGGAAGTTGAACACGGCATTGTGGCCACCCGCGGCGATGTAATTGTCCTGGAAGGTCTGGTTGGTCCGGATCGTCAGGCCCTCGAGGAACGTGGCAGGAAGGTCGCCGCCACCCAACTCGTTGGGTGTGCCGTTACCGCAGTAGACCCAGAGTCGGGTGTTGTTGGCCACCAGCGCCGGGATCTGGATCATCGGGTCGTTGCGCTTCCAGGCGCTGTTCGGGTCCTCGGTCGGGCCCCACATGTCGTTCGCCTTGTACCCGCCTGCGTCGCCCATCGCCATGTTGATCAGGAACGGCCACTGGCCTTCAGACGGATTCAGAAACGCAGACAACGATCCGGCATAGATGTACTGGTCGGGGTGATAGACGGCCAGGATCATCGCGGAGTTGCCCGCCATCGAGAGCCCGACCGCGGCGTTGCCCTGGGTGGACACGCTTCTGTTGGACGCCAGCCACTGCGGCAGCTCGCTGGTCAGGAAGGTCTCCCATTTGTACGTCTGGCAGCCGCTCTTGCCGCACGCGGGCGAATACCAGTCGGAATAGAAGCTCGACTGGCCGCCGACCGGCATCACGATCGACAGCGGGGTGTCCAGGAACCACTCGAACGCCTGGGTGTTGATGTCCCAGCCGTTGTAGTCGTCCTGGGCGCGCAGTCCGTCGAGCAGGTAGACGGCGTGCGAGCCGGTGCCCTTCTGGAACTGAACCTTGATGTCTCGGCCCATCGACGGCGACGGCACCATCAGGTACTCGACCGGCAGGCCCGGCCGCGAGAACGCACCTGCGGTGGCTGAGCCTCCGGCTAGACCGACCACGCCTGGTAGGACGGCCGCCGCGATGGCTGCGACCGCGAACCGGCGCGCCCAATGGCCACGAATCTTGTCAACGAACCTCATAGAGCAATTCCATCCATCTTCCGGTTACGCCGTAACACGCTTCCCCCGACGATCACAGATCGCCATTCGGCACCGCAGCACTTGCTTCACTGCGCTGTCGCGCCCGCTCCGCTGAGCCCGGTTCGGCGGAAGAGCGGACCGAGAAAATTTCAGTTGTGCGTGTGCAGTAAAACATGTGACCAGCATGCGAGGACACCCGACTGGCGCTCACTGTCATTTTCCTGTGATCAAACAGAAGTATCGCCAGCGTTAGTTTGTGCCGCTCGCCAGGGCCGTAGGCTGCCGCTCATGGGGAGGGCGAAGGCCTCGGCGAACACCAGGTTATCCGTCGACGACTGGATTCAGGCGGGCTTCGCGATCCTGGCCGAAGAAGGCATCAAAGCGCTCAAGATCGATCGGCTGTGTAGTCGCCTTTCAGTGACCAAAGGCAGCTTTTATTGGCATTTCGCCGACATCGCGGCCTATCGCGCGGCGCTCGTGCAGGCATGGGGGGAGCTACGCGGTGACGACCGGCGTGACCTGGGCGAGCTGGCCCGGTTACCGCCGCGCGAACGCCTGTCGCAAATGATGTCGTCGTTGGTCAGCCCCCGACATTGGACGCTGGAGCGGGCGATGCGGGAGTGGGCCCGCACCGACGAGGACGCCGCAGCCAGCGTGCGTGCGGCAGACCTGCGCGTCTTCGCGGCGGTGCGTCAGGCGTACCTGGACTACGGGTTCGACGCCGAACAGGCCGAGTTGCGGGCGGGGGCTACTTTTGCCGCTGGCGTCGGCTTCCTGCAC
>Ga0070665_100004353_pt1 | contig 14897 bp, 12 predicted proteins | sample KBSS13metaG_FD_65862 | JGI IMG/M metagenome (GOLD analysis project Ga0070665, IMG submission 65862) | Switchgrass rhizosphere microbial communities from Kellogg Biological Station, Michigan, USA - KBS S1-3 metaG | ecosystem: Host-associated > Plants > Roots > Rhizosphere > Soil ... | reverse complement strand
TGGGTTCACGCCGCCGAAGGATGGTGGCGCGACGCAGAAGCCCGGCATGCACGCAGTGAAGATCGATACGGGTGAAGTGCTGTGGACGTACACGGCGCTGCCGGATTGCGAGGGCGATCGCGCGACGCGCGTGAAGAGCTGCGGAACGAACATTGGATTGTCAGCGGCGCCGGCGGTGATCGATGGCGCGGTGATCGAAGGCAGCCTCGATGGATTCCTGCGTGCGTTCGACGCGAAGACCGGAGAGGTGCTGTTCCAGTTCGATACGGCGCGGACGTTCGAGGCAGTGAATGGAGTCGAGGCGAAGGGTGGGTCGATCGACGCGGCGTCGATCACGGCAGCGAATGGCTTGCTGCTGGTGAATTCGGGCTATGGGATGTTCGGGCAGTTGGCGGGGAATGTGCTGCTGGCGTTCAAGGTGAAAGGTCACTAGGAGTCGGGCTGAAGCCCGACCTACAGCCCAAAAACCGACGTCTGTTCGAGCGCTGTAGGTCGGGCTTTAGCCCGACAATCACCGGTACGCAACAACCGCCTTCAAATAGTCGTAGAAAAAATCCACCGCGTTGTAAAACGCCTGCACCCCCAGCCGCTCATCCTGTCCATGCGCGCGAATGTCATCGCGCGCCAGCGCCGAGCCGCTCACCATGTACGTCGGCAACCCGGCCGCGTTCGTGTAGATGCTGTCCGATGCACCGACCGCCATTGCCGGCACCACTGGCGCGCCCGGCCACATCTTCGCCGCGACTTTTTCCAGCGGCTTCAGCACATCCGGCCGCAGCGGCGGCGGCGCGTAGCCGCGCACGTTGGGCGCGACGTCATCGAGCTGCTCCGTTAGAAAATTGTAGTAGCGCACTTTGACCGTCGGATCGGCGACGACCTTCACCAACTCCTGTCGCACCTCTTCGGGCGAATGGCCGGGCAGGATGCGACAGTTCACGTTCGCGCGCGCCGTCTGCGGCAAAGCATTGTTCGCGTGCCCGCCAGACAAGCGCGTCGCAACGCACGTCGTGCGAACGATCGCGTTGTAGACCGGATCCCCAGAGAGCTGCTCCAGCGCTTCCGGATCCGGCGGCGTCTGCAGAACGCCGCGCAGGACTGCAGCCTGCTCCGCAGCTGAATGCTTCGCCGTGTGCTCGAAATAGGCACGCGTGACGTTGTTCAGCTCGAACGCGAAGTCGTAACTCGATACACGATCGAGTGCGCGCGCGAGGCTATAGATTGCGTTCTCGCGCGGCGGGACCGAGCTGTGCCCGCCAGGATTGGTGACGGTCAAATCGAAATCGGCGTAGACCTTCTCGCTCGCGGTGAGATCGACCTGCACCGCGCGGCCGTCCTCCAGCATCACGCCGCCGCCGTCGTGATTCAGCACGAACTCGGCGTCGACCAGCTCGCGCCGGTTCTTGAGCAGCCAATCGACGCCGTTGGCGTTGCTGCCCTCCTCGTCCGCCGTCAACGCCAGGATGATGTCCCGGTCGGGCTTGTAGCCCTCGGCGCGATAGCGCAGCAGCGTCGTCATCATGATCGCGTCGCCGTCCTTCATGTCCTGCGTGCCGCGACCGTAGAAGTAGCCGTCCTTCTCCAGGAACACGAACGGATCGACACTCCAGTCCTCGCGCAGCGCTTCGACGACGTCGAGATGACCGATCAACAGCACCGGGCGTTTGCGACCGGTGCCCTTCAAGCGCGCGACGAGATTCTGCTTGCGCCCGCCCGGCCCGACGACGTGCACGTCCTCGGCGGGGAAACCAGCGTCGAGCAGCCGCTGCGCCATGGCTTCGGCGGCTGGCGTCGAGCCCAGGCCGGACTCGGTGGTCTTGATCTCGACGAGTTGCTTGAACAGGTCGCGCGCGAGCTGATGCGGATCCTGGTGCTCCGCGGCCGCAGCCGTCGATGCGATAGCGCAAGCGGCAACGGCCGCGGTAAATCGTTTGGTCATTTCAGTCCCAGTTTCTCGCGCAGCTGCGGCGCGGTGAGCAGTTCTGTATACACCTTCGAACCGACGTCGAACTCGCGCGCGCGATCGAGCCCGCCGACGACGACAGGATCGAAGCCCGCGTCGCGCACCAGACGCTCGGCGACTTTAAGTGCTTCCGCGTCGTCGCTCGCCAGCGGAATCGCCCAGCGGCCCTTGGCGCGATTGGCATCGTTCGCCAGATTGCCGGCGTTGATCGCGTTGAACGCACGCACCAGCCGCACGCCCGGCAAGTACTCTTTCGAGGTCACGCCGGTGCTGCGCTTACGCGCGTCTTCGGCCATCGCGCCGTCGCGGAACGGATAAGGGTTGCCGGTATCGAGCACGATCTTGCCTTTCCAGTCATTCGCGAGATCGCGGCCGACGTCGGGCGTCGCCTTGTACGGCACGGACAACAGAATCACGTCGCCGAACTTCGCGGCTTCGCTCGGCGTGCCGACGCGAACCTTCGGCCCGAGCGACTTCGCGAGATCCTGCAATTCCTCGGGATGGCGCGAGGAGATCAGCAGCTCGTGACCGGCCTTCGCCCAATGCGTCGCCAGCGCGCTGCCGATCTTGCCGGTGCCGACGATGCCGATCTTCATGGGCGCCTCAGCGGCGGCCACAATTACGGATAGTGGGGCGCTGCAAGCAGCGACGCATACCAGGAGCGCACGCAGGACGTTGCGGGCATTCATGAGTCCTTCTCCTCGAGGTGTTCGTACAACTTCAGGAAGCGTTCGGCCGCATGGTGCAGGTTGGCTTGCCAGTCCGCGCCAGCCGTGTGGTCGGCGCCGTCGGAGACCCATTTGACTGCGGTGAAGCGCGTTCGTTCGAGCCAGCATACCTTGGCGAGCGCGTAGCCTTCCATATCGAGCACGTCGCACTCGACTGCGCATGCGGTGGTCGCGAACGAATCGCCGGTGCCGCACACAGCGGGCATCAGTTGCGCAAAGACCGGTGGAAATTCCAGGCGCGCGGGTACGCCCGCATCGAATGGCGTCGTGCCGAGCGGCACGCCGAGCCCGCTCACATCCATGTCGCGCTGAACGAATGCGTGACACTCGACGACGGTGCCGGTGGGATGACGACGGCTGCCGGCAGTGCCGAAGTTGATCACGTGCGGCGAGGCATGACCGCCGTGTCGATAGTCGGCGAGGCGTCGCGTGAGTGCGTACGCGGCGTTCACTTTGCCGACGCCGCAATAGAGGACTGGTATACCGCGCTGCTCGAAGATGCCCTGCCCTTCGAGCTCGAGTGCCATCACGATCAGCCGGCGCGGAAATGCCTCGGTCATGGAGGCGGCATGATATGTTCTCGCCCCTTAAAGAATAAGGGGAGCGTGTGCATGGCCTTCTGGAATCGCACCAAGAGCTTCGAAGCGGCGACGACGCGCGCGACGCATAGCGCACTGAAGCCGACACTCAGCTGGGTGCACCTGGTCGGACTCGGCGTCGGCGGCATCGTCGGCACCGGTATCTACACGCTGACTGGCGTCGGCGCGGGCATGGCGGGACCGGCAGTGATTCTGTCGTTCGTCGTCGCCGGTGTCGTCTGCGCGGCCGCGGCGCTCGCCTACGCAGAGATGGCCACGATGATGCCGATGGCCGGCAGCGCCTACACGTACACGTACGTCGCGCTCGGCGAGCTGCTCGCGTGGATCGTCGGGTGGACGTTGATCCTGGAATACACGGTGGTCTGCAGTGCCGTCGCGGTGGGCTGGTCGGGCTATGCGGCCGGTGTGATCCGCGCGGCCGGCTGGCCTGTGCCCGAAGCGTTGCTCGCGGGGCCGTTCGGCGGTGGACTGGTCAACCTGCCCGCGATCGTGATTTCGCTCGCTGTCGCCGCGCTGCTCGCGATCGGTTCGCGCGAGAGCGCCACGGTCAACCTGATACTCGTCGGCATCAAGCTGGTTGCGCTCGCGATCTTCGTCGCAATCGCGCTGCCGGCCTTCAGCTCCAGCAACTTCGAACCGTTCGCGCCGTTCGGCTACGGCTCGGTCGTCGGGCCGGATGGGGTGACGAAGCAAGGCATGATGGCCGCGGCGGCGATCATCTTTTTCGCGTTTTATGGCTTCGATGCAGTGTCGACGGCGGCCGAGGAGACCAAGAATCCAAAGCGCGATCTGAAGATCGGCATCATCGGCTCGATGGTCGTGTGCACGCTGTTGTACATGGTCGTCGCTGCTGCCGCGCTCGGCAGCACGAACTACGAAGGGCTGGCCAAGAGCGCTGAGCCGCTCGCGATGGTCCTGCGTAACCTGAACCACGGCGTTGCGGCGACGGTGATTGCGTCAGCGGCCGTGATCGCGCTGCCGACTGTCATCATGGCGTTCATGTACGGTCAGTCGCGCATCTTCTTCGTGATGGCGCGCGACGGGCTGCTGCCGCAGCGGCTCAGCAAGGTTCATCCGCGCTTCGGCACGCCGGTGCTGATGACGTTCATCACGAGTGTGATCGTGGCGCTGATCGCAGCGTTCGTGCCGCTGCAGAACATCGCGGCAGTCGCCAACGCGGGGACGCTGATCGCGTTCATCGCCGTCGCGGTGTGCATGGTCGTGACCCGACGCACTCACCCGCAGCATCCGCGGATGTTCGGTGCGACCACGACGTGGATCACCGCCATCGTCGCCGTGCTCGGCTGCCTGTATCTGTTCGACAGCCTTCAGACCAGAACGAAGTACTACGTCCTCATCTGGAACGTGGTCGGCCTCGCGATCTACCTGCTGTGGGCACGCCGCAAGAGCCTGCTGGAAGTTGGTGCCGGGGCAAAATAACGATCCATAAATCAGCGCCGCAGCATGAACTCATGCTGCGCTGCTGAGTTATGAGCCGGATTTTTACCCCGGCACCGTCCGGATCAGGAGTTGGCGGACTCCGCGGAAGCGTTCAGCGCCGTGGCGAGAGCGGCGTCGCCCGTGACGAGGTCCTTCCAGGCCAACTCCTGGCCTTTGCGCCGGCCCTTCTCGGTCAGCTTCAAACCCTGCGGCGAAATGGTCACCACGTACGGCTTGTCGTCGATGACGATCTCGCGCTTGAGCTCTTTTTCCAGCTTGGTCATTGCAACGCTCTTCGTGTAGTTGATCGGCGGAGGCGGATTCCCCGCACCGGGATTACTTCCATGAAACCGCGCCGACACGCGCATGTTCCCGTTGGAACATCCGACCTGTCAGACGTTTACCGGCGTGAGGCTAGCGCGATTTGCGGGCTTTCGCATCAGTTACGAGGGCGGGACGGGCGGCGTAACGGAATACATAGCGCATCGCGTCGCCGATCGTGCTTTCCCAGACCGGCCACTTGTGGGCCCCGTCGACGATGCGCAGTTCGGCCGGCTGGCCATTTTTGCGAAGCAGGGAATACAGCCGGGTTGCCTCCGCTTCGATGAAGAAGTCGTCGTCATCGCCGGAGTTGATGTACATCGGCACAGCGATCTTCTTCGCCAGGAACGCTTCCCAGAGCGTCGGATAATTCAGCTCTTTCCAGACCTGGGGATCGAATTCGGCAGCGCCGAACACACCTGCGCGCCGGGCGCCGGATCCCTGCGGCACCTCGGGATCGTAGATGGCCGGCGACAACAGGCCCGCGGCCGCGAACATCTCGGGATACTTGAGCACGAAGCGCAACGCGCCGTAGCCACCCATCGACAGCCCGGCGACCACGCGGCCGTTGCGTGCTTCGATGACGCGGAAGGTGTGTTGCACGTCGCCGATCAGATCCTGGATCACAGCGGTTTCCATCTTCTCCTTGCGATCGACGAACCAGGTCGTGCCGGCATCCGGCATGACGATGATCGCCGGCGGGATCTCGCCGTGCGCAATGAGCTCATCGGTCGTCGGCTGGATGTGCCCGAAGTTCACCCAGGCGTACAGATCCTGGCCGTGACCGTGCAGCAGATACAGCACGGGATATTTCAGGTTCGACGTCTCGTAGCCGTCCGGCAGATAGACGGCGTACGACCACTTGCGCTGAAGCGCAGTCGAATCGAATTCGCGCGTGATGACGATGCTCGCCGCCGCCGGCAGCGACAACGCGAGCACCAGTGCGACGAACAGCAGTCTACGCAGCAATCCGCTCACTCCTTCTTCTCGGCCTCGCGCGCACCGGAGAGGATGCCGGGCAGCGCGTAATTGCCTTCGTGACAAGCGTACTCGTAGATGTTGGCGTCCACCGGGACGAACGGCAATTCACCCGTGAACGACGACGTGAACGTCGTCGGATCGTCGACGGTGAATCGATAGACGATCTTGTCGTTGGCGACGCGCGTGAAACGCTCCGTCACCACCGCATTCTCCGACGAGCCGCGGAAGCTTTGCTCGGGACGGAAGTTGCGCGTCTCGACCACCAGCGTGTCGCCTTCCCAGTGACCGATGGAATCGCCCATCCACTTCTGGATGCCGTTCGGCATGTGATGACGATCCTGAATCCGGATGATGCGTGCATCGTGCACCATCTCGACCAGGATCATCACGTAACCCGGCGACTGCACGATCTGGTAGTAGCTGTTGTACATGGTCGGCAGCATCGGCGGTCCCGACGACGAGCCGAACGACAAGAGGCAACGCTCGCCGAGCGCGCGTCCTTCCGGACCGTCGTTCGGATTGCGCGCGCCGCGCGCAGTCATGCGTTGCTGGCCCTCTGCAGTCAGCGCCGGAACGCGCCCGTTGGACGGCTCGATGATCATCGAGGTCCGCCACTCGCCGTTGATGTTCGCGACCGTCATGCCGCGGTCGGTCCAGAACAGGTTGTAGTTGCCGACCGGCGGCAGCGAAGAGATCGCTTCGATCTTCTTGTTCGGGTCGCTCGGTGCGGCGTCGGCTTCGACGGCCGCGATTGCAGCCTTGCTGATCGCAGCGGCTTCCTGCTCGGTGAACGCGCGCCGCTCGCCCAACTCCGGCGAACGCTCCATCGGCGTGGCGGTCGCGTTGGTCCACACGCCCTGCAAGTCCGGCGTGCCGTCCGGCATACGCGGCGCGCGATAGTCAGCAGCGAAAGCAGACGCCGCGAGCAGCGATGCCAGGGCCACGGTCAGAAGTACGTTCCCCTTCGTCTTCACAAAGCCTCCTTCCGCCCAGGGCCGCTATGCAGAAACGGGCCGCAAACCCCTGCGAAAACCGTTGGATTGTAGCGATGTAGCACCTGCTGTAAGCGCGTGCACGCACAAGAATTATCAAGCGGTGCGCAGAAGGGGCGGAGCCGCATGGACATGCGTGCGCACGGATCGCACACTTTGCGCCTGCTGCTCACTTCATTTGTTTTGGGCATCGTTTTGTAAGGTGGTTCGCTCCATGCACAGCATGCGTCACATTGTCACCGCCGCGGCCCTGTTCGCGAGTGCTCCGCTTGCGTTCGGCTCGGCGGAGATCGTCGACAACTTCCGGTTGACCGATCAGCAGGGCACGTCGCACGAGCTCTACTACTTGTCGGACATGAAGGCAGTCGTGCTGCTCGCGCAAGGGACCGGTTGCGATGCCTCGCAGAAGGCTGCGGCAACGATCGAAGGCCTGCGTGCGAAGTACGAGCGGCAAGGCGTCACGTTCCTGCTGCTCGACTCGAACCTGCAGGACGCAGCCTCGCGCGAAGCGCTCGCAGGCAAGGCAAAGCAGGCCGGCATCGGTCTGCCGATCCTGATGGACGAAGCACAGTTGGTTGGCGAAGCGCTCGGCATCACGCGCAACGGCGAAGTGCTGATCGCGAACCCGCAAGGCTGGAAGGTTGCTTATCGCGGCGGCGTCGGCGCCGTTCCCGCGGCGCTCGATTCGCTGATCGCAGGCGGCCCAGTGAAATCGGCGGCGAGCGAAGTCGCCGGCTGCGCGATCAAGATGGACAAGCAGCAAGCGCACGCGTCGATCTCGTACGAGAAGACGATCGCACCGATGCTGATCGACAAGTGCGTGGCATGCCATCGCACCGGCGGCATCGGTCCGTGGCAGATGACCAACTACGACATGATCAAGGGCTTCGCGCCGATGATCCGCGAAGTCGTGCGCACGCAGCGCATGCCGCCGATGCAGATCGACCGGCACTACAACGCGTTCAGCAACGATCGCGGTCTGTCGAGCGAGCAGGCGCGCACGCTAGTGCACTGGATCGAAGCCGGTGCACCGCGCGGCACTGGCGCCGATCCGCTGCTCGCGCAGAAGAAGGACTGGCCGGAGTGGCCGCTCGGCAAGCCCGACCTGATCGTCGAGCTGCCGTCGTTCACGGTGCCGGCGACCGGCACGATTCCGTATCAGATGACGAAGGTCGAGAACCCGCTCGATCACGACGTGTGGGTGCGTGCGATCGACTGGGTGCCGGGCGAGCGCACCGTCGTCCATCACATCATCGCTTCCGCAGGCGGTGCCGAACGGCGCGGCGCGGTGAGCCTCAACAACTACGTGCCTGGCGTCGAGCCGCTCGAGTTGCCGCCGGAAGCAGGCATCCTGCTGCCCGCGCACGCGACGTTCCACTTCCAGACGCATTACACCTCGAACGGCAAGTCGCTTACCGACACGACGCGGATGGGCCTGTACTTCCGCAAGGACGCGCCGAAGTACAACTTCCGCAGCCTGGTGTTCGCGAATCCGAAGCTGCGCATCCCGGCCAATACGAAGTGGCACGAAGAGGTCGCCGAGAACACGCTCAAGGAAGACGCGATCCTCTACACGCTGCATCCGCACGCGCACTATCGCGGCAAGGCGTCGCGCTTCGTCGCTTACTACCCGGACGGCAAGCAGGAGACGCTGCTGAACATCCCCGCCTACGACTTCAACTGGCAGGGCACGTACGAGCTGACCAAGCCGATGCAGGTGCCTGCAGGCACGCGCATCGTGTACTCGCAGTGGTACGACAACTCGACCCAGAACAAGGCAAACCCCGACGCGAACCGCGAAGTGACCTGGGGCGAGCAGACCTGGGACGAGATGATCTTCGGCGTGATCCGCTATCGCAACGTGACCGAAGACGCAAAGACCCAGCCGCAACAGAAGGGTCCGTCGCAGGAAGAGCTATTCACCGAGAGGCAGGCGCGGCAGCAATAGCCGCGCCTCCTCCCGACCGCCTCACAGGTAGGTCGGCTTCTTCAGACGCGGCACCAGGAACGGATCCAGGCGCGCGGCGTGACGTTGCATCACGCTGCTCGCGCTGCTCGCGCTACGCGCTGAGAGCGCATCCATCGAACGACTTCCCTTGTTGTGCCCATGGCTCTTGCCATCCGGGTTGAACGTGCGCAGGAACTTCGGCCGCCGGCTCACTCGCGCCGCCGCTTCGAATCCCGAAGCAAGCTTGATGAGCGTCGGCTCGCTCCACGCTGACGCCATGAAGGTGATGCCCACCGGCAGATCGAACGCGAACCCGCCGGTCACCGTGACGAGCGGATAGCCTGCAACCGCAGCGAAGCCCGAGCTGCCGAACAGGAACGCATCGCCGTTGATCAGGTCGGTCGGCCACGCCGGCGTGTTGGTCGGCGCGATGATCGCCTGCACGTTGTTCGCCGCGAGCGTCGCATCGATGCCTTGCGGTCCGGCGAGCTGCGGTCCGCGGATCAGTGCTTGCTGATACTCGGCCTCGCTGAAGATCTCCGCTTCGGCCAGCTCCATCAGCTCCTGCCCGAAGAACTTCAGCTCCTCCTCGGCGTGATCGAGATTGAACTGGATGACTTCCGCGAGCGTGTTCGCCGGCACGCCGGAGCGCGTCGCGAGATAGGCGTTCAGGTCGCGCTTGAACTCGAAGATCAGCACGATGATCTCGGACTGATCGGCGTTGAACTCGTCGAACGACGGAATCTCGACGTCGACCAGCGTCGCACCCGCACTGCTCATGACTTTCAGCGCGTCCTCGAAGATCGCATCGGTCTCCGGCGTCACGCCCAGGAACTGCCGGCCCACGCCGATGCGTGTACCGCGCAGGCCGTTTGGATTGATGAACTGCGTGTAGTTGCGGAAGAAGTGCCCCGCGCTCGCTGCCGTTTGCGGATCGCGCGAGTCGGGACCCGTGAGCGCGCCGAGCACAGCGGCCGCATCAGCAAGCGAGCGGCCGTGCGCGCCGACGGTGTCCTGCGTATGCGAGATCGGCACGACGCCCGCGCGGCTCGTCAAGCCAACCGTCGGCTTGATGCCGGCGACGCCGTTCTGTCCTGCCGGGCACACGATCGAGCCGTCGGTTTCCGTAGCGAGCGCAGCGGCAGTGAGTGCTGCTGCAGTCGCCGCGCCTGACCCGGAGCTCGAACCGCAGGGATTGCGATCGAGAATGTGCGGATTGCGACACTGACGTCCGACGCCGCTCCAGCCGCTCGAGCTCTGGTTGCCGCGGAAGTTCGCCCACTCGCTGAGATTCGCTTTACCGATGATCACCGCGCCCGCATCTCTCAGCCGCTTCGTGACAGTTGCATCCTGAAGCGCAGGCGCGCCCGCGAGCGCAAGCGAACCAGCAGTCGTCTGCTGTCGATCGCCGGTGTCGATGTTGTCCTTCAGCAGAATCGGAATGCCATGCAGCGGCCCGCGCGGTCCCTGACGCCGTCGCTCCTGATCGAGCTGCGCAGCGATGCGGCGCGCATCGGGATTCAATTGAATGAATGCACGCAGATCGAGTCCTTTGTCGATCAGCTGAACTCTGCGCAGATAAATATCGAGCAGCTCCTGCGCGCTCAGTCGATGCGACGACATCAGTGCTTGCAACCGCGCGATGCTCGAGTGTGCGATGTCGTCGTGATCGCCGCTGAGCGCGCCGAAATCCTGCGCGCTTGCATCGTCGGACTGTGCATTGGCAGCGAGCGGTGCGAGAGCCGCACCCCCGGCAGCCAATGCGCCAGCTTGCAGAAAGGAACGGCGATCGAGATTCGGTGCCGACGGATCCTGATCCGACTTCTGTTCCTCGCTACGCCCCTTCCACTCTTCTCCGTATTTCATGGCCTTCTCCCGCGTGATGAGGAGCAGTGCTTATACTCCCAGCCGTGTGACGAAAACATCCGCGCACTTTGACTGCGGAATAACGGCAAAAAACGGCGTGTAAGAAGCGCAGGGAAGACGAATATAAAAATGCCGGAGAGAACGTGATGAGTTCTCTCCGGCACCTACTGCGTTTGTAAGTCTGACTTAGTCCCGAGCGTAGCGATCATGGTCGCCGACGCGGCGCATTTCGCGCTCGACGTCGAGATACGCTTCGGTCACAGGTTTGAAGTCGAGCTCGGCGTTGCGATCGTGCGAGCGCTCCACCTCATCGCGTAACGTGTGATAGCGACCTGACAGATCACGCCACGCGTCCTGAAGGTCGTTGCGATCCGCGCGCCGATCGTCGAGCGTGCGACGGAAGTCGTGCGTTTCGTTTACGAATGCTTGGGCGTCGCGATAGTAGCCACTGCTACCGTCATCGCGCGCATCCCGTTGCAGTTCGACCGCGCTGCGCTCCAGCCTGTCGGCCGAGCTCGTCAGGTTTCCGTGTGTCGTCACGCAGCCCGCGAAGCTCAGCGCCGCGGCACATGACGCGATCATCAATCCGAATCTCTTCGAGAACATTTACAAGCTCCTCTAACGACTCGCTACAGAAGAAACGAGTCGCCGAGGAGCACAGTTCCGAGTGCGCGTAGTCCTACGATTGCTAGGGTTTCACACCAAGGGCCTTGTAGAGCGCCGCCGGCTCGTAGAAGGCGCCGTCCTTGATCACGAGAGCTGTATTGCGCACGTCGCTGATGTTCTTCGCAGGGTCGCCGTTCACCAACACCATGTCGGCAAGTTTACCGAGCGTGATCGAACCGAGCTCCTGGTCCTTGCGCGCGACGCGCGCTGCGCCGATCGTCGCGATGCGCAGGACTTCCGGTGCGGGGATGCCCGCCTTCACGTACAATTCCAGCTCCCGATGCAGCGTGAATCCCGCCAGGTCATCCGTGCCGGCGACGATGGTGATTCCCGAGTCGTACAGCAGCTTCGTCATCTTCAGCGTCGCAAGCTGCGATTCGCGATAGAGCGCGTCCTTGCCTTCCGGCACCGGCAGGCCACCGCCCAGCAACCCGCGACGGACCTGCGGCGGCAGTCGATCGGCGATTGCCGCAAAGCTCACCGACACCTTGCCCGGCCGATCGACGAACATGCCTTCGAATGCCGTCAACGTCGGATCGATGACGATATTGCGATCCTTCAGCAGCCGGATGAACGACAGCACGGGCGGCGAATTCAGATCCAGCTTCGCGGCGCGCTCGGCGACGGCGGTGAAGCGCGCCGGCGTGCGCGTGTCCTTCACCTGGTCGAACCAGAAATTCAGGAACAGCATGTTGATGTGCTGGATCTCATCGACGCCCGCCTCCACGAACTGCTGCGCGGTCATGAACGCCGGCACGTGGCCGCTGACCCGCAGCCCCTTCGCGTGGGCGAGCTTCACGATCGTCGGCACCAGCTCCGGCTTGATCGAGCTGTAAACCTTGATGCCGTCGTAGCCGAGCTTGGCGTAGTTGTCGATCGCACTGCGCGCCTCGGCTTCAGTGTCGACGAACACCTTGGTCGGCCCGGTGTACGGACCGCGGCCGTCCATGAAGCCGCGCATGGTGATGCGCGGCCCGATCGCCTTGCCGTTGTCGATGTCACGCTTCATCTGCATCAAGGCGTCGTTGTCGTTGGCAAGGTCGCGCACCGAAGTGACGCCGGCAGCCATGTGCAACAGGCCGTCGTTCGGCCCCATGTGAACATGCATGTCCCATAGACCTGGCAGCAGGGCCTTGCCGCCCGCGTCGACACGCGACGCGTGTGCCGGGATCGTCACGCTGCCGTCTTTGCCGACGGCACGAATACGATTGCCCTCGATCAGCACGGTGCTGCCCGGCATCGATTGACCCGTCGCGGCATCGAAGACGTTGGCGTTCGTGATCGCGACCGGCTGCAATGGCTTGCGTGTCAGCGTGCGCGCGAGCTCCACAGTGCGCGCACTCTCCGCTGCTTCCTGCTTCTCCAGCAGCTTCGGCACACTCGACTCGAAGCCCGCGCGCACGACGGAGTAAAAGCGGTCGACCGAGGCGAAGAAGCTCTCATCGTCGTTCAGCCACACAGTGGTCGGCGAGAAGCCCAGCCCTTCGATCAGATACGCGGTAACGTGCCGCTTGTTCGCGCCGTCGCCGACGTTCAGCTCGTCCGCGCGTTTGATGCTCGCTTCACCTGCAGGTAGCAACGCCATGCGTTGCCCCGGCGCTTTCAGCAGTGCGTGCGCCAGCCAGCCCAGCTCTTCCGGCAGACCCTGCGTGCTGAGATAGAACGCGCGATCGGTGAGCTTCTGCTCACCCGCTTCGGCGCTGTTCTTCCAGCTCGCCACGCCATTGGCGAAATTGAAATGCTCGGATACGGGCGCCTTGAGGTAGTCGACGCCATCCATCTCGAACGACGCGGGCACGCCGGCATCGTCGAGCCGCACGCGCGCAGTGAGTTGCGGACCGCGACCGCGATCGTTGAACTCGTAACTCAGACTTCGCGTGCCGTCCGCGGCGACCGTGGTCGTCTGCGAGCCCGCGGGTTTTTCCATAATCAGCACCGCGTAGCGTGTCGGCGCCGGGCTCTGCGCGAAGGCGCTGCAGGCGAGCACGAGACCAGCGGCAAAGGCAGTAAGGCGCAGCATGTCGACTCCGATGTTGTGCATTCAACGCTGAGTGTGATGGGCCTCTCAATTCTACTGATTTGGCAATGGGTTTTGCTGGGTCGTTCAGGAGCCGTTGGAACAGCGCGAGCATAATCCGCCCCGTAACGCACCTGGCGTTAAGTGAAAGGAGAGCCACCCAATGCATAAGCGTCTTGGAATGACTGTGATTGCAGCCCTCGCTCTGGCGGCTTCGATGGCCGCGCAGGCCGACACCCAGCCCGGCTTCTACGCCGGCGCCGGCATCGGCACCACGAAGGTTGGCGACGATAACTTCAGCGGTCCCGGCGTCGATGACAGCGACACGGGCTTCAAGATCTTCGGCGGTTACACCTTCAACGAGAACTGGGGCGTCGAAGTCAGCTACTTCGATTTCGGCGAGGCCAGTGCTTCGGACGGTGGCGACAGCGTCAGCGTCGGCGTGACCGGCCTGAGTGCGGCGGCCGTTGGCCGGCTGCCGATCAACGACATGTTCGCGGTGTACGGCAAGCTCGGCTTCGCGTCCTATGACGTCAAGGCGAAGTTCAACGTCGCTGGCTTCGGCAGCGGCTCGGCGAGCGACAGCGACTCGGACATGATCTACGGCATCGGCGGCGCTATGAGTTTCGGGGGAAACTTCGAAGCGCGGCTCGAGTACGAAGCGCTGAACGTGGACGGCGATGCCAGCATGATCTCGGTCAGCGGATTGTTCCGCTTCTAAGTCGCGCCACTACAAGAAAAGAAATCAAAGAGGCGAGAGCCAGGCGGGGGCCTGACTCTCGCCTCGTTCGTTCAGGAGCCGTTACAGCAGCGTGCGGATAATCAGTCGCCGTAGACCACCTGGGGATTCAATTCGGCAAGGAGAACCTTCCAATGGATAAGCGTCTTGGCTTGACTGCATTCGCAACGCTCGCGCTCACCGCAGCGATGGCTGCCCACGCTGACGTGCAACCCGGCTTTTATGCGGGCGCGAGCATCGGCACGACCAAGCTCAGCGACGACAGCTTCGAAGACTCCGGCATCGATCTCGACGACAGCGATACCGGCTTCAAGATCTTCGGCGGCTACGCGTTCAACAAGAATCTCGCCGTCGAGCTCAGCTACTTCGATCTCGGCGAAGCCAGCGGCAGCTTCAGCGATCCGTTCATCGGCGACGCCAGCTTCGACGTCGGCGTGTCGGGCTTGAATGCTTCGGTGGTGGGCCGCGTGCCGGTCTCCGAAACCTTCTCGCTGTTCGGCAAGCTCGGCTTCGCGTCGTATGACCTGGACGGGCATGTCACGATTTTCGGCCTGGGCAGCGCCTCCGACAGTCAGAGCGAGACCGACCTGACCTACGGCATCGGCGCAGCGCTGAGCCTCGGCCCGCAATGGGAAGTGCG
>Ga0070665_100004352_pt1 | contig 14897 bp, 7 predicted proteins | sample KBSS13metaG_FD_65862 | JGI IMG/M metagenome (GOLD analysis project Ga0070665, IMG submission 65862) | Switchgrass rhizosphere microbial communities from Kellogg Biological Station, Michigan, USA - KBS S1-3 metaG | ecosystem: Host-associated > Plants > Roots > Rhizosphere > Soil ... | reverse complement strand
GTAGGGATCGGCGAGGGGATTGCGAAGCAGCACCTGCATCAGCGCGCCCGCGAGCGCCAGCAGGCCTCCGGTCGCGAAGGCGGCCATCGCGCGTGGCCAGCGAAGGCGATGAATCACTTCGGACGCCGTGCCGTCGTCCGGCAGAAAGACGAGACGCAGCACCGTTGCCGGCGCGATGCGGCTGCTGCCGACCCACAGTGCGAAAAAAATGGCCGCCGCCGCGAAGATTCCGAGCGCAATCCAGATGCGCACGGCGCGGGCCCTCATGCGCGATGCGCGGGCGACAGGTCGATTGACGTCAACCGGGCGTTTCGGTGCTTCCGCGCATTCACGGCGCCGGTGCGAAGCGCACCCATGCGAACACGTTGCTGCCCGCCGTGTTGTAGTACCTCGCGAGCTCGTAGTACTTGTCGGCCACATTGTCCCATCGAAGCTCCACCGTCCAGCCCGGCGCGAACCGGTAGGCCGCGCGCAGGTTGACGAGCGCGTAGCCTCCCATCCGCGTGACCGGATCCTCGTCGACGGAGTCGAATCGCGCGCCGCTCGCGACGAGCTCCGCGCCGAACGTCCACTCGCCCCACGCCCGGGTCGCGACGATGCTGCCGAACTGCTTCGCGCGCCGCGGCAGCTGCGCACCCGTGTCCGTGTTCTCCGGCTGCTGCAGCGTGAGCTTGGCCCGGACATCCACCTCCGCGATCACGCCCTGCCATCCGAATTCACCACCGCGTATGCGCGCGTTGGCGAGATTCTCCGGCAGAAACGTGGCGAGGTCGAACACGATCAGATCGGAAATGCGATTCTCGAAATAGGTTGCGGTCAACCGCTGGCCGGCGATCTGCCAGTCGACGCCGGCGTCCCCGCTCCGCGAACGTTCGGCCACGAGGTTGGGGTTTCCGAAATCCGGGAAATAGAGATCGTTGAACGTCGGTGCGTGAAACGCCGTCCCCGCAGTCGCCCGAAAGCGCAGGGTGTCGCTCACGCGGTAGCCATAGCCGATGGAGCCGGTCGTATGCGCGCCGAACTGGCTGTTGTCGTCGTAGCGCACGTTGGCCTGGACGCCGTGCGGCCCGAAATCGCCGGCGTATCCGGCGAAGGCCGAGCCGATGGTGCGCGACGTCTTGGCGTAATCGACGTCGCTCGTGATCTTCTGCTGCAGGTATTCCGCGCCCGCGATGAGCGATCCCCCGCCGACCGCGAACGTGTTCTGCCAGGTCGCCTGATCCTGTCCGGTCTGGAACCGCGACGGAAACTGGCCGGTCGTCGTGATGTCGTCGACCCCTCGCCCGATCCGCAGCAGGCTGGTCCAGTCGGAAGTCAGGCGGTTCTGCATGTACGCCGCATAGGTGTACAGCTTTTGGCGATTCACGTCGTCGCTGTCGGGACCGTTGTCGAAATGGGTCTTGCCCTCGCTGTAGAAACCCGTGATCCCGATCTGGTCGTCGGGACCGAAGCGGTAGGCGAGCTTCATCGACCCGTTGGCATTGCGGTAAGGGTCGGCATCCGGGTTGTGCTGGCCGAAAGGAATCGCCGGACTCGTCGCATCGAACTGGTCGGACGCGTCAAAGCCCGCTGCCACCGCGAAATCGAGCGCATCGAACTGCTGGTTGTACGACCCGCTGATCGACCGCGTGCTGTACGAGCCATAGCCGGCGGTCACGCTGTAACCCGGCGCCGTGCGGCCGCTCTTGGTAAAGATCTGGATCACCCCGCCGATCGCGTCGGATCCGTACAGGCTCGACAGCGGGCCGGCGACGATTTCGATGTGGTCGATCTGATCGAGCGGGATGTTCTCGAAGGCGGTCGTTCCGGACGTCGCCGATCCGATTCGCAATCCATCGACCAGCACCAGTGTCTGGGCGCTGTTGGCGCCCCGCATGAACACCGCGCTGGGCTGGCCCGCACCGCCATTGCTCGCGACTTCGACCCCACCCAGCCGTTGCAGCACGGAGATCAGGCTTTGCTGCCCGGACGCGCGGATGTCCTGCGCGCTGATGACGGTAACCGCCTGCAACGCCTGCGACACGGGTTGCGGCGTGCGGGTTGCCGTCACCACCGTTTCCGGCAGCGCGTACATCGGCAAGTCCGCGTCTGCGCCCCGAACCGAGGTTACGCCCGCGGAAAGCGCCACGAAAACACCGAGCCCGAGCGCGCGCGCGCCCGTGCCCGTGCGCGAGGCGCACCTCGCGTCAGGGAAATGAAGCGACCTCGATGCTCCCCCGAATACAGGGAACGAGCGATCACCGGCGCGAGGCCGGATTCGGGACGCCGGACGCGCCCTTGCCAACCGTATCACTCGCCGCCCTCCGCGACACTGGATCGGGACACGTTCACAAGGCCGGTCTACGGGCTTGCGAGCCGGGCGCTTGCAACCTGCGCTCCGCGGGCCGGCGCCTTCCCGTGCAACTGCACAGTGGCTGACATGCCGACCTTGGACAACACTCGCTTACCGTTGCGAGGGCAGCGTCGGAATTGCCATCGAGATTCGACGACGCACCGACTTCCCGTTTCATTCCTGCGCGCAGAGTGCGCGCGGGAACACCTCGAAACGCCGCCGGCATTGTGCCGGCGCACCAACAGTTTAAGGGGACCGCGATGGCGGGACAATCCCGCCACCCGGCATTGCTTCATGCTTCAGCTTTGGAGCCGCCGATCGGCCGCGGCGATCCGCACCGCGAATTTCAGTTCGTCAGCGCGCGCTCCCGCGCCTGTCGCGCGGCGTTCGCATGCTGCAGCGCATACGAATGATGGGCCGCGGCCTCGGCTTCGCCGACCTTGATCGGCAGACCCATGTCCGAGAGCACCGATCCCAGCGCGGAAAGGCACAGCATTACGTTCTCGGGCTTGCACGAGTACCCCATCAAGCCGAAGCGCCAGATCTTGCCGGCGAGCGGACCGAGCCCTGCCCCGATCTCGAGATTGAACTCCGACAGCAGCGTGCGCCGCACCTGGGCCTCGTTGGCGCCGTCGGGCACGTAGACCGCGCTCATCTGCGGCAGGCGCGCATCCTCGCGCACGAGAAACTCGAGGCCCATCGCCTCGATGCCCGCGCGGAATGCGAGGTAATGGCGCTGGTGGCGCGCCCAGGCCTGCTCGATGCCCTCCTCCCGCAGCAACAGCAGCGCCTCGTGCAGCGCGAACAGTCCGTTGATCGGCGCGGTGTGATGATAGGTGCGCGTCGTCTCGCCCCAGTAATTCAGGATCAAGCCCAGGTCGAGGAACCAGCTGTGCACCTTTTCCTTGCGCTGCTTGACGAAGTCGACCACACGCTCCGAAAACGACACCGGCGCAAGCCCGGGCGTGCAGGAGAGGCATTTCTGGCTGGCGGAATAGACCGCATCGAGTTCCCACGCCTTGACTTCGAGCGGCGAGCCGCCGAGCGACGTCACGGCGTCGGCGATCACGAGGGCATCGTGCGCATGCGCCAAAGCGCTGAGCGTACTGGCATCGGACAGGCATCCGGTCGACGTCTCGGCCTGCACGAATGCCACGATCCGTGCGTCCGGATGGGCGACGAGCGCGTCCTCGACCTTTTGCGGATCGACCGGCTCGCCCCAGGTATCGTCGACGATGATCGCCGTCCCGCCGCACCGCTGCACGTTTTCGATCATCCGGCCGCCGAAGACGCCATTGCGGCAGACGACCACCTTCATCCCGGGCGTGACCATGTTGACGAAACAGCTTTCCATGCCCACCGAGCCCGGGCCGGATACGGGAAAGGTCAGAGGATTGTCGGTGCGGTACGCGTAGCGCAGGAGGGTCTTCAACTCCTCCATCATGCCGACGAACGCCGGGTCGAGATAACCAATGGCGGGCAGGCTCATCGCGGCCAGTACGCGCGGATTGATCTCGGACGGGCCCGGACCCATCAGCGTGCGCTGCGGCGGGTGAAAAGAACTGATCTTTCGCGGATTCAGGTGGTCGTCGGTCATGGTGTCGGTGTCGAAAAGGTAGCCGCCTGCGCGGAAGGCGCGTCTGGCGAGGGTTCAAAACCTCAATGATGCCCGAAGTCGCCCGGCGGCCAGGAATCGACGGTGCAACTCGGCGATCCGCGTCCTGGTGCTCCCCGCCGTCGTGTGATTCTCGCGAACGCGGGAATCGCCGGGTTGCAGCCTCAAATGGATCCCCGCTTTCGCGGGGACGACGACGGCGTGACAGGGGCGCACGCCAAGTCCCCTCATTCCCGCGAAAGCGGAATCCACGTTGACCGTGCCAAAAACGGATCCCGCTTTCGCGCGAAGACGGTGAGCGCGCCTCGCCGCAGCCGGCGCTGCCGATCAGAACATCGCGGTCCGAAATTGACCCCCGCTCGCGATCATGAAAAACAGCATCGGAAGCGAAAGGACCACGTTCGCGCGCGAGGCCAGAAACGCGAGCCGGCGCGCCCGCGCCTTTTCCTCGTCGGTGGCCGCGACGATTCCCAGGATTTTCTTCTGGCACGGCCAGATCACGCCCCAGACGTTGAGGAGCATCACGGTCCCAAGCCACGCGCCCATGCCAATGGGGATGAACGCGCGCTGCCGGAACAGGAAGGCATCCAGGAAATGCGTGCCGAGAAGATAGGCGCCGGCGAGCCACGTGACGAGCGCGGCGAACCGGAAGTAGAAAAGCGCGCGCGGCATGACGTGCTTGACGATTCCGGCGGCCGTGCCGTCGGCGGTCGCCGCCTTCATCGCCGCGACGTTGACGAAATTGAAGTAGTAGAGAAGCCCCACCCACATGAGGCCGGCGCCGATATGCAGCCAGCGGCCAAGACCGAAATGAATGAAATCCATTCTCAGGACCCCATCATCGTGCGCACGATCATGTACAGCACAGCTGTCAGCAGAAGCCCCGTGATGAGGGTTCCCCACAGCGAATCCAGCGGATTTTTCAACGCGGTCACTCCATGGAAGCCGGGTGGCGGAGAATGTGCGGAGCGCGAGTGTATCCAACGCGCATCGCACGTCGCAGAATACGCCCATGTAGACGTCATTCTGTGTTGTGCAGCCGCAACCAAAGGTGCATGATGACAATGTCATTTGCCGCCACCGTGAAGGGAGACGCCATGTTGAATATGGGACGCCGTGATCGTCCGCTGGAGGACACCGAAAAGTCGGGATTGAAGCCGCTCGCCAGTGCGGGCCTTTCCTCGACCAGTCTTCCCCCCACCACCGCACCGCGTCCAGGCCTGTCGCCGGCGCCGCTGACGCGCGAGGGCGCAGCCCTGCTGCCGACGTCTTCGGCTACGCCCGCGGCCACGCCACCCGAGGCCAAGTCGGGCACGCCGTCACCCTCGCTCGATCCGGCCATCATGGCGATCGGTCCCGACATGCCGGGCAGCCGTCTTTGCGTAGGCCCGAAAATCAAACTGAAAGGCGTCGAGATCTCCGACTGCGACGTGCTCGTCGTCGAAGGCGAGGTCGAGGCGACGGTCAACAGCAAGGCCATGCAGATCGCCAAGCCCGGCGTCCTTCGGGGCCATGTGGCAATCGACATCGCCGAGATTTTCGGAGACTTTTCCGGCGAGTTGACGGCGCGCGCCAAGCTCATCGTCCATGGCACCGGACGCGTCTCGGGCAAGATCCGTTACGGCAAGCTGGTGGTGGCTGAAGGCGGCGAGCTTTCGGGCGACGTGCAAAGGCTCGATGCCGATGCCCAGGCGTCTCCCGCACGCGCGACCGCGCATGGCGGCGATTCCGCGCCGCTCATGGCTGCGCAGGGTTCGCGCTGACGCCGAAGGACTGATTCAGCCTGCAGGGCGAAGGTCGGCGGCGTTCCAGCCGCCGCCCAACGCCTTGATCAGGGCGACGCTCGCCGCGAGTCGTCGCCCTTCCAGTTCCACCTCGTCGCGCTCGGCCGCGAACTGGATCGCCTGGAGCGCGACCACGCTGATGTAGTTCACGAGCCCCGCGCGGTATTGATTGGTGGCAAGCTCGACCGCCTTGCGCGCCGATTCCACCGCCTGCCGCTGGACGCGCGCCCCATCCTCGAGAATGCGCATCAGCGCCAGGTTGTCCTCGACATCCTGGAAGCTCGTGAGCACCGTCTGGCGATAGGTGGCGACCGTCGCATCGAACGCCGCGATCGTTTCGTCGCGCTGCGCCTTGCGAAGTCCCGCATCGAACAACGGCGTGGCGAGCTGCGCCCCCAGCGCCCACACGCGATTCGGCAACGAAACCCAGCTCGCCGCGCTCGAGCTCCCGAATCCGATGCTGCCGGAGAGCGAAATCGTCGGATAGAACGCCGCGGTGGCGACGCCGATCTCCGCATTGGCCGCTGCGATGCGTCGCTCCGCCGCCGCGATGTCGGGACGTCGCTCGAGCATGACCGAAGGCACCGCGTCGGGAATCGCGGGCAAGGCCGGCAGGCCGTCGACCGCGGCGAGCGAGAACTCGGCCGGCGGCTTGCCGATGAGCACGGCGATCGCGTGCTCGAGCTGCGCCCGCGTCGCGCCGATGTTGATGACTTGCGCCTGGGCATTCAGGAGCTGCGTCTCCGCCTGCACGACGTCGGCGCGCGCCACAACGCCCGCCTGGTACCGGTTCTGCGTCAGCGCGAGCGAGCGCTCGTAGGCCGCGACCGTTTCGTCGAGCAGGCGCTTCGCACGGTCCGCGACACGCAGCGATACGTAGGTCTGCGCGAGCTCCGCCTCGAGCGAGAGCCGCGTCGCTGCGAGGTCCGCCTCCGACGCCTGCGCGGTGTCTTCGCTCGCCTCGACCGAGCGGCGGATCTTGCCCCACAGGTCGAGCTCCCAGTCCACAGGTACGCCAAGCGTGAACTGGCTTTGCGTGTTGCCGCTGCCGGTGCGCGCCCGCAGCGCGCCGACGTTGACTCCGACGGTCGGATAGAGCCCGGCGCGCGCCGCCTGCACGGCGGCCTGCGCCTGTCGGTAGTTGGCTTCTGCGACGCGCAAGCTCTGGTTGGCCGCGGGCACCTGTGTCATCAGGTCGTTCAGCACGGGGTCGTCATAGACGGACCACCATGGCCCGCGCGGCGCCAGGTCGGCGGGCTCGGCGCGCTTGGCGGGCGGCATCTCCTTGAATGTCGCCGTCATCGGTGCGTCCGGTTTCACATAGTCCGGACCCACCATGCAGCCCGTGAGCGCCAATGCCGTCGCGATCGCGATGCCGACGTGGGATCGCACCCTTGTTCGCTCGCGCATCATGACGCCACCGGCACCGGTCGCGCGTGCGCGCGGCGCCGCGTGCGCGAGAGCGCCCACAGGCGGAGGCGATCGAGATAGAGATAAACGACCGGCGTCGTGTAGAGCGTCAGGAGCTGGCTCACGAACAGGCCGCCGACGATCGAGATGCCGAGCGGTCGCCGCAGTTCGGCGCCATCGCCCGTGCCGAGCGCCAGCGGCAGCGCTCCCAGCATCGCGGCGAGCGTCGTCATCATGATCGGCCGGAACCGGCGGAGACACGCGTCGAAGATCGCGTCGCGCGGCGTGAGCCCCTGGCTCCGCTCCACCTGGAGCGCGTAGTCGATCATCATGATCGCGTTCTTTTTCACGATGCCGATCAGGAGGATCACGCCGATGAACGCCATCAGGCTGAATTCGGTCTTGAAGGCGAGGAGCGCGAGCAGCGCGCCGACGCCCGCCGACGGCAGTGTCGAGAGAATCGTGATCGGATGGACGTAGCTCTCGTAGAGCACGCCGAGCACGATGTAGACGGTGACGAGCGCGGCCAGGATGAGCCAGGGCTGGCTGTCGAGCGAGGCCTGGAACGCCCTCGCCGTACCTTGGAAGGTGCCATGAATGCTCGACGGCACCCCGATCCGGGACAGCGTGTCGTTGACGACGCGCGTCGCGTCGGAGAGCGAGACGTCGGCGGGGAGATTGAACGAGATCGTCGACGCGGCGAACTGCCCCTGGTGGTTGACGGCGAGCGGGGTGTTCGTCGGGCCGTAGGACGCGAACGTCGACAGCGGAATCTGGGCGCCGTCGGCCGCGGTGACGTAGATGTCGCGGAGCGATTCCGGGCTCTGCCAATAGCGCGGCGCCGCCTCCATCACGACGTGGTACTGATTGAGCGGGTTGTAGATCGTCGACACCTGCCGCTGCCCGAACACGTCGTTCAGCGTCGAATCGACCGTCGCCATCGAGACGCCGAGCCGCGTGGCCGCGTCGCGGTCGACATTGAGCGTGGTCTGCGAGCCCTTGTCCTGCTGGTCGGTGTTGACGTCGGCCAGTTCCGGCACGTTGGACAGCGCTTGCCGGATCTGCGGCTCCCATTTGCGAAGCTCCGCGAGGTCGTCGGCCTGCAGGGTGAACTGATACTGCGCATTGGCGGCGCGGCCCCCGATGCGGATGTCCTGCGCCGATTGCAGGAACAGGTTCGCGCCGGGTTCCCTCGCCAGCTTGCCGCGAAGCCGCGCGATCACGGCATCCGCCGATTCCTTGCGCTCGGACAGCGGCTTCAAGGCGGCGAACATGAAACCGCCGTTGCGCTGCCCGCCGCCCGTGAATGCGACGACGCTCTCTACCGCAGGATCCGCGCGCACGATGTCGATGAAGCTCTTGAGCTTCTGCTGCATGGCCTGGAACGAGATTCCCTGGTCGGCCTGGATATTGCCGATGAGCCGCCCCGTATCCTGCTGCGGGAAGAAGCCCTTGGGGATGATCACGTACAGGTAGATGTTGAGGGCGATCGTGAGGCCGAGCACCAGCATCGTGAGCACGCCGTGCCCCAAGACCCAGGCGAGCGAGCGACCGTAGGCGTTCATTACCGCATTCAACGCGCGCTCGGCGCCGACGGCAAAGCGGCCGCGACCCGACTCGCGCGCCGGCCGCAGGAGGCGCGAGCACATCATGGGCGTGGTGGTGAGCGACACGGCGAGCGACACGACGATCGCCGCCGACAGCGTCACGGCGAATTCGCGAAACAGCCGTCCGACGATCCCTCCCATCAGCAGGATCGGAATGAACACCGCGATCAGCGACAGGCTCATCGAGACGACGGTGAAGCCGACCTCGCGCGCACCCTTGAGCGCGGCCTCGCGCGGGGCCATGCCGCCTTCGATGTGCCGCGACACGTTTTCCAGGACGACGATCGCATCGTCGACGACGAAGCCGGTGGCGACGGTCAGCGCCATCAGCGACAGGTTGTTGACGGAGAAGCCGGCGAGGTACATCACGCCGAACGTCCCGATCAGCGACACCGGCACGGCCACGCTCGGGATCAGCGCCGCCCGTGCGTTGCGCAGGAACAGGAACACGACCAGGATCACGAGAGCCACCGCGATCACCAGCGTCCGCTCGACCTCGCGGAGCGACGCGCGGATCGACGGCGTGCGATCCATCATCACCTTCATGTCGATCGCGGCGGGGATCGCAGCCCGGAGTTGCGGCAGCACCTCGCGCACCCGCTCGATCGTCTCGATGATGTTCGCGTTGGGCTGGCGATTCAGGATCAGCAGGATGGACGTCTTGCCGTCGGCCGAGCCGTCGTTGCGGAGGTCCTGCACCGAATCCACGACTTCGCCTACGTCCGCCAGGCGCACGGGGGCGCCGTTGACGTAAGAGACGATCAGCGGAATGTAGTCGGCGGCGACTTTCCCCTGATCGTTGGCGCCGATCTGCCAGTGCCGATCGCCATCCTCGACCGCGCCCTTGGGCTTGTTTGCGTTGGCCGCCTGGATCGCGGTGCGTACCTTCGCGGTGCTGATGCCGTATTTGTTGAGCACGCCGGGATTCAGCTCGACCCGCACCGCGGGCAGCGAGCTGCCGCCGACGCTGACCTGCCCGATGCCTTCGATCTGCGACAGCTTCTGCGCCAGCACCGTCGACGCGGCGTCGTACATCTGGCCGCGCGTCATCGTGTCGGACGTGAGCGCGATGATCATGATCGGCGCGTCCGCCGGGTTGACCTTCCGGTACGTCGGATTGTTCGGAAGGCTGGACGGCAGGATGACCCGCGCGGCATTGATCCCGGCCTGGACGTCGCGCGCCGCGCCGTCGATGTCGCGCGACAGGTCGAACTGCAGCGTAATGCGGGTCGATCCCAGCGACGACGACGACGTCATCTCGGTCACGCCGGCGATGCGTCCGAGTGCGCGCTCGAGCGGCGTCGCTACTGTCGCCGCCATCGTTTCGGGACTCGCCCCCGGCAGGCTCGCCTGCACGCTGATGGTCGGAAAATCGACCTGCGGCAGCGGCGCGACGGGCAGCAGCCGGAACGCCAGGCCGCCGGCGATGGCGACCCCCAGCGTCAGGAGCGTCGTCGCGACCGGGCGGTCGATGAATACGCGCGAGAGATTCATGGCGATGCGTGCCCGTCGCTGGACGACCCGGCCGGCAGCGGTTGCGACGGATGCCGGCGCACCCGCTGCGCAAGGCGATCGAACGCGAGGTAGATGACAGGCGTGGTGAACAGCGTCAGCACCTGGCTCACGATCAGGCCGCCCACCATCGTGATGCCGAGGGGATGACGAAGCTCGGAGCCGACGCCGGTGCCGAGCATCAGCGGCAGCGCCGCCAGGAGCGCCGCCATCGTCGTCATCAGGATCGGCCGGAAGCGGAGCAGGCACGCCTCGTAGATCGCTGCGCGCGGCGCCTTGCCCTCGTCGCGCTCGGCCTCGAGCGCGAAGTCGACCATCATGATCGCGTTCTTCTTGACGATGCCGATCAGGAGGATGATGCCGATGACCGCGATGATGCCGAGATCGGTGCCGGAGAGGATCAGCGCGAGCAGCGCGCCCACGGCCGCCGAGGGCAGCGTCGACAGGATCGTGAGCGGATGGATATAGCTCTCGTAGAGCACGCCCAGCACGATGTACATGGTGACGATCGCCGCGATGATCAGCAGCAGCGTGTTGTCGAGCGACGCCTGGAACGCGAGCGCAGCGCCCTGGAAGCTCGTGCGTATGGACGCGGGCAGACCGATCTGCTGCTCCGTGTCGCGAATTGCCTTCACGGCGTCGCCCAGCGCGGCGCCCGGCGCCAGGTTGAACGAGATCGTCGCCGCCGGAAACTGGCCGATGTGATTGACGACGAGCGGCGTGGTGCGCTGCTCGATCCGCGCCACGGTCGATAGCGGCACCACCTGCCCCGACGCGGTCGTCACGTGGAGGTCATTGAGCGCTCCGGGCCCGCGCTGGTACTCCGGCTGGACTTCGAGCACCACGCGGTACTGCGACGCTTGCGTGAAAATCGTCGAGATCAGCCGCTGGCCAAACGCGTTGTAGAGCGCCGTGTCGATCGCAGCCGGCGTGACGCCCACGCGGCCGGCGGCGTCGCGGTCGATCGCGACGTACGCCTGCAGGCCGTTGTCCTGCGCGTCGCTCGCGACATCGGCCAGCATGGGGAGCGTGGCGAGCTTCTCGACCAGCTTCGGCATCCACTCGACGAGATCGGCGGGCCGCGCCGATTCGAGCGTGAACTGGTATTGCGTGCGCGCGACGCGATCCTCGATCGTCAGGTCCTGCACGGGCTGCATGTAGAGGTGGACGCCCTCGACGCTGTCGACGGACTGCTGCAGCCTCCGGATCACGCCCGCTGCGTCGAGGTTGCGTTGACTTTTCGGCTTCAGGTTGATCAGCATCCGGCCGCTGTTCAAGGTCGCATTCTGACCGTCGACGCCGATGAACGACGAGACGCTGTCTACGGCGGGGTCCTTCAGGATCATCTGCGCGAGCGCCTGCTGGCGCTCGGCCATCGCCTGGAAGCTCACCGACTGCGACGCATCCGAGATCGCCTGGATGACGCCGGTGTCCTGCACCGGGAAGAATCCCTTCGGCACGACGATGTAGAGAAGCACCGTCAGCCCGAGCGTCGCGAGGAAGACGATCATCGTCGCCCCCTGCCGGTCGAGCACCCAGTTCAGCATCACGCCGTAGCGCGCGATCACGCGCTCGAACAATTGGCCCGTGTAGTGATAGAAGCGCCCCTGCTTCTCCTCCGGCACGTGGCGCAGCAGCCGCGCGGACATCATTGGCGTCAGCGTCAGCGAGACGACCGCGGAGATCAGGATCGAGACCGCCAGCGTGATGGCGAATTCGCGGAACAGGCGTCCCACGACGTCACCCATGAACAACAGCGGAATCAGCACGGCGATGAGCGAAATCGTGAGCGAGATGATGGTGAAGCCGATCTGCTTCGAGCCCTTGAGCGCTGCCTCGAGCGGCGGATCGCCCTGCTCGACGAACCGGGCGATGTTCTCGATCATCACGATCGCATCGTCGACGACGAAGCCGGTGGCGATGGTCAGCGCCATCAGCGTCAGGTTGTTGATCGAGAAGCCGGCGAGGTACATCACGCCGAACGTGCCGATCAGCGACAGCGGCACGGCGACGCCCGGGATCACCGTCGCCGCCACGTTGCGAAGGAACAGGAAGATCACCATCACCACCAGCGCCACGGCGAGCAGCAGCTCGAACTGCACGTCATGGACCGACGCACGGATGGTCGTCGTGCGGTCGGTCAGGATGCGCATGTCGACCGAACCCGGCAGCGTCGACTGCAGTTGCGGCAGCAGCTTCTTGATCCGGTCGACGACGTCGATGACGTTGGCGCCCGGCTGCCGCTGGATGTTCAGCACGATCGCCGGCACGTCGTTCGCCCAGGCCGCCAGCATCGCGTTCTCGGCCCCGTCCACGACGCCCGCGACATCGGCGATGCGGATCGGCGCGCCGTTTTTGTACGCGATGATGAGATTCTTGTATTCGTCTGCCGATTTGAGCTGATCGTTGGCGTCGATCGTCGATGCGCGGCTCGGGCCGTCGAAGCTTCCCTTCGCCTGGTTGACGTTGGCGTTGGCGATCGCCGTGCGCAGATCGTCCATGCTGAGCCCGTTCGCCGCGAGCGCACGCGGATTGACCTGCACGCGCACCGCAGGGCGCTGCCCGCCGCCGATGCTGACCAGGCCGACGCCTGGAAGCTGCGAGACTTTTTGCGCCACGCGCGTGTCGACCAGGTCGAACACCTTGGGCAGCGACAGCGTCGGCGACGTGATCGCGATCGTCAGGATGGGCGCGTCCGCAGGATTGACCTTGCTGTAGATCGGCGGGGCCGGCAGGTCGGTCGGCAGGAGGTTCGATGCCGCATTGATTGCCGCCTGCACTTCCTGCTCGGCGACGTCGAGCGCGAGATCGAGGCTGAACTGCAGCGTGATCACCGACGCGCCCGCGGAGCTCGTCGACGACATCTGGTTCAGTCCCGGCATCTGGCCGAACTGGCGCTCGAGCGGCGCCGTCACCGACGACGTCGTAACGTCCGGACTCGCGCCCGGATAGAGCGTAACGACCTGGATCGTCGGATAGTCGACCTCCGGCAAGGCGGAGATCGGCAGCGTGCGATACGCGAGGATCCCCGACAGCAGGATCGCGAGCATCAAGAGCGATGTCGCGACCGGCCGCAGGATGAAGAGGCGGGAGGGGTTCATTTCACGCCTGCACGTTGCGCGTTTGGTTTTTCACGGCGCAACCGCTGGATGCCCACGCACGCGGGAACGCCGGAAATCGCAGGCGACGTTCCCATCTGCAAAGCCTGTCGTTCCACGTCCGCGCTAACGACGGAAATCGCAGGCAGCGTTCCCGTTTGCAAAACCTGCCGTTCCCGCGCATGCGGGAACCCAGCGGCGTAGAAGCGTTCAGCCACCGGCCTTGCCGTCGCCACTGCGACCCTCGCCGCTCTTCCCGCCGCCTTTCCCTTCGCCGCTCCCTTTGCCTTCGCCGCCGCCGGGTCGTTGCCGGCGTGGCGTGGTCGCGGCATCGGTGGCGCCGGGACCAGGCCTCGTCACGGGCTCGACCTTCGCGCCCTCGCGCAGCCGGTCGACGCCGTCGACCACCACCACGTCGCCTACCGCCACACCGCTTTCGATCAGCGCGTTCTCACCCTCGATCGGACCGACCTTGACCGTCTTGACCGAAACCGTGTTCTCGGCATTCACCACGTACACGAAGGTTCCCGGCGCCCCGCGCTGGATGGCGGCCGACGGCAGGATCGTCACGCCGGAGAGCGTTTCCAGCAGCATCCGGACGTTGACGAACTGGTTGGGAAAGAGGGCGTTCTCGGTATTCGCGAAGGCAGCCTTGAGCTTGATCGTGCCCGTGGCGGGATCGATCTGGTTGTCGATGGTGATGAGCTTGCCCGTGGCGAGCTTCCGCGTCTGGTTACGGTCGTACGCGTCGACGGTCAGCACGTCGCCGGCGGCGAGCCGTCGCTGCACGCGCGGCAGATTCGTTTCCGGAATCGGAAACACGACATCGATCGGTTGCACCTCCGTGAGGACGACGAGGCCGTTGGTGTCGGTCGAGCGGATCATGTTCCCCGCATCCACCTGGCGCAGGCCAAGCCGTCCCGAGATCGGCGCGGTGACACGCGTATACGACAGCTGCAGCTTGGCGTTGTCGACCTGACCCTTGTCAGTGGCAATGGCGCCCTGGTACTGCCGCACCAGCGATTCCTGGGTGTCGACCTGCTGCTTCGCAATCGAATCCTGGGTCAGCAGCGTGCGATAGCGTTCGAGGTCGAGTTGCGCATTGGTCAGGAGCGCCTGGTCCTTGGCGAGCTGGCCGTTCATCTGCGCGAGCTGAACCTCGAACGGCCGCGGATCGATCTCGGCGAGAAGCTGGCCCGCCTTCACCAGCTGCCCTTCGTTGAACAGCACGCGCTGGAGCTGCCCGTCGACCCGTGCCCGCACCGTGACGGTGCTGCGAGCGGTCACCGTGCCCAGCGCATTCAGGTAGACATCGAAACTGCCGGACCGCGCGGTGGCCGTTGCGACTGGCGTCGGACGGCTGGGATCGGCTCCGCCTCCGCGCTTGCCGGCACCGGCGCCGCCGCCAGCACCCGGAGCCCCGGCCACCTTTCCCGCGTTCGAAGCGTCCGTGGCGGGCGGTGCGGGCGCGAAAAAGTGCCATAGAACGGCGGCGAGGACGGCAAGGACAGCGATGGCAGCCAGCGTCACGCCGAGTCT
>Ga0070665_100004343_pt1 | contig 14905 bp, 18 predicted proteins | sample KBSS13metaG_FD_65862 | JGI IMG/M metagenome (GOLD analysis project Ga0070665, IMG submission 65862) | Switchgrass rhizosphere microbial communities from Kellogg Biological Station, Michigan, USA - KBS S1-3 metaG | ecosystem: Host-associated > Plants > Roots > Rhizosphere > Soil ... | reverse complement strand
ATCGCCGGGGTGGGCAAGGTCCATCTCGCCGACGACGCGGCCTATGCCAATGCGCTGGCCGAGAACGTCGCCCCGCTCATCGCCAGCCTGATGGCCGAGCACGACGCCTTCCTCGCCCCGGCAACGACCACCGGCAAGAACATCGCGCCGCGCGTCGCCGCCCTGCTCGATGTCGCGCAGGTCTCGGAGATCCTGTCGGTCGAAGGCCCCAAGACCTTCACCCGGCCGATCTATGCCGGCAACGCCATCGCCACGGTCGAATCGAGCGATGCCAAGCTGGTTCTCACCGTTCGCGGCACCGCTTTCGCCAAGGCGGATGCGACCGGCGGTTCGGCGGCGATCGAGGCAGTCTCGGGCGCCGGTGACAGCGGTCTTTCCAGCTTCCTCGGCTCGGAAATCGCCAAGAGCGAACGCCCGGAGTTGACCAGCGCCAAGGTGATCGTTTCCGGCGGCCGCGCGCTCAAGGATGCCGACACGTTCAAGCAGGTCATCTTCCCGCTGGCCGACAAGCTCGGCGCCGCCGTCGGCGCCAGCCGCGCCGCGGTCGATGCCGGCTACGTCCCTAACGACTACCAGGTCGGCCAGACCGGCAAGATCGTCGCCCCGGAAGTCTACGTCGCCGTCGGCATCTCGGGCGCCATCCAGCACCTCGCCGGCATGAAGGACTCCAAGACCATCGTCGCCATCAACAAGGACGAGGACGCGCCGATTTTCCAGGTCGCCGATGTCGGCCTCGTCGGCGATCTGTTCAGCCTCGTGCCGGAGCTGACCGGCAAGCTCTGAGCCTGATTGCAGCACAAGGATCGAGGCCTCGGGGGGTGACCTCCGGGGCCTTTTTCTTAGGGGCGGGCAGGAAAGAAGGAAGTGCGAGGGGGACTTGTTTGTGATCGCATTCGACAAGCGAATGCGGGACTTGTTTGTGATCGCATTCGACAAGCGAATGCTCTGGCCCTCGCGCTCCCGGAACCTGGCGGCATTGTGCGCCGGTTCGTCGTTCGCGCTGTGCCGCGAATCGGTAATAGAGCCTGCGGCGCGGCGACGTTGCGCTGGGGTGAATCAGCACCTAACGCCGACAGTTCGGGGGTCTGGGGTGTAACACCCCAGATTCTCCCTTTTTGTCCTGCCGCAACGGAAAAGGGGCCACCCTCGCGGGCAGCCCCTTTCGGAAACGAAGGTGCGAGGCGGATCAGCGCTTCGAGAACTGGAAGCTCTTGCGCGCCTTGGCCCGGCCGTACTTCTTGCGTTCGACGACACGCGGATCGCGGGTCAGGAAGCCGGCGGCCTTGACGGTGGTGCGCAGCGCCGGCTCGAACTTGGCTAGGGCCTGCGAGATGCCATGCTTGACCGCGCCGGCCTGGCCGGAGAGACCGCCGCCCTTGACGGTGGCGACGACATCGTACTGGCCGGTGCGATCGGCGACGCCGAACGGCTGGTTGATGACGAGGCGGAGCGTCGGGCGGGCGAAGTAGACTTCCTGATCGCGGCCGTTGACCGTGATCTTGCCCGAGCCGGGCTTGATCCACACGCGGGCCACGGCATCCTTGCGGCGACCGGTGGCATAAGAGCGGCCCTGGGCGTCGATTTCGCGTTCGCGCAGCACGGCCTCGGGGCCGGTGCGCACGACGGGGACGGGGGCTTCGCCGGCGGGGGTTTCTGCGGCCGGAGCGGCGCTGGTCAGCGCGGCGAGATCGGCGAGATCGGTGACGGTGTTATCGGACATCAGGCACCCACCTTGTTCTTGCGGTTGCGGCTGGCAACGTCGAGCGGCTGCGGCTGGGTGCCGCCGTGCGGGTGCTCGGTGCCGGCGTAGAGATGGAGCGCGCGCATCTGGGCGCGGCCCAGCGGCCCGCGCGGGATCATGCGTTCCACGGCCTTTTCCAGCACGCGCTCGGGGAAGCGGCCGGCGAGGACCTTGTCCGCGGTGACTTCCTTGAGGCCGCCGGCATAGCCGGTGTGCTTGTAGTAGGTCTGCTGCTTGAGCTTGTTGCCGGTGAACTTCACCTTCTCGGCGTTGATGACGACGACGTGATCGCCGCAATCGACGTGGGGGGTGAAGCTCGGCCTGTGCTTGCCGCGCAGGAGATTGGCGATGATGACGGCGAGACGGCCGACCACCAGCCCATCGGCATCGATCAGATGCCACTTCTTTTCCACCTCGGCCGGCTTCGCCGACTGGGTGATCTTGGTGAGCGCCTTCATGGGCAACGGTTCCTTGTTCGTGCGCCGAGGGACCGCGCCTGTGCGCTCTAACCCCGGTTGGACGCGGCCCTTTCGTGAATTGTGGGCTCTGAGTCAAGGAAATGGTGGACTTTGCGGGGAGGTAAAATCATACCGTCACGGATTCGGGGGAAGTTGGGCGAGCCATTCGAGGGTCGCGGGCGCGGCGCTGTCGCAGCGCCAGCCGAGGACGGCGGGGGTCTCATAGGGGTGGAGGGCGGCGATGCGGGCGGTGGCAGCGTCGAGCAGGTCGGCGCGGGTCTTGAACAGGCAGGCGAGTTCGCGAGCGTCGGCGCGTTCGCCGTTCCAGAGATAGAGCGAGCGGACGCCGGGGAGGATGTTGGCGCAGACGATCAGGCCTTCATCGAGCAACTGGCCGGCGAGGGTCGTGGCGCTGGCTTCGTCGGCGATGGGGCACCAGATCAGGGCGGCGTCAGCCACGATTGCGGCCCAGCGCGTGGGCGCTCCAGGTGGTGACGGCGAGCAGGACGGCGCCGCCGAGCTGGTGGAGGACGGCGATCCACAGGCTGATCCCGCTCATCACCGTGGCGATGCCGAGCAGGATCTGGGTGCCGAACGCGGAATGGAGGGCGATGCTGACCGGCCGCTTGCCGCGTGCCTTGAGCTTGCGGGCCATGACCACCAGCACGGCGACGACCACCCAGGCCCACCAGCGGTGGATGAAGTGGACGAGGTAGGGATCGGACAGGGCGGCATGGGCGATCCCATGCGACCAATCGACGCCGGCGGGGAACAGGCGGCCCTGCATCAGCGGCCAGTTGCCCCAGTTGAACCAGCCGCCGGCGGCGACGTGGCCGGCGCGCAGGCCGGCCATCAGGGCGCCATAGACGAGTTGCAGGACGAGAGCGGCAAGCGCCAGGGCGCCGAAGCCGGTAAGGCGGGCCGGGCGCTTGCCCCAGGCGAGCTGGCGCATGTCGAGCGCGGTCCAGACCAGGCCGGCGAGTGTGGTGAGCGCGATCAGCAGGTGGATGGCGAGGCGGAAGTGGCTGACTTTGGTATCGTTGACGATGCCGGACCTGACCATCCACCAGCCGACCGCGCCCTGCAGGCCGCCGAGTGCGAGCAGGAGCAGCAGGCGGCCCTTGAAGCCGGCGGGGATCTGGCGCTTGAGCCAGAACCAGGCCAGCGGCAGGGCGAAGGCGAGGCCGATCAGCCGGGCGAGCAGGCGGTGGACCCATTCCCAGAAGAAGATGAACTTGTAGTCCGCCAGCGTCATGCCGGCGGGGCCATTGATCAGGACATATTGCGGGGTGTGCTGGTAGGCGGCGAATTCGGCCTGCCATTGCCCCTCGGTCAGCGGGGGGATGGCGCCGGTGACCGGTTTCCACTCGGTGATGGAGACGCCCGATTCGGTCAGCCGGGTGATGCCGCCGACGACGACGATGGCCACGACCAGCGCCGCCACCGCCAGGAGCCAGCGGGCGATCGACAGCGGGCGTCCGCTTGATTCGACAGGGACCATTGGCGGCTGACTTTCCTGTGGTTGCGATTCGGCGCGTCTGTGCGGGCAACCTGCCCGATCCGCAAGCGCCTGTTCGACCATGGCGCTTGCATTGTGATACATCATCACATACCTCGCCCGGCATGAGCGCCCCCCGCCTGCCCATTGGTCGCCTGCCCATTGGCCGCCTGCCCTTTGCCCGCGTGACAGCGGATCGCCTTGGCGTTGCCGTTTCGGCGCTGTGCCTGGTCCACTGCATCTCGGGCCTGGTGCTGGTGACCCTGCTCGGCATCGGCGGCAGCGTGCTGCTCAACCCGGCGATCCACGAGATCGGGCTGGCGGTGGCGGTGGTCGTCGGCGCGATCGGGCTGGGGCTGGGGTTGCTGCGGCATCGACGGATGGAACTGGCGGCGCTCGGCGGCGGGGGGCTGGCGCTGATGGCGACGGCGCTGGCGGTGCCGCATGGGCCGGCCGAGGCGGGGCTGACGATGGTCGGCGTCCTGCTCGTCGCGACGGCCCACATCCTCAACATGCGGCATCGGCACGCTTGAGCAATTGCAGCAGGGGCGATTGATCCCTAGTTGGCCTGCATGACCGAAATCGCCCTCACCGTTAACGGCGAACCTCGCCGCGCGCCCGCCGGCAGTTCGATTGCCGACCTTGTCCGCCTGCTGGAACTGGTGCCGGCGAAAGTGGCGGTGGAGCACAACGGGCAGATCGCGCCGCGCTCGACGCTGGCGGATGTCGTGCTGGGCGATGGCGATGTGCTGGAGATCGTCCACTTCGTCGGCGGCGGCGATCATGATGACGACAGCTGGACGGTGGCGGGGCGGACGTTTCGTTCGCGGCTGATCGTCGGCACGGGGAAGTACAGGGACTTTGCCCAGAATGCGGCGGCGGTGGCGGTTTCGGGGGCGGAGATCGTCACCGTGGCGGTGCGGCGGGTCAACGTCTCGGACCCGAAGGCGCCGATGCTGACCGACTTCATCGATCCCGCCAGGATCACCTACCTGCCGAACACCGCCGGCTGCTTCAATGCCGAGGAGGCGATCCGGACCTTGCGGCTGGCGCGGGAAGCGGGCGGCTGGGACCTGGTCAAGCTGGAGGTGCTGGGCGAGGCGCGGACGCTGTACCCGGACATGCGCGAGACGCTGAAGGCCTGCGAGGTGCTGGCGGGCGAGGGCTTCCTGCCGATGGTCTATTGCACCGACGATCCGATCGCGGCGAAGCAGCTCGAATCGGCTGGCGCGGTGGCGGTGATGCCGCTGGGGGCGCCGATCGGCTCGGGGCTGGGCATCCAGAACCGGGTGACGATCCGGCTGATCGTCGAGGGGGCTTCGGTGCCGGTGCTGGTCGATGCCGGGGTCGGCACGGCGAGCGACGCGGCGGTGGCGATGGAGCTGGGCTGTGACGGGGTGCTGATGAACACCGCGATCGCCGAGGCCAAGGACCCGCTGAGGATGGCGCGGGCGATGAAGCTGGCGGTCGAGGCGGGGCGGGAAGCCTATCGCGCCGGGCGGATGGCGACGCGCAAGTATGCCGATCCTTCCAGCCCGCTGGCGGGGCTGATTTAGCGGAAGCTACCGGGACCCCGCGTCGGGCTGCGCAGGGGGTGCTTAACGGGCTGATAACCAAGTTGTGGTGTTCTCTCGTGCAGGGGCCCGGGGCGGGCCTGGCAACGAGGGAATTCGGGCATGGGCAGCACGCACATGGCATCGCTGGCAATCGCGGAGCTGCGGGAGTTCGCCAGCTTCAGTGCCTGCGAACAGCGCTACATCAAGCGGAGCCTCGATGTCGGGCTGGGGCGGCAGGATGCGTTCAAGCTCTGGGCGCGGGATGCGTCGGAGTCGTCGTCGATCCGCAGCCAGTATGTCGCCTATCAGGAACTGAAGTCGCTGCGGGGCGCGGTTCCCAGCGAGGACACGCTGGAAGGGCTCGATGAATTCATGGGCAAGCTGGTGCGGCTGGCGGTGTTCGATCTCTCGCAGGAGCGGCTCGGTTCGTTCTGCGCGTTCCGGTTTCTCTATGAGCGGCTGCTGGGCGCGGATGCGCGGCCCTGGCTGCCGGCGGCGTTCTGCGCGGCGAGCGCGCTGCCGCAGATCAGGCCGGAGCGGCGCAAGGGGCTGCTGCAATCCATCAGCGAGGCGGCCGCGACGGCGCCGGGCTGGTCGGACCGGGAGCCGAGCTTCTACCCCGAATGGGTGGAGAAGGAAGCGGCCTGAATAGCTCGACAAGCGCGCCCCGGCCGGGATAGGCGGGGGCATGGCTTTTTCGATCCCCGGTTTCGACCTCGAGAATTTCGTTCGCGCGACTCTGGCCGAGGACCTCGGCGAGGGGCTGCCCGGTGGCGGGCACGATGTGACCTCCGAATCGGTGATTCCGGCGGATGCGCGGTTTTCCGGCGTGATGGATAGCCGGGACGCGATCGTCGTGGCCGGGCTGCCGATCGCGGCGGCGTTTTTCCGGGCGCTCGATCCTTCCGTTGAAATCGAACTGCTGGTGCAGGATGGCGACCGGGTGGCGGCCGGGACGGCGCTGATGCGGCTGGCCGGGAAGGCGCGGGCCTTGCTGACGGCGGAGCGCAGCGCGCTTAACACGGTGCAGCATCTTTCGGGGATCGCGACGCTGACGCGGGCCTATGTCGACGCGATGGCGGGCGGGGCGGTGCTGCTCGATACGCGCAAGACGATTCCCGGGCTCAGACACCTGGAGAAGTATGCGACGCGGATGGGCGGCGCGCAGAATCACCGGATGGGGCTGTGGGACGCGGCGATGATCAAGGACAACCATGTCGCGGTGGCCGGCGGGGTCGGCCAGGCGGTCGGCGCGGCGCGGGCGGCGGGGGTGGCGCAGGTGATCTGCGAGGTCGATGCGCTGGAGCAGATCGAGCCGGCGCTGGCGGCCGGGGCAACGCACCTGCTGCTCGACAACATGGGGCCGGAGCTGTTGCGCCAGGCGGTGGCGCTGGTGGGCGGCAGGGCGCCGACCGAGGCGAGCGGCGGGGTGCGGCTGGAGACGATCGGCGCGATCGCGGCGACAGGGGTGACTTATGTTTCGGTCGGTCGGCTGACGCAGAGCGCGCCGGCGGCGGATATCGGGCTTGATTTCAAGCCCGACAATCTTGCTCGGCGAGATTGAGGACCCCGGAGGGATCGCTTGTCGATCCCGACCGACAACACAAGGGATCGCTTGTCGATCCCGGCAATCAAAAGTGATCGCTTGTCGATCCCGACCAACAAACGACTCCGGGGAGCCGGTGAGGTTGCGTATGCGGCCCGCCCCCTCCGTCAGCCCTGCGGGCTGCCACCTCCCCGCGAGCGGGGAGGATCGGGTACGGTTCGGCGGTCGCGGGCGAATGCGACGTAACGCCGGGGATTGGCACGGCAACATCAGGCCGGCGTTGGGGCGCCCTTCGCGATTGGCGCGGGGCGGGAACGCGGCTGTCGGGGAGAGGGTGGCGAATACGTAGCCCTGGCCGTTGCCGGCGGTGACTCCCCAAGCTTCGCCTGCCCTTACCCCTCGGGCTGCATTCCGTGCAGGACATTCATTGCGACCGGCGGAGGGTATGCCTGTAACGCTCCGCTCGACCCTGAGGATGTGAAGCGGACAGTGCGGCGGGTTCGCGAGAGGGCACTGTCGTTACGGATGTCGCTCGCAAGCGACGGCTTCAGATCCTTGCGAGCGCTGCCTGCTTGGCCAAGGCTGATGCCCGCGCCATGGCCCGCAACGCCGGCCTGAAACACCGAGCCTGCCAATGCGCATTGGCGAGATCGGATGGCTGGGGCTTATAACCTATATGGCGATAATTGTCAATAAGGTTGTGGTGTCCGCTTCCGGTCCGGGCGATGGGGAAGCCGACCCGGACAGGATAACCCGGCGATCAATTCCGGAACGGCGTTTTCGCCGCGGGCTGCCCCTGGGCAGGCCTGCCGGGGCGCTTGTAATTCCGGCTCCCGGCGCCCATATTGCAGGCATCGATGGGCTCCAGACCGTAGGCACCATTGGCTGAGAGACCTGCGTGCTCCCGCTTACAGGCAGGAGCCACGCATGGACCTCAATCTCCTTTATGCCCAGCACCAGCGTTCGCTGATGCACGCCCACGCCAGCGGCTGCGCCACTCACCGCGCGTCGCATCTTGCGAAAGCGCGCGTCGCGGCACTGCGGATCGCGGTTCACCAGCAACGCAATGGCGCCTCGGCGGCGGCGGGTTGGCAGAGTGCTGCCGCATGAGCCGCGCCATGAACCTCTCCCTCCCCGAGGCGAAAGTCCGCCAGCATTGCGACCAGAAGAATATCCGGGTCAGCGCTATCGAAACACTGCCTTCGGGTGGCACGCATCTGGTTTGCGTGGTGATCGAAGATGCCGATCGTGTTCGCGACGAACTGGGGAAATTCCTGATTGAAGGTCGCGTCAAGCGCTACGCGTATTACCGCACCAACCCGCGTTGACCGGCTGAGGTTGGCTTTCCCTTAATTTGCTTCCGTTCCCATCGCGAAGCGGCTTCGATGCGCGCCCTGCGCTGCCGGTTCCGGGTTTGCAAAGGGTTTGCCCTTTGGCCGCCTGAGGCTCTCTTCCTTGTCGATCTGCCTGGGCGAGAGGTTTCGCTGGCTGGATTCCCGCCTTCGCGGGAATGACGAAGGGGGGGCGGGAATGACGAAGGGGGCGGGAATGGCGAAGGGTTGGGGACGTCGAATGGGGTGACGATGTGGAGGAGGCGGGCGTTGCGTTTGGTTGCCTGCCCCCTTCACCCCCCTTCCCGCTGGCGGGAGGATCTCAGAGGCCGTGGTAATCCTTGTACCAGCGGACGAAGTTGGGCACGCCGACGTCGATGCTGGTCGTCGGGGCGTAGCCGAGATCGCGTGAGATCGCGTCAATGTCGGCGAAGGACTGGCGGACGTCGCCGGGTTGCATGGGCTGGAAGTCGATCTCGGCTTTCCTGCCGCACTCCGACTCCAGGATTTCGACGACTTTCATCAGGTGTTCGGAGCGGTGGTTGCCGATGTTGTAGAGGCGGTGGGGCTTGGTGCTGCCGCCGGCCTTGACCGTGCCGTCGTCGGGCGGGGGGTTGTCGAGGCTTGCCGTCACGCCGGCGATGATGTCGGCGATGTAGGTGAAGTCGCGGTACATGTCGCCGTGGTTGAACACGGGAATCGGCTGGCCGGCCATGATCGCCTTGGTGAAGATCCACATCATCATGTCGGGGCGGCCCCAGGGGCCGTAGACGGTGAAGAACCGGAGGCCGGTCAGCGGCAGGCGGTAGAGGTGGGCGTAGGTTTCGCTCATCAGCTCGTCGGCCTTTTTCGTCGCGGCATAGAGGCTGACGGGTTGGTCGACGCGGTCCTCGACTGCGAAGGGGAGCTTGGTGTTGCCGCCGTAGACCGAGGACGAGCTGGCATAGACCATGTGCGCGAGTTCGCGGTGGCGGGCGACTTCGAGCAGGTTGAGGTGGCCGGCGAGGTTGGCGTGGAGATAGGCGTGGGGGTTGGTGATCGAGTAGCGGACGCCGGCCTGGGCGCCGAGGTGGACCACGCGATCGAAGCTGTGGGGGGCGAGGGCGGCAACGAGGGCGGGGTAGTCGGCGAAATCCTGGCGGAGGAAGGTGAAGCGGGACTTGCCCTGCTCGTGCAGGCGGGCGAGGCGGGCCTCTTTCAGGCGGGGGTCGTAGTAGTCGTTGACGCAGTCGAGGCCGATGACTTCGTCGCCGCGCGCGAGGAGGTGAGTGGCGAGGCTGTAGCCGATGAAGCCGGCGGCGCCGGTGACGAGGACTTTCATTTGCATTCCCGACAGAAAAAGGACGGCCCTTCGACACGCTCAGGGCAGGCGGGAAGGCACATAGCAGGGAAGTGCAAACAGGGGATTACGCCAGAAGATGGGCCCATTCGGGGTGGCGCTTGAACTGGGTGGCGACGTAGGAGCAGGCGGGGCGGATGCGGAAGCCGTGGGTGCGGGCGTCCTCGATCAGGGCTTCGACCAGTTTGCCGGCGACGCCGCGGCCGCCGATCTCCGGGGGGACGAGGGTGTGGTCGGCGACGTGGGCATCGCCGTGGCGGACCCAGGTGAGGCGGCCGATGGTCTGCGTGCCGGGGACATGGGCGTGGTATTCGCCGCTCTGGCCATCGGCAGCGGGGTGGGCGGTGATGGTGACTTCGTCCATGGCGATTGCTCCTGTCAGGTCCAGCCTTCGGCGAGATAACGCTCGGCGAGGGCGGCGAGAAGGGCTGCACCATGGGGCAGGACCGATTCATCCAGCATCATGCGCGGGGAATGGATGCCGCAGCATTGGGTCCAGTCCTCGCCCTCGGGCGCGAAGCCGAGGAAGAACATGGCGCCGGGGACGAGATCGAGCACATAGGCGAAGTTCTCGGCGCCCATGATCGGGGCGGGGAGAGCGTGGAAGGCCTGGGGGCCGAACAGGGCGTGAGTGACGGATTGGCCGAGCGCGACGGCGCGGGGGTCGCAATTCGTCACGGGGAAGCCGGGGGTGATCGTCACCCGCGCGGTGAGCCCGTGGGCGGCGGCGATGTGGGTGGCGAGCCGGGTCACGGCTTCACGCAGGCGGGCGCGGTGGGCGGCGGAAAGCGTGCGCAGGGTGCCCTTGAGGTGGGCGGAATCCGGGATGACGTTGTGCGTGGTGCCGGCCTCGATCCGCGCGATCGTCACCACCACGGGATCGTGCGGATCGAACTGGCGGGTGACGAGGGTCTGCAGGGCGGTGACCAGTTCGCAGGCGACGGGGATGGGGTCGCGGGCCTGATGCGGCATCGAGGCGTGGCCGCCGGCGCCGGTGATCGTCACGTCGAGCTGGTCGGCCGAGGCGAGCAGCGGGCCGGGGCGGCCGCCGACCAGGCCGTGCGGCGCGTTGGGCATGACGTGCAGGGCGAAGGCGGCATCCGGCAGGGGGCCATGGTGGCCGGCATGGGCGCCGCCGCCGAGCAGGCCGTCTTCCAGCATGAACCTGGCGCCGTGCCAGCCTTCCTCGCCGGGCTGGAACATCAGCAGGACTTCGCCGGACCATTCGGCGGCGCGTTGGCTGAGGAGTTCGGCGGCGCCGGCGAGCATGGCGACGTGGGCGTCGTGGCCGCAGGCGTGCATGGTGTTGGGCACGGTGGAGGCGAACGGGAGGCCGGTTTCCTCCGGCATGGGCAACGCGTCCATGTCCCCGCGCAGGAGGACGCGGCGGCCCGCGCCGCTCGTGCCCTGGCCCCGGAGGACGGCGACGAGGCCGGTGGTCGAGGGACCTTCGCGCCATTCCAGCGGCAAGTGGGCGAGGGCGGCGCGGATGCGGTCGCGGGTGCGCGGGGTGTGGAGGCCGAGTTCGGGCTCGGCATGGATGGCGCGGCGGAGCGCGACCATGCGGGGGGCCTGGGTGCGGGCGGCCGCGAGGATACCGTCTGGCATTGCGTGTCCCCATCGCGTGAGCCGGCGTGATCAGCCGCCATTCATACCGTGCATGGCATACAGGGCAATTCGGTGCAGGAAAAGAAGGCGGGATCGGCCATGGCTGCGGCGCATTTTTCCCGTGCGCCGGCTGCCGCCGCGCAAATCTCTTGCTTTTGTCTCCGGATTTTCACAATGACCCAAATTCGTACCCGGACAAGCATGGTCCGCCTGGAGGGATCGTTTTGATGAAAGCAATCAAGGTCGCCGTGATCGGCGTGGGCAATTGTGCCAGTTCGCTGGTTCAGGGCGTCGCCCATTACCGTTCCAGCAACTCCAGCCAGGGCCTGATTCACGACCGCATCGGTGGCTATGGCGCCGGCGACGTCGATTTCGTGCTCGGCGTCGATGTCGATGCGCGCAAGGTCGGCAAGGACATCGCCGAGGCGATCTTCGCCGCCCCGAACAACACCACCGTGTTCCACCCGAACGTGCCGGCGACCGGCGCCAAGGTGATCATGGGCCGGGTTTCCGACGGCGTCGCCCCGCACATGACGACGGTCGGCGAGAAGGGCTTCATCGTCGCCGACGAGCCCGAGGCGACCAAGGAATCCATCGTCGCGGCGATCAAGGCCTCGGGCGCGGAAGTGCTGATCAACTTCCTGCCGGTCGGCTCGCAGGACGCGACCGAGTTCTACATGGACTGCGCGCTGGAAGCGGGTGTCGCGGTGGTCAACTGCATGCCGGTGTTCATCGCCAGCCGCCCCGAGTGGGAGGCGAAGTTCCGCGCCAAGCGCATCCCGATCGTCGGTGACGACATCAAGGCGCAGGTCGGCGCGACGATCGTCCACCGCGTGCTCTCCAGCCTGTTCGGGGCGCGCGGGGTGACGGTCGAGAAGACCTACCAGCTCAACACCGGCGGCAACACCGACTTCATGAACATGCTCGACCGCCAGCGGCTGGGCAGCAAGAAGGAATCGAAGACCGAGGCGGTGCAGGCGATGCTCGCCCAGCGGCTCGAGGACGAGAACATCCACGTCGGTCCGTCCGACTACGTGCCCTGGCAGAAGGACAACAAGCTGTGCTTCCTGCGCCTCGAAGGCACGCAGTGGGGCGATGTGCCGATGAATCTGGAGCTGCGGCTCTCGGTCGAGGACAGCCCGAATTCGGCGGCTTGCGTGATGGATGCGATCCGCTGCTGCAAGGTGGCGCTGGAGCGCGGTGAGGGCGGGGCGCTGATCGGGCCTTCGGCCTACTTCTGCAAGCACCCGCCGCAGCAGTTCAACGACGACACGGCCGCGCAGATGGTCGAGGAATATATCACCGACGCGGCGATCGCGGCCGAGTGAAGCGATAGCGCGTGAGTTGGCGGCGCCCTCGGGCGCCGAACGATTGCAGGCGGCGCCGCCCGGGAGACCGGAGCGGCGCCGTTTTCGTTTGCGGAACCTTTGGCGGGGATGACCGATTTCAGCGATGATGCATGCTGAACCGGAGACCAGGCATGGCCGCGATAACCGCAGTGCTCGGGCGAATCCTGCTGGGAGCCTATTTCGTCGTGACCGGGGGGATCACCATCATGGCGCCGGAGACGGCCGGCGCTGCATTTGCCGGTGCCGGCTGGCCACCGCAGGTGGCGACCGTCGCCGGGGTGTTCGAGGTGCTGGGCGGGCTGTGCCTGTGCATCGGCGCGCTGACGCGGCTGGTCGCCCTGGCGCTGGCGATCTGGCTGGGGCTGGGGATTGCCCTGTTCCAGCCGCTGGTCATCTCCGCCGGGCTACGGCCGGACGTGCTGATGCAGCTCGGGCTGATCGGCGGGCTGCTGCTGGTGTTTGCCCACAGCCAGGTCTGGTGGTCGCTCGATGCCATGCGCCACACGGCGCGGGCCGACCGGGCGCGGCTGGCCGCGGAGCAGCGGGCGCATGAGGCCGATGTCCAGGCGGACCGGGCGGCGATGGCCGGGACGCCGGTGCGGCGGCGGTGGTTCTGACAGGGTGGAGGCAGGGCGCTGCCCTGCACGCGCCAGGGGGCTTAGCCCCCTGGACCCTCAGACTTTTCAGTAACCGCCGCCCTGGGCCTGACGTGCGGCCTGGACCTGTTCCTGGCTGATCGGCACGATCTTGATTTCGACGCGGCGGTTCTTGGCGCGGCCTTCGGGGGTGGCGTTGTCAGCCACCGGCATCGACGAACCGTAGCCCTGGGTGCGCAGGCGGCCGGGGGTGACGCCGCGCATGGTCAGGTAATCGCCGACGACGCGGGCGCGGTTTTCCGACAGGGTCTGGTTGTAGGCGGCGCCGCCGGTGGAATCGGCGTGGCCATAGACGTCGATCAGGCTGTTGGGATAGCGGGCGAGGTTGGCCGAGATCTGATCGAGCGTGGGGCGGAAGCCGGGCTTCAGCTCGTAGGAATTGGTATCGAAGGTGACGCCGTCCGGCAGGGAGACGAGGATGGCCTGGCCATTGTCGGTCGTCGTGACGTCGATGCCGGTGCCCTCGGTCTTTTCCCGCAGTTCGGCGATCTGCTTGTCCTTGGTGTAGCCGATGGCGGCGCCGGCGATGCCGCCGATGCCGGCGCCGACGATGCGGCCGGTGCCGCCGCCGATCAGGCCGCCGAGCAGCAGGCCGCCGAGCACGCCGGCGCCGGCGCCGATGGCGGTGCGCGAGACTTTCTGCTGGCCGGTGTTGGGATCGGTGACGCAGGCGGTGCTGCCGATGCAGAGCGCGGCGGCGGCGGTGAGCGAGAGGGCAAGGCGGGGCTTGGACATGAGGCTGCGCTCCTGAAGTGGGAGGATTGTCGCCATGATCTATCGATTGTCGATCATGAACGATAGCTGGATGCTTGGGTTTTCAACGGTGGGGGCGGGGGGTTGCGGCTTCGCAGAGGGCCGCAAGGCTGCTAGTCAAGCCGCGTGACACCTTTTCCCTGGACCGATGTCGTCGTCATTGTCGGGCTTGTCCTGCTCAACGGCCTGTTTGCCATGTCCGAACTGGCGATCGTTTCGGCGCGGCCGGCGCGGCTCAAGCTGGCGGCCGAGCGGGGCAGCGGCGGGGCGGAAGCGGCGCTGCGGCTGGCGGCCGACCCGGGGCGGTTTCTTTCGACCGTGCAATCGGGGATCACGCTGATCGGCATCGTCGCCGGCGCCTATTCGGGCGCCAAGCTCGGCACGCCGATCGGCGAGCGGCTGGCCTGGCTCGGGCTGCCGGCGGAATGGACCGAACAGACCGGGTTTGCCATCGCCATCGCCGGGACGACCTACATCAGCCTGGTGATCGGCGAACTGGTGCCCAAGCAGGTGGCGCTGCGGGTGGCCGAGCCGATCGCCATCCATGCGGCGCGGCCGATGGCCGTTTTCGCGCGCGTGACCGCACCGCTGGTCTGGGTGCTCGACCGGTCCTCGCGGCTGATCCTGCGGCTGATCGGCGTCCGGGCTTCGAGCGAATCGGAGGTGACCGAGGAAGAGCTGCACATGATGTTCGCCGAGGCGGAAAAGTCCGGCGTCATCGAGGAGGACGAGCGCGAGATCATGGCCGGGATCATGCGCCTGGCCGCGCGGCCGGTGCGCGAGGTGATGACGCCGCGCACCGAGGTGGACTGGATCGACTGCGACGATTGCGAGGACGAGGTGCGCGCGGCGATCCTCGCCAGCCCGCATTCGCGCCTGCCGGTGATGCAGGGATCGCCGGACAAGGTGATCGGCGTGGTCAGCGTGCGCGAGGTACAGGCGGCGTTGCTGGCGGGCGAGCCGCTGGCGCTGGGCCGGCTGGTCCGCAAGGCGGAAATCGTGCCGGACCAGATCGACGCGATGGACGCGCTGGGCATCCTCCAGCGCTCGGGCGTCTCGATGGCGCTGGT
>Ga0070665_100004342_pt1 | contig 14911 bp, 12 predicted proteins | sample KBSS13metaG_FD_65862 | JGI IMG/M metagenome (GOLD analysis project Ga0070665, IMG submission 65862) | Switchgrass rhizosphere microbial communities from Kellogg Biological Station, Michigan, USA - KBS S1-3 metaG | ecosystem: Host-associated > Plants > Roots > Rhizosphere > Soil ... | reverse complement strand
GCTTCAAGAACGGCGTCGAGCTGTCCGGCGGCGAATGGCAGAAGGTTGCGATCGCGCGGGCCTACATGCGCGAGGCCGAGGTACTGATCCTCGACGAGCCGACCGCGGCGCTCGATGCACGCGCCGAGTTCGAGGTCTTCCAACGCTTCAAGGAGCTGAGCAAGGGCAAGACTGCCGTGCTGATCTCGCACCGCTTCTCGAGCGTACGCATGGCCGACCGCATCTTTGTCCTGACCGACGGCAAGGTCGAGGCAACCGGCACGCACGAGGAGCTGGTGTCAAAACCGGGCCTCTACGCCGAGCTGTTCGAATTGCAGGCGGCCGGCTATCGGTAGCCTGGTGTTCACATCTCGGCGAGCACTGCCAAACGCTTTCTCGCCTCGTTCAAGCTTGCACAGAGGCCGTTTCTACACCCAGAATCCACCCGAAGTACCCGGCGTGAGGAGGTAAAGCGTCAACGCGTCAAAGGGGGAAACAATGAGAAGCCCGACCCGATGCTTCGGTCTTGCCGTCGCGGCAGCTTTCATCCTGGCGAGCAACCCGGTCCTCGCCCAGAAATCCGGCGGTGTGCTGAAGATCGAGCACATGGACAATCCGCCCAGCGCCTCGATCCATGAGGAGGCGACCTTCTCGGTCGTCATGCCGTTCATGGCGCTCTACAACAATCTCGTCGTTTTCGACCAGCATGTCGCGCGCAACAGCCTCGAATCCATCGTGCCCGATCTCGCCACGAGCTGGGTGTGGAGCGCCGACGGAAAAGCGCTCAGCTTCAAGTTGCGTCAAGGCGTGAAGTGGCATGACGGCAAGCCGTTCACCGCCAGGGACGTCGCCTGCACCTTCGATCTCCTGATCGATCCCGACAAGCTGCGGCGCAACCCTCGCTCCGCCTGGTGGGGCAACCTCGAGAAGGTGACGGTGGAGAGCGACTTCGACGTCACCATCCATCTCAAGCGCCGTCAGCCGGCGCTGCTCGCCCTGCTCGCGTCGGGGTACACGCCGATCTACCCGTGCCACGTCCCGACCGCCGAGATGCGGCGCAAGCCGATCGGCACCGGCCCGTTCAAGCTCGCCGAGTTCAAGATGAACGAGAGCATCAAGCTGGTGAAGAACCCCGACTACTGGAAGCCCGGGTTGCCCCATCTCGACGGCATCGAGTACACGATCATCGCCGATCGCTCGACGCGCATGCTGTCCTTCGTCAGCGGCAAGTTCGACATGACCTTGCCGGTCGACGTGACGGTTCCGACGCTCAAGAACATCCGCAAGGATGCGCCGAACGCCCAGTGCACCATGCGCAGCACCGGCGTCGCCGCCAACGTCATGATCAATCGCGAGAAGCCGCCGTTCGACGACCCGAGGCTCCGCCGTGCCGTGGCGCTGACCATGGACCGCCAGGCGTTCGACGACATCCTCAACGAGGGGCAGGGGCGGATGAGCGGCGCCATGCTGCCGCCGCCCGACGGCCAGTGGGGGCTGACGCCGGACATGCTGAAATCGATCGTCGGCTACGGCGATGTCGCCAAGGCGCGCGAGGAGGCGCGCGGCCTGATGAAGCAGGCCGGCTACGGGCCGGACAAGCCGCTCAGGATCAAGGTCAGCACGCGCAACATCGCCACCTTCCGCGATCCGGCAGTGATCCTGATCGACCAGCTCAAGCAGATCTGGATCGAGGCGGAGCTCGAGATCATCGACACCGCGGTCTACTACAACCGCGTCTTCAAGAAGGATTTCCTCGTGGCGATGAACTACAGCGGCAGCGCGGTCGACGATCCCGACGTGACCCTCTACGAGGGCTATGCCTGCGGCTCGCTGCGCAACTACGACGGCTACTGCAATCCGAAGATGACAGCGCTGTTCGAAGCGCAGTCGCAGGAGGTCGACCAGAAGAAGCGCCAGCAGATGGTGCGGGAGATCGACCGGCTGCTGCAGGAGGACGTCGCCCGTCCGACCGTCTCCAACCAGATGGCCGCCGGATGCTGGCACCCCTGGGTCAAGAATTACACCATCCAGACCAACAGCATCTACAACGGCTGGCGCTTCGAGGACATCTGGCTCGACCGCTGAGCTGCGGCTCCTCCGGCCGCATAGGACGCTCAGGTCGTGATCAGCCCGCGAGCACCGGCTCGCCGACGATCTGCGTGCGATGCATCAGCCGGCGCAGGCTCTCGTCGAAGGCATCGCGGCGGTGCATGACGCAGCGGTTGTCCCACATCACGAGGTCGCCGATGCGCCACTTCTGATACCACGCGAATCGCTCCTGCGTGGCGTGCGCCCACACCGCGTTCAGAAGCGTCTCGCTCTCCTCGACGCTCAGCCCATGGATGTAGGCGCCCGGGCGGCGACCGAGGAACAGCGCCTTGCGCCCGGTGATCGGATGCAGCCGGACGAGGGGATGCACCGCACCGGGCGTGGTGCGCACGTCGTGCGTCGTCTGGAAGCCCTTGCGCAATTCGCCGGCGGAGTTGCGGCTCGAATCGTGGATGCAGGTCTTGCCCTCGATCGCCTGCTTCAACTGCTCCGGCAGGGTCTCGTAGGCGGCATACATGTTGAGAAAGCCGGTGTTGCCGCCGTCCGGCGGCACCTCCAGCGCATAGAGCAGCGAGGCGCGCGGCGGCAGCGGATTGTAGGACATGTCGGTGTGCCAGACGAGCTCGTAGCTGCCGAGCCCGCCGACGGCCTTGCCGTCCTTCTTCACGCTGGCGATGACCGCGACCCACTCCTCGGCCTCTTTCGGCACGCCGGAATTCGAGCGGTCGAAACCGACCGAGGCGATCGGCACGCGATCGAGATCGCCGAAGCGGGCGCTGAACTTCATCAGCATGTGATCGTCGATCTTCTGGCCCGGGAAGCGCAGCACGAGATGCTCGTTCCAGGCCTCGGCAATCCTGCCGAACGTCGCGTCGCTCACCGGCCGGGAAAGATCGACCCCATGGACATCGGCACCGAGGGCGCCGCCGGTTGGCTGGATCCAGATCTCGCTCACGGAACGCTCCTCACCTGAAATAATGCGGCACGAAGCGGCTGTTGTTGTGGGTGATGCGCCGCTCGTCCTCCCGCATGCCCACGCCCGCCGCCTTGCCGTCGATCACCCACGAGCCCACCACCGCGTGGTTGCCGTCGAACACCGGCAGCGGCTGATAGGCCTGCCAGACATAGCCTTCGTCACCGTAGCTCCCGGCGGCGGTGTCGAACAAGCCGGGCCCGACCACGGTCACGTTATGGCCCTCGCGGCCGAAGATCGGCTTCTTCACGTAGGCGGGGCCGAGATCGGCGTGTTGCGTGTCGAAGGCCGGCAGCAGGTTCTCGTGGCCTGGAAAGCCTTCCCACAGCAGCGGCAGCAGCATCTTGTTGCTGAGGATCATCTTCCACGCGGGCTCGATGAATGCCGTGGTGTCGGTCAGGACATGCGGGCCGAACTCCTCGCGCACCATCCATTCCCACGGATAGAGCTTGGCCATCACGCGGATCGGCATCTCGTCCAGGTCGGTGAAGCGCTTGCCGTTCCAGCCGATCTGCGGCACGGCGAGGGGCTTGCCGGCGAGGCCGGCCTGCAGCGCCGTGTCCCGCATGTACTCCGATGTGGCGAGGTCCTCGGGCTGGTCCTCGAAGCGCGCGAAATGCACCAGCGCCTCGACCGGGAGCCGCCCCAGGATGCCACGCCAGGCGTCGATCAGCTTCTCGTGGATCGAATTGAACTGGTCGGCGTCGGGCTTCACGTCCTTCAGCCAGTGCCATTGCACGACGGCGGCCTCGTAGAGCGAGGTCGGGGTGTCGGCGTTGTATTCGAGCAGCTTGGGCGGCCCGTTGCCGTCGAAGGACAGGTCGAAACGGCCGACCAGCGTCGGGTCGGCGCGCCGCCACACGGCTTCGATGTAGTCGCCCCATGCCGGCGGGATGCGCATGCGCTCCCACAGCCTGTCGGTGACGACATGCTCGACCGCCTTGAGGCAGAGCTCGTGCAACGTTTCCGTCGCCGTTTCGATCTGGTCGACTTCGTCGGACGAGAAGGCGTAGCAGGCCTGCTCGGTCCAGTAGGCCTTGCCGTCGAGCATGTAATAGTCGAAGCCGAGCTGGTCGAGCTTGCTCTGCCAGCCGGGACGCGGAGCGACCGCCTCACGACGCATCAGGATGAACCCGAGGAACTGTGCGAGCTGGCGGTGCTCCCGAACCCGCCGCGCGAGCTGGTCGACTGGGAGTCGGACGAGCTGCCGCTCGTTTTCGATGACGTCGATGACGTCGAGCTCGAGCTGCTGCCGCGGTATCCCGAGCTGCTGCTTCCGCTGCTGCTGCTCGTCGCCTGATTTGGGTCGCAGGCAGGCGCGCCCGGCATGGCGGGACCGCAGTTCTGCGGCTGGCGGTAGAACGGATTGGACATGCCCCAGATCAGGGGCAGGGCGCTCAAGCCGCCGATGCCTCCGATCGTCGGTGCGCAGGAGTAAAGGAGGGTTGCACCACCCACGCCCATGAACGCGAGCTTAACGCTGCGCGACATGCGCTTCTTGCCGTCATTCGGGGCAGGCCGAGGCATGTCAGTAGGTCAGGCAGGCGGCGTTGATCAGGCCGAACGAGAGCGAGAAGCCGCCGGCGGCGATGCCCGATGCCGTCTCGTTCGTTTCGATCGCCTGCTTGAGGTAAGGCATCGTGAGGCGCAGCGTGACGTGCACGGCCACCTGGACGAGGAGGGCGACCAGCGACCACAGCACCACATCGGTCAGTGACGAGGAGTGCGCGATGGTATTGGCCAGCGGCAGGCAGAAGCCCAGCAGCGCGCCGACCAGTGCGATCGCAGCGGCCGAGTTTCCGGCGCGGATCAGGGCGAACTCGCGCCACGGCGTGATCAGCGCGTAGATCCAGAGGAACAGGCCGGCGAGGGCGAACCCCACGACGACGTAGCGCACGAAGTTCGGGAAGGCCGAAACCAGCCAGGTCAGCTCAGGCATGGTGCGACTTTCCGCCGCCTAGCCGTGCATGGTCAAGCCGCCCGAGACGCTGATCGTCTGGCCGGTGATGAAGGACGCGTCGTCGCTGGCCAGGAAGCAGACCGCGCCGGGGATGTCGTCGGGCTGGCCGACCCGCTTCATCGGAATGGCGCTGACCAGCGCGGCGCGGATCTTCTGGCCCCGGTCGTCGGCACCGGCCACGGCGGCCAACAGGGGCGTATCGGTCGGGCCGGGGCAGACGGTGTTGAGCGTGATGCCCTTGCGCGCCACCTCGCGCGCCACCGTCTTGGTGAAGGCGATGATGCCGCCCTTGCAGGCCGAATAGACCGCTTCCAGCGAGGAGCCGACCCGGCCGGCATCGGAGGCGATGTTGACCACCCGTCCGCTGCCACGGCCGACCATGCCCTTCAGCACGACGTGGCTCATGTTCAGCGGACCATGCAGGTTGATGGCGATGATCTTGTTCCAGAGCTCGGGCGTGGTGTCGACGAAGGGCACGAACTGGTCCCAGCCCGCGTTGTTCACCAGCACGTCCGTCGGACCGACATCCTTCTCGAACTGCGCGATGGCGTCGGCAACGCCCGTGTAGTCGGTGATGTCGACACCGGAGGCGAAGCCCTCGATCTCGCCGGCGATCTTCTTCGCGCCGTCGAGGTTCTTGTCGAACACGCCGACCTGCGCGCCATAGCCGGCGAAGTGCCGGCAGATCGCTCCCCCGATCGCCCCCGCGCCGCCGGTGACGATGACGTTCTTCCCGTTCAGTCCACGCATTGTCTTCTCCCGACCTCTGTCGTCCTGAGCGCAGCGAAGGACCTAGCGCTCACTCCAAAGAACTCCGTTGCCATCAGCGCCAGGTCCTTCGCTGCGCTCAGGACGACCGAAGTTGTTTCGCTCGTCCGATTACAGCGGCGAGTACGGATCGAACTTCGGCTTGCGCTTCTCGAGGTGCGAGGCGAGGCCTTCCTTCACTTCGGGGCCGAGGAAGCCCAGCATTTCGAGCGCGGTCGAGGCGTCGAACGTCGGCCCCATCATGCGCAGCCAGTTGTTGAGCGCGTATTTGGTGAAGCGGATGGACGTCTGCGCGCCCTCGGCGAGCTTGGTCGCGACCTCCAGGCCCTTGGCCTCGAGCTGGTCGTCCTCGACGCAGAGCGAGACCAGGCCGATACGCTCGGCTTCCTCGCCGTCGACCGCCTCGCACAGCAGCAGGTAGTACTTGGCCTTGGCCATGCCGCAGAGCAGCGGCCAGACGATGCAGGCGTGATCGCCGGCGGCAACGCCGAGGCGGGTGTGGCCGTCGATGATCTTGGCCTTCTTCGAGGCGATCGAGACGTCGGCCAGGATGCCGGCGACCAGGCCCGCCCCGACGGCCGGGCCGCGCATCGTCGAGACGATCGGCTTGGAGCAGTTGATGACGTTGTAGACGATGTCGCGCGCTTCCTTCCAGGTGCGCAGCAGGGCGTTGTAGTCCTTGATGTTGTTCTCGATCAGGTCGAAATCGCCGCCCGCCGAGAACACCTTGCCGCCGGCGCCCTGGATGATCACGCAGTTGACGGTGTCATCGCCGTCGATATCGCGCCACACGTGGACCAGCTCGGTGTGCATGATAGAGTCGGTGGCGTTGTACTTGTCCGGCCGATTCATGGTGACCCGCAGCACCTTGGGATGCGGGCGATCGAAGACCAGGCGTTGATATTTCTTCTGCCAATCCGACATCGGGCTTCCTCCGTTTCGGGAAGCCTATCACCTGCCGCGCGTTTTCCCATAGACGCAGCGTCGGATTTGAAATCGCAGAGTGACGCCGACGCCCACTCTTTCCCTCCCCCGTCTTCGGGGGAGGTGGCGAGGTAATCCGCGACGGAGGGGGAGCACAGCAAGATTGCTTCCAGAGGTGGAAGCATCCTCTTCGTCCTCCCCCTCCGTCAGCGTAGGAGGCTGACACCTCCCCCGAAGACGGGGGGAGGGAAAGAAAGTGGCGAAACGGACTGTTGCTAACGCCGTGCGTTGCCGGAGTTGCGCGAGCTGGCGAAGCGGACGGCCTCCTCCGCGGCCGTCACCAGGGCGCGGGCCTTGAGCACGCTTTCCTGATATTCGGCCTCGAGGTCGGAATCGGCGACGACCCCGACACCCGCCTGGACATACAGGGTGTTGTCCTTCACCAGCCCGGTGCGCAGCATGATGCAGGTATCCATCGTGCCGTTGGCGGCAAAATAGCCGGCACAGCCGGCATAGATTCCGCGACGCTCCGGCTCCAGCTCCTCGATGATCTCCATCGCCCGGATCTTCGGCGCACCCGACAGCGTACCGGCAGGGAAGCCCGCCTTCAGCGCATCGATCGCCTCCAACCCGTCTTCGAGCGTGCCCTCGACGTGGCTCGAGATGTGCTGGAGGTGGCTGTACTTCTCGATGGTGAACTGCTCGACGACCTTGACCGTGCCGAGCTTGGCGACACGGCCCACATCGTTGCGCGCCAGATCGAGCAGCATGAGATGCTCGGCGTGCTCCTTGGGGTCGGCGAGCAGCTTGTCAGCCAGCCGCTTGTCTTCCTCGGGCGTCGCACCGCGCCGGATCGTGCCGGCGAGGGGGCGGATGGTGACGATGTTGTCGCGCAGCCGCACCAGGATCTCCGGGCTCGAGCCCACGATCGTGAAATCGCCGTAGTCGAAGAAGATCAAGAACGGCGACGGATTGATCCGGCGCAGCGAGCGGTAGAGCGACAGCGGCGGCAGCTTGAACGGCACCGAGAAGCGCTGCGAGGGCACGATCTGGAAGGCGTCGCCCGCGCGGATATATTCCTTGCAGGTCTCGACCATCGCCTTGAAGGCGTCCTTCGACATGTTGGCCTGCGGCTCGGGCAAGGCCTCCAGCGCGTCAGCGCTCTCGCGGCGGAAGGGCAGCGAGCGCTCGAAATCGGACACCGCGTCGGCCAGCCGCTCCTGCGCCGCCTCATAGGCAGCTCGGGCGGACGTGCCGGGCTGCGGCCAGACCGGCGTGACCAGGGTCACGTTGTCTTCCAGCCGGTCGAAGATGCAGATCAGGGTTGGCCGCACCATGATCGCGTCGGGCAGGCCGATCGGATCGGGATTCTCATCCGGCAGCCGCTCCATGTCGCGGACCATGTCGTAGCCCAGGAAGCCGAACAGGCCGGACGCCATCGGCGGCAGCCCCTTGGGCAGCTCCATCTGGCATTCGCGGATCAGGACGCGCAGCGTTTCCAGCGGCCGGCCGTCGAGCGGCTCGAAGGCGTGCGCGTCGGAGCGGGCGCGGCGGTTGATCTCGGCCTTGTTCTTCGTGCAGCGCCAGATCACGTCGGGCTTGAAGCCGATGATCGAGTAGCGCCCGCGCACCGAGCCGCCCTCGACCGATTCCAACAGGAAGGAATTGGGCCGGCCATCGGCCAACTTCAGATAGGCCGAGACGGGAGTCTCGAGATCCGCGACCAGCTTGGTCCAGACCAGTTGCGGCTTGCCGGCGTCGTAGACCTGAGTGAACGCGTCGATTTCGGGGAACACGGACATCGTGGACGCCTACTGCTGCTGTTGCGGCGCAAAAGCCGCGGCGAAGACCTGCTCGTTGACGCTGACACCGTACTTGGCGCGTAGCGCGCCCAGGAGCTGCGTGACCAGATCGTTGGCGATCATCGTATCGAGCTGCTTGCCGAAGCGGTCGAGCGCGTCCTTGTCCTTGGCGAGGTCGGCGGCCTGGATCTCCTTCGGGCGCACGATGACGCTGCCTTCGGCACCGCGCACCGATTGGGCCTTGCCGACCGGCAGCTTGAACAGCTCCTGCGTCGCCTGCTGCGTCAGGTAGTTGCCGGGATCGGCCTCGTAGCGCGTCACTGCCTTGGTCGTGCGCAGCTCCAGCCCGAGCTCCTTGGCGATCGCACCGAGGTCGCCGCCGCTGTTGGCCTTCTCGAGCGCAGCCTTGACCTTCTGGTCGGCGAGCTTGCGCCGCTCCTCGGCCTGCCAGGCGTCGACGACCTTGGGCTCGACCTCCGACAGGGCAGGAATGCGCGCCGGCGTAATGCGGTCGGTGCGGACGACGAAGTATTCGCCCTTCGGCGTCTCGAGCAACTGGCTCTCGCTGCTCTCGCGCGTGGAGAAGGCGGCCTGCACCAGCTCCGATGCCGCCGGACCGATGACGACCTGCTTGCCCGACGCATCCTGGCCGCGGGCGTCGACACCCTCGAAGGTATGGACCTTCAGATTGAATTCCTGGGCGGAGGCGACCATCGACTGGGTCTTGCTCAGCGAGCGCTCGAAGTCGGTGACGAGCTTGATCAGCAGGTCGGGCGCGAGCTGCGCCTTGAGGTCGGCCTCGATCTTCTCCTTGACCTGATCGAACGGCGTCACCTTGCCGGCCTCGATCGAGTTGATGCGCACGACGTGCCAGCCGAGCGCCGATTTGATCGGCTCGGGCGCAATGCCCTGCGGCGCGGCGAACACACCATCGGCGAGGGCGCCCGCCGGCAGGTCCTTCTTCAGCACCGGGCCGAGCTTGATGACGCCGTCGGCGTTGCCCAGCACCTCCTTGGCGGCATCTTCGAGCGTCTTGCCTGCCTTGGTAGCCTCGATGATCTTCCTGGCCTTTTCCTCGCTGTCGGTCATCGCCTGGTCGACGTCGCGCTTTTCCGGCGAGCCGAACTCGGACGCACGCGCGTCGTATTCCTGCTTCACCTGCTCCGGCGTGACGGTGACCTGGCCCATCACGTCGTCGACCGTCAGCAGGACATAGGAGAAGGCGCGGAATTCGGGAATCTGGAATCGGGCCTTATTGGCCTCGAAATAAGTGCCGAGCTGTTCGGCCGTCGGCTTGGGAACGTCGACGACGATGGCGTCCGGGATATAGACGGTCTCGGCGATCCGCCGCTCGCTCTCCATCTTGAAGATATCGTCGCGGAAGCTCGTCGGCGCGAGACCTTCGGTGCGCACCGTTCCGAAGAGCTGCGCCGAGGCGATCTCGCGGCGAACATCGGCGACGTAGGCGGCTTCCGAGATACGGGCCTGTTGCAGCAGGGCGCGGTACTTCGCCGGATCGAACGAGCCGGTCGTGCCATGGAACGCGGGATTAGCGGCGATCGTAGCCTGGACCTCGCTGTCGCTCACGATGAGGCCGTATTTCTGCATGGCATTGTCGATCACCGCCCGTTGGACCACGTCCTCGAGCGCGCGGATGTGCAAGCCGTAACGCATGGCCTGCTCCGGTTCCGGCCGCTGGCCCGTCTGACGCTGGATCTGCTCGATCTGCCGGTTGAAGCGGTCGCGGACCTCCTCGACGGAGACCGAGGTGCCGCCCAGCCAGCCATAGAGAGGGATGTGCGTGCCGCCGACATGCGCGACCTCGGTATTGCGGCCGCCCATCTTGAGCATGTCGCCGATACCCCACAGCCCGAAGCTGATGATCAGCATCGTCATGAGGGTGCCCATGACGAGATAGGAGGCCAGTTTCTTGAATCTGTTCACGGGCGGCTTCGCAGCGGGGAAAGGGGCGGGACGACGGGGCGCATGCCTACCACCGGCCCCCCTTGCAGGCAACGTGGCAGCCCACTAGACACGGTGGCGCTAAAAATACGAGGAAATCATGGCCCGCACCCGTCGTCCCCTCATTGCCGGAAACTGGAAGATGAACGGCCTCAAGGCCGATGCGACTGCCTTGGCCAAGGGCGTCGCCGACGGCGTGAAGCAGGCCGGCTGGACCGACCGTGATGTGCTGGTCTGCCCGCCGGCGACGCTGGTGCTGACCATCGCCGACGCCGTGCGGGGAACCGGCCTTCTGGTCGGCGGCCAGGATTGCCACGCCAAGGCAAGCGGTGCCCATACCGGCGATATATCGGCCGAGATGCTGCGCGATGCCGGCGCCAGCCACGTCATCGTCGGCCATTCGGAACGGCGCACCGATTGCGGCGAGACCGATGCCATCGTGCGGGCCAAGGCGGAGGCCGCATGGCGGGCCGGACTGCTGCCGATCGTCTGTATCGGCGAGACGCTGGCCGAGCGCGAGGCGGGCCGGACGCTGGCGGTGCTCGAGACCCAGCTCAAGGGCAGCGTGCCGTCCGGCGCGACTGCGGCAACGCTCGTCGTCGCCTACGAGCCGGTGTGGGCGATCGGGACCGGCAAGACGCCGACGACGCCGGAAGTGGCCGCAGCCCACGCGCATATTCGCAAGGTGCTGGGCGGGCTGGTTGCCGATGCCGCCGGCGTGCGGCTGCTGTACGGCGGGTCGGTGAAGGGCAGCAATGCCGCCGAGTTGTTGGCGGCCGGCGATGTCGATGGCGCGCTGGTCGGAGGCGCCAGCCTCAAGGCCGACGAATTTTTGGCTATCGCCAAGGCGGCCTAAAGAGGCTAGAAGCGCCCGCGAAAATGGACAGCGTACGAACTTTTTTCCACGATTGGCGGCTGGTGCTGCTGATCATCCACGTCGGCGTCACGGCCGCGATGATCGTCGTCATCCTGCTTCAGCGCAGCGAAGGCGGCGGTCTCGGCATGGGCGGCCGCAGCGACGCGCTGTTCTCGGTTCGCGGTCAGGCCAACGTCCTGTCACGCATGACGGCCATCTTCGCCAGCATCTTCTTCTTCCTGAGCCTGCTCATGGCCTGGAGCGTCGGCGAACCCGGCGCTCGGTCATCGCGCTCGATCATGGACAACGTGCCCTCGACGCCGGCGGCGCCCGCACCGGCTGGCGGCACCACCGCTCCGCCGGCAGCCTCCGGGGCGCCGACAGCGCCCACCCGCTAGGAACAACGGCCGATGTCGGACCGTTCCCACCGCCGAACCTTCTTCGGCGGGACGATATCCCCATGGCCGCATCTGACAATACTTGGTAGTCTGTAGGCCCATGACGCGCTTTATCTTCATAACGGGCGGCGTGGTTTCCTCGCTTGGCAAGGGTCTTTCGTCGGCGGCGCTGGGGGCGCTGCTGCAGGCACGCGGCTATCGCGTGCGCCTGCGCAAACTCGACCCCTATCTCAACGTCGATCCCGGGACGATGAGCCCGTACCAGCACGGCGAGGTCTTCGTGACCGACGACGGGGCGGAAACCGACCTCGATCTCGGCCACTACGAGCGTTTCACCGGAGTGGACGCCCGGCAGAGCGACAACATCACCACCGGCCGCATCTATTCCACCGTCATCGCCAAGGAGCGCCGCGGCGACTATCTCGGCGCCACGGTGCAGGTGATCCCGCACGTCACCGACGCGATCAAGGAGTTCGTCCTCACCGATACCGACGAGGACTTCGTGCTGGTCGAGGTCGGCGGCACGGTCGGCGACATCGAGAGCCTGCCGTTCCTCGAAGCCATCCGGCAGGTCGCCAACGAGCTCGGCCGCGAACGGGTGATGTTCGTCCATCTCACCCTGCTGCCGTGGGTGCCGACGGCGGGCGAGCTCAAGACCAAGCCGACGCAGCATTCGGTCAAGGAGCTGCTGAGCGTCGGCATCCAGCCCGACCTGCTGGTCTGCCGCTCGGGCGACAAGGAGATTCCTGCCAACGAGCGGCGCAAGATCGCGCTGTTCTGCAACGTCAAGACCGAGCGCGTGATCGAGGCGCGCGACGTCGACACGATCTACCAGGTGCCGATCGCCTATCACGATCAGGGCTTCGATGCCGAGGTCTGCAAGTATTTCGGCCTCGACGCCAGCGCGGAGCCCAACCTCGATCGCTGGCGCGGCGTGGTGCGTTCGGTGCGCGAGCCCGAGGGCAAGGTGACGATCGCGGTGGTCGGCAAGTACACCGTGCTGCTCGACGCCTACAAGTCGCTGTCCGAGGCGCTGACCCATGGCGGCTTCGGCAGCAACGTGAAGGTCGGGCTGGAGTGGATGGACTCCGAGATCTTCGAGCGCGACGACGCCGTCAGCCATCTCGAGCATGTCCATGGCATCCTGGTTCCCGGCGGCTTCGGCGAGCGCGGCACCGAGGGCAAGATCCACGCGGTGAAGTTCGCGCGCGAGCGCAACGTGCCGTTCTTCGGCATCTGCTTCGGCATGCAGATGGCGGTGATCGAGGCAGCCCGCAATCTCCTCGGTATCGAGGACGCCTCGTCGAGCGAGTTCGGTCCGACCGACCATGCCGTGGTCGGGCTGATGACGGAATGGGTGAAAGGCAACCAGGTGGAGAAGCGGGCGGCCGAAGGCGATCTCGGCGGCACCATGCGACTCGGCGCCTATGCCGCGCATTTGCGGCGGGGCACCAAGGTGCACGACATCTACGGCCAGGACGTGATCAGCGAGCGCCATCGCCATCGCTACGAGGTCAACGTCAACTACAAGGACCGGCTGGAGCAGGTCGGCCTGCGCTTCTCGGGCATGTCGCCGGACGGCCTGCTCCCAGAGATCGTCGAGATTCCCGACCATCCCTGGTTCATCGGCGTGCAGTATCATCCCGAGCTGAAGTCACGGCCGTTCGCGCCGCATCCGCTCTTCACCTCGTTCATCGGCGCGGCCAAGACGCAAAGCCGACTGGTTTGACCGGATCGGGCCGGTTCGGAAGTCGTATTTCCGTCAAGTTTTCCGGGTGGTATCGCGCCATGAACCGCAAGCTGCTTTTCGTGTTCCTCGGCCTGTCCGCGCTGGCTGTCGGCGCGGGGACGCAGACTGCCGCCCAGTCGCGCTACGGCAAGGCCGAACGCCGCGATCCGATCTTCCTGCGCTTCCCCGCAATGGCGGAGCGGTTCTGGGTCAATACCGAAACCATGACCGCCAGCCACAAGGCGGTGGCGGTGCCGATGCCCAAGCAATGCGCCTTCGTTTATGCCGACACCTATACCCGCAACCAGATGAGCGAGCGCGAGGTCCAGGACATGGCGTTGTCCAACTGCAAAGCCAAGCTCAACCAGCTCGGGCCGCTCGGCGAGAATTACTCCGTCAACTGCCAGTGCCAGGTCGTGATCAGCGACGGCGCGTATCTCCTGCCGCGCGAGGCGCTGCCCGACCAGGCGTACGGCCCGGCATCGATCTTCTATCGCGACGATCGCGGCAACGTCGCGCGCCTCAACGGGGTCGCACGCTACGGTGCCCTGATCGGTCGCGACCGCTCGGTGATGTTCTCGGTCGACAATCCCCGCGGGGAGACGGTCTGCGAGGGGACCTTCACCAATGAAGGGCCGCAGTCCGGGCGCTTCTCGCTGAGCTGCTTCAACGGCAAGTTCGCCGGCAGGGGCACCTACGAGAGCCGGGTCGGCAATCCGAACGACCACGTCATCGCCCGCGGCCAGACTGGCCGCGGCCAGCCGGTCACGATGGTGGTCGGGCTTCCCGCGCAACTTGCCGCCAACACCTATGGCGGCCTTTGAGATGCGTCCCTGGCTTTTGGCAGGGCTGATCGCGCTGGCGCCCGTAGCCACGCTTGCCCAAAGTGCCAGCGAGGTCGAGCGCTGCTTCCAGAATCCGGGCAGTTGCTCGTCGGGCGGCGGTGCGCCGGCGCCAGCCCCGGCTCCCGCACCCGCCGCGAGTGCCGCCCCGGGGCCTGCACGGGGTCCCGATTACGCGACCGTGCTGAACAGCCCGGAACCCGATCGGCGCAAGCTGCAGGAATCCCTGCGCACGCTCGACAAGTACAACGGTCCGATCGACGGCAACCTGCAATCGGAAGCGACGACGAAAGCCATCGGCGACTGGCAGAAAGGGCACGGGCTGGCCGCCACCGGCAAGCTGACGCCGAACGAGGCGGTCGCGCTCAACAACGAGGCGAGCCGGGCGCCGATCCGGCGCCTCGATCCGACGGCCCAGGTCGCCGCCTCGGCACCCGCTGCAGCGCCGTCGAATGCCGATGCGCTCAAGTCCCTGCGAGCGCGGCTCGCGGAACGCCGCAAGGCGGCCGAACCCAAGGCGGATGCCGCGGCGCAGTCCCTCGTCACCGACCTGAAGGCCTATGTCGCGGCCGACGGCAAGGGACCGGTCGGCGAGCAGTTCGCGACCTTCGCCAAGTGGTACGCCGACATCCGGACGGCCGGCCGTACGATCGGCGACATCAAGCCGGC
>Ga0070665_100004341_pt1 | contig 14911 bp, 9 predicted proteins | sample KBSS13metaG_FD_65862 | JGI IMG/M metagenome (GOLD analysis project Ga0070665, IMG submission 65862) | Switchgrass rhizosphere microbial communities from Kellogg Biological Station, Michigan, USA - KBS S1-3 metaG | ecosystem: Host-associated > Plants > Roots > Rhizosphere > Soil ... | reverse complement strand
GTGTTCCGATTTTAACTGACTTTCCTTCTCTCGGATTAAACCACCAGGCATTGACCTGATCATGTTTCAAAAAAGATATATTAAGGGTAATTGACCTGCCCACTGGGAGATAAATCATGCAGTAACTGTTGTCGCCTCCCCGAAAGGCCTGTATATGGTTTCCTTTCTCACCAGGGACTTCCGTGATAAGTGTTGAATCCGGCTGACGGTTCAGCATGGGCCTGGATTCGATGAGCCGCCTTAGATAACCGGCCTGAAAAGCGCCGGGGCGGTCTATCGCATTGATCCATCCGCGGTCGGGATAATTTATGGCGACTTCCTTTGCGCTCATGAACTGCCAGACCGCATGGTGTCCGTAGGTGACGCCGCAGGCACCGGCAAAGACGGAGCGGTATAACTGCTTTCTCACATCGTAAGCCCGGAAATAGCCGCTGTCGGTGTTCCATTTAGGCCAGGGATTAACGGGATGATCCTCGTAGTTTGGCTCCGCATCAAGGGTTGGTTTATGAGGCTTGTAAGACCTGTCACGTCGGACATATTCCCAGCAGGGTGTGTCGTGCCCGTCCCCGTGGCCCGACTGGAACATGTTTAAATTCAGCCATGCCTCCTGGTGAATCCACTGCGAACTTGAATTGCTGCCGCCTGAAGGATGATAGGTTATCAGGCAATGCCCTTCTGTGGATTCGATTATACCTTTCGCCATCGCTCTCCAGACCGGCCGCCAGTCTTTCTCCCTGGTCAACGCGGGACGGTCGCCACCCAGGATCCAGATGATATTCTGCTGGTTCTTGTATCTTTTACCGATCCATTTGCCGTAGGCATAGGCATTTGTACTGTCGAAAATTACCGGGCCCTCACTCCAGGCCTGTGTTACGTTGCTGCCCCAGGTTGGCAGAAGTCCGATAACCAGGTTGCGTTGCCGGGCGAGAACGAAGACAGAATCGATAAGCCTGAAATAATCTTCATTAGGCTGGGTCGGGTCGGGTCCTCTCAAAGGTTTCTGTCCATACGCATTGGGCGTATTTAATCCGTCGAATTCGGCCAGCGCCACGGCCTGGATGACCGTGAATCCTTTTGCCGAACGGTTGTCGAGATATTGTGTGATTTCCGGATACGTCAGGCGGTGAAAGAGCTCCCAGCCGGTATCTCCCAGCCAGAAAAAGGGATGGCCGTCTTCGTAGACGAGGTCATACCCGTCTTTGCCTACAACAATACGTCCGTGTCCGGCCTGTGTTTGTGCATGAATAGTTTCCCGGCTCGTCAGCAGAGCCAGTAATAAGATCAGAAATGTCGGATGAAAGCGGAAGGATTGACCCATGGACAGCAATCGTTTGAGAAATGGCCAACACGACAATGTTACCGCAATTTTTTTAAAAATCCGGAATATTCGGAAGGTTCATGGTGTATGGTATATGGTGTATAGTGTAGGGTTTATGGGTTATGACAGCCGCCCACCATTCACTATTAACCATATACCATTTACCCTACTCTATTTTATCCGGATCAGGTATATGTTGTTTATGGCTGTCCATCTAATGTTTTACAGGCTGATGCTGCATAAGCTGGTTGAGCAGTGCCTGCACAATCCGGTAGTCTGACTTTTCTACCAAACTATACTGATTGCCGGATCCCGCACGCCACTCGTCTGAGCCGTCTTCCTTTACATCCATCCGGCCCGTTTCGGTTTCATACCAGGGAGAAATTCCCTTCACCGCAACGAGCACCGCGGTTTCGTCCCAGCTCATCCGGCCCAGGCTGTCGGAGGCTGCCATGGGAATGCACAAGGCAAACACATCCTTTACCGGACTTTGCCGGATCGCAGAATCATGGACCAGGGGAAGTCCCGTCCTGATTTTTTCACCAATCTGAAATCCGCTGAGGATAACAGGTGTGGGCCAGTGAGAGAAAACATAGGCCGAGGCCGCCGCGTCTTTTTCCACATTAAATTCTTTTCCCGAAGGGAAACGACCGGCCATGCTGACAAGTTCCTTTACTTTTTTCTTCACCAGCTCTTTCCCGCCCAGTTTTGAATATTCATCCGCGGCGGATTTCAAAAGATCGGAAAGGTTGGTGAAAAAGCCCGTTGATATAATAGTTACGCTTTGGTCCGGCTGCGAGGCCAGTATCTTCCGGTATAGTCCGGTGGCAGGAAAGGCTTCACTGTTATATTTTATCCTGTGCGGGTATTTTGCCAGCAGGGTATCCGTCCAATGCTGCCAGTCGCGCAGATTCAGGCCGTTTTTACCAACTACCCCCACAGGTATCTCAGGGCGGTTAAAATAGCTGTTGAAAACATCAAAAACCCCGGCAACTCCTTCGTAATTTGTACTCGCTACGGTTGCGAGGATCCGGATATAACCACTGTCGGCAAACGAGTGGAGAATGGCAATGGCTCCCACGTCGTCATAGTCAGGGCCCATATCGCTGTCGAAGATCACCAGCGCGGGTTTCACAGACTGTGCGGTTCCGGAAAAAAATGCTATCATTAAAAAAAGGAAGACAATTGCGCGTTGTTTCATGCTATTAAAATTAATCAACCCTGCCTGAGTTGAAAAACGGACTCGAATCAACCTTTCATGTACCAACTATCGGAAGCTAAGGAAAAAAGAATTTTCTGGATTTTTTTTATTCTCTGTCAGCTCGTGTGTATTACCGGCTGGGTCATTCCATTAATGGATATCGACGCAGCCCAGTATGCGAATATGAGCCGGGAGATGCTACTGAACAAACATTATCTGGAGATTTATGATCTCAGGCACGATTATCTGGATAAACCACCGATGATCTTCTGGCTTGGATCTCTCAGCATGCGCATTTTCGGTATCCACGATTATGCTTACCGCCTTCCCTCCCTGTTATTTTCCCAGCTGGCCATTTTCAGCACCTATAAACTTGCACGCCTTTTCTACTCTCAGCGGATTGCCCTGTTAAGCGCGCTTGTCCTGGCCAGTTGCGAAGCAACTTTTCTGATAAACCACGACGTAAAAACCGATACCATGCTGATGGGCTGGGTTGCTTTTTCCCTTTGGCAGCTTGCCGCCTGGTACCAGGATCAAAAGTGGAGACAGCTGATTCTCGCATCGGTCGGTATAGCAGGCGGCCTGCTCACGAAAGGGCCAATCGCATTCATGGTTCCTGTCTTTGCCTTTGCTCCTCATTTTATTCTTCATCGTTCCTACCGCCAGTTTTTTCGCTGGCAATATCTCGTGATGATCGGGATCATTGCAGTCCTCCTCCTCCCCATGAGCATTGGTCTTTACCGCCAGTTTGATCTGCATCCGGAAAAAATCATGTATGGCCAAAAAGGGATTTCCGGGCTTCGCTTTTTCTACTGGACGCAGAGTTTTGGAAGAATCACAGGTGAAAGTACCTGGCACGAAAACGACCGGTTCAGCTTTCTCTTTGAAAACATGCTCTGGGGTTTTATGCCCTGGATCGTGTTTTTTATCCTGGGATTTGCAGATGACCTCATCGGGATTGTGCGGAAGCGCTTCAAACTGTCCGGCAGGGAGGAATGGATAAGCACCGGCGGATTTGCCATAACGTATTGTGCACTGGCCAGCAGCCGCGCACAACTCCCGCATTATATTTATGTTGTCTTCCCGCTGGCAGCGATCATCACCGGAAAATTTCTGTACCGGCTGATATATGAATCCCGGATGCAAAAGTGGCTGAAACCCCTTACCATTCTCCAGTTCACTATGATGTGCATTACAGTGCTCGTGCTCTTCACTGTTTTGGCTTATCCCTTCAGACCGGTTGACAAAACCCTGCTGATCCTCGCCGTACTGATTTGCTCCGCATTGATCTGGATCCTTCTGAAAAATAAAATTGAAGCAGCACCCCTGATTTCCGTCAGCGTCCTTACGGTCGCCTTCGTCAATCTTTTCCTGAACCTGGGATTTTATCCAAGACTGCTTGAATACCAGCTAAGCATTCCCGTAAGCCGGTGGATCAATCAGCAGCCTGTCGACAGGGATCGATTTTATGTTTATAAGCTGGATGAACATGAGAGCCTGCATTTTTACAGCAATCATTTTTTCAGACACGTAGAAAACCCGGATTCTCTGTCTACCGGGGATTATATTCTCACCGGCGATCAGGGTTACCGTCTCCTCGATACTTCTTTATACAGGATGGCTTTCGCAGGCAGCTCTTTTCACGTCAGCACGCTGTCGCTTACATTCATGAACCCCGCCAGGAGAGCATCTGAATTATCGCCTTATTATATTTTGGAGAAAATCAGGAAAGATCCAACCTCGCAGGGATCATCCGTCCCTTAGGTTCCGTGGATGACTCAACGCCGGCTTCATGGTAAGATGCATCTTCATTCACTTCCCACAGATCATAGATCTCCTGGCCGGCAAGAATATTTTTTACTGCCAGCATGGCCGTCATCATGCTATGATCCTGGTTATTGTATTTATGCATGCCGTTCCGGCCAACCAGCTGTAAACCCGGGTACTCCCTGAGCCCGGATTTAATGGTGTTGATATGTTCTTTATATCGGCTATCGTACACCGGATAGGCTTTTTTCTGGCGGACAATATAACCGTCCATGACCTCAGAAGCCTTTGCAATGCCGATCTGTTCGATCTCCTTTCTGCCCATCGCCAGCAAGTCACCGTTGCTCATGGTCCACATTCCGTCTCCTTCAAAACAAAAATATTCCAGTCCATAACAGGCCAGTTCCGGATCCGGCACCATTTCAGGGCTCCATGATTTGAAATTCTGAATTCGTCCCACTTTAACGCTGGGATCATGAATATAGATCCAGTTATCGGTAAATACATTACGGTCCTTAAGGATCAGCACGACAGTGATGAAATCGCGGTACGAGAGGTTGTCTGCTGCTTCGAGTACGTCCTTAGGCGGTGCGGGAACAATACCCGGGATCAGTTCATGAACGGGAGCTGATGAAATGACTTCATCAAATCCTTCGTGGATATTTCCCTTATCGTCTTCTACATTCCATCCATCTTCACAGGCAATGATCTTCCTGACCGGAACGCCCATGAGGATTTCAGCACCCTGGGCACGGCTTTTATCTGCGCAGACCTCCCACATCATACCAGGGCCCCTGCGCGGATATCGGAAAGAATCGATGAGGGTCTTGATGGTCTTCCCTTTGCCTTTATTTCGTGAAGGAAACAGCGCATTCTCAATGGCGCTGCTGAGCGAAAGACCCTTGATCCTTTGCGATGCCCAGTCGGCGGAAATTTCCCTGCAGGGAATTCCCCAGACTTTCTCCGTGTAACTTTTAAAGAAAATATTGAAAAGCCTTTTACCAAACTGGTTGGTTACCCAGTCTTCGAAATTCAATGGATTTTTTACGGGAAAAAGCTTAGCCTTCGCATAACTCATTACGCACCTCGCCGATTCCATAAAGCCCAGTTTCTTTAAAGCCTCCATCGCATTCAGGGGATAGGTAAAAAACTGGTGGTTGTAATAAATCTTGCTGCTGCGGGGGCGCTGGAGAAGGTCATCACCGAGGATTTCGGTCCAGAAATCTTCGACTTCTTCCGATTTACTGAAAAACCGGTGACCGCCAATATCAAAATGACATCCTTTATATGATTCCGTTCTTGAGATCCCGCCAACATACACGGGATCGGATTCAAAAACCGTGACCCGTTGTCCCGCTTTGGTGAGCAGGTAGGCAGCGGTAAGTCCCGCCGGACCCGCTCCTATAATGGCAACTCTTTTAGTACTCATGAACGATACGTGAAAGTAGGGCGCAAGTTAACCCGGGCAGCCTTATTTACCCGGAAAAGCTCCTGATTTCTCTTCGCATGCTGAATCCTTAACCAGTTGTTCAAACAGTTCAGGTGAATAAATCTTAAATTGTATACCCCGGTTGCCGGGAGTAAATTTTCAACATAAATTCAAATAAAATGGAACAGACAAGCGTGGAAACCAAACCGGAAACCCGGGATACGGAAATGTTCCGCCTCATGGATGCCTATTGGCGAGCAGCCAATTACCTCTCGGTAGGCCAGATTTATCTTTACGACAATCCGCTGCTGAAGAAACCACTGACACTTGACCATATCAAACCCCGGCTGCTGGGTCACTGGGGTACCACGCCCGGATTGAATTTTATTTATGTGCATCTCAACAGGCTTATCAAATCCCGGCAGCTCAATATGATCTATATCACGGGCCCCGGACACGGCGGACCGGGACTGGTGGCCAATACTTACCTGGAAGGCAGTTATTCTGAATTCTATCCCGACATCACGACGGACGAGGAGGGGATGAAAAAATTGTTCAAACAATTTTCTTTTCCCGGAGGAATTCCCAGTCATGTGGCCCCTGAAACGCCGGGGTCCATCCATGAAGGCGGCGAACTGGGCTACTCCCTGGTTCATGCATATGGTGCGGTTTTCGATAACCCCGACCTGATCGCGGTGTGCGTTATTGGCGATGGTGAAGCAGAAACCGGGCCGCTCGCCGCCAGCTGGCACTCTAATAAATTTCTGAACCCGGTGCTGGACGGGGCGGTTCTGCCGATCCTTCACCTGAACGGCTACAAGATCGCAGGACCCACAGTGCTTGCCCGCATACCAAAGGAAGAACTGGCTTCGATGCTTACCGGATATGGCTATCGTCCCTATTTCGTGGAAGGAGACCAGCCTGAAAAAATGCACCCTGCCTTTGCTTCTACCCTGGAAAAAGCCCTTGACGAGATCAGCCACATCCAGCGTGATGCCAGGAAAAACGGATATTTTAAACGGCCGCAATGGCCCGTCATCGTGTTGAATACACCCAAGGGATGGACGGGTCCAAAAATGGTGGACGGAAAACAGGTAGAAGGCACCTGGCGCGCTCACCAGGTACCACTTTCTGAGCTGGGCTCCAACCCGGCGCATGTAAAAATGCTCGAAGCCTGGATGAAAAGTTATAAGCCCGAAGAGCTTTTCGATCAAAGCGGAAAACTCATTGATCCACTGTGCGCGCTCGCTCCACAGGGAAAGCAGCGGATGGGCGCCAACCCGCATGCAAATGGAGGATTGCTGCTGCACGATCTGAAACTGCCGGATTTTCGGAATTATTCAGTGGATATCGGTAAGCCCGGAACAACCACCAGCGAGTCCACTCGCATTCTCGGCGCTTTCCTGCGGGACATTCTTAAAGCCAACAGTGAAAGAAAAAATTTCCGTGTCTTCGGACCTGATGAAACCAATTCCAACCGGCTTAACCATGTTTTTGAAGTCACCGACCGTATGTCTGCCGCTGAAATTCTTCCCGGCGATGATCACGAAGGCCCTGAAGGCCGCGTGATGGAAGTGCTGAGTGAACACCTTTGCGAAGGGTGGCTCGAAGGCTACCTGCTCACCGGCCGCCATGGCTTTTTCTCCTGTTACGAAGCTTTTATCCATATCATCGATTCGATGATGAACCAGCACGCCAAATGGCTGAAAGTCTCTAATACTATCCCGTGGCGCAGACCCATCGCTTCGCTGAATTACCTGCTCACCTCGCATGTATGGCGCCAGGATCATAATGGGAACAGCCACCAGGATCCCGGATTTCTGGACCTGGTTGTTAATAAAACCGCGGATGTGGCCAGGATTTATCTGCCACCGGATGCCAACTCCCTTCTGTCTGTGGCAGACCACTGTCTGCGAAGCCGGAACTATATTAACGTGATCGTCGCCGGCAAGCAGCCTGAATTGCAATGGATGGACATGGATACGGCTATCAAGCATTGTACATCGGGGCTCGGCATCTGGGAATGGGCGGGCAACGATGCGGGCCAGGAACCGGACATTGTGATGGCCTGTGCGGGTGACGTACCTACCATGGAAACCATCGCGGCAGTGGAGTTGCTTCGGATTCACATGCCCGAAATAAAAGTAAGGGTCGTGAATGTGGTCGATCTGATGAGCCTCCAGCCCTCCAGCGAGCATCCCCATGGTATTTCCGACATTGATTTTGATATGCTGTTCACACGGGACAAGCCCATCATCTTTGCATTCCACGGCTATCCATTGCTCATCCACCGTCTGACCTACCGGAGAACCAACCATCAAAACCTGCACGTACGAGGATATAAGGGAGAGGGAACCACCACCACACCTTTCGATATGTGCGTGCTGAATGATATAGACCGTTACAGGCTGGTCATGGATGCAATAGACCGCCTGCCCCAGCTGGGCTCACGCGGCGCCTACACCAAACAGCTTATGCAAAATAAAAGACTCGACCACAAAGCATATGTAAGGGAACATGGCGAGGATATGCCGGAGATACGCGAATGGAAATGGAAGGGTGCAAAGTAGGCGGTCCAGATATGATAAACCATCCACCATTAACCATAAACCATTCACTTTTCTCAATGCCCATTTTTTAACTTTTCATATGGCCTGGTTCAACTTAAACTGCAAGAAGAATTCAACCGGTCGCAATAGTCAATAGAAATGTTTAAGGCTGGTGGGGAAGAAATACAGGTGCATATTGGTAATGAATCATTAACAGGCTGAAAAAGGGCAGGAAAATTCCCCCGGGGTGCAACATTTTCTAAAAACCGGCGACTAATAAGAAGAACATTAACCGGTTTTATGGATTTTAAGGACACCAACCTCATGTCGTACCACGACATCGAATTGCAATTTGAAAAGCTATCTCTGGAATTCGGTCACCCAATTAAGCCCGATGAAGCTTATATCAACAATTGCGGATATAAAGAACTCAGAGCCGGAAACCTTCAAGGGGCGATGCAGCTCTTCAGACAAAATATTAAATATTTTCCGGCATCGTTCAACGTATACGACAGCCTTGCCGAAGCGCTCCTGCAGGGCGGGGACCGAAATGCCGCTATATCCAATTACGAAAAATCCCTGGCGCTCAACCCAAAAAACAAAAATGCGCTGGACATGCTGAAAAAATTAAAAAAAATTCCCGTTGGTGACCGGTAAACCGGCGGACTTCCCCGAAGGACTGTTTTGATGGCAGTCCTTTTTATTTTTTACTTATTTTCGGCTGCATAACCGTCAGCGTATGCCGCCCCCGCTCAAATTATTTATGCTCCTGTTGGGATGTAAACCGCCCGGCCGTCATACAGAACAACACGATATTTTTTTTGGTATCGGAACAACACTTCGGGATCTCGTTCCTGAGATCACTACGTTCTGGCCCGGGCCGCAACGTATTCATATCGACGCGTGGCGGGAAGTAACCCAGGTGGAAGATTTTAGTATTCATGTAGTGCCAAAGACAGATCCCGCTGAAGGCAACGGGCATAAACTTTTTTTTATCAACCTGGGCGGATACCAGGAAAACCGTTTTGAAGAACAACACTATGTCCTGCTTACCGTGAAAGCTGATAAAACCAGCGCGATTGGACAGGCGAAAGAAACTTTTTTCTTTAAACACAATCATTTCGAAAATGCCAATTCGCATATTGACGACAAATACGGGATCGATGTCGATGATCTTTATGAAATAGAAGAAATGCTTTCCTCCGGTCAGAAAGAAAAATACCGGATCGAGATTCTGCCTTCTCCCGGTAAAACGGAAGATCAGTTAAACCTCGGATATGTAAAGTTGGGCAGCCTGTAGATGACAGAACGGATTCCCTCAGAAGGTTCGAAAATTTTATTTTTTAAATACGAATTCAGGCAGATAGTAATTTGCCCTGTCCTGTTCGTATTGTTTCAGATATTTTGAATTGCTCACCACACCTACGCTGCTGATCACGCCTTTGAGCGTTGTCTTTACCCAGAAATTAAAAACAAACTTTTCCCTGTCACGCACGAAATACGTGACAGATTCTTCGCGGTTCTTCTTGCGAAGAATAAAAGTATTGGCCAGCATGTTGATCAGATCCAGCTTGAATGTTTTGCGTTCAGGATCGGAAGTATTCAGGACTCTTATTTTGAGATCGTTATAATAAAGTTTCATATTACCAATCGCGGCGTATTTATTACCGGTCCAGTGGGCGTAGACAGTATCGGCGGTCCCGTTCCTGACCTTCAAAGAAGCCAGCGGCTCCGTCACCGGATTGAGCCTGGCGAATTCCATTGGATAAACACGATAACGCATCGTGAATCCGGAGAGGCTGTCATGATATTTCTCTGCGTAGTAAAAAGGATCGACGCGCGTATCAAAAATTTTGGCGTCGGCAAATATCCTGAGGCTGTCACTATGCTTCGCATTTCCGAAACCGGGGATAAAGGCATTGAGATCACGTATGGGTGTGATTCCTTCGCGGCCTGACTTATTCGAAATTTCTTTGACCGTCACACTGCTGTTCGAAATAAGGACGGTATCCACCCAAACCGGATAGGGGATTTTTTCCATCAGGATCGTGGGCATCAGCCTGATAATACCCGGTTCCCTGGGCATCCTGCCATCCCTGAAAGTCGTAAGATCCACACCGTCAATTAAAATTTTGGAAACGGTCAGCGACGTATCATTTGGATATAATTTCAGCCGAAACTTGTTGAAATCAAGGTTCTTCCCGGCTACCGTTATATAGTCACGCTGCCAGCCCGTTTTAAAGTATTCTTCCGCGCTCAGTGTCGGATTCATTTTCAAGCCCTCCAGATGAAGTTCCTTCGTGGCAGCTTTCCAGCCAACCTGGTTCAAACTGCCCGTCCAGCTTCTCGTTTCGAAACGTACATTTCCCTGGCTCAGACTGATATGCTGCAGCAACCAGTTAAGATCCCGTTTGTCTTTGGAATTGAAAGAGATGTCATCTATGGCTCCTTCAATCTCATCTGAACTCAGTGTGAGGCCCGGTTTTTTAAGCCTGACTCCTGCCTGATGCCATTCTCCCCTCACAGCTGCACTGAATACCTGTTCTGTATCCTTCTTAAATTTGCCGCCGGTCGATAAAAAATCCGCCGAAGGGACGGAAATGCTCAGGTCCTTATTTTTCAATGTCATTTGGCGCAGCCTTGCTTCGAGTGAAGCAAATCCGAATGGCAATCCCGGTCCGGAGCGCAGACTGTCTGACCTGATATCAATTTTTGAAAACAGTAGCAGCGAGTCGCCCGGCTTTATAGAACTGACCTGCAGGGATGCGTTCCTGATATTCAGTTTATTTGTATTCCAGCTGACGGGACTTTCCTTCTTATGTGCTTTTTCTTTTTTTTCCCCGATCACCAGGGCTATGGAGGGATCCAGAATATTGAGGGAGTCGAACCGTATTACATTAAAATCCGTGGAATGCAGATTCCAACCCGTTTCTATCCGGGGAATTTCCAGGTCCATCAGCCCGTCAGAAGACCTGAAGGAAATATCCTTTACCGAGCTCGATCCTTCATTGGTAAAATGTAAACTGCCCGCACTCAGGCTGAAAGCGCCGGTTTCAGCAAAGAACTTTTGGATTTGAGCCAGACCATTTCCCCAATAAAAAAATTCGCCCGCCGTGTATACGCTGTCCATGCAGATCTCTGAAGCCTGAAAACCGAGGCTGTCTCCGATGGCAGTGTATTGATTTACCTCCAGGTTGTTTATATCTATCCTGCCGATATGAATTTCAGGTAAAATCCTGGCGTTGATACTGTCTTTAGCTGCCTTACTGCGGGTGGAAATCACTGCCAGTCTCCCGACGGAGATATCTTCGATCTGAATAATACGGTCGTTTTCATACAGATCCCAGCTGAAGATCTCCCAATATATATTTTCTGCTTTGAGGCGCGTACCATCCGCCAGCGTGATAAGCATACTGTCTACCCAGTTATGACGCTTATCTCCTTCAAACCGGAAATTTGACATTTCGAACCTGGCCTGCGGCGACTGGAGGTTCACATTTTTTACGGACAAAGACGGCAGGGATCTTTTGATTTCGCGAAGCGAGTCACTGCTCAGAAAACGATTCAGCAGGATATCTGCATTCAATCCCTGCATATTCATTACCGTCGAAGTGGCTCTCATCTGATAGTTAAGTGTCGCGTTAACAAGATGAAAACTATCTACGGTTATCAATTCGCGCAGTTCATGCAGCGAACGATAAAAATCATTGAGCTTCGTCCGGGAAGCCTTGCGGACCGGAACCTTATTGCTGACAATTCTTATTTCAGGTCTTTCCAGAATAGCGACGGAACCACTCAGCTTTTTTTCCAGCAGGTGTTGAAAATCGACATTCCTTAACTCAAGCAGGGGCGAACTGAACTTCAGGTAGTGGGCATTATGATTAAATTCCGTCGGACCATATTCTGCGTCCCTCAACACAAGCCCGTTCCTCGCAATGGCAAATTCGCGGATGGACAGCTGGTAAAGGCTGTCTGCGGTCAGGAACTGAATGCCCTGGAGCGTCAGCTGAACGCTGTCCACACGGATTTTTTTCAGCGTATCTCCCGGCGTGACCGAAAGGTTAAAAATTTTCAGGTTGGCCTCACGGGTAATATAGTTGGCGTTTCCCCTGTCTGGACGATTTATGAAAAGCTGACCCTGCTTCACATCTATAAAGCCGATATTTAACTGATCGACCGGGAGAGTTAATTTTTTCTTTCCCGGTTTTGAAACCGCCTGTTCTGAAGAAGATACGGCCGCTACTTTCAGCACCGGCTTATAACAGATCAGTGTATCCAGGTCAAGCTGACTGGACGTTAGAATATTTCGCAGCCGGCTGGAATTGAAAAACAAATGGTCGGCCGCAAAATCAAATCCGTTTCTGTCTGCTTCAGGTTTTGAAATAAGATTCACTGTGTCGAGTTCCACAAGAGGATTGGCGCTTGAAAAATGAAATTTTCTAAATGAAAGATGTTGCCTTCCGCCCGGTAAATCCCAGTCCTGTTCTGATATGGTAAGATCCACATCTTCAGAGGAAAACAGGAGTTTTTTTTCCTGGCTTTCCCTGGAAAAATTTTTCACCAAAAGGCTGATATGCGAAACCGTAAATGGTGTACCGGTCCCGGGCGGCGTATAACCAAATGATGCATCCCGGACAATCAGGGATCGCACCTGCAGATTGGACAACACTTTTTTAAGACCATTCACCCACTGCTCCGGATCGATACGGACAGCCGCGGTGTTTGCAACGGGAAAATACTGAACCGCGGGAGAAATAATCGCCACGCTGTCCACCGTAGTCGACCGGCGCAAAATAAAGTCACGAATGGAATGCAGGGAAAAATAAAGTTCGGGGACCTGAAGGGCAAGATGTGTTCCCGCCTTTTGCGGGTCTGTGCAGGTCAGGGATGAATTCCTGAACAGGATCGTTCCTTTCCAGATTGATACATCGATTCCATCGGCGTCAAAAGCATAAAGGCCTTTGGATTCCCTTTTTACCAGGAACTGCAGCACATTCTTAAATCTGAATTCAACAAAATAGAATACTATACCGCCCAGGACTACCCGGATCAGGAGAAGCAGTATAAGTATTCTGATCCATTTTATTTGTTTCCTGGAAATATGCATGCCATTGAACAAGGTTTAAACCGCCTCACTGTAATTTAAGTAAACCTGTACAGTATTGATGCACTATAGCGTTAGGGATCTTTGAGGGAATGAAGAGGAATTTTTCCATAGAAGTGAAATAGCCGGCAACAAATACTTTGCGGGTATCCCTGATTTCCCGGATAGATTGATAGACACCAGGCGTGATACCTAATTTTCCCGGATAGATTGATATACGCCAGGCGTGATGCCTAATTTTCCCGGATGGACTGATATACGCCAGGCGTGATGCCTTCGATCTTTTTAAAAACCCTGACGAAGTAATTCACGTCGCTGAATCCACTGAGCATGCTGGCTGTTTGCAGGTTGTTACGCGGATCGGCAAGAATTTGTTTGGCCAGCTTTACTCTTTCGATATTAATATATTCCAGAGGGCTGAAGCCGCTCTGTTCCCTGAACCATCGAAAGAACTGATTGCGGCTGAGGTAAGCCTTTCGGCAAAGCACGTCTACGGGAATTTTTTCAGATAGATGTTCCTGGATATAATTCAATACAAAATGAAGCTTGGTCATGTTACTGTCGAGCCGGCTGTCGCGGGAAACCTTAAATAGGTGTTGTCCCTGAATCAGGCGGATCAGCAGCTCTTTCAGGTTGAGATCGGCATAGACATTTTTTTTCCTGTCCGGACCACTGCAGATTCGAATAATTCTGTTGATCAGGTCCGACACTTCATTGTCGTTGGAAAAATGGTACTGGTTGAATTGTAATGTCCAGTTACCCTGTTCATCGTTTCCTCCGTTGTAATATTCATTGAGATAGTCGACCGTATCATTTACGTAATCGGCATTTACGGTAAGTGCAATACACTGGGTCGGGTTTTCGGACTCAGATTCCGGAAAGTCGATGATCATTGGTTCATTTGCGGGCATGATAACCGTTTCTCCCGGCACATAAACAAAGGGATCTTTGTCTATCAGGTGCATTACCTTTTTTCCCCTCATCATGCTGGAGATCATCAGGTCGCTGAATTTAAGTGGCACCCTGTAAGCCTGCTTGTAGCTTTCATAGATATTCAGCTCGCAATTGTTGAGATTGAAAACCCGCCGGTTTTCGACAAGACTTTGAATGTCTTTTGCAGGGGTAAGCTCGATTTTATGTAATAAGGTTCCCAAAATGTAGGCAGTTAGATCCTCCAATTTTATACCGGCACGCTTAAAGTACAAAAAATCGGGTACAAACGTCCTATAAATAGATACAAAATTGTGGCTTCTGACGCCTTTTTTGTCTAAACTTTATCGTCTGGTCTGGATCGGTGATGGGCCGGACAGGCTGGGAAATCTCGGAAAGATCTTCAAATTTTTGTTGAGCAAGCAATGTTGGTTACGACCGGAACAGCGGCTCTTTGGCCGCTGTTTCTTCATTAACCGTTAAACCTGTTCTATTTTCCCCCGGAGGGGGGAATTTTCGCAATCCTCCTCCGGCACTTCGCGGCAATCAAAAATCTCCGGCCTTCTGTTTTCCGTAAATTGTTCATGAAAGTAAAGCTGCTGAAAGGCCTGTG
>Ga0070665_100004339_pt1 | contig 14914 bp, 9 predicted proteins | sample KBSS13metaG_FD_65862 | JGI IMG/M metagenome (GOLD analysis project Ga0070665, IMG submission 65862) | Switchgrass rhizosphere microbial communities from Kellogg Biological Station, Michigan, USA - KBS S1-3 metaG | ecosystem: Host-associated > Plants > Roots > Rhizosphere > Soil ... | reverse complement strand
CGGATGCCGACCATCGTCTTCAACTACAAGGGGCGGAGCGAGCGGGTGAACGCGGACGGCGAGCAGGATCTGACCAACGCCCTGATCAAGGTGGTGTCGGGCCAGCAGCGCAAGCTCTACTTCACCCAGGGCCACGGCGAGCGGGACACGACCTCTTCTGAGCCCAGCGGCTACAACGTCATCACCACCGCGCTCGGCCGCGAGAACTACACCGTCGACAAGCTCACCATCGCGCAGCAGGGCTCGGTGCCTGACGATGCGGCGGTGGTGATCATCGCCGGACCGAAGAATGATTTCCTGGCGCCGGAAGTCGAGGCGCTGAAGAAGTACCTGGACAAGCAAGGCAAGCTGCTCATCGAGCTCGATCCGCCCGACAAGGTCGACAGCCCGGCGCTCGCCAACCTCGTGGCGCTGGCCCACGACTGGGGCATCCAGGTCGGCAACAACATCGTCGTCGACGTCAGCGGCATGGGCCGCGCGATCGGCACGGACGCGTCGGTGCCGATCGTCGCGCCGCCGTACCCGGCGCATCCGATCACCCAGCGGTTCGGCATGATGACCGCGTTCCCGCTGGCGCGTGAAGCGGCGCCGGTCAACGGCGGCGTCAACGGCCACGTGGCGCAGTCGTTCATCGAGACCGGGCCGCGCAGCTGGGCCGAGACCGACCTCAAGTCGCTGATGACCAGCGGCGAGGTTTCGCTCGACGAGTCGAAGGGCGACAAGAAGGGACCGGTTCCGCTGGGCTCGGCCGTATCGGCAGCCGCCGCGCCCGCCGCACCGCCCAAGCCGGGCGAGACCGAAGCGCCGAAGCCGGAAACACGTCTCGCGGTGATCGGCGACTCGGACTTCGCGGCCAACGGCACGCTCGGAATGCCGGGCAACCGCGACCTGTTCATGAACACCATCGGCTGGCTGTCGCAGCAGGACAACCTGATTTCGATCCGGCCGAAGGAAGCTGACGATCGCCGGATTACGCTGACCGCGACCCAGGAGTCGAACATCTTCTGGTTATCGCTGCTGATCATCCCCGGCTGCATCTTCGGCGCAGGAATCGCCTCCTGGTGGCGGCGGAGAGGTTGATGCGCGGCCTGAAATCGACGATCGCGCTCGTCGTCGTGCTCGCCGGCCTCGGCGCCTACATCTATTTCGTCACCTCGAAGATGCCGGCGGGCGGCAGCAGCGCCGACACGGACGCCAAGAAGCAGGAGAAGGTCTTCGCATCGCTGCAGGCGGACAAGATCGAAGAGGTCAAGGTCTCGACGGTCGCCGGCGACGCGACGACGCTGAAGAAAGACGGCGCCGCGTGGAAGATCACGCAGCCGTCAGAACTGCCGGCATCCGAGTCGGACGTGGCGCAGCTGACCTCGGCGCTCAGCCAGGTGGAGATCGTCCGGGTCATCGACGAGAACCCGTCGAACCTGAACGACTACGGCCTGTCGAACCCGCGGGTCGAGGTCGACTTCAAGGCCGCGGGCGACAAGGACTACCGCAAGCTGTTCATCGGCGAGAAGACGCCGACCGGCGGCGACTTCTTCGCCAAGCGCAACGACGAGAAGAAGGTGTTCCTGATTCCAGCGGCCCAGGACACGTCGTTCAACCGCACGACCTTCGACTTCCGCGACAAGACGCTCATCAAGTTCGAGCGCGACAAGGTCGATGCTCTCGACATCACCGCCGGCGCCAAGACCATGACCATCGCCAAGGACGGCGGCGAGTGGAAGATGTCGAAGCCGGTGCAGACCAAGGCCGATTTCGGATCGGTCGAGGGGCTGGTCGGACGTCTCCAGACGGTGCAGATGAAATCGATCGCCGCCGACAACGCGTCACCCGCGGATCTGAAGAAGTACGGCCTCGACAAGCCGGAGGCGACGGTGAACCTGAGCCTCGGCAGCGCGAAAGCGACGCTCCTGTTCGGCGCCAAGGCGGCGGACAACACCGTCTATGCGCGCGACGCGTCGAAGCCGTCGGTCGTCACGGTCGAGACCGCGCTGCTCGACGACATCAAGAAGAGCGCCGACGACTACCGGCGCAAGGACGTTTTCGAGTTCCGTCCGTTCAACGCCACGCATCTCGAGATCACCCGCAACGGCCAGACGATCACCCTCGAGCGGACGAAGGGCCAGGGTGAGAATGCGCCGGACAAGTGGAAACGCGTGACGCCGACGCCCGGTGACCTCGACAAGGAGAAGAGCGACAACCTGCTCGGCAAGCTGTCGAATATCCGCGTCGCCTCGTTCGTCGACGCGACGGCCAAGACCGGTCTCGACAAGCCGGCGATGACCATCGTCGTGAAGTTCGACGAGGGGAAGAAAGAGGATCGGGCGACGTTCGGGCAGGTCGGCAACGATGTCTTCGTTGCGCGGCCCGGGGAGCCGGGCGCGGCAAAGATCGACGCCGCCGACTTCAACGACGTGATCAAGTCGCTCGATGAGCTCGCGAAATAGTCTGGGCTGGGCCGTCGCGGCTCTCGTCGCGACGGCCGCCTGCGCTCATCCTGCCTCTCCTGCCTCTCCTGCCCATCCCGCCCATTCTGCCCCTCCGGCCCTCGACGCTCTCCGGCGCGACATCGACACGACGCTGGCGCAGCCCCTTCTCGCGCGGGGCTACTGGGGCGTGCTCGTCAAGTCGCTCAAAACGGACGAGACCCTCTACGCCGTGAACGCCAACAAACTGATGATGCCGGCGTCGAACATGAAGATCGTGACGCTGGCCGCTGCCGCCGAGAAGCTTGGCTGGGACTTTCGCTACGAGACGACGGTCGCCGCCGCCGGGCCGATCGACGGCGGCGTGCTGCAGGGCGATCTGATCGTCACCGGCAGCGGCGATCCGAGCCTGGTTGCGGAAGGAGGCATGGCCGATCGCGTGTTCGCCGACTGGGCGAGCCGGCTGAAGGAGCGCGGCATCCGTGCGATCAACGGCCGCGTCATCGGCGACGATAACGGCGTCGAGGAACCGGCACTGGGTATGGGCTGGATGTGGGACGACGCGCCGACCGAGGACTCGACCAGCGTTGGCGCGCTGCAATACAACGAGAACGCGCTCCGCGTGACGGTGTCGCCTGGTCCCGCCGCGGGCGATTTCGCCGCCGTGAGCCTGTCGGTCGGCACCAGCGGTCTGACGATCGCCAGCGCGGTGACGACCGGCGCGGCCGGTACCACGACGTCGATCGGCATGGACCGTCTGCCCGGCAGCGCCACGCTGACGCTGCGCGGCTCGATTGCGCTCGGCGCCGCTCCATCGATCCTCGCGGTGTCGGTCGACAACCCGACGCAGTTCTACGCCAACGCTCTCCGCGCCGGGCTGATTGCCAACGGCATCGACGTGCGCGGTCCGGCGGTTGACATCGACGAGGTCGGCGATGCTCCGGCGACGCGCAGCACGCCGATCATTTCGTACCGCTCGGCTCCGCTGTCGACGCTCGCGGTGCGGCTGATGAAGATCAGTCAGAACCTGTACGCGGAATCGTTTCTGAAGTCCGTCGCCGCCGCGCCCGGTGTGATGCCGACATCTGCGGCCGGCTGGAAGGCGGCGGCCGCGATGTTCGAGCGCTGGGGCGTGCCGGCCGGTGCGCTGATTCAGCGCGACGGCTCCGGGCTGACGCGCTACGACTTCGTCACGCCGGAGGCCCTGGTGACCATCCTCGCCCACGTCTACCAGGACGCGAGATTGCGCGGTCCATTCGAGGCGTCGCTGCCGATCGCCGGCCGCGACGGGACGCTGGCGAACCGCATGAAGGGTACGCCGGCCGAGGGCAACGCGCGCGCGAAGACCGGGTCTATGACTGCCGTGCGCGGCACCTCGGGGTACGTCAGCTCCGCGGACGGCGAGCCACTCGTGTTCTCGATCCTCGCGAACAACTACGACACCTCGAGCTCCACGATCACAGCGACCGAAGACGCGATCATCGTCCGCCTCGCGACGTTCCATCGCTAGGCGCCAGCTCAGCCGTCCCGCCGTCTCAGAGACGCCGTCTCAGAGGTCCCGTCTCAGAGACGCCGTCTCAGAGACGGCCTCGGCTGGGCGTTTGCATCAGCTGACCTCATGTCCAGCTTGCGATGGTGGCGTGTGCCGGTATTGGCGTCGCTGATGCTCATTCCGGGTAATCGCGTGTCGCAGATGCAAACTCAGCAGGACCCCTATCAGGTCGCCACCTTCTGCACCCCGGTGCCCACGGGGCAGCGCCAGGTGACCGTGACCACCGGTGACGAGCTGCAGAAGGCGCTCGACCAGGCCATCGGCGGCGACGTGATTCTGCTGCCCGACACCGCTACCTTCCGCCCCGCCGGCCCGCAAGGCAGCTTCATGCTGCGCAACCGCCAGATTCCAGCCGGCCAATGGGTGACGATTCGCTCCGCCAATCCGGCCTTCGACGTCCAGGGCGCCCTGCCGCCGTTGGTGCGCGCCGGCAAAGCGAACGCCAACGTGATGCCGAAGATTCGCGCCACGGGGGTGAACCTCGGGGCGATCCGCGCCGAGTCCGGCGCCCGCGGCTACCGCCTGATCGGCCTCGACATCGGTGTCGACGACAACGTCACGCAGCTGTCCAACCTCGTGGAGCTGGGTTCCGGGAAAGACACCACGATCGAGGCCGAGCCGTCGGACATCGTCATCGATCGCTGCTACCTGCACGGCAACGACAAGGGCGACTATCGTCGTGGCGTCGCGCTGAACGGCGTACGGATGGCGGTCGTCGACTCCTCCCTCGAGAACTTCCACGACGCGCACAGTGATTCACAGGCGATCGGCGGATGGAACGGCGCAGGGCCGTTCAAGATCGTGAACAACTTCCTCGAGGCGGCCAGCGAGAACATCATGTTCGGCGGAGCGGACCCAGCCGTCGATGGTCTCGTGCCGGCCGACATCGAAATCCGGCGCAACCTGAGCACCAAGCGGCTGTCGTGGCGCACCGACGGCGTGGCGGCCAAGAACGCGTTCGAGCTGAAGAACGCGCGCCGCGTCCTCGTCGACGGCAACATCTTCGAGCACGTCTGGACCTCAGGACAGAACGGCACCGCCATCGTCCTCAAGTCGGCGAACCAGGAAGGGCGCTGCACCTGGTGCGTGACGGAGTACGTCACGTTCAGCAACAACATCGTGCGCGACGCCGCGAGCGGGATGGCGATCAACGCGGCGGAGGTCGGCACCAGAGGTCAGACGCTTCCCCGCCGCGCCAGCCACATCCGGGTGACGAACGTGCTGTTCGAGAACATCGGCGCCGCCGAGTGGGGCACCGGCGGGAAGTTGCTCCGCGTGACCAACGGCGTGTCCGACGTGGAGATCACGCACGTCACCTCGACGAGCAACCCCAACGGCATCCTGGATCCGCAGAACCCTTCCGACCTGAACCCGAACCTGGTGTTCAAGTACAACATCGTCGAGCGCAAGCTGTACGGGATCGGTGCGGGCGGCAACGAAGGGATCACCACGATCACCAAGAACTTCGCGCCGTACGTCTACAACCAGAACGTCCTGGTCAATACCTCGAGTTCGACGAACCAGTCGATCGCGGATGACGCATTGAAGTCGCGCTATCCGCCGGTCACGTCGGTTGTCGCCGACTGGAACGCGGTGGGGTTTCAGAAGGGCAACTACAAGCTGGCGACGACCAGCCGCTTCTATCGAGCCGGCGACGATGGGAAGGATCTCGGCGCAGATATCGAGGCGCTGATGCGCGCACAGCAGGGGCCGGAGAGCAGCAGCTGCGCCCAGCGCTGAAGCCGGGCCCGAAAGGACCCGGCCTGCATCTCGGCAATCAACGCGGAAGGATGGTCGTGTCGTTCTTCGGCGCGCCAGGCGCGGTCGTCAGGTACGCCGCGGAGCTGAGCACGATCTGGTCGATCGAAAGTCCGTCCTCCCGCACCTGCACGCGAATCGTCTGCGGCCCGCTGGTCCCGAAGTACAGCGGGGCAGCGAACCCCTCATAGGAATCATCGTTCCAGCCCCAGCCCGACAGCCCCGCGTTGGTGCCGTTCTCCACGCTGGGCCAGGTTGCCGACGTCGTGCCGATGCGATAGATCGCGGCGCCGCGCGAATCGACGGTGCCCGAGAACTGGACGTAGACCGAATCGTTGGCCCAGCTGTTCTTGTCGGCCTTGCCGCGCATCCAGAAGTGGTACGCCACGCCGGCCTGCGCCTCGAACGTCATCTCGAAGTAGTTCACCGGCGAGGCCAGCGCATTGGCGACCTTGGCTGCGCCGCGATCCGGGTTCGACAGTCGCGCCCCGCCGGCGGCCGTGGCGTCGGCCACTCGCGACCAGGTGCCGGCGACCACGGTGGCATCTGCCGCGTAGAGGACCACCTCGCTGGCGGTGACCGCCAGGGTCAACGTTCGGGAGGCGGTGTTGGCCGGCCAGCCCGCGTCGGTCACCTTGACACCCAAGGTGAAGCTGCCCCGCGCCGTCGACGATCCAGCGAGGGTGCCGTCCGGCGACAACGAGATCCCGCTCGGCAACACGCCGCTTTCGAGTGACCAGGTGAACGCGCCCGTGCCGCCCGATGCGCTGAGCAGCGCGGAAAACTGGCTGCCCACGTTCGCTGACGGCAGCGATGCGGTCATGACGGCGATCGCAGTCGGCGCGACGACGATGCTGAGCGACGCGGTCGCCGTGCGCGACGAATCGTAGGAATCGCGCACTTGAATCACCGCGGTGAACGCGCCGTACGCCGCCGGGACGCCGACGATCGCGCCGGTCGCCGCGTTCAGACCGACGCCGGGCGGCAAGGCGCCGGCCGACACACTCCAGGCGGCGTCGCCAACGAGGCCGGTCGCCACCGCGTTCCCCTGGTACGGGATGCCCACCTGGGCGGACGGCGACCCGGCAAGCGATGCGCTGAGCGCGGGCGCGGACACCGTGAACCCGAGCGTCGCTTCGGCATGATTGTCGGGCCAGTTGCCATCGATCGCCCGAACACTCACCGTGAACGCGCCAATCGTCGTCGGCATACCGCTGACGACGCCGCTCGGGTCGAGGGCTACGCCAGACGGTAGCGCGCCGCCAATCATCGACCACGTCGTGCTGCCTGTCCCGCCCGCTACGGCAAGGGCTTGCTGATACGACTGCTGGTACTCGACCGTCCCCAGCGTGCTCGTCGTAATCTGCAGTGGCGCCGGCGCGACGGTGATCGTCACTGGCTTCGCGTCGGTGCGATCAATCCTCCAGGAGTCCTGCGCCTGTACGACCGCAGTCGTCGTGCCCCACGATGTGGGCGTGCCCGAAATCGCTCCCGAGAACGGATCCAGCGTCAGCCCTTGCGGAAGCGCTCCCGATACGACCGACCAGGTCGCTGTGCCCAGGAGGCCGCTGATCGTCGGCGAGAGCTGATACGGGACGCCGACCTGTGCTGCCGACGCCGACGGAAGCGACACGACGAAGGGCGGTGCGGCGATGGTCAGCGAGAGCGTGGCGGTGGCCGTGTTCGCCGGCCAGGACGGGTCGTAGGCGGAGACGCTCACCATCCCGGCTTCGACCCGCGTCGGCATGCCCAACACGGCTCCGGCCGCTTCGTCAAAGACGAGGCCGGCCGGCAGAGACGCATTCACCAATTGCCAGACGCACGGCGCAGAGCCGCCGGTGCAGGCCAGCGTCTGCGCGTAGTACTGGCTCAAGATGCCGTCGGGAAGCGCCGGGGTCGAAATCTGGAGGTGTCCCTGGCCCGGGGGCAGCCGATCGTCGCCCGACAGCGCGTTGGCGGCGTGGGCATTCACGGTGGTGACGTCGGCGCCCAGGTCGGTGCCGTCGGTCGCCGCGTTGCGGTACGGGCTCGACGCGGCCAGGTGATAGTCGCCGCCGGCGTAGTCGACAAAACCGGCCTGCCACGCCGACACGGTCGGAAAGTAGTTGCCGGCCGGATAGCGGGACGCGCTGCCGCCGGCGAGCACGTTGCGGGTCACCACGCCTCCAGGCAGGTAGGCGTTGATCGCCGTCAGGCCGTAGCCGTAGCTCGAGCCTGCGATCCCGTACGTGTTGTGCGCCGTGACGTTGTTGGTGATGACCGCATTGGTGGTCGGGTTGGGTGACGTGGCGGTGCCGCCATAGAGCCAGACGGCGCTGGCGTCGGTCGTGATGATGGTGTTGTGGTCCACCGTCACCACGTCGGGACCATCGCCGATCATGATCGGCCTCGAGCCGGCGCCCCAGGTCGCGGCCGTGAGATCGTCCAGCACGTTGTGGCGCACCGTCACGTTGTTGGTGCGCTGGCTCAACCCGAGATCGTCGGTGCCCAGGATATTCACGCCGCCGGCCGCGTGCCGGATCAGGTTGTACTGAAAGGTGATCCGCTGGGTGATTGCCCACGGCGCCTTCCCGCCCTGATTGCGCGGCGTAATCACGATGGGATAGCCGGTCTGGTCGGCGACCCAGATGTTCTCGAAGACGTTGCCTTCGATGAGCACGTCCTGCGCATTCTTCAGCTCGAAGGTGTTCTTGACCGCCCATTTCGTCGTCTTCGCCGGCGTGCCGGCCGTACCCGCGCCGCCCGTGTCGGTGAGGTAGGGGTTCGTGGTCTTCCAGTAGATGTTCTCGGTGCCGGCGGCGCGTCCGTAGACGAGGTAGTCTTCGGCACCCACGACCGGCGTCCACGAGATCGTCACGCCTCCGGTCGTCCCGGTCGCAATCGTCGCCGACACCTCGGCAGACGCGGTGGAGTTCGCCTTGTTCGTCTGGCCTGCGCTGACGCGCGCCACGACCTTGTAATAGTAGGTGCCGGCGGGAAGCGAACCGCCGCCCGGCATGCCGATCGCGGCAACGGCCGCCGGCGTCGCGATGATCGGATCGCGCCAGGCGAGCGGCTTGCGCAGATAGTTGCGACGGAAGGTGATGTTGGAGGTGACCAGGTTCTGGATCACCGGATCGGCGCCGCCGAACAGCACGTTTTCGGTCGCGCCTTCGAGGTAGTTGTTCTCGATCAGATAATTGCCGGGGCCGTTGAAGCCGCTGACCGCCTGGGAGTCCTGGCCGACCGCCTTGCAGTCGGACACATACGAATTGAGAATGCTCGTGTCGCTGCTATGGAGGGCGATGCCGCGCTTCTGGCCGAGGACGGGATCGCCATGAACGTAGACGCGGTCGAGCACCAGCGCGTAAGGCACCTGCGCGAGCTGGGTCTGTGTCGAATCGCCGGCGCCGAGCGCGATGATGTCTCCATAGCCGCTCTGGTTCGCCTGGAACTCGAGAAACAACAGCTTCCAGTGGTTGGCCGCAGTCGCCGTCCGCAGCGCTGACGAACTGTTGGCCGATCGAATCTTCGGCAGCTGCGCCGCGTCGGCCGGCGAGATGCGAACGCCCGCCGGCGGCAGCGACGCATCAGGCGCCGCCGATCGGATCGTGATGTAGCTGGCAATCGCGCCCTTGTTGGGCAGGACGAAGTTGCCGACGTAGGTCGCGCCCGGCGCGAGTGTGATCACATCCCCGGGCTGCGCGGCGTTCAACGCCGCCTGGAGATCACCGCCGGCCGGCACCGCGATCGTGGCCGCGTGTGCGGTCGCCGCCACCGCCAGCATCGCGAACGCCGCACACACCACGCCGCCATACGGGATTGAGATCCGCATTCCTTCGCTCCAGTTGTGGTTCGGAAGAGGTCGGGCGGGAGCCGCTGCGGCGGGTTCCGCATGCGGTGTTATCGCAAGTGGAGTGCCACTACGGACGAGCTAGATCGCTAGCAAAAACGTTATTACATTTATGGATGAGTTGAGCTATTTTGGAACAGCTGTGTCGTGATTGTAATCACAGCAATTCACGAACGAGCGCAAGAATTGACTCCGATGTCGCTTTAAGTCCTCCTGCTTGCGCTAACTGTGGCTGTCCGCCGCCGCGGCCGCCAAACTGAGCCGTAATCTTTGTCAGCAATAGCTGAGCCGACACGTCCATGTCAGCTGAGCGGGCGATCACGATCAGGGCAGGTGTGGCCGCGGACACGAGGGCGACCACGAAACCCGGCTTTGCCGCAATCGCCGTGGCCAGGTTTTTCAGCCCGGAAGCGTCGGCGTCGATCGCGCGAGCCACCAGACGGCATCGGCGCGGGCCGTCAGCGGCCGCCGATTTCAGCGGGACGTCCTCTGCAGCGGCGGCCAGCTCCTCTGCCTGATACCGCACGAGATCGTTCTGCAGGCCGCTCACGGTGCGCTTGTGGTCCCTGGCGTCGGCCTGCAGTCGCTCGATCGCGCCGGGCAGTTCCGCCGGCAGGACCGACAGCAGCCGCACGCTGGCAGCCATCGCGTCGCGCAGGACTCTGTGGCCGGCCAGCGCGCGGCCGCCGCACAGGAACTCGAGGCGCTGACCACCCTTGAACCGCTCCCACGACGCCACCACGATCGAGCCGACGCCGCCGGTGCGCCCGACGTGAGTCCCGCCGCAGGCCGACAGATCGAATCCCTCGACCTCGATCAGCCGAAGCGTCCCGCCGCGCGCCGGCTCCTTGCGCAGCGGCAGCCGCGCCGCTTCCTCCGCGTCCGCGAAGCGGATCGTCACCGGCCGATCCTCCCAAACAATGCGGTTCGCTTCGGTCTCCGCGGCGGCGATCTCGGCCGGCGACATCTCGCGGGCGAGGTCGATCGTGGACACTTCCCCGCCGAGGTGAAAGCTGACGGTGCGGACGCCGAACAGTTTGTCGAAGGCCGCCGACAGAATGTGCTGGCCGGAGTGCTGCTGCATGTGGTCGAAGCGGCGCTCCCAGTCGATCACGCCGTGCACCATCTGTCCGGGTTCGGGGTTCAGGGTTCCGGGTTCAGGGTTCGTTCGGGGTTCGGAGTTCGGGGTTCGGGGTTCGAGTTCTGGGTTCGGGGTTCGGGGTTCGAGTTCTGGGTTCGGGGTTCGGGGTTCAACCACATGCGTGATCGATCCGTCCTCTTCGTCGACGACGTCGACGACGCGCAGCGAGGCGAGGCGGCCGGTGTCGAAGGGTTGCCCGCCGGAGGTGGGATAGAACGCGGTGCGGTCGAGCGCCACGAACAGGCGGTCGTCGCGGCGATCGACGCGCACGATCGTCGCGTCAAACTCCCGGAGATACGGGTCGCTGTAGTAGAGGCGGTCGGTCATCGGGTTTCGACGATCCCTTTTTCGTGGACGGGTTGGAGGTACGCGCGGCTGGCTCGCTCACGGGCAGCTCGAAGAAGAAGGTCGCGCCGCCCCATTCATTGGCGTGATGACCGATGGTGCCCCCGTACGATTCGATGATGCCGTAGCTGACGGAGAGGCCGAGGCCGGTGCCCTTGCCCACCGGTTTGGTCGTGAAGAAGGGCTGAAACAGCTTCGGCTCGTCCTCGGGCGTGACGCCGGGCCCATCGTCCTGCACTTCGAGGCGCACGCGCTTGCCGGCGTCGAAGACGCGGATGAGGATGCGGCCGCGTGGCCGCCCCGCGACCTCGATCGACTGCTGGGCGTTGATGACGAAGTTCAGCGTCACCTGTTCGACCTCGGTGAAATTGGCGTAGACCTTCCGATCGGTCTGCACGTCGACGCTGAGCGTGATGTTGGACGAATCGAGGTCACGGCGCCGCAGCTGCACGACTTCGCCGATGACGTCCCGGAGATCGACCAGGGTCGGCGGTCCCGACTGCTGGCTGCTGAACCGCGACAGGTTGCGGATGATCTCGCGCGCCCGGCCGCTCTGGGTCTTCACGAACGCGATCTCTTCGAGGACCGCCGGTGAGATGCCGCGGTCGCGCTCGAGCAGCTCCAGCGTGCCGAGGATCGCCTGCAATGGATTGTTCAGCTCGTGGGCGACGCCGGAGACGAGCACGCCGACCGCGGCCAGACGCTCCTGACGCACGACCTGCCGCTGCAGCGATTGGAGCGTCTCGCGCATCCGGCGCTCCTGCTCGACTTGATGATCGAGCGCGAGGTGCGCTTCGCGAAGATTGGCGGCCATGGTGATGAAGGCGTCCTGCAGTTGCGCCAGCTCGCGGTTCGGAACGGGGCTCCGCTCCGGCGGCGACAGGTCGCCGTCGGCAATCCGCTGCACCGCAGCCCGCAGGCTGTCGACCCCGTGCGACATCGACGTCGACAAGGCGAGCGAGAGGAGCAGGATCGCGCCGATGGTGGTGGCGACGATCGCCAGGTTGCGGCGGAAGAGCGGGCCGAGGCGGGCCACCGCGACGCTCGTCGGAATACCAACGCTGAGCAGCCACGGGCCGCGTTCGACGACCGCGTTGCCGTACGAACGCTCCACATTGTCGAGCCCGGTCCGCACCTGCGAGCGCGCCACGTCTCGCGGCGCCGTCGGATGCGGATCGGCCGACTTGCCGATGTACAGCTCGGCGTCGCGGCTGCGCGCCAGCACTCGGCTCCCCTTGTCCGAGAGCGTCACCACCGAGCCGTCCGGCAGCGGGATGGCGCTGAACAGGGTCTGCAGACGCGTCAGGTTGAGTCCGAGGCCGAGCACGCCGACCAGCGCGCCCTGACCGTCGCGCACCGGATACGACAGCACGATCGTCGGCTGGTTGGAAATGCGTCCGGTCATCAGCTCGCTGACTTGCGGCTTGCCGGTACGCATCACCTCGGTGACGTACGGCATGGCCGTCGGCGACAGCTGATCCGTGTTCGATGGGATCCCGGAGCCTTTCACCGAGCCGGCGCTGTCGCTGACCACGATGTTGAGCAGCAGCGGCTGATCGCGCAGCACCGCTTCGAACAACGGATCGCATTGATGCTTGTCGAGCGCCATCACCGCGGGGTGGCGCGCGAGCGCGGACGCCATGGAGTCGAGTCCCGTCAGGTAGGTGTTGAGATACGCTCCGGCGGTCACCGCCACTGACGCGGCCTCGTCGCGCAGCTGGTTCGCGTGCTCAATCCGCGACAGGTTGGCAGACCACCACGCAGCCAGGATGAACGGCACCAGCAGCGCGCATGTAATCGCGACAACCTGGCGACGAATCGGCTGGTCTTTGAGGATGAGCAAGCAGTTCGCGCGATTTTAGCCCAGGAGGACGGGATCGGGGACGCCTGCTTCGCGAAAGCCTTTGGCGCGCAGAACGCAGCTGTCGCACGCGCCGCAGGGCTGTCCGCTGGGCGACGGATCGTAGCAGCTGTGGGTCAGTCCATAGTCGAGGTTCAGCTCGAGCCCGCGCCGGATGATCTCCGCCTTGCCCAGCGTCAGCAGCGGCGTGTGCACGCGGAATCGGGCGCCCTCGACGCCGGCCTTCGTCGCCAACTCAGCCAGACGCTCGAAGGCAGCGATGAACTCCGGACGGCAGTCGGGATAGCCGGAATAGTCGAGCGCGTTGACGCCGATGACGATGTCGCGCGCGCCGACCACTTCAGCCCACCCCAGCGCGAGCGAGAGAAAAATCGTGTTGCGCGCCGGCACGTAGGTCGACGGAATGTCGCCGGCCTCCAGATCGCGATCGCGCGGCACGGCGGTGTCCGAGGTGAGCGAAGACCCGCCGATCGCGCGCAGGTCGACCTCGACCTCGAGATGCCGTTCGACCCCCAGGGCGCGCGCCACCGCGCGCGCCGCTTCGACTTCGCGGACGTGGCGCTGGCCGTAGAGCACCGTCAGGGCGAAGAGGGTAAAGCGCTGCGCCTTTGCGATCGCCGCGGCGGTATAAGAATCGAGCCCGCCACTCAGTAGGACTACGGCTCGCATCGGGTAATTGGGTAATCGGGGAATCGGGTGACTGGATTGCTCAATTTGATCAATCGATTACTAGATTACCCGATTCCCCGATCACCCGATTCACACGCCTCTGGTCATCGGCGACCAGATGTACTTGTGTAGCTGCAGCTGCAGGCGCGCGGGCAGCCGGTCGGCGAGCATCCACTCGGACAGCGTCCTCGGCTCGAGCACCCCGTGCACCGGTGACATCAACACCGCGGCGGCGCGCGAGGCCAGGTCGTATCGCACGATGACGTCGCGCGCGTAGTCGTAGTCGGCCCGATCCAGGACGACGAACTTGATCTCGTCGTGCGGAGCGAGACGTTCGAGGTTGCTCCAGTCGTTCTTCGCGGCTTCGCCGCTGCCGGGGCACTTGATGTCGACGATCTTCAGCACGGCCGCCGGCACCCGCGAGGTCGGCCGGTGGCCGCCGGTCTCCAGCATCACGGTTCGTCCGGCGGCGAGGAGCCGATCCATCAACGGGTAGACGTCTTCCTGGAGGAGCGGCTCGCCGCCGGTAATCTCGACGAGCGGCGACCCGTGCGCCTCGACGGCGCTGACGACCTCGTCCACCGACATCTTGCGCCCCTCGTGGAATGCGTACGGCGTGTCGCACCAGCTGCAGCGGAGGTCGCAGGCGGTCAGCCGGACGAAGACGCAGAGCTGCCCCGCGCGCGACGACTCGCCCTGGATCGAATGAAAAATCTCGTTAATCGTCAACATCGACGGTTTCTATTATCCTACCGCTATGGCCAAGCCGACGTTTTATACCAAGCCCACCTGAACGACCTGCAGAAATGCCAGAAGTTTTCTGGATACGGCAGGCGTCGAGGTGAACCAGATCGACATCAACACGGAGCCGCCCACGCGCGAGTTCCTGGAGAAGCACATCGACCCGGAGCGCTTCCTCGATTTCGTCAGCACGCGCAGCCCGGTGTTCAAGACGCGGCCGCTGCCGGCATCGAAGCAGGAAGCGATCGCGCTCATGATGGAGAACCCGAACCTGATCCGGCGGCCGATCCTGGTCAAGGGCTCGAAGATCATCTTCGGCTTCGACAAGGACCAATACGGCCACCTCTGACCTGCGCATCGGGACATCGGGCTGGAATTACCCGACGGGCAAGGGCACCTGGAACGGCATCTTCTATCCGCCGTCCCGCGGCCGTCCGAAGGGGTTCGACGAGCTCTCGTTCTACGCCGAGCACTTCGATACGGTGGAGGTGAACTCGACGTTCTACGGCCAGCCGCGCCCCGAGGTCACGCGAGCCTGGGCGGCGCGGACGCCGTCGCGCTTCGAGTTCTCGATCAAGCTCTATCAGAAGTT
>Ga0070665_100004338_pt1 | contig 14917 bp, 10 predicted proteins | sample KBSS13metaG_FD_65862 | JGI IMG/M metagenome (GOLD analysis project Ga0070665, IMG submission 65862) | Switchgrass rhizosphere microbial communities from Kellogg Biological Station, Michigan, USA - KBS S1-3 metaG | ecosystem: Host-associated > Plants > Roots > Rhizosphere > Soil ... | reverse complement strand
ATAATGGTATGTTTAGCTTATCACTAAGATACAACCATATAGCTTTTGAAATTTCTTCGTAAAACGGTTTTTCATTGTTTTGCTGCAACAATTTTTGTGCAGCTACAAGGCGTTTCAATGCTATCTTGTTTGCTCTTCTGTTACGCAGTAATACAGTATCTTTCGATAGTTCATCTTCTCTGCGTCTCCATACCAGTAGCCCCATGAATGCCAGCAGTGGCAATCCATACATAGACCAGTACGCAGGTTTGAAAAGTAACGGTTTGCTGCTGAAAGAAAGTTTTGGTAATGGTTTGGTTTCTATGTTATGTATATCTGTAAGTGCGGCATAATTATTAGCGCTTGGCTTATAATTCTTGCCTTGTTTTATATGTATTTTTATAGGTTGGGTAGACAAGCTTACATAACTTCCCGTCTGCGGATTGAAATAAGAAAAAGGTATCGCTGGAATGTCATAGTCACCCGGCGTTTGCGGCGTAATGGCGTACGTGAGGATTTTAGATCCGCTTATCGTAGTGCTCCGGCCCGTTACGGTATCTTTTATTATAGGGTCATAACTTTCAAGCCCATTAGGCAATTTAAGTTTTGGTGCTTCTATCAGTTTCAGGTTACCACTGCCGGTGATCGTCACAGTAAGTGACGCCACATCGTCTGATGTAATATCTTTCTTGTCTATGTTGGCAGAGATATTGAAATTACCTACCGCACCGCCAAAATCAGCGGGTTTGTTTTTTTCAGGTAATGGCAGCACTTCAATTTTTATTGGTGTGCTTCTTAAATGTACCGGTACATCTTTATAAGCCATTGCATTAAAGAACCCATTGTTAAATACCGGGTCATTCATCATCAGGCTCCCAAATGCATTCTGAAAAGCAGGGTCATCAAACATATCGGCAAATGGATTGCGTTGCCTTACCTGCTGTATGATGCGGGCCACACCTTGCGCTTCAGCAGGGTCCAGTTCCAGCGTACCTGCTTGCTGCGGAAATAGTGCCGATTTCTTAAGAAGAAATACCTGGTATTTTTTACCATTCACCACTTCTTCCTGTGGCTTTATATTTCCCTTAGGTATATCAAAGTCTTGTGTCCAGAAGCCATTTAGAGATGGCAATTTGGATATCCCTATCTGCATAGGTATACGTGCGTATAGCTTATAGCTGGTTGTTATTTGCTCACCTATGTGTACTTTGTTTTTATCAACGGTAACTTTTATAAAAAGGTCTTTATTGATATCGCTTGAGTTAACTGGTGCATTAGCAGGAGATTGTTGCTGTGGTTGTTGCGATTGCTGTTGCATTTGACGCTGCATTTGTTGCATGCGTTGCATCTGGCGTTGTTGCATGGCAGCAATAGGATCATCAAACGGGTCTGCCATCATACTTTGCTGGCGTTGGTTCCTTGCTACTGAGCCTGTCACCACCTGCACAGGTACAGCATTCGATTGATAAACATGCCCTGCAGCATCTTTTGCTATGCCTGCTGGTATGGTAAGGTTACCTGTGTGCTTAGGCTTTAACACATAGGTCAATGAAATGCTTTCAGATTGTGCCATATGTCCGTTCACAATAGACATATTAGTGCTCGTTGATTGATATGGACCACCCAAAACATCAAAATCCTTAAAGCCGCCCGAAGGGCCCACTGATCTTAGGTTCTCAGCATCAGTTATCGTATAGGTAAATTGTATCTGGTCCTGTACGCCCATTTTATTGGCGCTGGCTGCGGCCGTGAAGGATACACCATTCTGTGCCCATGCATAGCAGCTACATGCTAACAGCAAAATAGATAGAATGCTATAGCGCGAAATGTATATTATGCGTTTCATTTGATTGACCACAAATTTAATCCTGAAAGCGCGTTTTGCTCTTTGCCAAGGGTTAAAAATCCGTTAAAAAGATTTGTTATAAGTCACCTTTTAAAGGTCTTATAACAATTGTTTCAACTACAGCCTGCTCAGATAGCACATAAGCGCTCCAAAGCGTATTAGCTATATCTTCCACCTGTATAAAGCGCTCTTTAGGCAGCCCCGCTCCTGCCCATGAGCTGGTATAGGTAGCACCAGGGCATATTGCGGTCACTTTTATGTTGTCTGGCATTAGCTCCTCCCGCAAATTTTCAGAAAAGCCCAGCAACGCATATTTACTAATTCCATACGAGCCCCCATTAGGGTAAGACTTAAGGCTGGCTACTGAACACATATTGAAAATATGTCCTTTCTTTTCCCGTTTCATATTGGGCAATACACTACGGGTTATATGATAAGCGCTATATAAGTTAACAGACATTAACGTTTCCAAATGCCCTTCTTCTTCATCGGCAAGTTTGCCTGGGAAAAATATTCCTGCATTGTTTACTAATATATCTATTGTAGGAAATGTTTTTAATGCATACTCCGCAAAGGCTTTCACATCATCTGTCTTACCCATATCAGCAGCATAAATAAGTATTTGCTGCCCTTTGTATTTGCTTTCCCATTCTCTTCGCAGAGTTTCCAGGTCAGTTAATGTCCTTGCACAGATCGCCACGGAAAATCCTTCCTTTAGTAATTTTTCAGTTATTGCTTTCCCTATTCCCTGTGTAGCGCCTGTTATTATAGCATACCGCATATCAAAAAATAATAAGTTTATTAACAGCGACAAATTACATTGATTTGCAGTTAAAATGGACTAAGAATTGAATAATCCCACAAAAATAGTTTTGAATTGGAGCTCTGGTAAAGATGCTGCCTTAGCATATTATCTTTTAACTAAAGACGAACGCTATAAGGTTACCAATCTGCTCACTACCATTAATGCCGAACATGAACGCGTCTTCATGCATGGTCTCAGGGAACAAATGCTGGACATACAGGCAGAAAGAATGGGATTGCCACTATTAAAAGTAAAATTGCCTCCATCTCCGGATGACAATTTGTACAAAAACGCCATGAGGCAAACCCTCGAGCAACTTAAAGAAAACGAGGGGATAGCAACTGCTGCATTCGGAGATATATTCCTGGAAGATCTCAAAGCATACCGCGAAAGTCAACTGGCAACCATAGGTTTCCAGGGCATCTTCCCCTTATGGAAACAAAACACGCGTGAGTTAATATCTCTTATTGAAGACACAGGCATCGAAGCAGTAACGGTTTGTGTAAGCGAAAAATATCTTGGTAAAGAATTTCTCGGTAGAAAGATTGACAAATCATTCCTCAATGATCTCCCCTCTAATGTAGACCCTTGTGGTGAGAACGGCGAGTTTCACACTTTCGTTTATAACGCCCCATATTTCAGCGCACCAATACCTATTGTAAAAGGCGAAACGGTTTATAAAAATTACGCTCCCGTAGGCGATAAAGATGATAACGCCTGGGATACAGGTTTTTATTTCCTCGATATCCTTCCCGCATAAAAAAGAGCCATTCAACAGAATGGCTCTTATAAATATTGCTGTACTATATTTAGTTAAAGGTCACCCAGGCTATCTTAGCCTCTTTCTTCCTGCCATCGCGGCTCATCAGCAAGGTTGCATAAGTATTAGTTTCCTTATTGAAATCAGAAGATTCTACATAACAAAAGTTCGACTGATCATCACTGCTTGGTGTGCCAAATAAATAATCCTTATCGAATTCTCCATTATGCAGGCGATAATATATAGTATTTGCACCGCTGATGGTGGTTACTTCTTTTCTTTTCTTTACATCTTCCCCACGCTCAAAGTTCGAAGGATAATCATTGAATATAATATAGCGGTTCTTATCTGTATTCACATAATCGAACGATAGGAAGGCATTATTGTTAAGCTTCATAAAACCACCTCCGCCTCTGTAAGACCATATGCCTTTCCCTTTATGAGAAAGATATAATGGATCAAAAAGTCCTGTAGCATGTTGTTTCTTTAATATAGCATAGCCCTGTTTTTCTGTGCCCTTATTGTCCAGTTCTGCTATACCTATATTGCCAAGCGTAGTGCTGGTGGATGATACACCTCCTGTGTGGTTGTATATTACTTGCTGGCTTTGTTCTTCGTATAGTATAGTAGTTGAGTTGTCATTGTTAATGATCATATCCTGCGGCAAGCCATTATATCCATCTGTATTGTCCAGGTGTGCCTGCATATAGTCCGATGCCTTTTTAGTAGTAAGCACCTGCGAGCTGGTGATGAACAATGTTTCCGGGTCTATATAGCTGATCAGTGGCAGGTAATAATTGGTTTTATGCTTGCTTTTCAAAAAGGTCAGCGTCATCAGTTCTATCATGCCCGTTCCTTTGTTATATTTCATTACAGCTTTAGTATCTCTGAAATCATCAGTAAAGTCCAGCAGCTTATGCGTAAATGTAGAGTCACCTCCATTTAGTTTTGAAACGATTACTCTGGCATCAGCACCACTTTCATCAGTTTTTGAATTGAAGCCATAAGCACATATGTGAACAGATTTTTCTCCGTCCACGGTCATACCTATATAGCGCAGGTATTTGAACTGTCCCTCAGGTGAATCATAATAGGCAGAGCTTATTTTCTTATGCATGCCATTATAGTGTACCACTTTTATACGTTCTCCGCTTTCATGTGCAAACCCGTTAAAAAGCACTACTGCATAACAATCAGAATTAGGGTCTTTTTCTACATAAAAATCACTCGCATCCACTCCGCCAAAGACCATAGCGTAGCCGGCAAATGCTCCATATTTTGGGATAGTACCCAATTTCTTTTCTTTTAAGAGTTCCCCTGTATTTGCGTCAAATATCAGGCGAAAAAGAGTGGGGGTTCTGTCAAGCGTTTGCTGTAAAAAAATAACGGCTTGCCCGTTTATTTCATAAAGGCCTTCCACTACAGATGTCTTCATCTTCTTAGGCTCCCACAGTTCGCTTGTAATTTCTTTAGTAGCTATCTGGTTCCTGCTTTTGTCATATACCGTTACGTCTATACCTTCTTTCTTGGTAAAATGGAAGAATAGGGTATTGCCATTCTTCATCTGTATTAGCTTGTTCCAGCCATCTTCAGGTTCATCAAATGAAGTGCTCGTCTCAATTTTTGGTTGCGCCTTTACCGTCGTTATCCCGAACAGCAATGCAAAAACAATTAAAAGGGTGTTTTTCATTATATGTATGTGTTTAATGCCTGCCCAAAATAGATATAGAATATGAAAACACACATAGCCCACTATATTTTTCTATAAAAATTGTTGCAAAGTCTTGGTTTAATACCTTTGCAGCGTCTTAAAAAATTATCCAAAACAAATCTCAAATAATATTAAGTATGGATTTCCGCATTGAGAAAGACACCATGGGCGAGGTGAAGGTACCTGTTAACGCCTACTTTGGTGCACAAACACAGCGTTCTATAGACAATTTCAAAATTGCACAGGACATCAATAAGATGCCTAAGGAAATTATCAAGGCATTTGCTTATCTCAAAAAGGCTGCAGCTCTTACTAATACAGATTTAGGTGTATTGCCAAAAGAAAAATCTGAACTGATAGGTCGTGTATGCGATGAAATATTGGAAGGTAAGCTGGATAATGAGTTTCCGCTTGTAGTATGGCAGACTGGTTCAGGCACACAATCAAACATGAACGTGAACGAAGTGGTTGCTTATCGTGCGCATGTGCTCAACGGTGGCCAGCTTTCCGATAAAGATAAATTCATCCACCCTAATGATGATGTGAACAAATCACAATCATCTAATGATACTTTCCCTACAGCAATGCATATTGCTGCTTATAAAATGCTTGTGGACATCACCATCCCGGGTATAAAAAAGCTGCGCGATACATTGGCAAAAAAGTCTAAAGACTTCATGCATGTAGTAAAGATTGGCCGTACCCATTTTATGGATGCCACCCCACTTACGCTTGGTCAGGAGATCAGCGGCTATGTGTCACAGCTGGACCATGGTTTGCGTGCTATCAATAATTCACTCGCACATCTCAGCGAGCTTGCATTAGGTGGTACTGCCGTAGGTACAGGCATCAACACACCTAAAGGCTATGCTGAAAAGGTAGCGCAGAAAATAGCAGAGCTCACAGGCCTGCCATTTATTACAGCCGAAAACAAATTCGAGAGTCTTGCCGCACACGATGCTATAGTAGAAGCACATGGAGCGCTGAAAACTGTAGCGGTTAGTCTCATGAAGATAGCGAACGACATCCGTATGCTTAGCTCCGGCCCACGCAGCGGTATTGGCGAAATTCATATCCCTGATAACGAACCGGGTTCTTCTATCATGCCGGGCAAGGTAAATCCTACCCAGTGCGAAGCACTTACCATGATAGCTGCACAGGTTATGGGTAATGACGTGGCAATAGGTATCGGCGGTGCTACAGGTCATTTCGAGCTGAATGTATTCAAGCCGGTCATGATTTTCAACTTCCTGCATAGCGCCCGCCTCATAGGTGATGGCTGTGTTTCTTTCAATGATAAATGTGCAGAAGGCATAGAACCTATTGAAGCGAATATCAAAAAGCACGTGCAGAACTCACTGATGCTGGTAACTGCGCTCAACACTAAAATAGGTTACTACAAAGCCGCTGAAATAGCCCAGACCGCGCACAAAGAACACAAAACACTGAAACAAACTGCTGTTGACTTAGGCTACCTCACTCCGGAAGAATTCGACGAGTGGGTAAAACCTGAAGATATGGTGGGTGATATAAAATAACCATCTCAATGGGCCGGTTACTCCGGCCCTTTTTATTTTGCTTTCAGCATCCGCAGGTTACCATGCATGTCTTTTCTCACTTCTACTGAAGCATAGCCACATTCTTCAAATAGTTGCTTGGTTGCCATCGCATAGTCCACATGCAGCTCACAATAAATACTTCCACCTGCGTTCAGATTGGTCTTCCCAAATTCCGCTATCACTCGGTAAAACAACAATGCATCATCAGTCGGTACAAACAGCGCCAGAGAAGGTTCAAAATCTTTTACATTTTTATGTAGCTGCTCTTTTTCACTCACAGGTATATAGGGTGGGTTAGATACTATTACATCATATTGCCCGAGTGCCGCTCTTTTATCCGCATCCAGGAAATCTGTTTCCAGTACATTTATATCCGCCTGCAATTGCAACGCATTTTCTTTAGCCACTTTTATAGCATTACTGCTTACATCACAACTGCTCACTATCGCTTTAGGTAATTCTAATTTTAAGGAAATAGGAATACAGCCACTGCCCGTACCAATGTCCAGTACAGATATTGTCTTATCCGCATCTTTCATGTCCTGCACTATCCAGTCCACCAGTTCTTCCGTCTCAGGTCTGGGTATTAGCACATGCTCATTTACTTTATAGCGCCTGCCCATAAACCACGCATGGCCTATCACATATTGCAGTGGCTTGCCGCGCAGTAGTTCAGCCTGCATCAGTTCAAAGCTCGATTGTTCAGCCGCCGAAAAGCTGGTGTCCTTTTCCAGTATGCGCTGTAGCTTGTCACGCCCTGTCACATGGTGCATCACCTCATGTGCTATTGCTGCCGATTCATAATCGTCATATAAGCCCTTAAGCTTATTTAATAGCTCGTAAAACGCCCTGTTATAGCTCAGCATAAAACAAAGATAAATCCTTCTTAACTTCACCCATTCATCTTTTCTGGCTTATCAATCACGAGGTTTACATAAAGCGTTGTTTTGAGCTCGCGCAGCTTGCCAAAGGTTATACGGCTCCCAATCCCATGGTTGGGGCGGTGCTTGTATATGAGGGCCGCATTATTGGCGAAGGCTGGCACAAGCGTTACGGACAGCCTCATGCAGAAATAAACTGTCTCGATAGCGTCGCAGCGGCAGATAAGCACTTGGTTCCCCTGAGTACTATGTATGTTAGCCTTGAGCCCTGCGCGCATCATGGCAAAACTCCGCCATGCGCAGTAAGATTGGTAAATGAAAAGGTAAAAGAGGTCATTATCTCCAATGCCGATCCTTATGAGGAAGTAGCGGGCAGGGGAGTAGATATACTTAGGTCCAATGGCGTTGCTGTTACGCTTAATGTGTTGCGCGAACAAGGTCTCTGGCTCAATCGTCGTTTTTTTTGTTTCCATCAGCAGATGCGCCCCTATGTTATTTTAAAATGGGCACAGACTCCTGAAGGCCATTTTGCACCGGCAGATAAAAGCCGTTTTCAAATTACCAACCCCCAAAGCCAGGCCCAGGTTCATAGGTGGCGTACCGAAGAGGCAGCTATTTTAGTAGGTTTTCATACAGCGCTTAATGACAACCCACAGCTTACCGCTCGTCTTTGGGAAGGCCGGCAGCCCTTACGTATAGTGCTCGATAGAAAACTGCAACTATCTCATACGCACAATCTCTACAAACCGGAAGCACGCACATGGATAGTGAACGAACATAAGGAGGCACAAGAGGAGCACGTATCTTTTATACGACTAAGGTTTGACGATTTGCTCATCTCTTCATTATTGCAACGCATGCACGAAGCAAATGTGCTCTCACTCATAGTGGAGGGTGGAGAAAAGCTATTGAATAGTTTTATTGCGCAAGGCATGTGGGACGAAGCACGTATTCTCACAGGGCAGGCAACCTTACCGAATGGAAGTATTTCGGCTCCTGTATTAAGTAATGCAATGTCCGCTTTTACTACCGACATAGCTACCGACAAACTAAATGTATTTGTAAACAACAAGAGTGCATATAAATATGTGCCCGGCATGGAATTGTAAATTTTAGCAGATGTTTTATTTAGTGCTCGTTGTTTTGTTGAATACGCTTCTTTCTGCCGAAATGAAGCTGTTCGCTAAATATAAGATCGATGCATTGCAGACCATCGTGGTCAATTATTGGGTCTGTGTCATCACAGGTAGCATCTACCTGGGGCATAATACCATCGGCTACGCAAGTCTGCACAGCAGCTGGTTGGCTTGGGCGCTGCTAATGGGCTGCGGTTTTATTTCTTTTTTCAACTTACTCGCTTATTGCACCCGGGTCGATGGTATCACCACCACCACCGTTGCTAATAAACTATCGCTCGTTATCCCGGTTTGCTTCTCTTTAATATTGTATAATGAGCATGCTAATGCGGGTAAAATAGTAGGCATACTCATCGCCCTTCCGGCAGTGTATCTCAGCACTCGCGTAAAGGATGAGACTAATAAAATCCCCAATCTCTTTTGGCCTGTTCTGTTATTTGTCGGCAGTGGGCTGTTAGATACCTTGGTGAAATATGTGGAGCATAACTATTTGCCAACGGCAGATGTTCAGGCTGCATTCACCATACACGCTTTCGCTGCGGCAGGTACCGTAGGTATTATATTAATTATAGTGCTTGCATTACTAAAGAAAATAAAGCTGCACTGGAGAAATCTTATAGCGGGTATTTGTGTAGGTATTCCTAACTACTTCTCCATCTACTTTCTCATTCGCATGCTCAATACTAATTTCCTTCAGAGCTCTGCTATTATTCCGGTCAATAACATTGCCATAGTGGTAGCTTCCACGCTTATGGCTATATTGTTCTTTAAAGAAAAAATTACTGTATCGCGTGCTATAGGTATTGTTATGGCTATAGCAGCTATTTTACTCATCGCTATTGCCGACATGAATGGAAGAGGTATATAAATATAAAACGCTTGCTGCTCATACTACGGCCGAATTCAAAGATCGGGGAAGCAAGTTCATTGCTTTTGCATACCCCATACTTACGGTGCAGGATGTAAAGGAGAAAGTGCAGGCGCTTAAGAAAGAACACCCGAAAGCAAATCACCATTGCTTTGCTTATCGCATAGGCACTGATGGTATGGAATATCGTGCAGTTGATGATGGTGAGCCATCCGGTAGCGCTGGCCGTCCCATACTGGGGCAGATTGACAGCGCAGGCTTTGTAAATGTATTGGTTGTAGTGGTTCGTTATTTTGGTGGTACATTACTTGGTGTGCCTGGTTTAATAAATGCATATAAAACAGCCACCGCTGATGCGCTGCTGAATGCACCTACAACTGAAAGATGGATAGAGGACATAGTTGACATTAATTTCGATTACCCGGTTATGAATGAGGTGTTGCAGCTTTTGAAGCAATCTGAGGCAAGCATTTACAGGCAGGATCTGCAATTGTTTTGTGTCATACAGGCAGGTATCCCCCGCAAACATGCCGCAGTATATCTGCAAAGACTTTCGGAAATTCGTGGTGTAATTATCAAGGCAGTAAAATCAGGAGATAAATAAGAGTGCAGAGTGCGGACAAAAATACAGCGCTTATTAAGCAGGAGGCAGCAAGGCTTGGCTTTGATGCCTGTGGCATTGCTATCGCCGTGCAGTTAGAAGATGACGCTCGCAGGCTGGAGTCCTGGCTCAATAATAATTACCAGGGCAAGATGCAGTATATGGAGCGCTATTTTGACCTCCGCACAGACCCACGCAAGCTGGTGCCCGGCGCAAAGTCGGTCATTACGCTTACGCTCAATTATTTTCCTGCACAGCAGCAACAGCCCGATGCGCCTAAAATAGCCAAATATGCCTGGGGCACCGACTATCACTATGTTATTCGAGACAAGCTAAACCAACTGCTCGCTTTTATTAAAGAAAATATTGGCGAGGTAAATGGCCGCGGCTTTGTAGACAGTGCCCCTGTTCTGGAGCGCAGCTGGGCTGTGCGCAGTGGTCTCGGTTGGATAGGCAAAAATGGTAACCTGCTCAATAAACAAATGGGTTCGTTTTTCTTTATAGCTACTTTAATTACAGATCTCGAATTACTTCCCGACGCACCATTTACCACAGACCATTGCGGCACCTGCACACGTTGCCTCGATGCCTGTCCTACTCAGGCTATAGTGGCCCCCGGTGAAGTGGACGGCAGCAAATGCATTTCCTATCTAACTATAGAATTGAAAGATGCACTAATACCATCTGACCTCAGAGAAAAGATGGAAGGCTGGATGTTTGGCTGTGATATATGCCAGGACGTATGCCCCTGGAACCGCTTTTCAAAACCCAACACAGAATCAGCATTCACCCCCATACCTGAAATATTGAATTTATCCCTCGCCGAATGGGAAGCAATGACCGAAGACGCATTCCGCAAAACATTTAAAAATTCCCCCCTCATCCGCCCCAAATACAAAGGCATCCAAAGAAACCTAAAGTCAATAAAAATTATATAAGACCGAATTACAACAACACTTTTTAAATTTTTTACTTTTTCATTTTTAATTTGAAAAATGTGGACATCTTTATTTGGAACCCGCCCCCGCCATATCGTACCTTGCTATGAGCACTCACGTCACTGCGAGGAACGAAGCAGTCTCACGTAATGCAGAGAGAGTTCTTTGACATACTATAAACCTAATAGCAACTCCTCCCTACTGGAGGGCAAGGAGGGTATAATATGAGCACTTTATACCCAATTATACCTTCGTCAAAATCGCCGAATGGCTATGCCACAAAGCCTTACAGACAAAAATCGCGAAAAAGGCAATTTTTTCTCGAAATTATACCTGCCGATAAAACCAAAATTTCCCATGGGAGAAAAATGCGACATTTTGCGACATTCTTGCCCATCAATGTTACTTTCTGTAAAATGCTAATAAGGCAATAAAATCAATACTTTCAACTGATTTGTCAAACACAAACCTCCCAAACTTCTTTTTGCTCAAATGTGACATGTATCTGTTGCACACTATAATTCTATATTTGAAGTCCACTGCTTAGACATTATGAAGAAACTATTGATTTGCCTCCTCCTTGGTATTTCATTGAAAGGATATGCACAAAAACTCATCAGCTATGTAAAGCCCATCATCGGCACACAGCGCATGGGTCATACCTATCCCGGTGCCACAGTGCCCTTTGGTATGGTGCAGCTAAGTCCCGAAACGGACACGCTCTGTTACGAGCGTGATGGCAAGTACAATCCTGATGTATATAAATATTGCGCAGGCTATCAGTATGATGACAAAACGATAGTTGGTTTCAGCCATACTCATTTCAGTGGCACGGGTCATTCCGACCTGGGTGATTTCCTTATCATGCCCACCGTTGGCAGGTTGCAATTAAATCCCGGCACGGCAGATAAGCCACATAGCGGCTACAGATCACGCTTCTCTCACGCCACCGAAGTAAGCGAGCCAAACTATTACAAAGTGAAGCTTGAGGATCCAAACATACTGGCAGAAATGACGACAACCACACGGGTGGGCTTTCATCAATACACATTCCCTCAAACCGACAGTGCGCATATTATACTCGACCTGATGGCCGGTATATACAATTACCCTGAAAAGAATGTATGGACCTACCTGCGTGTAGTAAATGATACTTTGGTAATAGGCTATAGACAAACCAGTGGTTGGGCAAGAACACGCACGCTTTACTTTGCTATGGTATTTTCAAAGCCATTTGTACATCACGGCTACCAGGATAATGACAAGCCTACCACCTATCGCGGTTTCTGGGGCCAGTTCAACCACACACCTGAGTTCCCTGAAATTGCCGGCAGGCAGATACGTGCCTACTTCAATTTTAAGACCACAGCAAATGAAAAGATAAAGATCAAATTCGCTTTATCTCCGGTAAGTATAGATGGGGCCCTGGATAACCTGCAGGAGATAGCTGGTTGGAACTTTAATGCAGTAAAGCAGCAAGGGCAGGAGAAATGGGAGAAGGCTTTGCATAAGATAGAGATAAAGAGCACTGACAAAGATGTACTGGAGAATTTCTATACTTCCATGTACCATGCTATGATAAACCCCTCCATCTATATGGATCGCGATCATCAATATAAGGGTCTCGATCAGAATATCCATACTGCTGATGGCTTTACCAACTACACTACCTTTTCACTCTGGGATACACATCGTGCGCTGCATCCGCTATTCAATATCATTGAGCCAAAGCGAAACGAAGATATGGTACGGTCCATGCTGGCACATTACGATCAAAGCCCGGAACACATGTTGCCTGTATGGTCCAACTCTGCCAATGAGAACTGGTGTATGAGCGGCTATCACAGCGTCTCGGTTATTGCAGACGCTATAATAAAGGGTAATGCAGAAGGTATAGATGCAGACAAAGCATTAGATGCCTGCGTTGCAACAGCAAATCATAAAAGTTACGCTGGCATCGGCTCTTATATTGATAGGGGATATATACCCGACGAGAAGAATAACGTATCTGTGTCATCTACATTAGAATATGCGTATGACGATTGGTGCATAGCGCAACTCGCAAAGAAGCTGCATCGCGATGATATATATAACGTATTCATTAAGCGGGCAGAAAATTTCCGTCATGTATTCGATAGCTCAGTTCATTTCATGCGTCAGCGCCTGGCAGATGGTACTTTCAGGAAAGCTTTTGACCCGCTCACCACCATCAATCAGGGTTTTATTGAAGGCAATGCCTGGAACTACACACTATACGTGCCGCACAATCCTAAGGCCTTGATAAAACTAATGGGTGGAGATAAATATTTCGTAAGCTACCTGGATAGTCTTTTCAGCTATGATTTGCCCGACAAATACTTTGCAGAAACAGAGGACATAACAAGAGACGGCATAATAGGCAACTATGTACACGGCAATGAGCCCAGTCATCATGTAGCCTACCTCTACGATTGGACAAGCGAACCATGGAAAACGCAACAAAAGATACGCATGATCATGAAGCGCATGTACAGACCTACACCTGATGGCCTCGGCGGTAATGATGATACAGGACAAATGAGTGCATGGTATATCTTCAGTCTGCTGGGCTTCTATCCCGTAGCACCCGGCTCAGAACAATACGCCATAGGCAGCCCCGGCATGGACGAAGCAACCATACACTTGCCTAACGGTAAAACCTTTACTATAAACGCAAAAAATCAAAGCAATGAAAACGTGTACATTCAAAAGATCACCCTCAACGGCATCGAGCACGGTAGTTCATTTATCTCCCATGAAGATATAATGAATGGCGGTACCCTAACCTTTTACATGGGCGCAACACACAAGTAGTTATCGTATCAGCGTCAGGTCACCTTTCATATAGTGTACTTCATCACTGCCTGTCACCATATAACGCAGGTAGTAGAAGTAAGTACCTATTTCGGCAGGCACCCCACTCACAGTACCGTCCCAGCCTTTGTTGCTGCGCATAGCTACAAACAGGCGCTGGCCCCACCTGTTGTAAACAGATAATTCCATTACGTTAATGTTCGGGTTATCTGTTACTATATGGAAATAGTCGTTGCGTCCATCCCCATTAGGAGAGAATGCATCCGGCAGCCATATATCAGACGGAATGTCTGTTGCATGCACTGTATAGGTACAGGTATCACTGCACTGTCCATTAGATACTATGCAGTAGTATTTTGCAGACCAGTATTTTGCCTGTAAACGCAACATAGGGCAGTTATTGCAGATTACAGAATCGCCTTTGTACCAGGTTACAGTATTGGCTTCGGTACAGGCAGGTAACAATACTACAGTATCGTAAGGTGTTTGCAGGGCAGTGTCTATAAATCTACCCACAGGTTGTGGAAACACATGTATCATAACAGATGCATCAACAGTACCTCCGGCGTTAGTAACGGTAAGCGTTGCCTTATAATCGCCGGGCACGTTGTAGCATATGAGGGGTGGAGTAGAGCCTAAAAAGTAATCAGGTGTAGCACCTGCAAATGACCATGTGAATTGTTGTGGGTAGTTGCTCACCATGGCATCGAAGTGTATGCAGCTACCTGCGCAAATGGAGTCAGTAGTAAGCAGGTTGTCAATGACAGGAGTGCAGAAATGTACAGTTGTTGTATCATACACAGTACCGCAAACAAAGCTGCCCTTTACCCAATACACGCCTGACTTGGTAACTACTATAGCAGCTGATGTATCCCCCGTGTTCCAGCTTATATGCTGCAAAGCTGCAGGCACAGAGAAGATAGCAACGTTCCCGGCGTTGCAGATAAGCGTATCTGCCGGCAGGTGTGGCAGGAAGCTGGAAGCGGATACAACATTCACTG
>Ga0070665_100004337_pt1 | contig 14918 bp, 14 predicted proteins | sample KBSS13metaG_FD_65862 | JGI IMG/M metagenome (GOLD analysis project Ga0070665, IMG submission 65862) | Switchgrass rhizosphere microbial communities from Kellogg Biological Station, Michigan, USA - KBS S1-3 metaG | ecosystem: Host-associated > Plants > Roots > Rhizosphere > Soil ... | reverse complement strand
AAGGTCGGGCTGGTCCAGTGCCTGGGCATGATCCCGGGCACCAGCCGTTCCGGTGCGACCATCATCGGCGCCATGCTGCTCGGCCTGTCGCGCAAGGCGGCGACCGACTTCAGCTTCTTCCTCGCGATCCCGACGCTGGTCGCCGCGGGCGGCTACAGCCTGTGGAAGGAGCGCGCGTTGTTGTCGGCTGCCGATCTGCCGCTGTTCGCGGTCGGGTTCGTCGTCAGCTTCGTCAGCGCCTGGTTCTGCGTGCGCTGGCTGCTGCGCTACATCTCGACCCACACCTTCGTCGCGTTCGCGTGGTATCGGATCGCATTCGGCCTGGTCGTGCTGTTCACGGCTTACACCGGTCTGGTCACCTGGGCCGACTGAAGACCAGATCCCAGACGCCATGGCCCAGGCGCAGACCTCGGCTCTCGAACTTGGTCAGCGGGCGATAGTCAGGGCGCGGCGCGTAACCGTCGGCGGTGTTGCGCAATGAGGGCTCGGCCGAGAGCACTTCCAGCATCTGCTCGGCGTAGGGCTGCCAGTCGGTCGCGCAGTGCAGATACCCGCCCGGCGCGATTCGGCTCGCGAGCCGGTGCACGAATGCGGGCTGGATCAGGCGGCGCTTGTGATGACGCTTCTTGTGCCACGGGTCGGGGAAAAAGATGTGCACGCCGGCCAGCGAGTCGGGCGCGATCATGTGCTCCAGCACCTCGACCGCGTCGTGCTGAATCAGCCGCAGGTTCCTGAGGTCCAGTTCGCCGATGCGCTTGAGCAAGGCCCCGACACCAGGGGTATGGACCTCGATGCCGATGAAGTCCGCGTCAGGCTGCGCTTGTGCGATCGACGCAGTGGCGTCGCCCATGCCGAAGCCGATTTCGAGTATGCGGGGGGCGTGGCGGGCGAAGACTGCATCCATATCGCACCGGTCCGGCGTATAGGGCAGCAGGAAGCGCGGGCCGAGGTCGGCCAGCGCGCGTTGCTGACCTGGACCCATGCGCCCGGCACGGACGACAAAGCTGCGGATGGGCCGCGGAGGGTGACTGATTGATGTCATGGATTTGTTGTCACCACCCACGTTCAGGTGATTGCCTGCGCAAGAGTTACACCTACGATGCGGCGGTTGACAATTGTTGACTCTGTTATTGTTGAAGGGGTATCTGTGTGGGAGGCTCGGAGCTGATGGCGCAGGTTCGGATCGAGCTGGTCAGTGACAGCGCTGGCATTGTGGCGCGGCGGCCCGCATTGCAGGACCTCGTCGACGCCGCCGCAGATACCAACGTCTTCTACGAGCCGTGGATGCTGCTGCCCGCATTGGACGCCATGCAGCCCGAGGGCATGGTCATGGTCCTGATCTGGCAAATTGGGGGCGCGCTGATCGGGTTCTTTCCGCTCGTGCTGGACCGAATGACAGGGGGCTTGCCGCGTCTGCAGATGTGGCGGCATCGATACTGCTACCTCAATACGCCGCTGGTATCGAAGGCGCACGCTCAGGAGGCGGTGCGTGCATTCATGGATTGGGTCGACAGCGGCAAGGCGCCCGCGAGCTACTTCGATCTGCAGGGTATTGCCGCCGACAGCGAGTTCGCTCGACTGCTGGGAGCTGAGCTGCTGCGTCGTCGTCGCCGCTGGTCGCATTTCAGCGTCAGCTACGAGCGTGCGATGTATCTCCCGAACCCGAAGGCCAAACCGGGTGGTTCGAACAAGCACCACAAGGAAATGCGGCGCCTGGAGCGTCGATTGGCCGAACGCGGACGCGTGGAGTACGTGGCAATGGCCGACGGCAATGCGTCCCCGAAGTGGATCGATCGCTTCCTCGCGTTGGAGGCCAGCGGCTGGAAGGGTCGGGAGGGGTCCGCGATTGCGATCAACGAGCAGTCGCGCGCGTTCTTCATGACTGCCGCGTCCGAGGCGCTGCGCTGTGGCCGTCTGCAGATGCTCGCGCTGGAACTGGACGGCGTGCCGATCGCGATGAAGTGCAACTTCCTCGCCGGCAACGGGGCGTTCGCGTTCAAGATCGCGTACGACGAACGCTACGCGGAATTTTCGCCTGGCGTGCTGCTCGAGTTGTTCAACATGCGCCACCTGGCGGCGGATTGCCCGCAGATCGAGTGGATGGATTCATGCGCGCGGGCGGATCACCCGATGATCACGCGGCTGTGGACCGACCGCCGGCCGATCGCCAGCAGTTTCCTGCTTGCCAGCCGCAGCCCGTTGTCCCGTGCCTGGGTGCTCTACAAGGCCGGCCGCCGCGCGGTCGGCGATGTCTTACGTCGGAGGTTGGATGGCAAGTCTCACGCTCACTGACGCGCAGCCGGCCCGTGCGGCCCCGGCGCAGGACTGGCTGCAGCTCGACGCAGCGCAGGTCGCGATGTTCGACGATCGCGGCTTTCAGTTCCAGCATCGGCTGCGCGATCATCCGCTGCTGCAACTCTCGCGGATCGTCGAACTTGCGCGCGCACTGCCCGAGGATTCCGTCGAATACAACGCTGGTGACCTGGCGGTCAACCAGGATCCATCGTCGACCCCGCGCAATGGCCTGAGCGTCCAGGATACGTTGCAGCGGATCGAGACGTGCAAGTCGTGGATGGTGCTGAAGGGCGTGCAGCAGGATCCGGCGTACGGGCAGTTGCTCGACGAGTGTCTCGATGCGCTGGAGCCCAAGCTGCGGGATCGGTTCCCCGGAATGACGGCACGACGCGCGTTCATATTCGTCTCGTCGCCCGGGGCAACAACACCGTATCACGTCGACTTCGAGCACAACTTCCTGCTGCAGATCCGGGGCCGCAAGTTCTTCAAGGTGTTCGATCCGAATGACCGCTTCGTGCTCAACGAGGAAGCGCGCGAGGCGATGGTCTCGGGCGGACACCGCAACCTGGCCTACCGCGACGAGTTCGCCGGCAAGGAGCGTGCCTTCGAATTGCTGCCGGGCGACGGCGTGCATGTGCCTTTGTCGTCGCCGCACTGGGTGCGGGTCGGCGAGGACGTGTCGATCTCGTTCAGCGTGACGTTCCAGACCGGGCCGAGCCAGCGCATCATCGCGCTGCACCAGGCCAATCGCCAATTGAGGCGCATCGGGTTGACGCCCGCGGAGGTCGGCAGATCGCCGGGCGCCGACGCGGTCAAGTACAACGCGCTGCGGGTCGTGCGCAAGCTGGGCAACATCAAGCGTCGACTGATTCCGGGCGGTGCCGAGGAGCGAAGCGTCGGCTATTGAAGCGGCCCTGGTGTCAACCGTCTGCTGCGCACCTTCTCAGGCTGCCTCGCTGCGCCGCAGATGGTTCTCCAACCGCCTGAGCCCGGTCGTCAGCACGAGCGTCATTACCCAATACGCCAGCGAGATCGCGAGATACGGCTCCCAGTAGCGCGCATACGCGCCCGCCACCGTGCGCGCGGCGTACGCCATCTCGGCCAGGCCGATCGCTGAGACGAGCGAGGTGTCCTTCAGCAGCGAGATCGCGTTGTTGCCGAGCGGCGGCAGCATGCGCCTGAACGCTTGCGGCAGAACGATGTAGCGCATCACCTGCACCGGCCGCAGCCCGAGCGATCGGCCCGCATCGAACTGCCCGCGCGAGATCGATTGAATGCCGGCGCGAAACACCTCCGAGATGTAGGCCGCCGAATTCAGCGTGAGCGCAACCACGCCTGAGATCAGCGCGCCGTGCTCCTGCTTCAGCGTGCGCGCGAGCTCTCCACTGACGATCAGCCCCGAGACGGGGTGGATGAACAGCGGCATGACGGCGAAGTGGATCAGCAGAATCTGCACGAACAGCGGCGTGCCGCGAAAGAAGCTGACGTAGATCGTCGCCGGCCAGCGCAAGCCGAAGCGGGCGATCCAAGTCCATGGTTCATGGCGCGGCTGCGCGAGCCGCGCGAGCGCCAGGCACAAGCCCCAGGCCGCGCCCATCAGGACGCAGGCGAAGGTCATGCGCAACGTCATCCACGCGCCCTGCAGGAACAGCTCCTTGTATTCGAACAGGATGTCGGCGCGGAACCAGCCGAACCAGACGATCGGCGTTGCGGTGGACGGGTCCATGGTTCAGGCCTTGCGCCGCGTCAACGCGCGACGAAGTCCTTGTTGAACCACTTCTTGTAGATCTGCGCGTAGCTGCCGTCGGCACGTATCGCGGCCAGGCCCGCGGTGAGCTTGTCCTGCATCGCCTTGTCGCCCTTCTTCACCACGATGCCGAAGCCTTCTTCGGGGAAGGACGGATCCTCCACCGTCTTCAACTCCGGGTTCTGCGAAACGCGGTAGGCGATCACGCCGTTGTCGCCGATCGCGGCGTCGACGTTGCCCGCGGCGAGCTCCGAGATGATCAGCGGCGTGCTCTCGAAGCGGCGGATGTTCGGGCTCGTCTTGCCGAACTCGCGCGAGGCGACGTCGTCGGCCGTCGAGGCATTCACCACCGCGACCTTCTTGCCCGTGAGCGACTTCAACGTCGTCGCTGTGCTGCTCTTGGGCACCGCGATCAACTGGTGAGCGATGAAGTAGGGCGGCGAGAAGTCGTAGCTCTGCTTGCGCTTGTCGTTGATCGTCACGCCCGAGATCACGAGATCGACGTCGCCGTTGTTGAGCGCCGCGAAGATTCCGCTCCAGGGCGTGTTGACGATGCGGATCTTCAGGCCCTGCTGCTTGGCGATCGCGTTGATGATGTCGATGTCGAAACCGACGATCTGCTTGTCCTTGTTCTCGAACGCGAACGGCGCATAAGTCGCGCTGGAGGCGACGACCAGCTCGCGGTTCTGGGCGCTCGCGTCGAGCGATGGCAAGGTGGCGGACAGGACCAGGGCAAGGGCGAGGGCGCGGCGCTTCATCATGATGAACGGGTGTCTCCGGGTGGAAATGGGGGCAGAAGCCCCGCATTGTGCCCGCGGTAAACTAGCGCCCGATGCGGGTGTAGTTCAATGGTAGAACGGCAGCTTCCCAAGCTTCATACGAGGGTTCGATTCCCTTCACCCGCTCCAGTTTGCTGTCCGACGCTGTCTCAGGCGGTCTCAAAGGTCACCAGTTGCCGGGCTATGGGGCCCGATTGAGATCCCACGGTATCCCGCTCGAGCGCGAAGCACCGTTCCGGTGAAGCGCCACGCATGCGTCCGGATCACGAGTCCGATTTCTCGGGCCTGACGCGGCGTCGGCGCTCGGCCAGGCGCTGGAAAGGAAAGAGGTCGCCGAGCACGCCGCCGATGCTCGACAGATGGTTCACGGTGCGCAGGGCCTCCAGCGCGAACTCCTGCATCACGCGATGCTCGCTGATCTGGTCGCCTTCGTCGATGCGCGACAAGGCATGCATCACGTACAGCCCAAGCACGCACGAGATGGCGAACAGGAATTCCCAGTGCGCGAAACTGAGCACCGCCAGTTCGGCGCGGCGGTCCGGCGACGTCCAGCGCATCACCACCGACAGTTCGCTTTGCGCCACGCCTTGCGCGAACAGGCCGGCGACGATGGGCGCCACGCCGCCGACGATGGCGCTGACGAGGCCGGTCATCGCCAGGTAGGCGGTCGCCTGTCCCTGGGGCGCGAACTTCAATCCGAGGTTCCCGGCTGCCAGGCCGATGCCGCCCGTGGCAGCGCCCATCACGAAGTGCATGACGGCCAACGCGACCAGTCGTGATGTCGATGTGGTGGTGGCATCGATGAACACGAGACTCAGCAGGCAAGCGAAATACGCGGGCAGCGCCACTGAGAGCACGGCCTTGTTCGACAGCCGGTCGGACAGACGTCCCCACAGGTAGATCGTCACGACGTTGGCGAGCTGGCTGAGTACCCACAGCGACGTGACCGTGGTCAGCCCGTAGCCAAGTTGCTGGATCAGATAGACGGTCAGGAACGGTGCGGCGACGTTCGAGGCCAGGTTCCACGCGGCCAGCAGCACGAGGACGCGGCGAAACGGCCGGTCCGCGATCGGCGCGCGCAGCCGCTCGAGGGTTGCCATCGCGGGGCCTGCGGGGCCCATGCGAGGTTCCGGGACGCGCGCCAGGTACACAGTGCTGATCGCGCCGGCAATGCCGGCCGTCCCAAAGCAGACGGCGTAGGCCAGCTGCGTGGACCCGCCGGGCGGATGGTCGACCAGCAAGCCCGCGCCGAGCGTTCCGAGGCACGCGAAGCTCGTCGCCGCGAACAGCTGCCGGCCGAAGAACGACCCGAGTGCGGCCCGCGGCAGAAGCTGGTGCATCCACGAATTGATCGCGCAGCCGCCGATCGAACCCAAGGCGCAGATCGCGAACTGCGCGGCGATCAGCATCCCGAGGCGCGGCCAGCCTTCGGCCAGCACCGGAAGCACCGCCAACAGCAGGATCACGACCCGGGCGATCCCCACCGCGATCACGCCGATGCGCTTGCGCTCGCGGATGCGTTCGACGAGCACGACGCCGAACAGCTGTGCGGCCTGGCAGATGAAGGGGATCGCGGCGAGCACGCCGACCTCGAACGGCGTTGCGCCCAGCTCCAGCGCGAAGGCCGCGAGGAGGACGCCGCCCGACAACGAGCCAGTCATGCTGGCCCATGCAGCATCGAGGATCAGCTGGCGTTGACCGAGCCGCATCCTGGCGGGCGAGATCACCGCATGGGGTCGTAGGTTCACGGGCGGCGGAGGGTGCAGTCGGCCAGCGGCGCGACCGGAAAGTCGGCACGACGGGCAACCGACATGCCCGTCCCGGCCTCGTTCGAGGTGGGCATCCTGATTGCTCAAGCCCGTCGAGGAGGTGTCGACGTGAGGAATATCCGTGCTGGCCGGGACAGCGTGCGCGATGGTGTCGGACAGGAACTCGACCCCGGGGCATGGCGCGAGGCCTTCGCGGCGGCCTACGCCGCGAGAGAGCGATGCAGCCCTGAGCAGGCGCGGTTCGCGGCCGACGTGATGCAGCCGGTGCTCGGCAACCTGGACGTGCCCGCGGCGATCGACTTCGTCCTGGCCGACCGTGGTATCAAGGACGCCGTGGTCAGCGAATTCCGCCGCACGCGGTCGTGAGGTGGCAGCGAGGGGAGCATGCCGATCGATCGACGGGCTCGCTCAGCCGGCCGCCTCTGACAGCACTCGCAGCCAGTCGTCGACGAAACGGCCGATCCCGAATCGCTCGACCGCTCGGCGGCGGCCGGCTTCGCCGATCTCGGCGGCGAGCTCGCGGTCCTTCAGCAGGCGCTGCATGCCGTCGACCAGCGCCTCGACGCGGGTGTCGATGAGGCCGTCGATCCCGTTGCGGATCACGGTGACGAGCTCGGTCGTGGCCAGGCCGACAATGGGAACGCCACACATCATGGCTTCGATCAGCGCGAGGCCCAGGCTCGTGTAGCGGATCGGATGGAAGAAGAAGCGATGGCGGGCCATGAAGCCCGGCAGCGCCAGGTGTCCCACCTCGCCGACGCCGCCCAGCTGCTTCGCCTCCATGCCGGCCAGCTCCAGTGGCACGATGGTGGACACGTCGCGGAAGAGATCTGCACCGAGGCGGCGGCCCCGCGAGTGCAGGTGGTTCACGACGACGATGCCGCGTGCCAGTTCGCCGCTGTACCGCGCCGGCGCGAGCGGTGCGACGCCGTGGTCGATCACGCGGACCCGCGCCTCTCCGTTGTCCCACATCAGCGCGTTGTACGGCGTCACGTGGACCAGGGTCGCGCTGCCGTCTGCGGCCCAGTGCCGGCTGTCGGTCGGGTGCTGCTGCGGCGGATCGTGCTCGACGTACAGCGTCGGCAGGGCGCGCTGTGACGGTGAGAGCCAACGATGCCGGTCCCCCTCCCAGGTGTCGCGGGACTGGTGGATGACAACATCGAAATCCATGCCTCGAATCTGCTCGACCGGCGCGTCGTGCACGTTGTCGCCCCAGGGCAGGGTGCCGCCGCGCCCGGTGTGATGCACCGACCGCTCCGCATCGACGGCCAGGAAGAAGTCGTGCGGGACCTGCGTGAGGTAGTACAGGTAGTTTCCGTGCACGTGCCACGTGAGGATGCGCAGGTTGCGGCGGGTCGCCATGTCGGATTTCCTTGTCGCGGGGTGGCCGTGGTCGGCCCGCGTCTCTCGGCAATCGAAGTGCCGCGGCAGCGCGCTGCAATCGGGCACTGCGCTTGCCGGGTCGTCAGCGACTCCACTTCATACCAGCGACAATGAAAGAATCAAGCGACCTGCTCGACGCCGGCAGGATCCACCGGGACGCGGATACCGGCACCACTGTGGACGCGCTGACGCTGCTGCGCGAGGACCATCGACGCCTTGAAGAGCTGTTCGACGACTATCGCGATGCCGTCGAGAGTGCGCTCGACCCATCGGGCCGCGCAGAACTCGCCCGGCGTGCTTGCCAGCTGCTGGCCACCCACGCGCAGCTCGAGGAAGAACTCTTCTACCCGATGCTGCGCGACGCGCTGGACGACGCGCTGCTGCTCGACGAGGCGCAGGTGCAGCACTCGACGCTGAAGGAGCTGCTCGCCAAGGTGCGATCGTCTTCGCCTGGAGAGGCTTTCTACGATGCGAGGATGAATGTGCTGGGACAGTACCTACAGCACCATGTCCGACACGAGGAGGACGAGCTGTTCGCCTTCATCGAGTCGTCCGAACTCGACCTCGACGAGATCGGCGCGCGCATGGCTGGCCGGCGGCGCGAGATCGAATCCGGCGCGGATGTCGGGCTGGGCGGCTAGCGTCGTCGGTCGACGCCGACGCCGCGATTCGATCCCGAGGCGTATGAGGACCTGTACCAATTGCGGCAAGTTCTTCTCGGGCGCGAACCGATCGGCATACGCGGCAGGCGTTCATTCGCACGATGGTTCGCCGAGCTGGTCCCGATCCCCGCCGCGTCGATCAAGGTCCGGATGAACGTCGCACAGACGGCTGGCGATCAGGCGGCGCGGCCATTGCATACACGCAGCTCTCATCGAATGCAGCCAGCAGGGCCGTTGCCTGCGCGACGACGTCTGCCGCCTGGACGCCGCGCGCGCAGGCGTGGTCATAAGGGCAGGTTCGAAACGCGCAAGGTCGGCACGCGACGTCGTGCCACAGCACGCGATGCCGCTGTGCATCGCGCGGCGCCCACCGTTCGACATCAGCGCCCGAGCTGATCACCAGGCTCGGGACGCGCAACGCAGCCGCGATGTGCGAGAGACCGGTGTCGTTGCACACGACGAGTCGGGCGCGTTCGATCAGCGCGCCGAGTTCGAAAAGGCCTGTTCGTCCGCACAGGTTGATGGCGGTCTCGCGCATGGCGAGCTGAAGCTCGCGGACCACGAGCTGCTCGGATTCGCTGCCCGTCAGTACGATGCCCAGGCCGCGTCGGGCCAGCGCGTCGGCCACCTCCGCAAAGCGTTCGACCGGCCAACGGCGCGACGACAGCTGCGCGCCGGCATGAACCACCGCCACCTTGTCGCACCGCGCCAGTTCCGGCACCGCCGCGTGGAGACGCTCGCGATCTTGCGGCGAGACCGGGAATTCCAGTTCGTCGCCACAGCGCGCAGCGCCGAGTCGGTCGGTCAGGGTGAGCAGCCGCTCAACCTCGGTGCCGCGCTCGGGCCAGGCGCAGCTCAGGCTCGGCTCGCCGCCGTGTCGGTCAGGCTCGACAAAGCCTGCCATCCGGCGCGCACCCAGCAGCGACAGCAGCGTGTTGACGACATCGCCGCTGCCGTGCATCTGGATCAGCAGGTCGAAATCGCGTGACTGCATGCGTTCAAGGAAGCCGGGCCACGCCGCCAAATCGGGGGTCGCCTCCGGCAGGCCCGGATGACCCGGAAAGTTTTCGAAACGGTCGACGCAGGACAAGCGCTCGGCGAGTGAGGACGCCCAGGGCAGACCGATCAAGGTGATCTCGGCACGCGGAAACGAGTGCCGCAGCGCGCGCAGCGCCGGGGTCGCGCACAGCAGGTCGCCGAGCATGAGCGCACGAAACACCGCGATGCGGCGAACCGCGCCGTGGTCGAGAGTCTGGGCGGCGTCCACGGTGGTGTCAGGCTGCTGTGCGCGATGCAGACTCGGCCAGGAGCTCGAGGGCCGCACCGGCGACCTCGTGCTCATCGATGCCGAGCAGGCAGGGATGGTCGAGGAACGGGCAACGGCTCTTCAAGCAGTTCCTGCAGGGCACGTCGCGCGACAGCACGCGAGAGGGAACTTTCCAAGGCGTGTGCTGCGGGTTCGTCTGCGCGTAGGTGACCACGACCGGCGTACCGCAGGCCGCGGCGATGTGGGCCGGGCCGCTGTTGTTGCAGACGACGACCTGCGCGGCGCCGATGAGCGCCGCGAGTTCGCCCAGTTGCAGCCCGCCCGCCAGTGCGACACACGCGCCCGGCGCTTGATGCGGCGACGCGGCTTCCATCGCCTCGACTGCCGCGCCGACCTGCTCGGCTTCCGCGGTTCCTCCGCAAAACACGATCTGCATTCCGGTCTGCTGCCGCAGCCGGTGCGCGGCGGCGCCGAAGCGCGCGGCCGGGTAGCGGCGCGACGATGCGCTGCTGCCCACATGAACGAGGACGTAGGGTCGGTTCGGATCGCCACCGGCCGCAGCGAGCCGCTGCGCGGCGCCGCGGGCATCGTTTGCGCTGAAGCGCAGCGCCAGCCGGTCGTCCCGGCACCGATAGCCCACGGAACCGACGAGATCGAGCTGCCGCCTCACCTCGTGACGCATGCCGTCGCGCACGGTGTCGGCATCGGGCACCCAGTCGGTCAGCAGCGCATACGGATTCTCGCGGACATGCGCCAGCCGCAGCGGAATGCCCGCCAGGCGACAGATCAGCGCCGCCGGCAGCGCACTCTGCGTGCAGACGGTGAAGACGATGGCGGCGTCGAAGCGGCCGCGGCGCAGGGCGGCGACGAGGCGCCGATCGTGTCCGGCGTGCGGGACGTCGGGCGCCGTACCCTTGACCCAGGAGGCCGCGTGCACGATCACCTCGTCCACGCTGTCCACGTGGCCGCTGATCGCCGCGCCGCCCGCCGACGCGAGCAAGGTCAGCCGCCGGCCCGGCGCGGCGCAGGCACGAAAGGCGGGCGTCGTCATCAGTACGTCGCCGAGGTTGTCCAGCCGCACCAGCAGCAGCCGCTCGACGCGCTGCCACGCGTTCGCACGGGCGCTCGAGATGCTCATGAGTCGCGACGCAGTATCGACCGCGCGGCGCTCTCGAGGTCGGTCGTGATCACGTCGGGCGTGCGCGCGTCGCCGAGCCGCCACTCGGTCTCGTGGCCCACGTCGAGCAGCACGCTGCGGCAGCCCGCGGCATGCCCGGCTTCGACGTCGTCGAGGATGTCGCCGATCATCCACGAGTCGTCGAGACGGATTCCGTGTTCACGCGCCGCCATGCGCAGCATGCCGTCGCGCGGCTTGCGGCACGGGCAAGTCGGACGGCCATCCGCCCCGGGCGCATGCGGACAGGCGTAGAAGCCGTCGAGCACGATCCCCTGCGCCGCGAGCGATGCATGCAGCGCCTGCGCCAGTCGCTGCAGTGCCGCCAGATTGAAATGTCCAAGCGCGACGCCGCTCTGGTTGGAAACGACGATCAGCGCGTATCCCGCATCGCCGAGCAGCCGCAGGCCCTCGAGCGCACGCGGCGCCAGACGCACGCGCGCGGGATCGACGTTGAAGGGCACGTCCTCGACCAGCGTGCCATCCTTGTCGACGAACACCGCGGTGGCTGCGCGGATTCGGGGCGAGACGGGGGCTGACTCCAGATCAATCCGCATGGGCTGCATGCAGGAGCGCGGCGCCGCGGGACGCGGCGCGCAGGCCGTAGCGACGATCACGCCGCAGAGCATCCTGGTAGTGGGCGCACAGGCTCGTGGCCACCTTGTCCCACGTGAAGGAGATGCGGGCCCTGCGCGCGCCGGCCCGGCTCAGCGACATCGCGAGCATCGGGTCGTCCTGAAGCTGCATCAGCCGCGCCGCGAGTGCCTGCGGATCGTGGGGCGGCACGAGGAATCCCGTGCGTCCGTTCACGACCGAATACTTGATGCCGCCGACTCGGCTGCCGATCACCGGCCGCTCGCAGGCCATCGCCTCCAGCGGCGTGATGCCGAATGGCTCGTACCACGGCGTAGTGACGAACACATCGCAGGCTGCGTAGTACTGCGCCAGTTCGTCGCGACGACGCTGACCGACGAAGCTCACCCGCGGCGCGACGCCGCATTGCGCGGCCACCTCGCGCAAGCGGCCGAGCTCCGGCGTCGTCATTGCCTCCGGGTCGCGAGCGTCACCGCCGACGACGAGCAGCCGCGCGCGTCGGGTCGGGTCCAGGTGGGCGAGCGCACGGATGACGTTGTCCACGCCCTTGCGCGGTACGAGGCGTCCCAGCTGCAGCACGATGAACTCATCTGGCGACAGCCCGAGCGCGCTCCGTGCCGCGCGGCGATCGAGCGGTCGGAACTCCTGCAGATCGACGCCGCACGGGACGACCCGGACCCGTGCCCCATCGGCGCGGTACCAGCGGGCGAGGTCGTGCTTGTCCTGGGGGCACTCGGCGATGACGAGGTCTGCCGCATCGGCACCTGTGACCAGGTCATCCTCGATCGTCAGCCGTTCCGGCGGAAAGGAATCGGCCTGCTTCTGATGGTGCAGCCGCACCCGCCCCAGTGCATGGAACGTGATCACGTAGGGCAGTCCCAGCGAGCGCTTGAGTTGCCGGGCAACCCAGCCCGACATGAAGAAGTTGGCGTGGATGATGTCGTATCCACCTCTGCGGCGTGCGCAGCGTTCGACCTCGGCAGCAAAGGCAGGCATGTGCTCGAGCAGATGCTCCTTGGGCACGAACGTCGGCGGCCCGGCGTCGACATGGAAGACGTGCAGGTTCGTGCGCAGGCGAACTACTTGGTCCAGCGCGGCGTCGTCGCGGCGCGTGTAGACATCGACATGGTGGCCGGCATCGGCAAGCCGCTCGCAGACCTTGGCAACATAGATGTTCTGGCCACCCGCATCGACACCGCCTACCGCGGCCAAAGGCGAGGCGTGTTCGCTGATCATCGCGATGCGCAGCGATGGCCGATCGGCGCTTGTCTTCATTCTCGACTCCATGGGCTTTTGCGATGGATCGGCAAACGCCGTGCCGTCGCTCCGCAATCACGCGCACCGCCTTCGTGAGCGAGACTTGGCCAGGCCGAGAGACACGCCGAGCGGCACGACGCCGCGCAGCTTGTTGCTGCCTCGCGGGCCCGGCTCATGGCGGCACGTCTTGCCGCAAAAGATGCCGTGTGCGCGCTCAGGCCTCCGGCAAGCGTACATCCCCGCGCGGGCTGCCGCGTGCCGATGGAGTGCGACGGCTTGCGCACGCTTCATCCTCGGTCGGTTGTCTGGCCTCGACCATTGAAGCGGCCTGGGTTGACGAACTACGCAAGCCGGCCGTCGACGCGGAAGTTGACGAACTGCCACGGGTCCGAGCGGTCCAGCGTTTCATCGAACAACCACTCGCGTTCGTGCAGCGGCGTCCAGTCGCCATGCACGCCGACCACCTCGCCGAGGTACGGGCGGATCATGCCCAGCATCTCGTCGTGCGGCAGCTCGTCGGGCTCGAGGATCCCGCGCTCGGGGTTGCGCATCGCCCAGGCCATGCCGGCGACGATCGGTGCCGCGACCTGCAGCGTCGTCGCGCTGTTGTTCGGCGCGAGTGCGCGCGCTTCGTCGATCGACAGGCGCGAGCCGTACCAGAACACGCGATCGTCATGGCCCATCAGCAGCGCACCGAGTTCGTCGCGGCCAGCGACGATGTCATCGCGCAGCAGCCGCTTGCGCGTCTGCTCGCGCCACTGGCGGCCGCTGAGCTCGTGCAGGGACAGCACCGCATCGTGGCATGGGTGGTAGGCGTAGTGCACGGTCGGCCGATAGTCGGGCCGCGCCGGGTCGCCCAGCGTCAGGTGGTCGGCGATCGAGATCGATTCGGCGTGCGTGATCAGGTAGGCCATTTGCGGGCCGGCGAGCGGAGTCCAGCTGCGCACGCGCGTGCCGGCCCCCGGCCGGTTCAGGTAGATCGCGGCACGGCAACCGCTGTCGTGGTGCGCGCCGTCGTGCGGCAGTCCGCGCTCATGACTGCCCCAGCCGAGCTCGGCCGGCTGCAGGCCTTCGGAGATGAACCCTGCGCTCGACCAGGTGTTGACGAACTCATCGCGCATCTTGTGGCGCTGACTGACCTGATCGTCGCGCTCGGCGACGTGGATCACGCGCACCCCCAGACGCTGCGCGAGACGAGCCCAGCCGAGCCGATCGGGAGGCACGACAGTGCCTGTGCCTGCCAGCTCGAGCAGCGCCTGTTTGACCAGGAAGGAGATCAGGCCGGGGTTCGCACCCAGCGTGATGAGCGCTGTTGTCTGTGTCGAGCCCGGCTGGCGCAGCCCCAGCACCTGCTCACGCAACGCGTAGTTCGTGCGCTGCGCCGGCGGCAACGAGCGATCGGTGTAGCCGCCGGGCCAGGGCTCGGTGCAGGCATCGACGTACAGCACTCGGCGCTCCTGGCACAACGACATCAACGCCTTGCTGCTCACGTCGACCGACAGGTTCAGCAGGAAGTCGCCCTCGCTCAGCCGCGCAGAGAGCTCCTGGCGGTAGTTGTCGCGCACGATGCGCACGCCGGCCCTGCGCACGCCGTACTCGCGCACCGCCTCGAGGCTGCGGTCCGACGGCGCGACGATCTCGATCTGCCCCGGATCAAGCCGGATATGGCGCAGCAGCAAGGGCAGTGTCCCCTGCGCGACGCTGCCGTAGCCGAGCATCACGATGCGGCCGCTGAAGGAGGTGTACGGTGTCGACGTGTCCACATCCTGCCCAGGCAAACCAGGTGCCCGGGAGGCGGCGGTGCCCGCTGCCCCGATGATCGCGGTGGGGTCAAAGGGAGGCGCAGACTTTCCCAGATCTGGGAAATCCCTATTTGATGCTTCCAGCAGACTGGGTCGTGACGCATCCGGATCGAGGCCTGACCGCTTCACCCGCTCCAGTCCAGCACGCCGTCACGGCGTCCTGAGCAACGCGCGTGCACGTTCGAGCGG
>Ga0070665_100004333_pt1 | contig 14924 bp, 11 predicted proteins | sample KBSS13metaG_FD_65862 | JGI IMG/M metagenome (GOLD analysis project Ga0070665, IMG submission 65862) | Switchgrass rhizosphere microbial communities from Kellogg Biological Station, Michigan, USA - KBS S1-3 metaG | ecosystem: Host-associated > Plants > Roots > Rhizosphere > Soil ... | reverse complement strand
CTCTCAGCCGCCCGGCGATTGAGGGCTTCCGGGTTCTTTACCAGGGGTGATCGGTTCCGTCGTTCTTCAGGAACCGCCCACTGTCTTTCTTGGTCAGGCCGTCGATCACCTTGATCAATTTCCCGGCCGCCTCTTCAGGCGAAATGAACCCCTGCAATTTGAAGTTCCCGAAACTCTCCACCTGCACCCCGCCCGGGTGAAAGCTCGCCACGATGATCGGCTCCTTCTCGAACTGAACCGACAACATGTGCATCGCCTGGTTCTCGGCGGCCTTGGTGATGTAGTACCAGTAGTGGTTCGCGCCGAGCGGCTTCATGGAGACCGAGCCGGCTGCCGAGCTGATCGCGATGATTTTCTTTTGCTTGCTCGCGCGCACGTTCTCGATGAACGCTTCAGTGATCTTGAGCGGGCCGGCGACGTTCGTGTGCACGAACTCGTCGAGCTGTTGGTAGTCGAGCGTGCCGAAGAGCTGCCCCTTGTTGCCGCCGTCGGGCCGCTGATCCTCGACCGGCGCGTAGCGGATGAGGGCGGCGTTGTTGAGCAGCACGTCGATGGGCTGGCCCTTCATTTTGGCGGCGAGCGCTTTGATCTGCTCGTCGCTCGTGACATCCATTTTTTCCGCGCGCACTTTGCCGGGATATTTCTTTTCGAGCTCGGCGAGCGTGTCGGGCGTGGCGTCACGGCGGTGCGTGGCGATGACGGTCCAGCCCTTCGCGGCGTAGCCCTTGGCCAGCGCGAGGCCGATGCCCTGGTTGGAGCCGGTGATGAGCACGGTTTCGGCGGACGCGCCGGCGGTGCCGAAGGCGACGACGCTGGCGGCGGCGAGCCCGAAAAGCTTGTTGGTCAGTTTCATTTGCGATTTCCCTGAAGAAGCCCTCAATCGCCGGGCGGCACGGAGCGCTCGGTCGCCGCGCGGCTAACGGACGTTCCTCGTCCGCTTCCCAGCCGCGCGGCGACTGAGCGCTCTTCGTTCTCCATCTCAGCCGCCCGGCGATTGAGGGCTTCTTTTCTGAAGTTTGCCTGAACCCATGGCCCCGAGCGGCCATGATGGCTAAACTTCCGCCGCACCGCGAACGAGGCGCCCCATGCTCGCACTCCAAGACGTTCGGGACGCGCACGCGCGCATCCGCGACAAAATCCATCGCACCCCGGTGCTGACCAGTGAAACGCTCGACGCCCACTGCGGCGGGTCGCTGTACTTCAAGTGCGAGAACTTCCAGAAAATCGGCGCGTTCAAGGCGCGCGGCGCGACCAACGCCATCTTTCTGCTGCCCGACGCCGAAGCAAAACGCGGCGTGGTCACGCACTCGTCGGGCAATCACGCGGCCGCCGTGGCGCGTGCGGCGAAGCTTCGCGGCATTCCGGCCTACATCGTCATGCCGCACAACGTGCCCAAGGCGAAGCAGGATTCGGTGCGGCGCTATGGCGCGAAGATCGAGTTCTGCGAGCCGACCATCGCCGCGCGCGAGGCCGCGGCCGCTCGTATCGCAGGCGAGACGGGCGCGCCGCTCATTCATCCGTTCAATGACTACCGCGTGATGGCGGGGCAGGGCACGGCGACTCTCGAGCTGATGGAAGATCACCCGCAGATCGATCTGGTGCTGTGCCCGATCGGCGGCGGCGGATTGATCAGCGGCACGGCGACGGCGGCCAAGGGGCTGAAGCCCGGCATCCGCGTGATCGGTGTCGAGCCGGCCGGCGCGGACGACGCGTACCGCTCGTTTCGCAGCGGCGCGATTGTGCCGATGACCGCACCCCGCACGATCGCCGATGGCTTGCGCGGCATGCTCGGCGACAAGACCTTCGCGGAGATTCGTGAGAAGGTGGACGACGTGGTGACGGTGTCCGAAGCCGCCATCGTGTCGGCGATGCGGTCGATGTGGGAAGTGCTGAAGATCGTCGTCGAGCCGTCGGCGGCGGTGGCCTATGCGGCCGTCGTCGAGAATCGCGTCAACGTTGCGGGCAAGAGAGTCGGTGTGATCGTCACCGGCGGCAACCTCGATCTCGACGCGCTGCCCTGGTTCAGCGAAGTGCTGTAGCCCGGTTGATGCAATAGCGTGCGGCTGTTTCGCCGCCTCACATCCCCCGGGATGTAGTTCTAGTTATACGCTCGTATCATGCTGGCGGACGGTTGGGCACAGGAGCACTGCCATGGAAAAGGTCCTCCGTGCGTGGGGCGCCATCTTGGCGTTTGCAGTCTTGTGCGCGCCTGTGGGCGCGTTGGCCGAGAGCATCCTGTTCGTTGGGAACAGCTTCATCTACGGCGCGCGCTCGCCCGTGAAACGATACGGAGCCGACACGGTCACGGATCTGAACGGCGCCGGGTTCGGCGGCGTCCCGGCGCTTTTCAAGGCGTTCACCCATCAGGTGGGACTCAACTACGAGGTCAGCCTGGAAGCGGCAGGCGGCACCGGCCTCGATTTCCATTACACGGAGCAACTTCCGCTGCTGGATCGCAAGTGGGACCAGGTGGTCCTGAGCGGCAACAGTCTGCTCGACGCGGACAGGCCTGGCGACGCCACGCAGTTCATCAAGCACGCCGTCTTGTTGGCGGAGGTGTTTCGCCGGCGCAATCCAGCCGTCAGGGTGTGGCTGAATGCGACCTGGTCGCGGGCTGACCAGACCTACCTGAAGGGCGGGCACTGGTATGGCAAGGGCATCTCCGCCATGGCGAACGAGGTGCGCGCCGCCTGTGATCGGGCCGCTGCCCGCTCAGGGCTGATCGAAGGCGTGATTCCCGTCGGGCAGGCGTGGACGCGCGCGATGGAGATCGGCGTCGCGGATCCCAATCCTTACGACGGGCTCACGTTCGGCAAGATCGATCTCTGGGCATACGACCAGTATCACGCGAGCGCGGCCGGCTATTACCTCGAGGCGCTCGTGATCTTCGGCATGGTCACTGGACAAGACCCGAGGGTACTGGGTGAGGCGTCGGCGACGGCAGAGGACCTTGGGATATCGCCCGCCCAGGCCAAAGCGCTCCAGCAAATCGCCTACGCCGAGTTGGCCGCGCACGCCAGGGGCTCATGAAGGGTACGTGCAGCGCGAGCGTGGACGTGACGCGGCCGTTGGTTCGCGACTCAATTGCTTCCGCCTGCGAAGGCGTAGAATGAATTTGTCGAAGGTTTCCCCGCAGCGCTCGAGCGAGAAGGGGGGATTCCGATGGCCAAGATACTGTGCGTGCTCTACGACGATCCCGTCACGGGATATCCTGCGGCCTATCCGCGCGACGACATTCCACACATCGAAGTCTATCCGGGCGGGCAAACTACGCCCACACCCAAGTCGATAGATTTCAAGCCCGGGCAATTGTTGGGAAGCGTGTCCGGCGAGCTCGGGCTGCGTCAGTTCCTCGAGTCGCAGGGTCACGAGCTCGTCGTCACGCCGGACAAGGATGGTCCGGGCAACGTGTTCGAAGCAGAGCTGCCGAACGCGGACGTCGTCATTTCCCAGCCGTTCTGGCCGGCCTATTTGACGGCCGAGCGGATCAAGAAGGCTACGAGGCTGCAGCTCGCCATCACTGCGGGTATTGGATCAGACCACGTGGATCTGCAAGCCGCCATGGACAAAGGCATGACCGTCGCCGAGGTGACTTACAGCAATAGCATCAGTGTGTCGGAACACATCGTGATGATGATTCTTGCGCTCGTGCGCAACTACCTGCCGTCCCATCAACAGGTCGCCGATGGCGGTTGGAATATCGCGGACTGTGTCGCGCGTTCCTACGATCTCGAGGGCATGGACGTCGGTACGGTCGGAGCGGGTCGCATCGGCACGGCGGCGTTGCGCAGACTCAAGCCCTTCGATGTCAATTTGCACTACACGGATCGTTATCGATTGCCCAAGGCCGTCGAAGACGAGCTGGACCTCACGTTCCATCCAAATGTGGAATCGCTGGTCCGGGCCTGCGACGTGATCACGATCAACGCGCCGCTCCATCCGGAAACGGAGGGCCTGTTCAACGACACCCTGATCTCGAAGATGAAGCGCGGTGCCTATCTCGTGAACACGGCTCGCGGGAAAATATGCGACCGCGACGCCGTCGTGCGTGCGCTCCAGAGCGGACAGCTCGCCGGCTATGCAGGTGACGTGTGGTTCCCGCAGCCGCCGCCGCGTGAGCATCCGTGGCGCACGATGCCGCACGAAGCAATGACTCCACATATCTCCGGCTCCTCCCTGTCCGCCCAGGCGCGATACGCGGCTGGAGTGCGCGAGATCCTCGAATGCTGGTTCGACGGTCGCCCGATCCGTGAGGAGTACCTCATCGTGCAGAGTGGCAAGCTTGCGGGAGCGGGCGCTCATTCTTATAGCGCTGGTGATGCGACCCGGGGGTCGGAAGGGGCGGCGCGTTCGAGGGCAACGCCCGGGTGAGGTGGACCTCATGGCATGCAGCGTCCGTTGCGTCGAATACTTCTCCACGACTGTCGTAGACCAGCCGGGCGAGGCCTGCAGATTATTGGAAACGCTGGCCGGGCTGGGGATCAGCCTGCTTGCGTTCACCGCCGTGCCGATCGGGCCCTCGCAGACGCAGTTGACGCTGTTTCCGGAGGACGCCGGGCGGCTCGCCCGCGAAGCGCGGACCGACAATCTCGTGCTCGACGGACCGCATCCCGCATTGCTGGTTCAGGGCGATGACGATCTCGGTGCATTGGCCGACTTGCACAGGCGGCTGGCGCAGGCCGGTGTCAACGTCTACGCGTCCACTGGCGTCGCGGATGGTCGGGGCTCCTTCGGGTACGTCATCTATCTGCGGCCCCAGGAATTTGCGAGGGCGACCGAAGCAGTCCGTACTCACCCACGTGTAGAGCCGTACCGGCGGGACGATCGATGCTAATGCGGATACGTGTCGGCCTTCTCTCGTTCGTGTTGGCAATGAGTTGCGCGGTCGTTCAGGCACAGGATCGCGAGCACACCGTCACCGGTGCCGTGTACATGATCGAAATTCGCGACGCCATCGGGCCCGCAACCAGCGACTTCTTCCTGAAATCGCTAGCGACCGCGGAGAAGCACGGGGCGCAGCTGCTCATCCTGCAGCTCGATACACCGGGTGGGCTCGAGACCGCCATGCGCGACATGATCCGCGGAATTCTGGGGTCCTCGATTCCCGTGGCGATCTACGTTTCCCCCTCGGGAGCGCGCGCGGCCAGCGCCGGTACTTACCTGCTCTATGCAAGTCACATCGCTGCCATGGCTCCGGCAACCAACCTCGGTGCGGCAACACCGGTGCAGATCGGTGCTGTACCTTCAAAGGACGGTGAATCTGCGAGCTCGCCGGCGGCGATGGAGCGCAAAGTGGTGAACGACTCGGTGGCGTATATCCGGGCGCTTGCTGACCTGCGCGGACGCAACGTCGACTGGGCGGAACAGGCTGTTCGAACCGGTGCGAGCCTGCCGGCCAGCGCGGCTCGAGAGCAGAATGTCATCGATGTGATTGCGGTCGACGTGCCGGAGCTGCTGCTGAAGCTCGACGGGCGCAGCGTCAAAACGCGCACTGGCACCGTTGTGCTGGCGACGCGCGCCGCGGCGATTGAGCGACTCGACGCGGGCTGGCGCACGCAGCTCCTCGCGGTGCTGACCAACCCCAACGTAGCCTTGCTCCTGATGCTGGCCGGCATGTACGGACTGGTGCTGGAAGCGACCAACCCCGGTTCCCTGGTGCCGGGGATTGTCGGCGTGATCTGCGTGTTACTCGGCTTGTACGCGTTTCAGGTGCTGTCAGTGAACTTCGCCGGCCTCGGCCTGATGCTGGTGGGACTGGCGCTGATCGTCGCCGAGGCGTTCGTGCCCGCTTACGGCGCTTTGGGAATAGGCGGCATCGCAGCCCTCGTGATTGGATCGATCGTTCTCTGGGACAGAGATGTGCCGGGCTTTCATATTGCCCACGGGCTACTCGCCGGCATTGCGTCTGCGGCGGGTGTGGCGATGCTGATCACGGTTACCTGTCTCGCGCGTGCGCGACGTATGCCGGTGGTGACGGGTGTCGAGCAGCTATTGCAGGAGACTGCCGTGGCGCTCACAGACTTCTCGCAATCGGGCCCGGTTCAGATTGTCGGCGAGAGATGGACAGCCGTGACACACACGCCGATCAGGCAAGGCCAGCGCTTGAGGGTACTGGCGGTCAGAGGGCTGACGCTGGAGGTCGAGCCTGAGGAATGATGCTGGGGGTCAACACCTCGGCCTCGAGCCGCGGCCTCACCTTTTTTCCTGTTGTTGCAGACCGCGCGCCATCTCGCCCATGTAGGCGCGGATCTGATCCACCTCGCCGGATTTCAGGAACTTCGACCAGCCGATCATGCCGCGATCGGCGAGCGCACCGCCGAGCACCACCTCGTCCCACGATGCCTTGTTCGTCAGCAGCAGCGAGCGGCGCAAATCGGGAATCACGTTGCCGGACGCGCCACCAAAACCGTGGCAGCGCGCGCAATACGAGTTGTAGTTCTGTTCGCCGGCCGCGACTTCTTCTTTCGATGCGACAGTCGCAGGCGGATTCGCCGGCAGAGCAGGCGGCGCTTCCGGCGGCAAGGTAGCCGTGCCGTCGAGCTTGAACGCCACCACGCGCCCAACGTGTCGGATGCGCGTGGGCTGGCCCGCAACGCTGGTCGAACCTGCGCCCGATGACGCCGCGATGAACTGCTCGCCGTTCACGCTGTATGTCGCGGGCCCCGCGGTGATGCCGTTCGGCGTCGGATAGCTCCACAACTTCTCACCGGTATCTGCCCGAAACGCGACGAGCTCGCCGAGCGCGCCCGCGCGTGTGCGCCCCTGAATCACAAGATTGCCCGCAGTCGCGAGAAGGCCGCCGCCGCGCCCGTCCGCGCGCCATCGCGCCGTCTGCGTCACGGGGTCCCACGCGAGCACGAAGTTCGCGGGTTTGATCGCCGGCACGGCCGGTGCAGACGGAGCAGTCGCCGCGCCACCATGCGCGGCATTGCCCGCGCCGCCACCGCTACTGAAATCCACCCCAATGTTCGTGAACCGCTGCTCGCCAAAGCGCCAGTCCACCACGGCCCGAAACGGCATGCTCGCTTCCGTGGCCGGGATATAAACAAGCCCCGTCACCGGACTGAACGCCATCGGATGCCAGTTGTGCGCACCGCCCGCGCCCGGCGCGACGATCGACGGCGCTACGCCATAGCGCACGCCCGCAGTTTCGAGCGGCCGCCCGGTTTTCAGATTGACGCCCTTAGCCCACGTCACCGTCACGTAAGGCTCTGCGGACAGCACTTCACCCGACTTGCGATCCAGCACGTAGAAGAACCCGTTCTTGGGCGCATGCATGAGCACCCTGCGTTTGACGCCGCGAACGTCGATATCGGCGAGCGTCATGTTCTGTACGGCGTCGTAGTCCCACTGGTCACCAGGCGTCTCCTGGTAGTGCCACTTGTAAGCGCCACTATCCGCATCGAGCGCGACGATCGAAGAAATAAACAGATTGTCGCCCTTGCCGGCCGACCGAAACTCGCGGTTCCACGGAAAGCCATTGCCGGTCGCGAGATAGAGCTGCTTCAGATCAGGGTCGTACGTGAGTGCATTCCACGTATGCCCGCCGCCGCCATACTTGTACCAGTCATCGCCGGACCACGTGGGCCGTGCGAGCTTCTCGAGAATGCTGTCGGACGCAGCACCGTCTGGCTTGGCACCGGGCGCCCCCGGGACGACATAGAAGCGCCAGACGAGCTTGCCGCTCGCCGTGTCGTACGCACTGACGTACCCGCGCCCCCCGAACTCACCGCCCCCATTCCCGATGAACACCTTGTCGCGCGCAACGCGCGGCGCGCCAGTAATCGAATAGGTCGAGCCCGCTGGCGCCGTGGCGACGCTCCAGACCACGGCGCCCGTTCCGGCATCGAGCGCGATGAGCCTCGCATCGATCGTCCCGACGTAAACCTTGCCCTTGTAGACTGCCACTCCCCGATTCACGACGTCGCAGCACAAGGGCAGATCGGCCGGGCCGGGGACCTTCGGGTCATACGACCAAAGTGCCTTGCCCGTCTTCGCATCGAGTGCGAACACCTTGCTCCAGGCAGAGGACACATACATCACGCCGTCCACGACGACGGGCGTCGCTTCCTGCCCGCGATACGTGTCGAAGTCGAACGACCACGCAGGCTTGAGCCGCGACACATTGCTCGTGTCGATCGATCTGAGCAGCGAGTAATGCTGCTCGCTCCAACCGCCGCCATAGATCATCCAGTTCTGCGGTTCCTTCGCGGCATTCAGGAGTCGGTTGTCGTCCACGTTGGCGGGACGTTTCGAGCTGTCGGCGGCCGCGGCCCCGAATGCGAGAACGAGAAGGGCACACCCCCAGGCCCAGCCCGGTTTCCGGGTCATTTTCGTCACGTGACTCAGGTCCCCCAATACGTGGTCCGGAGGTCGATTGCGCGATAATCGATGCGTTCACAATGCTATAACGCCGCGGATCATTTCGAGGGGAGTTCCTTTCGCCCATGCAGCGGATGATGAGCCGCAGAAGCCTGCTCCAGGTGTCGCTCGGTGCGGCCGGGGCCTCTGCGTCCGCCGGTTTTCTGGGCTCGCTGATCGCGCCGTCCGCGCGTGCGAAAAACGCCGCGTCGCCGATCGAGTCGGTGAAGCTCGCGGACGATCTGTTCCTGTTCCAGGGCGCGGGTGGCAACGTCGTTGCGGCGAAGGGCGGTGATGGTTTGCTGCTCGTCGACGGCGGCTCGCGTGAGCGTTCGTCGGAGCTGCTGAAACGCATCTATGCACAGTCCCAGCAGCGTCGCGTGCAGCAACTCGTGAACACGCATTGGCATTGGGATCACACGGGCTCGAACGAGGCGCTCGCGAAGTCCGGTGCGTCGATCCTCGCGCACGAGAACACGAAGCTGTGGCTCGGGACCGAGATCAATTCCAAGTGGGAAGGTCGTACGTATGAGCCGCGACCGGCGAACGCGCTCCCCACGCAGACATTCTTCTACGACGCCGATGCGAAGCCGCTGACGTTCGGCGAGCAGAAGCTCGAGTACAGCATCATGCCCGGCGCGCATACGGACGGAGACATCTACGTCTTCTTTCCGCGCCAGAACGTCCTGGTCGGCGGCGGAGTGATTTCCGGCGGCGAGTATCCGCTCGTCGATTACGTAACGGGCGGCTGGCTCGGCGGGATGATCGGCGGCCTCAAGGCCATGCTGAAGAAGGGCGACGCGAACACGCGCTTCGTGCCTGGCAGCGGCCCGCTGCGCACGCGCGCGGATCTCGACGCGCAGCTCGACGTGTGCTTCACCTCGCTCTCGAAAATCGCGGACAGCTACTACAAGGGGCAGACCTGGGATGAGCTCGTCGCCTCCAGGCCCACGCGCGACTTCGATGCGCGCTGGGGCAACCCGGACACCTTCCTGCGGCTCGCGTACGAAGGTGCCTGGTATCACATCAATGAGATCCGTCGGGTGACACGTTGAAGGGTTCTCTGCAATCTTTGCTGGCGCTCATGACGGTCTCATGTGCCGCGTGGAGCAATTCAGCCGCGGTTTCGACGGACTCGATCGCGTCGAACTGGAAGATGCTCGAGACCTACTGCGAGGAATGCCACAACACCACAGATTGGGCGGGCAGCGTCGCCTTCGATGCGATGGTGCCGGAAGACGCGGCGAGCGACGCGGAAGTGTGGGAGAAGGCCGTGCGCAAGATGCGCGGCTCGCTCATGCCGCCACCCGGCAAGAAGCAGCCGGACGAAGCGACGCGCGCGCAGTTCATCAAGACGATGGAAACCTTCCTCGACGCGAGCGGCGCGCAGCATCCGCGCGCGGGCAGCGTCGGGCTGCATCGGCTCAATCGTACCGAGTATGCGAACGAGATCCAGGACATTCTCGGGCTGAAGATCGATCCGGCGTCGCTGCTTCCGCGCGACGACAAGAGCGACGGCTTCGACAACGCGGCGGACGTGCTCAAAGTGTCACCGTCGTTCCTCGAGCAGTACTTGTCGGCCGCGCGAACGGTCACGGTCGAAGCGCTGGGCAATGCAAAGGCCCGCACGACGAGCCGCGTGTTCCAGGGTCCGCCCGAAGCGAACCAGTACGTGCATCAGGAAGGGCAGCCGCTCGGCACGCGCGGCGGGATGATCATCGACTACGACTTTCCGGCGGATGGCGACTACGAGTTCACGATCAACGGGCTCATCGGCGCGGGTTATCTGTGGGGCGTGATGGATCCGAACACGCTGATCATCACCCTTGATGGCGATCGCGTGTTCGAGCAGAAGCTCGGCGGGGAAGAGGATCTCGAGGCCGTCGATGTGCGCCAGGCCGAAGGCGTGGGCAAGATCAACGACCGCTTCAAGAACATCAAGCGGCACGTGAAGGCCGGCCCGCACAAGGTGGGCATCACGTTCGTGCAGAAGACGGCGGCGGAATCGAACGAAGTTCTGCACGGCTTCGTGTCCGTCGCCGGCATGGGCCAGCACGTGAATGGCGACTCGGATGGGCCACGCATCCAGAACGTGGAAGTGCGCGGGCCGATCGATCCGACCGGCGTGAGCGAGACGCCGAGCCGCAGGAAGATCTTCACGTGCACGCCGAAGAATGCGGCAGAAGAACAGCCGTGCGCGAAGCAGATTCTCTCGACGGTGGCGCGCAAGGCATTCCGTCGGCCGATCACGGATGCTGATCTCGCCGGTGCGCTCGCGTTCTACGACGACGGCTATAAGCAAGGCGGGTTCGAGACCGGCATCCAGAAGGGACTGATGGCGATTCTGGTCAGCCCGAAGTTCCTGTATCGCGCGCATTCGCCGCCGGAAGGAGTGCGGGCGGAGCAGGGCTTCCGGATCAGCGATATGGATCTTGCCTCGCGCCTTTCGTTCTTCCTGTGGAGTCGCGCGCCGGATGAAACGCTGATTCAGCTCGCCGCGCAGAAGAAATTGCACGAGCCCGACGTGCTGAACGCGCAGGTGCGCCGGATGCTCGCGGATCCGCGTGCGCACGCGCTGGTGACGAACTTCGCGTTCCAGTGGCTGAACGTGCACGGGCTCGAGCTGGTTGAGCCGGACCCGAACCTGTTCCCGGATTATTCGGCGGACCTCGTCGATGACTTCTCGAAGGAAATGGAGCTGTTCATCGGCAGCGTGTTCGAGTCCGATTCGAGCATCATGGACCTCCTCACGTCGAACAGGACGTTCGTGAACGAGCGGCTCGCGCTTCACTATGGCGTGAAGGGCGTGCGCGGGGGAGCGTTCCAGGCGATCACCTGGGATCAGTCTTATCGACGCGGGTTGCTCGGCAAGGGTGCGTTCCTGATGGCCACGTCGTATGCGAATCGCACGACGCCGGTGCTGCGCGGGGCGTACATCCTCGAGAAATTCCTCGGGACGCCACCGGCCTCACCGCCGCCGAGCGTGCAGGCGTTCGTGGAGACGCAGGAAGGTAGGGTTGCGCTCACGGTGCGCGAGCGGCTGGAAACCCATCGCAACACGCCGTCGTGCAAGGGCTGCCACGGTGTCATCGATCCGCTGGGCCTGGCGCTGGAGAACTTCAACGCGGTCGGCCAGTGGCGCTCCAAGGATATCGACGCGGGTGTCGCGATCGACGCGGCGGGCAGCATGCCCGACGGCACGCAGTTCAAAGGACCGGACGATCTGCGCAACGCGCTGCTCGCGCGGCGCGACCAGTTCGCGCAGACCTTCACCGAGAATCTCATGACGTTCGCGCTCGGGCGCGGCGTGAAGTATTTCGACATGCCGCGCGTTCGGCAGATCGTGCGGGAGTCCGCGAAACAGGACTATCGCCTGTCGGCGATCGTGCTGGGCATCGTGGGGAGCGACGCGTTTCAGATGGCGGAAGTGCCGAAGCCGGCGAAAGAGTTGTCGGCGGCCCGGTAGAAAATCAGGGGAACCAGGCGATGTTCATTACGAAAAAACACATTACTCGCCGCACCGTATTGCGGGGGATGGGCGCCAGTGTTGGGTTGCCATTCCTGTCTGCGATGGTGCCAGCGGGCGTCGCGCTTTCGAAGACCGCCGCGGCGGCCAAGCCGCGCATGGCGTTCATCTACTTCCCGCACGGCGCCGTGATGGACAAGTGGACGCCGAAGACGGAAGGCTCGCTCGGCGAGCTGCCGCCGATCCTGAAGCCGCTCGATCCCTACAAGAAATACCTCACGGTGATCAGCGGGCTCGAGAACAAGTCGGCCGTGGCGGCGCCGGTGCATGCGATCACGCCGGGCACCTGGCTGTCGTGCGTGCCGCCGCGGATCAGCCACGAGCCGTACGGTGGCATCACCGTCGACCAGATCGCCGCGAAACACATCGGGCAGGACACGCCGATGCCATCGCTGGAAATCGGCACGGAAGAGCAGGGTGGCGAAGGCTCCTGCGATCGCAACTACGGATGCAGCTACGGCAAGACGATTTCGTTTCGCGATCCGTCGACGCCGCTGCCGATGGAGCACAATCCGCGCAAGCTGTTTCAGCAGCTTTTCGGTGCGGGGGATACGACGGAGGAGCGCGCGTTGCTCTCGAAGGAAAGCGCCAGCGTCATCGACCTCGTGCGATCGGATGCGCAGGATCTTTCGAAGACGCTCGGCGCAGCGGATCGCGCGGCGCTGGATGATTACCTCGGCACGGTTCGCGAGATCGAGCGACGCGTGCAGAAGATCGCCTCGCGCGATCTGTCGGCGGTGAAGCTGCCCGACGCGCCGGCCGGCATTCCGAGCAACTTCGACGAGCACATGGCGCTCATGTTCGACATGATGGCGCTGTCGTACCAGGCGAATCTCACGCGCGTCGTGTCGTTCATGATGGCGGCTGAGGTGAGCAATCAGCCGTACAATTTCATCGGCATTTCGGATGCGTTCCATCCGCTGTCGCATCACCAGAACAATCCGCAGAAACTGGATCGGCTGGCCAAAGTGCAGACCTTTCACACGCAGATGTTCGCGAAGTTCGTGAAGAAGCTGGCCGAAATGCCCGACGGCGAGGGCACGATGCTGGACAACTCGATCCTGCTCTTCGGCAGCAACATGAGTAACAGCAACATGCACGATCACTTCCCTCTGCCGACAGCGATCGTGGGCGGCGGCGCGGGCAAGGTGAAGGGCAACCAGCACCTGCGCTACCCGGATCGCACGCCGATCGCGAACATGCATGTGGCGTTGCTGAATCGGGTGGGGATCGCGACGGAGAAGTTTGGCGATAGCACAGGGCAGTTTGCGGAAATTTGACGGCGCATGATTCGACGTTCTACTTCGGGCTCGGTGGTGGCGGCGGGCAGCGCGTCGGTAGCCGCATCGTTCCGTTGGCTAGCGGCGCGCGGTCCGCGGGCCGATGCGATGCGTCGGCCGTTGGCGAGTGTGATGCGTCGACCGTTGGCGGGTGCGGCGCGTCGGCGGTTGGCGAGTGCGGCGCGCCGGCCGTTGGCCGCTGCCGTTCTGGGCCTGCTTGCCGCGCTTGGAGCGTCGGGTGTTTTCGCGGGGCCGCTGCTCGATGCGGCTCGCGACGGCAATCGCGAGGCGGCGCTAAAGCTGCTCGATGAACGGGCCGACGCCAACGACCGGTCCAGCGACGGCACGACGGTGTTGCATTGGGCAGCGCATAACGGCGATGCCGAGCTGGTGAAGCGGTTGCTCAAGGCCGGCGCGAACGCGCGAGCGGTCAATGACTACGGCGCGTCGCCGATGTCGGAGGCTGCCGAGCGGGGCGATGCCGCGATTCTCGACCAGTTGCTCCAAGCGGGCGCTGATGTCGAGTCGCCCAACGCGGAAGGTCAGACGGCGCTGATGACCGTCGCGCGCACCAATCACGTCGACGCGGCCACCGTGCTCCTGAAGCACAAGGCCAATGTGAACGCCCGCGAGCAGTGGCGCGGACAAACCGCGCTCATGTGGGCGGCCGCGCAGGGCCAGCCCGAAATGGTCCAGCTGCTCATCAAGCACAAAGCCGACGTCAACGCGCGCTCCGATGTGCGTGTCTGGGCGCGCAAGGTGACAGCTGAGCCGCGTCCGCAGAATCGTCCGTCGGGTGGCTTTACTGCGCTGCTGCTGGCCGCGCGCGAAGGCTGCGTAGCCTGCGCTGAGATTCTGGTGACGAAGGGCAAGGCCGACATCAATCTCGCCGATCCCGACAGCATCACCCCGCTGAACATGGCGCTGCTGAACGGCCGCTGGGATCTGGCGGCATCGCTCATCAAGCTGGGCGCGAACGTAAATCGCTGGGATACATGGGGCCGCGCGCCGCTGTATTCCGCGGTCGACTACAACACCACGCCGCGCGGCGGGCGGCCGGATCGGCCGTCGGGTGACAGGACCACCGGCCTCGAAGTCATCGAGATGCTGCTGCAGAAGGGCGCGAATCCCAACATGCAGTTGAAGTTGTTCCCGCCGTACCGGTCTCTCGGTCAGGACCGCGGCGGCGACAGCATGCTGACGGTGGGCACGACACCGCTGATTCGCGCGGCGAAGGCGGGCGACAACGGCGCGGTGAAGCTGCTTCTGGCGCACGGCGCGCTGCCGAACCTGCCCAACTCGCTCGGCATCACACCGTTGATGGCCGCGGCGGGCATCGGCTCGACGACGATCGACATCCGGGCGCGATTCCGTAATGAAGATCAGTGCATTGAAGCGGGCAAGCAGCTGGTTGCCAGCGGTGCCAACGTGAATGCGTCCAACGAGAACGGCCAGACCGCGCTTCACGGCGCGGCGCTGTGGGGCTGGACGAAATACGTTCAGTTCCTGGCCGACAGCGGCGCCGACCTCGAAGCGAAGGACCGCGGTGGAATGCGTGCGCTCGAAGTCGCGCTCGGCAAGAACAGCGGCACCGGCCGCGGCGGTCTGAGCGCGGCCGAGCCCCATCCCGAGACGGCCGCGCTGTTACAGAAACTCCAGGCGAGAAATTAAGCGTACTTCTCAGCCGCCCCAGCGAACGTTCGTGGGCATTCAGTTAACGCCTCCCCAGCCGCCCGGCGATTGAGGGCTTCTTCGGC